>Ga0299914_10002920_pt1 | contig 11932 bp, 8 predicted proteins | sample RVTome_10_FD_201361 | JGI IMG/M metagenome (GOLD analysis project Ga0299914, IMG submission 201361) | Soil microbial communities from uranium-contaminated site in the Upper Colorado River Basin, Wyoming, United States - RVT153D57 (version 2) ... | reverse complement strand
ATCCCCTTTCGCTTCTGCCTTGATGATCGCCGCGGCGTGTACACCGGTCCCGGTCCGGAACGCGTCTTCGCCCATGACGGGGTAGGAGTGGACGATGGGCACCTGACACGCCTCCGCCACGAGCCCACAATACTCGGGAAGCACGGTCAAGTCGGCATCGTGGACCCCCAGCAGCTTCAGGTTCACGAGCAGCAGATCCATCTCCGTGTTGCCGCAGCGCTCTCCGATCCCCAGAGCGGTGCCGTGGATCCTCGTCGCTCCGGCTTCGATCGCGGCGAGCGCGTTCGCCATGCCGAGCCCACGATCGCGATGACCGTGCCAGTCCACCGCGACATCCTCCCCCGACGGCTTCACGATCTCCTCGAGCACGAAACGCACGAGCGCGCGGGTCCCTGCCGGAGTGGCGTGCCCCACCGTATCGGCAATGCAGAGCCTCTTCGCACCCCACTCGATCGCTTTGCCGTAGAGGGACTTCAGGACCTCGGGCTGCGCCCTGGTCGTGTCTTCGGTCACCATCATGACGGGCAAGCCCTCTCGGACGGCGAACGTCACGGCCTCTTCCGTCACGCGCAGCATCTTGGCGAGCGTCCAGTCCTCCGCGTACTGCCGAATGGGTGAGCTCCCGATGAACGTGCACGCCTCGATGGGGATCCCGACCGCCTGGCTGATCTCCACGATCGGCTTCACGTCGGCCACGAGCGTACGAGCCGCGCAGTTCGCCTCGATGCCGAGCCCCGCGTCGACGATCTCGCGGGCGAGCGCGGTGACCGCCTCGACCGCACGCGGGCCGGCACCGGGAAGGCCGATGTCGGCCGTGTGGATTCCCAGCCGGTCCATGCAATGCAGGAGCCGGATCTTGTCCTCGATGGGTGGGTCGACCACCGAGGGGTTCTGCAAGCCGTCGCGAAGTGTCTCGTCGTCGAGCTGGATTTGCGGCAGCGACGACCAATCGAAGACCGAATCCGACTCGTTCCAGTCGTAGATCAGCGATCGCTCGTCCATGCTCCCCGCTTCCACCATGGGTCTTCGACATCTGGCTAAACATAGGCACCCCCGGCGCGGAGGTCATGTGCGGAGACCTGGCACGCCGTCATCATGCCCTGCCACGGTAGGGCTCGGCGCGACCGTCGTAGTATCGGAAGATCTTGAAGCCGCCGCCTCTGATCAGCACGTCCTTGAAGATCTGGGCCTCGAGCGGTGCGCTCCGGCCGTCGATCGTGAAGACGACATAGCAGTCGGTGAGTACCTCGAAGCTCTGGAATCGCTGCTCCTTCCCACGACAATCGACGGATTCGAATCGGTGCGTCCGCCCCGCGTACTGGTCGAGGAGTCGCGCGAGGGCACGCCGATTCCGGTTCTGGATGTTGAGCCACGCATAACCCACGGGAAAGTTGACGTGCGGCGCCGACGCGGGGAGCTCCGGCCACACGACCTCGTTGTGCTCGCGCTCCGTCAGCCGGAACCGCTCGAGCGCGCCCCCGTCGCCACCGGCCAGCGCCGCCAGAATCTCACGGCCGAGCGCTTCGAGCGAAGGCGAAGCCTCATCGAAACGCGACGGTGGGTCCACGAAGGACACTCTCGCCGCAGCGGATGTCCGCTCCTCGTGCCGCTCAGGAGGCGCCCCCCTTTCCTCGATCGGTCCGCCGCAAGCGACGAGAGCAGCGATCGAGGTCAGGGGGGCGGTCTTCAGAAGTAGCCTGATTTTCATGCGTGAAGTACGAGTCTCCTAGTTGCGCACGAAGGTGGTCCAGCCCTCGAACCACTGAGTGCCCGCGTTCGGATCGACGGCCCCGATGTAGTCGACGCTCACGTCGAAGAAGCCGTCGTCGGGCGGCGTGGCGAAGCCCGCCAGCGCGGGCGAACCAGCATCCGGGCGGAAGTCGGGCGCGTCCCTGTTGAACGCGTCGCCGAGCAGGGGATCGGCAGCCATGCCGATCTGGTTGTTCCACCCGGGCAGCGAGAGCGAATCCTGGTACGCGACCGCTCCGCCGTCGTCGTCGGCGGCCTGCAGGTCCGCGGCATTCCTCGAGACGATGGAGTTCTGCACGGAGTAGCGACCGACCGTCTCTACGTTGTCGATGTCCACGCCCGAGCCGCCGAAGCCGAGCACGATCGCGTTGTAGATATCCCCACCCGTGCCGCGCCGCAGGAGCAGTCCGGTCGTGGACTCGCCCGCCGTTCCGCCCGCGCCGTCGAGCCCTTTGCCGACCAACGTCACGTTGTAGATCGTCGGCTGGGTGAGCGGCGTCGCATCGTAGTCATCTTCGTTGCCGTCCACCTCGAACCCGGTGTCGGCGTCGTCGGGATCCTGCTGCGCGATCCAGAATTGGCCGCGACCGCTCCAACCGGTGGAATAGTCGAACGAGTCGTCCGAGATGCCTGTCGCGATGGCGTACTTGAGATCGACGCTGCCTCCGAACCACTCGAACCCGTCGTCCGAGCCGTAGTGCGTCTGGATGTGGGAGAGCTCCGTGCCCGACCCGACCCCGTTGAGTGTGAGCGCGTTGAGCTCGTTGCCGAAACTGACCTCGTACCCGGCGAACTCGATGCGCGTGTAGGTCATGACACCGCTGTCGTCATCCAGCACATCGCCGCCATAGGGTCCCGACGCTCCCTCTCCCACGCAGTCCGACGCCGGGAAGTTGCACGTCGAGTAGCCGTTGATCACGACGCCCCCCCAATCGCCCCTCGCCCTGCTGCCGACGTCCGCATTCGAGGTGAAAACCACCGGGTCGGCGGCCGTGCCGTTCGAGAAGATCTTTCCGCCCTGCCGCACCATGAGCGCGGACGGAGTCACGGTCGTGCTGCCGCGAAGCAATGTGCCCGCGGGTATCGTGAGCGAGCCGCCGTCCGCCACGGCGACGATTCCGGCAATGATGTACGTGGTATCGGCATCGAGCGTCCGCTCGTCCGAGATGGTGCCGCTCAGTGTGGCGAGCGCGAGCCCCAGCTCACCGTAGGCAGGGTCGCTGGGGGTCGAGCTGCCCAGTGCGTTCTTGGCAATGATGCGGTAGTCGTAACCAGTTCCCGCGCTTACGCCGCCATCCGTGTAGTCGGTGCTCGTCCGGTCCGCGCCGACTGTCGCGAAGCTCGATCCCGTTGACGCTTCGCGCCGCTGCACGTCGTACGCGTCCGCGCCCGACACCGCCGTCCACGTCACGACCAGAGCGCCGGCCGATTCCACGACCGTGGGAGCCGCGGGCTGCCCCGGCGGATCACCGGCCGGCGGCGTGATATCGTTATCGCATGCAGCGACCGTCAGGGTCAGCATTGCCGCGAGATAGATCGATCGTCCTCTCATGAACATCCGTTGGATCTCCTGAAGGTGGATCCTGCTTTCGGGACCGCGCGATTCGCGAACCCCGTCTTCGCGTCGAGCGTTGATCACCGCCCGGCGCCCCAGCTGAGTCCCAGCGAGACCGAGCGGCCCGCGTCGTACGACCTGAGCAGTCCGCCCCCCTGGGTGAATTCCACCACGTTGCCGATCAGGCGAGAGGCAGCGGCCTTCGCCTTCCAGCCCGAGCTGAGCGGCCACTCGACCACCGCGTCGAGCTGGTTGCGAGCCTCCTCGAACACGTCCGGCGTCGCCTGGCCGCCGACCGCATCGATGCGCCGACCGAATCGGTTGAAGAGAACCGTGGCCGTCGATCCGCCAGCCGGCGCCCACGACAGCCCCGCGTTGATCACGTACGGCGACTGGCCTTGGAGGGCGCGCTGCTTCGGTACCATTGCGATGTCCGCCGCGCCGGTGCCGGGGAGGAACACGCGCGATGCGGCGCCCGTCGTCACGTCGGACCCCACGAGCGTCAGGTTGCCGTTGAACGACCACGCTGAGAGTCGCTCGTTCAGGAAACCCAGATCCGAGCGCATCTCGAGCTCGATGCCGTAGTTGTTCGCCTCGTCGGCGTTGACCCACGTCTTCAGCAGCTCGGAGCTCGGAAGCACCGCAACCTCGATGGGCGCCTCGAAGCGCTTGTAGAAGGTGCTGAGGGCCAGAACCGCACGGGCGCCGCCGAACCACTCGAACCGCACGTCGTAGTTCTGAATGCGCGTGCCCGAGAGCTCCGGATTGCCGATGACGAGGTATCCCCCCGCATAGTCGGCGAAGGAGAACGGCGCCAACTCGCGCAGTTGCGCGCGAGCCACGGTGCGCGACGCGCTCGCTCGCAGCTTCATGTCCCGGGACAGCAGGACCGTAGCGTTGACGGCGGGCAGCACGTCGGTCGCCTCGAGATCCGCCCCCGTCATCGGCTCGATCCCCACCTCCCAGAGGTCCTTGGGCGAAACCGTCTGGATCGAACGCTCGACCCTCGCGCCGCCCGACAGCCGGAATCCGTCGAAGAGCTCGAGATCCACCATGCCGTAGGCCGCGTCGAGGTCCTGCACCGCGTCGTAGTTGTCGGTCCGGAAGGTCGCCTCCTGAATGACGAACCCGTCCGGGTCGATGTACGGGCTGTCCTCCCCGAACAGGTCGTTCGGTCCGAGCGCGCGCGCCTCGCTGTCTACGAGACCGCCGGATTGAGGCCTGAACCGGAAGCGGCGCGTGTACGCAGCGCGCTCCTTACGCTCGAGGCTGGCGCCGAGCGAGATCGAGGCCGGCGCACCCGCGAGCTCGAGCGGGAGCTTCAGGAACGCGCCGCCGCTCCATCCATGGTCGACCATGTCTTGATGGAAGATCGATCCGCTCTGAATGAAGTCGTTCCAGAGGTACTGGCCGTCCACTTCCTGGTACAACGCTTCCCTGGTGCTCGGCTCGTAGCGGGAAGCGCGCGTCAGCGCGCCGCGCCAGCCCACCGTGGCTCCACCGAGGAAGCCGAGCAGATGCTCGCCCTCGACCTGGTTGTTCAGAAGCGTCTGCTCGGTGTACTGGAGCCGCGAGTTCCACTGGTTCGTGTTCGAGTCGAGGTTGAAGCCCTCGAAGATGCGCGCCCGGTCGTTCGACAGACGGTTGTACACCGTGGTGATCTTGATCTGATCGGAAGGGCGCGGCTGATACGTGAAGTTGAGCAGACCGCCGAGCGTCACGGACTGGTCCGCCGCCGTGCCGCGGTAGTCCACCTCCGGATCGCTCGCGCCCGACGCGGAGAACACCCGCTCCACGACATCGGTGCGGAGCGTCTCGTCTGCCGAGTAGGTGACGGAGGCGATGAAGCCAGCCCGCTGATTCTCGCCGAAGTCGAGCTCATCTCCGTACGAGACGCCGAGACCCACATTGGGTGGGAGCTTCCGCTCGCTCGGACCCCACGCGCCTCCGAACGATCGCCCTATGGCCTGGAGCGTCTCGCCCGAGAAATTCGCGCGGGAGACCTGCATATCCGCGGGGATCAGCGCCGGTAGGCTGCGACCGCCGCCGTACCCGATGCCGTCCTTGAGCGAGGCCTGCGAGTTCCACCCGCCGGACATGCTCACGTTAAAGATCCGGTCGCTCGGAAAATCCCGGGTCCTGAGCTGGATGAGGCCGCCGGCGTAGTCGCCCGGCTGCTCCGGCGAGTAGCTCTTGGACGTTACGATGCTCTGCAGCAGGCCGCTCGGGATCACGTCGAGGGGAATCACCTTCTTGTCGGGCTCGGGTGACGCCAGCGGAGCCCCGTTGAGCGTGGTCGAGCTGTAGCGCTCGCCCAGGCCCCTGACGTAGGCATACTTGCCATCGATCACGGAGAGACCGGGCACGCGTCGCAGGGCCGAAGCGGCGTCCCCATCGGGGGAGCGGGACATCTCTTCCGATCCGATCGCGTCAGAAACCACGAGCGAGGAGCGGCGCTCGGCCAGCAGAGCGGCCGTCGACCCCCGTTGCGCCTCCGACGTGACGACGATCTCGTCGAGCATGACCGCGTGGGGTTCCATCGTGATGTCGAGGACGGCCGATCGGTCCGGGTCGACCCGAACGCCTGTGACGGTCTTGGTCGCATACCCGATGAGCTGAGCCGTCACCTCGTAGGCCCCGGCCGGGAGGCTCCGTATGACATAGCGCCCGTCGAGCGCGGTCAGTGAGCCGGCCGACCCGTCTGCAACGTAGACCTGGGCGTTGGCCAGCGCGCGACCGTCCCGCGCGTCGACGACGCGACCTACCAAACGCCCCGCGTCCTGCGCCGCCAGGCCGAGGGGCGGCATCCCGACCGCGACGACCACCGCGATCGCGGTGGCGACTCCGCGGATGATTCCGCCGGTGATCCTCCCCGTGATTCGGCAGGTGATTCTGCTGGTGATCCTGCCGATGATTCCGCTGACCATTCCGGGAGTGACTCTGCCGATGACTCCCGTGCTTTCCTTTCCTGGATTCTCCATCGCTCCTTCCGTTGTCGCTCGCACGACTTGTGCGCGAGGCCCATGCTCCCGTTCCTTTCGTGCCGTAGGATATTCCGGCTCCGTAACGGGCCGAGCCGATGCGCGTAACGACGAGGTAAAGCTTCACGTGGACATCGAGCGGCGGCTGCGGCAGATGCGTCGGCGGCCCGAGGTGGAGGCCGCCGTCTCGTTCATTCGCGCGGCTGACGCCGAAACCATCGTCACGCAGGTGGAGCTTTCCGAGATCCCGGCGCCCCCCTTCCGCGAGGCGCGGCGGGCCGGTCGCGTGGCCGAGCTTCTGGGGGAGGTGGGACTCGCTCCCGACGTCGACGATGTCGGGAACGTCGTCGCCGTGCGCCCGGGCAAAGCAAACGAAGCCCTCCTGGTCGTGTCGGCCCATCTGGACACGGTATTCCCGCCCGGCACCGATGTGTCGGTCACCCGTGAGGGCGATCTCCTGCGCGGACCCGGCATCTCCGACGACGCCCGAGGGCTCGCCGCGCTCGTTGCCCTGGCGCGCGCGCTCGAAGCCGGATCCGTCCGCACCACGTCGCCTGTCCTGTTCGCGGCGACCGTCGGCGAGGAGGGCGCGGGAGATCTCCGCGGGGTGAAACGTCTCTTTTCGCCCGGGGGGCCGGCGCGCGGAGCGAGCGGCTTCATCTCGCTCGATGGCGCCGGAGCGGATCGGATCGTCGTGGACGGCCTCGGCTCGAGGCGCTACCGGATCACGGCACGCGGCCCCGGTGGCCACTCATGGCTCGATTGGGGGACCGAAAATCCAATCCGCATCATCTCCCGACTCGGGAATGGGCTCACAGAGCTGACGCTACCGTCGGGTCCACGGACGACCTTGACGTTGGCGAGGATCGGCGGCGGGACAAGCATCAACGCCATCCCTCAGGAGGCGTGGGTCGAGATCGACACGCGCAGCGCGGCCAACGACCATATCGACGAGCTCGAGGAGTCGATTCGGGATCTGGTTCGGCGCTGTCAAGCCGAGCACGACACGTTGACGCTCGACATCTCGGTCATCGGCGATCGGCCGGCGGGCAAAACCGACCGGGAAGCCCCGCTCGTGAGCGCCGCCGTGGCCGCCACGCGCGCTCAGGGCATCGAGCCGATCCTGGCTCTATCGTCCACCGACGCGAACGTGCCGATGGCGCTTGGGATTCCCGCGGTGACCCTCGGATGCGGCGGTGAAGCCGGTCAGTCGCACACCACCGACGAGTGGTACCGAAACGTGCGCGGACCCGAAGGCATCGTCCGAGCGCTCGACACGCTCCTGCTCGTAGCGGGGATGGGCGGTCAGGTCGGGCCGGCCACCACGGAGTGATCGGTCACGAGCATGCGGCCGGAGACGTCGCTGAGCTCGGCATGCGCGCCGACGATCGAATCGGTGAGCTTCACCCGACTCAGCTTGGCGTTCGTCCCGATCACCGTGTCGGCGATCTCGGAGTCCTCGACGGAGGCGCCCTCCTCGAGCGTCACGTTGGGCCCAATGCGGCCGCCCCGTACCGACACACCCGCCTCGATGCGCACCGGCTCGACGATGTCGACGCCGTCGATGCGAGCGTCGCCGTCGATCCCGCCCCTGCCGGCAGTCAGCAGATGACCGTTCGTCTCGATGAGCGTCTCGGGCTTGCCCGCATCCCACCACGCCTCGACCGGAGCGGTCATGAGACGGGCCCCATGGTCGACCATGTATTGGAAGGCATCGGTCAGGTAGAACTCGCCCGACGGGCCCGGCTCGCTCGCGAGCGTGTGTCGGATGCCCTCGAGCAGCAGCTCGTAGTCACGCACGTAGTAGAGCCCGATGTTGGCGAGCTTGGAGATCGGCTCGGAGGGCTTCTCGACGATCTTCGCCATGGTGCCGTCTTCGTTGGTGACGATCACGCCGTAGCGTTGATAGTCCTCGACCTCCTTCGCCCAGATCACGGCCTCGTATTCCGCGCCGAGTGACCGCGTCAGGCCGTAGTCCACGTCGAGCACGGCGTCGGCGAAGATGATCAACAGATCTTCGTCCATGTACGGCTCGGCCAGCGCGATCGCGCCCGCCGTACCGTCCTGCACCGCCTGCAGGACGTAATGTCCCGTCAGGTTTGGATATTCCCGTCGGATCCACTCCTCCATCTCCTCACGAAGGTGCCCGACGATGAAGACGACCTCCTCGACACCGAGCGCCACGAGATCGTCCAGGATGTACGCCAGCACGGGCTTGCCCGCGACCTTGAGAAGCGGCTTGGGAGTATGATGGGTGTGCGGCCGAAGGCGGGTGCCCTTACCGGCCAGTGGGATCACGGCTTTCATCGGCCCTCATGATGGTTGTGGCGAGCGCGCGTCGAGAGCGCCAAACTATAACCGGATCCATTCGACGAAATAACCCGAAAACCATGATGAAAACCTGCAAAGCCACCGCGCTCGCGACGCTGCTCACGGCGTGCGCCGGCCCCACCGCGGGTGGTCAGGCTCCGTCCGCCGAGGCGGCCTCATTGGGGCGGATGCACGTATACGAGGTCCCCAGCGAACGCCTGATGCAGGAGCAGCCCGAGACCGCCTGGATCCAGGTCGAAGGCAGCGCGAGCGTGCAGGTCAGCCCCGACCGGGCTGACGTCGCATTCGCGATGGAGACGCGGGCAGCCCGCGCCGACGAGGCCGCCTCGGCCAACGCGAATGCAATGGACGCCGTGCTCCGAGCACTGCGCGAGGCGGGCCTCACCGGCTTGACGCTCGAGACGTTCGGTTACTCGCTCCGCCCCGAGTACTCCACGAACAACAACCAGCAGACGCGCGAGATCGTGGCCTACACCGCGCTCAACAACGTGCGCGCTACCATCGAGGACGTGAGTGCGGTGGGACGGCTGATCGACCAAGCGATCGCCGCCGGCGCGAATCGTGTCTCGAGCATCTCGTTTCGTGCTTCGAATACCGACGATGCCCGGGCGGAGGCGCTTTCGCTGGCCGTGGGCAACGCGCGTATCGAGGCGGAGGCCATCGCGCAGGCGCTCGGGTATCGGCTCGGTCCACCGCTCGAGATCAACGGCGGGGCGCAGCGGCCGCCACCCCGCCCGTACGAGGCGGCCATGATGACACAGGCTCGGGCGGACACGCCCATCGAAGCGGGAGACCAGACGGTAACCGCGAACGTCTCGATCCGCTTCGCGCTGGGCCCGGAGCTCGGTGGTTGAACCGGATCCGGATCGGCCTCACCGAGCACGAGGCGTCAACCGATCCCCTGGCCGAGGATCCCAGGTTGCGAGGCCGCACCTATACGATCCCGTTCGAGGACGTATGGCAGGCGGCGATCGCGTTGGTGAGCGGTGGCCTGCGTGGCTGGACGCTCGGGCGATCCAACGACCAGCAGGGCGCCATTCTGGCGCTCGCCCGCACCCCCCTCATCGGCAGTGAGGCGGACGTCCATGTCGAGATCGGGCTCGACATCAACGCTCAGACACGTGTGGACGTGCGCGTGGTGTCCCGAACGGAGCGTGGCGATTTCGGCCGGAGCCGTCGCCTGGTCGGGCGTTTTCTCAAGCGCTTGGACCGTCAGTTGAGCGCGAGGCCGGAGCAGATTCTCGATCCGACGGCGATGGCCGCGTATGGCAATGACCGCCCATGAAGCGCGATGAAGGCGCGCGAGGGGCTCGGGTGAAGGCTTCCCGTTGGTGCGGTCTCGCGATCGTCGCCCTCCTCAACGCGTGCGGTGATTCTGAACAAGCCGCCCCTTCGGGCGTGGACGGCCGCGCCGTGCCCGACGACAGCGGGTCTTTCTCTCAGCGCGTCTATGAACGGAACTTCGTCTTCGCCTCACTCGACGGCGACAGCATCTTCATGGTGCCCTGGATGATGCAAGCCGCGGAAGAGGAGGAATCCGTGATGCGCGAGGCGTGGGCCTGGCTCGCCCGGGGGGGCGCCTGGGACGCCTTCTTCGCGGAGCGCTGGCTGACTCCACCCACACGGGAGCCGGCTCGGATTCTGCCGCACGGAGGTCTTCGCTTGCTCGTGCGAGATGGAAGCGCGATCGATGGAATCCTCTTCGAGGAAGGCGCGCGTTCCCTCGAGATCAGCCTGGGCGAGGTGGTCGCCTCGTGGACCGGCGCGCGTGGCGGTTCGTTCGAGGTGCTGACGGCGTCGGCCTACCTCGTCGACCAGCGCGTGGACGGCGTGCTCCTGGACATGACGAGGGCTTCCGCCGGAAGCCGACCGCCGGGCGGCGACTGGGCGTTCCTTCTGTCGGGTGACTCCGCCCGGTTCGTGCTCGCTGCCGACGAGGAATACGGGGGCGACACGGCACCCATGTACCGCGGTTGGGGCGACTACGGCGACGTCGAGCTCCAATGGCCGGACGTCACCCTGGACTGGCACCGGACGGAGGCCTTCCCCCCGGCACGCCGGGACGTTCCGGTGGAATGGCGGGTACGCTCCTCTGACCGCGCCGTGGAAGGAGCGCTCAGCGCGGTATCGGCGGAGCTCCAACCCGGCACGGGGCCCGGCCCTTTGCTTCCGGTGCGCGCGCTGTTCGAGGTCGTGGGTCAGCTTTCGACCATGGAGGGGACCTTCCCCGTCCGGGGCATCCTGGTGCACGAAAGGCGGTAGCGGCTCTTGCTCAGCGAAAACATCGTCCTGGCGATGGTCAAGATCGGATTCGGGGCGCTCGCCGGCGGACTCACGAACACGATCGCGGTCTGGATGCTCTTTCATCCCTATGAGCCGCCGAAGCTGTTCGGCCGCTGGCCGATTCGCTTCCTGCACGGCGCGGTACCGAAGAACCAGCCACGCCTCGCCGCTGCCATCGGCCGCACCGTCGGCAATCGCCTGCTCACGCCCGAAGACCTCACCCGGACCTTCGCCAACGTCGAGTTCCGGAAGGCGTTCGATCAACGACTCGCGGGCTTCGTCGACGAGATGCTCAACACGGAGCGCGGCTCCCTCCGCGACCTCATTCCCGACGAGGTCCTCGAGGACATCGACGCGCTCATCGAGGACGCGACGAAGCGTGGGCTCGAGAACCTCTACGCCTACCTCGCGTCGGAGGCGTTCGAGCAGGCGGTGGGGCGTCGCACCGGAGATTTCGTCTCCGCGATCGCGGACGAGCCGATCGCAGGCGTGTTGACGCCGGATCGGGGCGCCGCCCTGGAGGAGGCGATCCAGGATTGGCTTCAGAACGCCGTCGAGAGCGACGACTTCCACGAAGCCGTTTCCGACTACGTGGAGCGCGCGACCGTCAAGCTGTTGCAGCCCGGCAGGACCTTCGAGGAGATCCTGCCGCGCGGTCTCGTGGGGGCCCTCGAGAGCGCGATCGCGAGTTATCTGCCTCTGGCCGCGGAGCGGCTGGGCGGCCTCCTGGAAGATCCGAATGCCCGCGCGCGCTTCGAGTCGACCATCAACGAGCTCCTCCACCGCTTTCTCCGCGATCTGAAGTTCCACCAGAGGGTCGTCGCCCGACTGGTCATGACCGAGGACACGGTCGACAAGGTGCTGGACACGATCGAAGCGGAGGGGGCGGAGCGGCTTTCCGAGCTACTCAGGGAGTCCGCGGTACAGGATGCGATGGCGCGCGGGGTGAATCAGGCGATCGTCGATTTCCTGCGCCGCCCGGTCAACGAGGTCTTGGGTGAAGCGGACGATCCGAACCTGGTCGAAGCGAGAG
>Ga0299914_10002919_pt1 | contig 11933 bp, 11 predicted proteins | sample RVTome_10_FD_201361 | JGI IMG/M metagenome (GOLD analysis project Ga0299914, IMG submission 201361) | Soil microbial communities from uranium-contaminated site in the Upper Colorado River Basin, Wyoming, United States - RVT153D57 (version 2) ... | reverse complement strand
AGCATTGGGCAGACGGAGGAGAAACCACCGTCGACAAGGGAAAACTGCAACCCGCATTCCATGCGGACGTCGACCCTGCCACACCGTCGAACACCTCAAAGACGCCCACCAACGACGACGGAAACGAAGACAGGGGTGAGCCGCCCCGCCACCCCTCACTCCACCGCCACGTCGACCACCCGTGCCCTGGTCAGTTCGATCAGCGCCCCTGGGTCGATGCCGATCAGGAAACCGCGGCTGCCCGCGTTGACGTAGATGGTCTCGAAGCCAACCAAGCTCTCCTGGCAGAAGACCGGCGGATCCGATCTCATGCCCAGCGGTGAGGTCCCGCCGAACTGATAACCGGTGAGCCGGTCCGCCTCCCGCTGGGTGGCAGGGCGAACCGACTTCACGTCCATGGCTCGGGAGAGCTTCTTGGTCGACACCTCGTCGTCGCCGTGCATGAGCACGACGGCACCGTCCCCCTGGTCGGTGACGAAGACGATCGTCTTGGCGGTCTGATGGGGCTCCACACCGAGGGCATCCGCGGCCCCTTCGGCCCCGGGATGGCTCTTGTAGTCGAAGAGGTGCTCGGAGTATTCGACCCCCGCCGCGCGAAGAGCGTGAACGGCTGGTGTCACCGGCAGCCTCTTAGCCACCACCCGGCTCCCTCAGCATCAAGAGGGCAAGCTCTAACTCCACCATCGCGTCGGGGACCGTCTCGTACGCGTGACGACGGCGCAGTGTCGTCCATGCGCCCTCGCCGAGTGACCGAGCCAATGCCCAGTAGGCGTGCCCGCGGACGAGTGAGGAGCGATGGGTGAAATGGCCAAGGATGGGGGCGACCGCCTCGGCCTCCTCTGAGTTGCCCGCCGCGACCAGGAGATTCCTCCGCAGAAATCGAGCGTCGCGGTGGGGGACGTAGAACCAGTCGAAACGGTCGAGCAGATCGTCGTCGGCCAGGCCGAGGAGATGTTCGAACGAATCGGGCCGGGTGGCGATCTCGACCCTGCTCATCGCCGGCGAGCCCGGCGGGCAAGACGTGAGACAGTCGTCGCAGCCGTAGATGCGCCGCTCGACCAGGGGCCGCACCCAATGGGGCATGGGACCGGGTGCCTGGAGCCAGGTCGAGATGCAGAGCCGGGCGTCGAGCCCGTCCGGGGTGATCGCTCCTGTCGGGCAGGCCGGGATGCAGTCGACGCACGTTCCGCACGTACGCCTCATTGGCAGCGTCACCTCGAGATCGGCGTCGGTGACGACCGATCCCAACAACAGCCACGGTCCATGACCGGGGGTGAGGAGCATGGTGCTGCGTCCCAGCCACCCGACGCCGGCGCGGGCCGCGGCGGCGCGGTCGACCAATCGATTGTCATCGATGACCACCTCGGCACGCGCCCCGCCGGCGCGCAGCTCGCCACGGACACCTTCTGCGATGTCACGGACAGCGGCATATTGGTCACGGGTGGCGAAACGCCCGATGACCGGACCGGTCGGCGCGGGGTGATGGCTGTGCGGCAGGTAGCCGTGGGCGAAGACGACGGTGCTCCGCGCCCACGGAAAGCTCCTGGTCACGTCGGTCGCCGTGACCGGGTCGTCGTAGGTGAAATGGAGCGGGCCCGACATCCCGTTGGCCCGATGGCGGCGCAGCGTGGCGCGAGACTCCGCGAACGGCGCCACCCCGGTTACGCCGAACGCAACCGCACCAATGCTCGTGGCGACTCGCTCCAGATCGGGTGTGGTGGGGGCTCTCGTCTCGATTACCCAAGGGTACGAGGGGTACGTAGAATCCGTCCCATCACGCACGCCCGTCAACCCCTCATCGGTGCCTGCGCTTGACGGCGCAGGTTCGAGGGCCGCATCGACCTGCTTCCCAAGAGCAGGCAGGAAGCGGGGGTCAGACCCAGCGGGCGGAGGAACCAACCAGGAAGGAGCCGTTGTGGCTGAAGTCACAATGAAGCAGCTCTTGGAAGCCGGTGTCCATTTCGGTCATCAGACCAGACGCTGGGACCCCAAGATGCGCCCGTATATCTACGGGGAGAGAAACGGAATACACATCGTCGACCTCCGCCAGACGGTCAGTCAGGTGGCAGCGGCGATCGAGTTCGTGAAGCAGATCGCCATCGACGGAGGATCGGTTCTCTTCGTCGGGACCAAGAAACAGGCCCAGGCCCCTGTCGCCGATGCGGCGCTGCGCTCGGGCCAGCCTTACGTCAACTACCGCTGGCTGGGTGGCATGCTCACCAACTTCCAGACGATCCAAAAGCGGGTCTTCTACATGAAGGAGTTGCGGCGTCTCGAGGAGACCGGTGAGATGAACGACCGGCCCAAGAAGGAGCGGCTGAAGCTGCGCCGCGAGCTGGAGAAGCTCGAGAAGAACCTGGGCGGTGTGTCCACGATGGCCCGTCTGCCCAACGCCGTATTCGTCGTCGACGTCAACACGGAGGAGACCGCGGTCAAAGAAGCCGATCGTCTCGGCATCCCGGTCATCGCCCTCGTCGACACCAATTCGAACCCGGACCCGGTCGACTACGTGATCCCGGGCAACGACGACGCCATCCGTGCCGCCGACCTGATCGCCAGCGCCCTGGCCGACGCCATCGTCGAGGGCAAGGAGATCGCCTCGAAGAAGAAGCCGGCCAAAGACGAGCAGACCGGCGGGGACGCGGTCGAGGAGAAGGCTCCCGCCCGAGCCGAGTGACCGAAGGTCCGTGATCGCGACGCTCGGGGCCGCAGGCGGTGCTCAGCGTCCTGATCGTGGGAGAGGTAGAAGCACAGAATGAGTGAGATCACAGCCAAGGACATTCAACGACTGCGCCAGGACGCAGGTGTGGGGATGATGGATGCAAAGAAGGCGCTGACCGATGCGGACGGCGACATCGACAAGGCGTTCGAGCTCCTCCGCGAGCGTGGGCAGGCGCAGATCGCCAAGCGAGCCGATCGCGAGGCCAGCGAGGGGACGATCGGCAGCTACATCCACATCCAGAACGACCGCCCTGTGCTCGGGGTGTTGGTGGAGCTGTCGTGTGAGACCGACTTCGTGGCCAAGAGCGACGAGTTCCGTCAGACCGCCGACGACATCGCCATGCACGTCAGCTGGGCCAGCCCGGAGTGGGTCACGCGGGACGAGGTCGACCCCGAGACGTTGGCCAAGGAGAAGGACCTCATCGCACGTCAGGCTTCGGCTGGGGGAAAGCCCGACGACGTGGTGGCCCGGATCGTCGACGGCAAGATGGAGTCCTGGTACGCCGAGAACGTCCTGTACGACCAGAAATTCGTGAACCCGGAGCGGTTCGAAGGCACGGTCGGCGATATGGTCGGCGCACTCGCCGCCAAGATGGGCGAGAACATCTCGATCCGGAGAGTGGCGCGAGTCGCCGTCGGGGCCTAGGAGAACATCTTGACCGACAACGACAGAGAAGGCCAGGACCCGGGCCCGGCCAACAGAAGGGTCCTCCTCAAGCTCTCGGGTGAGGCATTCGCCGACCCCGAGGTCGGCTATGGCATCGACCCTCTCACGGTCCAGCGAGTGGCCGAGGAGATCGCCGAAGCGCAGAAGAACGGAGTCGAGGTTGCCGTCGTCGTAGGCGGTGGGAACATCTTCCGCGGTGTCTCCCAGGCCGCCAAGGGCATGGACCCCGCCAACGCCGACTATATGGGGATGCTGGCCACCGTCATCAACGCCTTGGCGCTCCGCGACGCTCTCGAGAACGCCGGCGTCACCACCCGCGTCCAGAGCGCCATCACCATGCAGGAGCTCGCCGAGCCGTACATCAGGCTGCGGGCTATGCGACATCTCGAGAAGGGCCGGGTCGTCATCTTCGCCGCCGGGACCGGGAACCCGTTCTTCACGACGGACACCACTGCTGCCCTGCGCGCCATCGAGATCAACGCCGACGCCCTGCTCAAGGCTTCGAAGGTCGATGGTGTCTACGACTCGGACCCGAAGACGAACCACGACGCCCACAAGCTGAGCGAGCTGACATACATGGAGTTCATAGCCCAGGAACTCCAGGTCATGGACACCACCGCCGTTACGATGTGCAAAGAGCACGAGGTGCCCATCCATGTGTTCGACATGACTGTCCCCGGGAACATCGTCAAAGCAGTCCAAGGCGACCACATCGGCACCATCGTCCACTGAGGAGGCAGCCCCATGATCAGCGATCTCTTGTCCGAAGCCGAGCAGCGGATGCGACAGGCGGTGGATCATGTGGCCTCCGAGTTCGGCACCGTGCGCACGGGCCGCGCCAATCCCCAGCTGCTGCATCGGATCAGCGTCGAGTACTACGGATCGCCGACGCCACTGCAGCAGCTGGCCTCGATCTCGGTGCCCGAGCCCCGCTTGCTGGTCGTGCAGCCATTCGACAAGAGCACCGTCAGCGACATCGAGCGGGCCATCCAACAGGCCGACCTAGGACTGAATCCCACCAACGACGGGTCGGTGATCCGCATCGCCTTCCCTCCGCTCACCGAGGAGCGACGCAAGGAGCTGATCAAGCTGGTGCGTCACATGGCGGAGGAGGGCAAGGTTGCGGTTCGCAATATCCGTCGGGGGAACAAGACCGACATGGAAGAGCTGCACGGGGAGATATCCGACGATGACATCCGCCGTGGTGAGGACGAGCTGCAGAAGTTGACCGACCGGTTCACAGAGCGGATCGACGAGATCCTCGGCAACAAAGAGGAAGAGCTCCTCGAGGTTTGAGTGACTGACAGAGAGCGCCCAAGCGACGACGAGGCCCAGGCCTCCGGAGAGTCCTCCGAGGAGGAGTTGCCCTTCTCGTTCGACGACGAGGCTGCCGACAAGGAGAGCCCAAAGCCGGTCGAGGTCGACGACGGCGGTTCCGACTGGGATGCGATCTCGGACTCGTCCGAGCTCGACGAGTACACCTCGGCCGAATACCTGAAGGGCACGACCCAGGAATACCAGGGTCTCGCCGAGGAAGTGCAACGTGCGTCCACCGAAGAGTGGGAGCTCCAGGCCGTCGCTGCCAACATCCCGGGTGTCGAGACGGGTCTGGTCGGGTTTGGAGACGTCTCCGGCACGGTGTCGGAGTCCGAGGAGTCCTACGAGGCCGCAGAGCAGGCGGCCAGCTCGGATCTCACCATGAGGATCGGGTCGGCACTGGCGGTTTTCGGGCTCTTCCTCGGCAGTCTTCTCCTTGGAGGTTGGTGGTTCACCGCCTTCGTGATCCTGTTGATGGTCGTCTCGGTTGGGGAGTTCTACGCAACCCTTCGCACCCGCGGTTACCGGCCACTCGCTCTGTTCGGTCTCCTGGGTGCGGTCATGATGGGAGTCGGCGCCCATAACACCGGCTCGATGGCCATCGCCGGCTGGGCGGTCGCGGCAGGGGCGGCGACGATTCTGTTCTTCTCGTTGTCCCCGCGTCGCTATGCCTTGGCCAACACGGCGGTGACGGTCCTGGGATTGACATGGGTGGGGATGCTCGCATTCGCCATCCTCATCGCCGGGGGCTCCCACCCCGTGGCCCACATCATGTTCCTCGTCATCGTCATCGCCAGCAACGACATCGGCGCCTACTTCGTTGGTCGCTCGGTGGGGCGACGCCCTCTGGCACCATTGGTCTCTCCGACCAAGTCCGTGGAGGGATTCGTGGGCGGTCTGGTCCTGGCCGCCGCGGTGGCCGCTGTGCTTGCCGTCTTCCCGCCCTGGCAGGAGATCGGAATCACGAGAGCGCTGGTGACGGCCGGGCTCGTCGGCGTGCTCGCACCAATCGGCGACCTGGCAGAGTCGATGGTGAAGCGGGCGCTGGGCGTCAAAGACATGGGCTCGGTGCTTCCGGGCCATGGGGGCATGCTCGACCGAATCGACGGGTTCCTCTTCGCCGTGCCCGCCGTCTACATCCTGTTCGAGGGCTTCGGGCTGCTGTGACAAGTGGTCTGTGTGATGACACGGGCCACTAAGCCGTTGGTCGTCCTCGGGGCGACCGGGTCGATTGGCACCCAGACACTCGAGGTGGCCGACGGTCTCGGATTCGACATCGCGGTCCTCGCCGCGAGAAGCCCATCCCGGTCGCTGGCTGACCTGGGGCGGCGATACCCGGACGCCGAGGTGATAGTCGCCGGTGGCTCGTCGGAGGAGCGGGAGGACTTCAGCCGATCCTTGGGTCGTGAGGCTCTCTTCGGCTCAGATGCGATCCTCGACGCGGCAGCGGTGAGAGATCGCGTCGTGATCAACGGCATCGTCGGTGCCGCGGGCTTGCGGGCGACCGTGGCGGCGTTGGAGGCGGGCAACCGCGTGGCGCTGGCGAACAAGGAGAGCCTCGTCGCGGGAGGACCTGTCGTGGTAGCCGCCCTATCCGAGCATGGCGGCGACCTGCTCCCGGTGGACAGCGAGCATTCGGCGCTGCATCAATGTCTCGCCGGTGAGGCCATGGATTCGGTGTCCCGGATCATCCTCACGGCCTCCGGCGGGCCCTTCCGGGGTCGGTCCCGGGAGTCACTAGCCGACGTCACCCCGGAAGAGGCTCTGAGACACCCCACATGGGACATGGGCCGGCGCATCACCATCGACTCGGCGACGATGTTCAACAAAGGCCTCGAGATCGTCGAGGCCCATTACTTCTTCGGGGTCGAATACGACCGGATTGCCGTGCTCGTCCACCCGCAATCGATCCTCCACTCCGCGGTTGAGTTCGTCGACGGGTCGTGGAAGGGACATCTCGGTCATCCCGACATGCGGATCCCCATCCAGTACGCCCTGACCGCCCCCCGACGTCTCCACGCGCCGGGCGAACCGTTCACCCTCGCCGGGATGGATCTCAGCTTCGAGGAGCCCGACGCCCACGCATTCCCTGCGATAGAGATCGCCTACGAGGCCGGGCGGGCCGGGGGGTCGGCACCCGCGGTGATGAACGCCGCCGATGAGATGGCCGTCGAGGCCTTCCTTCAAGGCAGGCTGGGCTTCTTGGGGATATCCGACGTCGTGGCGCGCACGATACAGGAGGTGGATTGGCGTGAGTTGAGGACCGTCGACGAAGTGGTCGAAGTCGACTCGGAGGCCCGTTCTGTGGCTGCCGGCCTGATCGCCGGGGTCTGTTGATAGGGCCCCTCCAGGGGTAATCTCTTCTTCATGCTCGGGGGCATCGCAGCAGCCATCGCCATCCTCCTCTTCGTCACAGCACACGAGGCGGGGCATTTCGTCGCGGCCAAGGCAACCGGGATGAAGGCTACTGAGTTCTTCTTCGGGTTCGGCCCCAGGCTGTGGTCCACCAAGAAGGGAGAGACCGAGTACGGGGTGAAGGCCTTGCCCCTGGGCGGATATGTTCGGATCATCGGCATGAACCCGCTCGAGGAAGTCGCCCCGGAGGACATGGGCCGCACCTATCGGGAGAAGAAGTTCTGGGAGAAGTCGGTGGTCGTGCTCGCCGGTGTCGGCACCAACTTCCTCATCGCGTTCATCATCTTCTGTGCCCTCTTCATCGCCAACGGCGTCAACGAGCCGATTCCCACCGTGGCCACCGTCGTCCCCGATTCCCCTGCGGCCGTTGCCGGCATGATGGAGGGTGATGCCATCGTCGCCATCGGCGATACCCAGGTGGGCACATGGGAAGATGCCACCGCCGCACTCGCCGAGGTGGGGGCGGGCCCGACCACCATCGCGGTCGAGCGTGACGGTGAGACGGTCTATCTGGAGGCCGACTTGGTCGAGAGCGAGACCATCGCTGGCTCCGGCTATCTAGGCGTGGCCCCCCGTGCCGAGAACGTCCCTGTGGGCCCCGTGGAGGGTATCGGCATGGCCGGACAGGCGGTGTGGGGCGGCATCGAAGACACCTTCTCCTCGCTCTACCAGATGTTTCGCCCTTCCAGTCTCGCCCAGTACTTCGGCGTATTCGGCGGTGACACCGATGTCCCGGACGAGATCAGACCGGTGAGCCCCATCGGCATAGTCTCCATCGGCAACCAGGCCGGGAGCGCGGCAGGGTTCTTCGGCATCATGGCCTACATCAACGTGATCCTGGCGACGATCAACCTGTTGCCGTTGTTCCCTCTCGACGGCGGGCATTTCGCCGTCGCGCTCTACGAGAAGGTCAGCGGACGCCAAGCGAACATGCGCAAGCTGATGCCCGTTGCCGCCGCCGTGATCGGGACCCTCTTCTTCCTCGGGTTCGTGGCGATAATCCTCGACATCGTCGACCCGATCAGCTTCGGGTAGCCCACACGCCATCTACCGTTAGACCCGTGAGCTTCGACAGAAGGCAGACACGCCAGCTCAAAGTCGGCAATGTGGCTGTCGGGGGCGGCGCCCCGATCTCCGTCCAGTCGATGACCACGACCAAGACCGCCGATGTCGACGGGACCCTTGCCCAGGTCTACGCCCTCGCCGGAGCGGGCGCCGACATCGTCCGCATCACCTGCAACGAGGTCGAGGCCGCCCAGGGACTCGCCGAAATCGTGCCTCGGAGCCCGGTCCCAATCATCGCCGACATCCATTATCAGTACCGGCTCGCCCTGGCTGCAATGGAAGCGGGTGTGCAGGGTCTTCGGCTCAATCCCGGCAACATCCGCAAGGAAGACCAGATCAAGACAGTGGCGCGCGAAGCGAGAGACCGCGGTCTGCCCATCCGCATCGGGGTCAACGCCGGCTCCCTCGACAAAGATCTGTTGGAGAAGTACGGCTCGGCGGTTCCCGAGGCTCTCGTGGAGTCGGCGCTCATCGAGATCCGCTACCTCCGGGATGTCGACTTCGAAGACATAAAGATCTCGGTGAAGCACTCGAGTGTCAAGCAGATGGTGGAGTCGTATCGCCTCCTCGCCGACACCGTCGACTATCCGCTGCACCTCGGAGTCACCGAGGCGGGTCCGCCTCCTTCCGGCCTCATCAAGTCGGTGGCCGGCATCGGGACGCTCCTCAACGAAGGGATCGGGGACACGATCAGGTTCTCGTTGACCGCCGACCCCGTCGAGGAGGCCAAGGCCGGCCGCCAGCTGCTCGAGTTCCTAGGGCTGCGTGAGCGGAAGGGACTGGACCTCATCGCCTGCCCCTCATGTGGACGTGCCGAGGTCGATGTCATCGACGTCGCCACGAGGGCTCAGCGGGCCCTCGAGGAGGCCAACCTCCCCATTCAGGTGGCGGTGATGGGGTGTGTGGTCAACGGCCCGGGTGAAGCCCGGGAAGCGGACATCGGAATCGCCGCGGGCCGCGGCCGGGGACATCTGTTCATCAAGGGCCAAGTCGTCAGGGTCGTCCCCGAGGCGGAGATGGTCGAGGCGCTGCTCGACGAAGCCCGGAAGCTCGTCGACGAGGGTCTGGAAGCCCGGCTCGCCCATGCCGATGCCAACGCCGAGGAGATCGCCGCGGCCGAGCGCCGTCAGCTGATCGAGATCCGAGGCGATGCCAACCAGTCGGTCGAACGCCGCGCCAAGGTCGCTGACGTCGCCTCTCCGACGGAGTCGGAGAGGTAGGGAGTTTCGGAAGGAAACTCCATCCTGTCCGTGAGGGCAGGCCGCCTCTGCGACGGAGTCGGAGAGGTAGGGAGTTTCGGAAGGAAACTCCATCCTGTCCGTGAGGGCAGGCCGCCTCTGCGACGGAGTCGGAGAGGTAGGGAGTTTCGGAAGGAAACTCCATCCTGTCCGTGAGGGCAGGCCGCCTCTGCGACGGAGTCGGAGAGGTAGGGAGTTTCGGAAGGAAACTCCATCCTGCACGCGGGGCTAACCCGCTAGGCCTCGACCTCGAGGGGTGCGGCCGCCCGGGCCGTCGCGCTCGACCCGTCGTATGGATGGTGGATGCAAACCAGCGCATAGCGCCCCTCCTCGAGACGGGTGGTCTCCTCGACGCCATCGAGCGCCTGGCTCGGATCCAACCTCAACTCGACGAGAGGGGAGACCCACGACGGGCGGTCCTCCCAGAGATCCGCTCCTTCGAAGTGCCGCACCAGGTCTTGATAGCCCTCTTCACCGGTCAGCTCGACGAGTGCGAGCCCAGAGTCGGCGAGACCGTTCAGCGTGAGACTCAGCCGAAGGTTTCCAGCCCTCATCGCCGATGGTCCTTGCGTGATGCAGTCGGGCATGCTCACCGCCAACACGACCGGGTCCACCTGGCCGCATGCGGCGATCGAGACCATGATCAGAGAGAGGATCACACTGCGACGCAGGCTGCTCACGGTGTCGAAAGGTAGCTCTGCCGGCCCGTCACCCCCCGGGGTGCCGGTGAACGAGGTCATCTGGTGCGCACCTGCCGACGGTCGGATCGTGTTCGCGTATCAGGAGCCCGCCCTGGTGGGTTGTGCGGGTGGACTGCTCTCCGCGCTCGTGCTGGCGGGCGTGGCGGTGATGGGGGACGGCGATCTCCCAGGTCATCGTGGCGTCCCTGGAGGGCTGATCCCCGGTGAGATACGCCCGGCTCCGAACAACTTCGTAGGTTTGGCCGTGGTTCTGTCGGTCCTCTCGTGGCCGTCGCATCGATTCAGTTCCGGGCTCGCAGACCTGTTGGCCCGGGCCGGAAGCCGGCCTGAGACACCCGGAACCTGTGGAGTTTCTGAAAGAAACTCCCAGCGTGCCCGTCAGGGCACGCGACTACCGTCTTCGGCTCAATGCGCTGGTCCCAAGCCTTCATCCCCACCCTGAGAGATGCTCCCGCCGACGCCGAGGCGGTGAGCCACAAGCTCCTCGTCCGTGGCGGCTTCATCCGTCAGCTCGCCGCCGGCTCGTACAGCATGCTGCCGCTCGGTCAGCGTGTGAGGCTCAAGATCGCTGCCATCATCCGTGAGGAGATCAACGCCATCGGTGGTCAGGAAATGCTCCTACCGACGCTTCACCCCGCCGAGATCTGGCGGAAGTCCGGCCGATACGACCTGATGGGGGACAACCTGTTCAAGCTCCAGGACCGTAAGGACGGAGACCTGGTGCTGGGAATGACCGAAGAGGAGATCTTCGCCATGCTCGCCTCCGAGCTGTTCTCCTACCGCGACCTGCCCCAGATTTGGTACCAGATGAACACGAAGTTTCGCGACGAGCCGAGACCCAAGTCGGGTCTGCTCAGGGTCAGGGAATTCACCATGAAGGACTCCTACACCCTCGACATCGACGCTCCGGGTCTGGACAGCGGGTTCGACAAGCACCACGAGGCGTACAAGCGCATCTTCGCCCGCATGGGTCTCGATGCCGTCGACGTGGAAGCCTCCTCGGGGGCAATGGGGGGGACCGAGTCCATAGAGTTCATGCAGCGCAGTCAGGCGGGTGAGGACTGGATCGTCACCTGCGGCAACTGTGGCTACCGGGCCAATCTGGAACGGGCAACATCCCGTCTGGAAGACATCGATGACGGTGAGCCAGGTGAGGTCGAGAGGTTCCCCACACCGGGACTCCGTACTATCCAGGCCCTCGCAGACGCCCATCCCGACGTGGCGGCCCCGACGAGACAGATCAAATCCCTCGTCTACTTCGTGGACGACGAGCCCATCATCGTCCTGCTGCGCGGCGACCATGGTCTGCAGGAGCAGAAGCTGCTCGATGCTGTCGCCGCGGCCGACGGACGGCCCGCCGAGGCCGAGGAGATCAGGGACCTGTTGGGTGCCGATCCAGGCAGTCTCGGCGCGGTAGGTGTCGACCAACTTCGGGTGATCGCCGATACCGCCCTGGAGGGGCGGGTGAACATGACCACGGGTGCCAACGAGGACGACTGGCACTACAAAGGCGTCGACGTCGTCCGGGACATATCCGTCTCCAAGTGGGCCGACCTCCGCGAAGTCACCAGTGGCGAACCGTGCGCCCGGTGCGGAGAGCCGCTGGATCTCTGGAAGGGCATCGAAGTCGGGCACATCTTCAAGCTCGGCACCGAGTACTCCGAGGCCTTCGGCGCTTACGTCCAGGACGAGGACGGCAACAGCCATCCCATCATCATGGGCTCCTACGGCATCGGCCTCGAGCGGGGGGTCGCCGCGGTGGTGGAGGGAAACCACGACGAGAAGGGGATCATCTGGCCCGTCTCGGTG
>Ga0299914_10002916_pt1 | contig 11938 bp, 6 predicted proteins | sample RVTome_10_FD_201361 | JGI IMG/M metagenome (GOLD analysis project Ga0299914, IMG submission 201361) | Soil microbial communities from uranium-contaminated site in the Upper Colorado River Basin, Wyoming, United States - RVT153D57 (version 2) ... | reverse complement strand
TCAGCTCGAGCAGCGTCTGTACCGAGATGCCAGGTGCAGCACTGGTGAGACGCGGGCGAATGGTCGCTCCCTGGGCGAGAAGACGACGTGCCTCATTGATCTCCCCACGCCGCACCGCACAACGGGTTGCGATGGCGAAGGCGAGGCCACTGGTGAGATACCGATCGAGCCCGTGCTCACCGCTGATTTCAAGTGATCGGTGGGCGAGCTGTCCAGCCGCGTCCCAGTCATCACGGCCGATGGCAATCACGGCTCGGCCGGCGAGGGCATTCGTCGCCGCTGGCAGCCCAAAGAACCGCTCACCAGCCGCTACGGCCCGAGCGAACAGAGTGTCGGCCCGTCCTAAGTCCCCGTCCCAGAGGTGGGAGTATCCCTCCAGAGCCAGTGCCGCCGCCAGCCACTCCGAGTCAGAAGCTTTGAGTCTGGCCGCTCTAGCGTCGGCTCGCATCTTTGCGATACCGCCGCGTGCGAGGATTGCCCGGAGGATGTACGCCGTCTCCGGCACGTCCGAACCGTCTTCGGCATCGTCCTCAGCGGGAAGTGCGCTGGCCCATCTGGTGGCGCCTCGCTCGTCGCCGGATAGGGCATAGACAAGGGCGCCCAATGCGGCAATCGCAGGGTAATGACCAGCCCGTTCCGCGGCCTCGAACCAGCGCAGCCAGCCGAATACGGTATCGGCGCGCCCGCGCCCGTAGGTGACACGGATCTCGCGGCCCATGATGCGCGCCACCAGATCCAGATTACCGGCCGCCTGAGCGTGCGAGATCGCCATCTCCGGCATGTCATTCGTCTCAAACCACTCTGCCGCTTGATTGTGCAGGCTGGCTACCACGTCGGTCTCTCGCCGGCGGAGTTCGGCTTGCAGGAAGTCGCGGAGCAGATGGTGATAGCGGTACCAGTTGCGGGTTCGATCCAACGGCACGACGAGGAGGTTCGATTGTTCGAGCCGTTCGATGGTGCTCGCCGAGCCCGTGGTATCCAGGATGGCGTCACAGAGGGGTGCGCAGAAGCGATCCAGAATAGATGTCCGGGTGAGGAACATGACCCGCGCAGGAGAGAGATGATCCAGCACTTCGGAGCGCAGGAAGTCAGCGACGAACCGATCGTCCCCACCGACTTGAACAAACTTCCGGCGCGGTGACCCGGACTTGACGGCCAGGCCGGCGAGATAGATGCCGGCGGGCCACCCTTCGGTGTTGACCATGAGTTCGTCGATGTTGTCGCCCACGTCGACACCCATGCTCTCGAGCAATGTGCGTGCGTCCTCCTCGTCCATCGCGAGGTCAGGGGCCGTCAGCTCGAGAAGCGCTCCCTGTGTGCGTAGGACCGAAACCGGAAGTCGCAGAGCTGTGCGGGACGCCAAAACCAGCCGAACTGACGTGGGTAGCTGCGCCGCAAACTCGGCGATGACATCGTGCGATGCACGGGAACGGATGCTCTCGACGTTATCGAGCATGAGCACTCCGGTGGTGGCCCGTGACTTGAGTTCATCGACGACGCGGCGGACGCCTTGCGAGATCACCAAGTCGGAGTCCAGTTGCATCTCCGGCAGCGCCCCGTCCTCCGTCATACCGGCATACCAAAGCCCGGCCACGATGTGGGCGAGTAGGGATGCCGGGTCGTTGTCGCTGCGGTCGACCGATAGCCAAGCCGCAGGTGTGGTCTCTTGCTCGAGCCAGAGCGCCATGAGGGTTGTCTTGCCGTATCCAGCGGGAGCGAAGATGGTGACGATGCGATCTCGCGAGGTGAGCAGCCGTCCGACAAGCGCGGCCCGTTCGACAATGCCTTGACGGATCGGAGGAGGATGAACCCTGACATCGTGTCTGGCCTTGGCGAGCCATTCTGTAGTCGCACTCTCGTCCGCGTCCGAAGGCGACCGCCGGGACTGTGAGGTTTCAGTCGCCATCGCCGGTAGCTTTCAGTCCGGCTACGGCCTCGTGCCAACCTGCCCCCAGGTCCGACACCCTCATCAAGGCGACGTGCCGACCCGCCTTGGCGGCGTCGGCATGATGCAGACCGAACACTCGAGGCTCGGCCCTAGCTGTATGGCTCAGGTCTTCCACCCCCGAGGGAAGACACCGTCGTACGCTGAGTTACGTACGAGCAAGGTCCAAACTACCCCACCGGCACCCGCCGGCGCCATGACACGCTAGATGCTCGCCCACGTGCCCTTGCCGCGGCGAGCGGAGAAGCAGCGTGGCCAGGTGATCGACTGCAAGCAGCGCTACGGTTGGCTGCTCAAGTCGTAGCCGAACGCCAGTGCCAGCGATAGTGCGGCAGCGTTCAGCCTGGCTACACCGACAACGGGCGCCACGGCGCGCAGCACGTCGACAATCTCCGCATCCTCCGCCCCCGCGGCGTGTGCGGAGTCAACGGCCCATTGATAGGACGGACTACCGGCTTCCATTGCCACTAGAGTGGCCACATTGACAAGGGCGCTCGTCTTGTCGTCCAGCAGAGGCGCGTCAATCGCTTGCCCGTCCATCAGCCGACCCAAAGCGCGCTCGTCATTGATCGCGAGGCGTCTCAGGAGTTCCAGATGCGTCGGCATCATCGGTCCTCCAGTGGTGGTGTTGTGGGCTTGCTATTCGAGCATGTTCTTCGGCGGTTGCCGGGGCATCGTCCACCGAGGATGAATGTGGCTTGGCGATTTCATCCTCCGCGGGCGATGCCGGGCGTGACCTGTGGTGATCAACTGATGTCGGAGCCGATGGACATTGTCCACTTCGGACTACATCGATGGTTCAACCGAGAGGGGCAGTCATGCCACTGCTAGATCTGTTCTGGGCCATGCTGTGGTTCTTTCTCTTCGTCGTCTGGATCTGGCTGCTGATCAGCGTGTTCGCCGATCTGTTCCGCACCGAGATGTCCGGCTGGGGCAAGGCCCTCTGGGCCATCTTCATGATCCTTCTGCCGTTCCTCGGTGTCTTCCTGTACCTGATCGTCCACGGCGGCAAGATGCAGGAACGCGCGATGAAGCAGGCAATTGACATGGAGAGCCAGCAGCGTGAGTACATCAAAACGGTAGCCAGCTCGCCGTCCACCGCCGACGAGATCGCCAAGCTCGCCGACCTACACAGCCGAGGCCTCCTCACCGATGCCGAGTTCAACGATCAGAAAGCAGTCCTTCTGCGCTGAGCTCAAGCGCGGACGCGACACGGCCGAACCTCGCGGCCACATCCCCTGATCATGAGGCGAACCTCATGTCTCCAGCCGTACCAGTGGGGTGGACCAAATGACAGTCGACATGAATCGACAGGCCGACGACAGGAAGGCCGAGTGGTACGCGTCCGACATGGCCGCGGTCGCCCGGGGGCTTGACGTTGAACCAGAGCGCGGACTCAGCGCCGATGACGTGGCCAGCCGCCGGCAGAGGTACGGGTCGAACCGCCTATCGGGTGCCAAGAAGGAGTCGGGTTTTCAGGCATTCATACGCCAGTACCAGGATTTCATGCAGATCGTGCTGCTGGCGGCGGCGGCGATCAATCAAATCGTCACCGGCGACACGGCGACCACGGCCGTCCTGGCCGGCTTGACCCTCTTCAACGCGGTGATCGGGCTGCGTCAGGAGGCTAAGGCGGAGGAGAGTGTCAAGGCCCTGTCCCAGATGATGAAGACCATCGCCCGGGTCCGTCGCGACGGACAGGTGCTCGAGGTCGACGCCGAAGAGCTGGTCCCGGGCGACGTGGTCCTGGTGGAGGCCGGCAACGTGGTGCCTGCGGACGGGCGCATCATCGTGGCCGCCACCCTGGAGATCGAGGAGGCCGCGCTCACCGGTGAAAGCCTGCCGGTGGCCAAGAGCACTGAGCCGGTGACAGGCACGGACGTTCCCCTCGGCGATCGCACCTGCATCGCATACATGAACACGTCGGTGACTCGGGGCCGCGGCGAGCTGATAGTCACCGACACCGGCATGAACACCGAAATCGGTCACATCGCTGACTTGCTGTCCAAGACCGAAGCGGAGAAGACCCCTCTGCAAAAGCAGCTCGACGGCCTGTCCAAGATTATTGCGACCATCGCGGCCATCGCATTGGTGCTCGTGATTCTCCTTGGGCTAGCCCGCGGTGAGTCGTTCGACACGCTATTCATCACCGGTGTCGCACTCGCCGTCGCCGCGATTCCCACCGGCCTACCGGCGGTGGTGACCGCACTGTTGTCCATCGGCACGAGAGAGATCGCAAAGCGCAACGCCATTGTCAAACGACTGCCAGCGGTCGAGACGCTGGGCTCGACCTCGGTCATCTGCTCGGACAAGACCGGAACCCTCACGCTCAACAAGATGACCGCCCGCGAGCTAGCCATCCCGGGCCAGAACCGGTTCACGGTCACCGGCGAGGGTTACAGCACCGACGGCCAGCTCAACCGGGTGGGCGGCGGACACTTCGACCTGGACCCGTACCTGCTGCCGATGGCGCTGTGCGCCGACGCCGTGCTGGACGGCGAGAGCCTGATCGGCGACCCCACCGAAGGGGCGCTGATCGTGCTGGCGGCCAAGGGCGGACTCAACCTCGACGACACCCGGGCCGCCTACCCCCGGATCGCAGAGGTGCCGTTCGACTCCGACTACAAGTTCATGGCCACGTTCCACAACATGACCGGCGCGCACGGTGAACCGGTCGTCCGCTGTTATGTGAAAGGCGCTCCCGACGTGCTCATCGGGCGCGGTGGCTCGTATCTGCGGCCGGACGGCACGGTCATGCCGATCACGGACGAGAACCGCTCATTGGCGCTGGAGGCGAACGACCGGCTGGCTGCGGGCGGGCAGCGGGTGATGGTCGTGGCCCAGCGCGAGTTCGATTCCGCAATGTTCGATCCCACAGGTGATCTGATCGGACTGGTGCAAGACCTCACCCTCCTGGCCATGGTGGGCATTGTCGACCCGCCGCGGCCAGAGGCCAAGGCGGCGATCGCGGAGTGCAAAGAGGCCGGAATCCGGGTTCGAATGATCACCGGAGACCATGCGACCACGGCTGCGACGATAGCCGGTGAACTCGGCATCGAGGGACGTGCCGTGACAGGAACCGAGTTCGCGGCCATGTCCGACGAGACATTGCTTGGAGAGTTGCCGGGAATCGGGGTGATCGCCCGGGTGGCCCCTGAAGACAAGTTGCGGCTGGTCCGACTGCTCCAGCAGAGCGACAACATCGTCGCGATGACCGGCGACGGCGTGAACGACGCACCGGCGCTGAAGGCGGCGAACATCGGTGTCGCCATGGGCATTACCGGTACCGAGGTGTCCAAAGAAGCCGCTGTCATGATCTTGACCGACGACAATTTCGCCACGATCGTCAAGGCGGTCGAGTATGGCCGGTCGCTCTACGACAACCTGCTCAAGTACCTCAGGTTCCAGATGGCCACGCTGGTTGCCTACATTGCGATCTTCATCGGTGCGGGCGCCTTCTCCATCGCCGGCGGCATCCCACTCACTCCACTGCAGATCTTGTGGATCAACATGATCGTCGACATTCCGATCGCGGTCGCTCTTGGCTTCGACCAGGCGACAAAGGGCCTCATGCGGCGATCACCGCGTCCGGTGGGCGCCCCGGTGCTGTCGGCGACCAACTGGGTGCGGCTCTGCGTGCAGGGCTTCATCATGACGGTCGGCACCCTCGCGGCGTATCCACTCGCTGAGGACAGGTACGGGGCAGCCGTCGCCAACACGATGTTGTTGACCACGCTCTCCCTTTTCCACCTGGCGGCCGGGTACCTGGCCCGCGATCAGCGAAACACGATCTTCGACCGAGACACGCTGCCAGGTGCCACCCAACTGCGCCGGTACGGGTTCGCCTTGGTGGCGATCATCGCGGTCACCACGATCCCGTTCTTGCAGCGGATCGCGGGGACCGTCGACCTGACCTTCGCGCAGTGGTCGATCTGTATCGGCATTGCATCGAGCATCGTCGTAGTCGAGGAACTGATCAAGCTCGTGCTGCGACGGCGGGAGCGGGAGCGATCCGCCACAACCGAGCCGACCCGGCCGGCGTGGGCGGTGTGACCCTGGAAGGAGACCAGCCGTGGGGTACCACTATGGAGAGGAACGCTAGGCCCGAGACCCTGGAACATTGCAGGACGGCGGAGCCGCCATCTGCTCGCCGGCGGCGGCCTGGAAACGATCTGCCTACACCGGCCGAGCCACACGGGGATGAGTGAAATGACAAAGCCATATCGCGGCAAGATCAGCACGGATATCCGGGAATCCACGCCCGACTGGGAACCGTTCCTTGCCCCTATGGCGGACGAGGGGGCTCCGAACGTCCTCGTGATCGTCTGGGATGACGTGGGTTACGGCGCACTGGACGTGTTCGGCGGGCCGATTGAGACGCCGGCGATGCGCCGGATCGCGGATCTGGGGCTGCGGTACTCGAACTTCCACACGACCGCGCTGTGTTCGCCGACCCGGGCCAGCTTGCTGACCGGTCACAACGCGACCACGAACGGAATGGCGACGATTGCCGAGTTCTCGGCCGGGTTCCCGGGTATCTCCTGCCGGATACCGTTCGAGAACGGCTTCATCTCTGAGGTGTTGGCCGAACGCGGTTACAACACGTACTGCGTCGGCAAGTGGCACCTTACGCCCGGTGAGGAGGCGAATCTGTCGTCATTCAAGGGTCGGTGGCCATTAGGGCGAGGGTTCGAACGGTTCTACGGGTTCCTTGGCGGTGAGACCAACCAGTGGTATCCCGACCTGGTGTACGACAACCACCCGGTTGACGCGCCCGCCACACCCGAGGAGGGCTACCACCTGTCGAAGGATCTCGTCGACAAGTCGATCGAGTTCATTCGGGACGCCAAGACCATCGCCCCCGACAAGCCGTTCTTCATGTACTTCGCACCGGGCTGCGCCCACGCGCCGCACCACGTGTCCCAAGAGTGGGCGGACCATTATCGCGGCAGGTTCGACATGGGCTACGAGGCGATCCGAGAGCAGATCCTGGCGAGGCAGAAGGAGATGGGCCTCCTTCCCGCAGACGTCGAACTGAGCCCGATCAACCCGCACGGCGAGCCCGCGGCGGTCGGACCCGACGGTCAGCCCTGGCCTGCCTTGGACACAGTCCGGCCGTGGGATTCGCTGACGGCTGACGAGCAACGGCTGTTCGTCCGGATGGCGGAGGTGTTCGCCGGCTTCGTGTCGCACACCGACGACCAGATCGGCAGGCTGCTGGACTACCTGGAGGATTCGGAGCAACTCGAGAACACAATCATCGTGGTGGTCTCCGACAACGGGTCGAGCGCCGAGGGTGGCCCGAACGGGTCGTTCAACGAATGGCGATTCTTCAACGGCGTGCCGGACACCACGGAGGCCAACCTGCCCCATATCGATGAACTCGGTAGTCCGCAGAGCTACAACCACTACAACTCGGGCTGGGCCTGGGCGTTCGACACGCCGTTCCCCTATTGGAAGCGGTGGGCGGGCTACGAAGGCGGGATCGCTGACATGTGCCTGGTGGCGTGGCCGAACGGCATTGCCGCCCGAGGAGAGGTGCGAGATCAGTACGTGCACGCGGTCGACATCGTCCCGACGCTGTACGAGTTGCTCGGCGTCGAGCCGCCTGCGGTGCTGAAGGGCTACACCCAGAACCCGATCGAGGGCGAGAGTTTCGCCGCGTCGCTGGCCGACCCGGCGGTAGCGGGCAGGGAGACGCAGTTCTACGCGATGCTCGGTCAGCGCGCGATCTACCACCAGGGGTGGCTGGCCTGCACGCTCCACCCGCCGATCTCCGGATGGGGCAAGTTCGAGCGGGACGTCTGGGAGCTGTACGACCTGAATTCGGACCGGGCACAGTCGCGCAACGTCGCCGACCAGCACCCCGACCGGCTCGAGCAGCTGAAGGGGCTCTGGTTCTACTACGCCGGCATCTACAAGGGACTGCCACTGGACGACCGGGCACCCCTCGAGATCGTCATGTCACCCCGTCCGCAGCCCGCCGAGCCGCGGAATCGGTATGTGTACTTCCCTCACACCGCCGACGTCCCGGAGGCCGTTGGAGTACGAATCACGGGTCGTTCCTACACGATCGCCGCAGGGGTGCAGTTGGACTCGGACACCGCTGAGGGGGTCTTGTACGCGCACGGCGGAGTCGCCGGCGGGCACAGCCTGTTCATCAAGGACCGGCGCGTGCACTACCACTACAACTGGATCGGCACGAAGATCCAGCGGATCGCCTCCGACCAGTTGATAACAACCGGTCGGCACATCTTCACGGTCGAGTTCCGACTTCAGGGACAAAGCGACGACGCAGCCACTCCCGGCTTCACCGGAACCGTAACGCTCTACATCGACAATGCCCCGGTCGGGAAGACCGACATCGTCACTCAGCCGGGTGCGTTCTGCCTGGTCGGCGACGGCATCTGCGTCGGCCGTGACAGCGCTTCTCCGGTCACTCCCGACTACCAGGCCCCGTTCCCGTTCACCGGCGGCACCATCGACCGGGTGATCGTCGACGTGTCCGGAGAGACTTACCTGGACCATGAGCGCGAGGTGCTCGCCTGGATCATGCGGGACTGACGCACCGAATCGACGAGCCGCGGAGGGCGCGTGTTGGAGGAGACCCGGTCAACCGTGCACGGCCGTGCACCGAAGAACATGGTCCGCATTCCGGCCGGCCGATTCACGATGGGAGGAACCGACTTCTACCCCGAGGAGCGCCCGGCCCGTAAGGTCGATGTCGGCGAGTTTTGGATGGACGAACATCCTGTGACCAACGCCGAGTTCCGCCGGTTCGTGAAGGCGACCGGGCACATCACGGTGGCTGAGCGCGTTCCCGACGCCGCCGACTTCCCGGGTGCCAACCCTGCCATGCTGGTTCCTGGTTCGCAGGTGTTCGTACCTACAGAAGGTCCGGTGCCACTAGACGACTGGACCCGCTGGTGGTGCTGGGTGCCGGGTGCGGACTGGCGGCAGCCGGAGGGACCAGGGTCGACGCTGCACGGCCGCGAGCGGCACCCTGTCGTGCACGTGGGCTATGAGGATGCACTCGCTTACGCGCAATGGGCCGGGAAGGACTTACCGACCGAGGCCGAGTGGGAGTACTCGGCACGGGGCGGATTCGACGGAGCAACGTATCCATGGGGGAACGAGTTCATGCCGCGCGGCAAGATAATGGCCAACACCTGGCATGGCCGGTTCCCGTGGGAGAACCTGCGTCCGCACGGTCTCGATCGCACGTCGCCGGTGCGCCAGTTTCCGCCGAATGGGTACGGGTTGTACGACGTCTCCGGCAACGTCTGGGAGTGGACGCGAACCGAATGGACGGCCAGTCATGCAGAGCTTGCCGAGGCAGTGCCCCATTGCTGCGGACCGAGCCATGACCAAGTAACAGAAGAAGACCGCAGAGTAATAAAAGGGGGTTCCCACCTGTGCGCCCCGTCGTATTGCCACCGCTATCGGCCCGCCGCCCGGCAGGGCCACGCCGTTCGCAGCAGCACCGGCCACGTGGGCTTTCGCTGTGTGCTGCGGGATTGACGGTGGCCTTCGCGCAGCCGGGGGCCGGGGATGACGTCGGCAACGCCTGACGCGGGGCAACGCCCGCGAGGTGGCCGTGGGCCGCGACCGGTGCTGCGCATACTCGTCATCTGGGTATCTACCGCGGTCGCGTTGTGGATCCTCGCGGGGGTGCTTCCCGGCCTGGAGGTCGAGGACCTCGAAACCGCCTTCGCCGCCGCCCTGCTGCTGGGACTGCTCAATGCCTCGGTCTGGCCTTTGATCATCCGATTGGCGCTACCGCTGACGGTGCTCACGCTCGGACTGTTCCCGCTACTGCTCAACGGCTTGATCATCGGACTCAACGCGTATCTGCTGCCGGGGTTCGAGGTCCAGGACCTGGCCACCGGTGTGTTCACTGCACTGGGCATCGCGGCAGCGAACACGGCTGTGACAAGCGTGCTGGCGGTCGATGACGACGACATCTATCTGCGCCGGGTGGCCCGGATGGCACGCAAGCAGAGTCCCGCCGCGGCGACAGACATCCCTGGTGTGCTGTTCCTACAGATCGACGGTCTGAGCCAGGCCGTGCTCAAGCGGGCCATCCGAGACGGCAACGCGCCGACGCTCGCGTCGTGGCTGTCCGCCGGCAGCCATCGACTCGCGGGATGGGAAACAGATTGGTCCTCCCAGACCGGCGCCAGCCAGGCCGGCATCCTGCTCGGCTCGAACGACGACATACCCGGCTTCCGGTGGCTGGAGAAAGAGACCGGACAGCTGATGGTCTCCAACCATCCGCGAGCCGCAGCCGAGATCGAGCGCAGACGTTCCACCGGCGCGGGGCTACTGCACGCGGACGGAGCGAGCCGGAATAACATCTTCACCGGCGACGCCGAAGACGCCGCCCTCACGATGAGCGTCGCCGTTCGCCGGGACCGCGGCAGAGGCTCCAAGGCCCGGATCGGGCACAGCTACCAGGCGTACTTCACTCACCCCTACAACACCGCGCGCACGCTGCTCGCGTCCGTCGGTGAGATCGTGCGGGAATGGCAGCAGGCCGCCACGCAGCGCCGGCGCGATGTCAGGCCGCGCGTGCATCGCGGCGGTGTCTATCCGCTGCTGCGCACCTTCACCACCGTCATCTCGCGGGACGTCACCGTGGCCACCCTGGTGGGTGACATGATGGCGGGTCGCTCGGTCATCTACGCGGACTTCCTAGGCTACGACGAAGTGGCGCATCATTCGGGCGTTGAACGGTACGACGCCCTCGACACGCTACGCAGGATCGACCGCGAGTTCGCACGCCTCGCGACCGTCACCGCGATGGCGCCCCGTCCCTACCGGATAGTGGTCTTGTCCGACCATGGCCAGAGCCAAGGCGCCACGTTCCGCGACCGCTATGGGGAAACGCTGGGCGAACTCGTCCGGCGGGCCATGGGATCGGCCCCCGTGGTCACCGATCGAACCGGCCGCACGGCTCCGGGCGAAGAATCCTGGGGCTATGCCGCCGGCGCCGTAGAAGAAGCCTCGACAGGACCGGGCGTCGTTGCCGCGGCCCTGCGCAAACTCAGCGCTCGGCGCCGCAAATCTGGTGAGATCTTGCTCGGCCCCGAACGTGCTGATGTCACGCGTCGGGTCAAGGATAGCGATGGCGCCGCCGCGGCTGCGATGGATGAGGCCGTCGTCCTCGGCTCAGGCAACCTCGGACTCGTCTACCTGATGAACTCGCCAGAGCGCATGACACTCGAACAGATCGACGCCCGCTATCCCGAACTCGTCCCCACCCTTGTCGACCACCCAGGTATCGGCTTCGTACTTCTACGCACCCAGCAACGCGGTCCGGTCGTGCTCGGACGCGACGGCGCCAGTTTTCTTACCACCGGTGAGGTGCGCGGCAGCGATCCCCTCGCACCGTTCGGCCCGAGCGCCGTACGGCAAGTGCTGCGCACGGACGGGTTCACACATTGTCCGGACTTGATGGTCAATTCCATGTGGGACCCGCAAACTGACGAGGTCGCCGCCTTCGAAGAACTCGTCGGGTCGCACGGCGGCCTCGGCGGAGAGCAGACCAGGCCATTCATACTCTTCCCGGCAGACCTACCGGTTCCCGAAAGCGCACTACACGGTGCCGAGCAGGTCCACCGCCTCTTCCGCACCTGGTTGGCCTACCTGGGCCACACCGGATACACCGACACCGAGGCGTCGCCCGCCATTCCTGCCACTGAGCGTCACGACGACGAACCACCGTAAACCCAGTACCTCGTCTCGAGTGGCGTCTTCTTCACCGTCCCGCTGTATCTGTCGATCGTGCTACGACTCGACGCATTCGACCGGTCTGCGCCTAGCAGTCCGGGACGGCCCGTGACGCGATCATGCAAATGCCTGGGCGCGCGCCTTCAGATCGCGGCCAGACCCAACGACAGCGCGAACCCCGCGGCGACGAGCATTCCCGTCGATATCCCCTCCACCTCGTAGGCTTCCGGCAACAGTGTGTCCGCCAGCATGGCCAGCAGC
>Ga0299914_10002915_pt1 | contig 11939 bp, 7 predicted proteins | sample RVTome_10_FD_201361 | JGI IMG/M metagenome (GOLD analysis project Ga0299914, IMG submission 201361) | Soil microbial communities from uranium-contaminated site in the Upper Colorado River Basin, Wyoming, United States - RVT153D57 (version 2) ... | reverse complement strand
CGCTATCGACATGCTGGACGACCACATCAGCCAAAACACATCCGGTTCGCTGCTCGCCCTGGAACAGGCTCCCGATGGCCGGATTTGGCGCGTCTACACGGACCGGGTGGAAATAAGCACGTGCAGGAGCGGGTGCGTTACGGTAAAACCAGAGGTGTTGAAGCATCCGGACTGGTCGTATCCGGTCAACATCGAGGTGGATTCCTCCGGCGTAGCATGGATCGCAAGCGGCAGCACGCTGGTGCGGTACGACCCGTCGATCGACGTGGACAAGACATACGATGCTGTCTTCCCGGCCCTGATTCGAAGTGTCACGGCGATCGATTCGAACGTTCCTCTCTTCGGGCGCGGCCGCTCGACGCGAGACCCGCGTCCTTACGCATCCGAGTTCGCGTTCGCGCAGAACGCCCTCCGCTTCGAGTTCGCGCTGCCGAGCTTCAACGACCCGTCCGACAATGAATTTCAATACCGGCTCGAGGGACGCGACGGGGACTGGTCCGAATGGTCGAAGGAGACGAGCAGAAACTATACGAATCTCTGGGAGGGTACCTACCGCTTTCACGTGCGCGGCCGCAACGCGCAGGGCTACGTGTCCGGAACGAGCACGTATTCGTTCACGATTCTTCCGCCCTGGTACCGCTCATCGTGGGCATTCGGCGTGTATGCCCTGGGCCTCGTCGGGGTCGGCCTGTTCGCCCGGCGTCACCGCAGGATGGTGGTTGAGAACAAGCGGGCCAGAGAGCAGGCGAAAGCGCTCGTGCGCGAGCGGAAGATCAACGAGCGGCTGCAGGACCTGAACACGCGGCTGGAGCAGGCAAACGAGACGCTCCGCCAGGCGGACCGGCTGAAGGACGAGTTTCTCGCAAACACGTCGCACGAGCTGCGCACGCCGCTCACAGGGATTCTGGGATGCTCAGCGATCTTGCGGGATGAAGTGGACGACGATCACCGCGAATTCGTCAATATGATCGATGAGAACAGCCAGCGGCTGCTCAATACCCTCGATTCACTGCTCGACCTCGCCCGGCTGCGTGCCGGCCTGATGGAGCTGGACTTCGAGGAGGTCGAGCTGGGCGAGAAGGCGAAAACCATCGTCCAGCCCTACGTGGGCCTCGCCTCGAGCAAAGGCGTAGTCGTGAGCGTAGACGTCGACGAGGAGGTGCGCGGATGGTTCGACGATCACTGTCTGGAAAGCATCCTGAACCACCTCGTCGCCAATGCCGTGAAGTTCACCGACGACGGCGAAGTGCGCATCAAGATTCTGGAGCGCGAGCGGCACGTCGTCCTGCACGTCGAAGACACGGGCGTCGGAATCGATGCGGAGTTCATCCCCTTCCTCTTCGATGAGTTCAAGCAGGAGTCTACCGGGCTTACGCGCTCGCACGAAGGCAACGGGTTGGGCCTCGCCGTTACGGCCCGCATCGTGGACCTGATGGGCGGCGAGATCGACGTGCAGAGCGAGAAGCACGTCGGTTCGACCTTTATCATTACGCTCCCCCTCGAGAGAGAAAACCCAGATCTAAACGGACAGGGAGACGCCCTTCCCCGGGGCGGTCTGCAGGTCGATGCGGTGGATCGAGAGTCTGATTTGGCCGCCACATGAGTCCTGAACGAGTAGCGTTCGCGGCGGAGGCCATGTATCTTCACCCCGGATCCGCCACACAGCCATTCATTCCCATATGCTGCGCCTCGTGAAAGTGATTCGGCTCCTGTGGGCGTTAATCTCCCGGACGCCGTACGTGAACTGGAAGGCGAGCATGCGCTCGGGCGCGGACGAGCTCCAATACCGGGCGCACCGCATCCAGGTCGGATGCACCCTCCTGTGCGACATCCTCGGCATCGACGTGCATACGGAGGGCGCCGTGCCTTCGCAATCGGGCATGCTCGTCGTATCGAACCACTTCGGCGTCCTGGATCCCCTCATTCTGGCCTCCGTGATTCCGTCGGCGCCAGTCGGTCACGCGGGTATGACGCACTGGCCTCTCGTGGGATGGGTCAGTCTCGCGCACGGCATGGTGCCGGTCGAGCGCGAGCGGCGTAGCGCGGTCGCACGGTTCGCGCACCTGGTACGCGAGCGTCTGGAGGCGGGCGTCCACGTCGTCGTGTTTCCCGAAGGCACCACGAGCGGCGAGCTGGAAGTGCGTCCCTTCAAGACAGGGGCCTTCGAGGCCATCGCCGGCCTGCACGACCGGTGGGTGTTGCCCGTCTATCTCGCCGTAGACTCGATAGGGGGCGGGCCGGCTACCGGAGCGGCGCGCCGGCGCGTCGTATGGGCGGGCGGCGAGCAGTCCTTTCAAGCGCACGCCCTCGCTCTCGTCGCCCTCGACCACATGTCGTTCACCGTGAGGATAGGTGCGCCGATCCCCGTGCGCGGGCGCGACCGAAAAGAATTGGCACAAGTTGCGCGGGAGGCGGTTGAACACCTTCGTACGCACGGAGAAACAATCCATACCGCAAAAAGCGTCACAATGGACGCCGGAGCACGTACCCGACTCCGACCCCGATCGCACTCGCAGAAGATGGATGAATGAGTCAGAAGGACATTCGAGCGTAAAGATCCTGATCGGCGTCGGGCTCGTGCTGATCGGACTCGCGGCGGGAATTCTGGGGATGATGATCACCGGGGACCGGCCAACCGGCGGCCCTGCGGAAGCCCGCGTCGTGGAGCGCGTTCAGCTGGGACGGCAGGAGCCGCCGGACGAAATGCCGGTGCCGGACTCGATCGGAGCCGAACTCGAGCCGCGCATGCTCAATCGCATGTTTCGGCGTGTAGCCGACGACGTGACGCCCGCTGTCGTCTACATTCAAGTCGAGGTGGCCCTCAGCGAGGACTCCAGCAGGGAGTGGTATCGAAATTTCGATGAGGAAGCCCGACGGCGATTCTTTCAGGACGATCCGCTTCGACAGAGCGTCGGGAGCGGCGTGATGATCAGCTCGCAGGGCTACATCGCAACGAACTACCACGTCGTCGAGAACGCCGAAAACATTCAGGTGACGCTGTCCGACAAGCGCGTCTTCGATGCCCGAGTCGTCGGCGCGGATCCCGCCACGGACCTGGCCGTGCTGAAGATCGAGGACGGCGACGAACTCCCCGTCGTTCGACTCGGTGATTCCGACCGCGTGCAGGTGGGCGAATGGGTCCTCGCCGTCGGCAATCCGTTTCGGCTGACGTCGACCGTGACCGCCGGAATCATCAGCGCCACGGGTCGGCAGGTGAATATTATCGATGACGACTTTGGCATAGAAGACTTCATTCAGACCGATGCTGCCATTAACCCCGGCAACTCCGGCGGCGCCGTCGTCAATCTCGACGGGGAGCTCGTCGGTATCGCAACGGCGATCGCGACGGAAACCGGCTCCTATGAAGGCTATGGCTTCGCCGTGCCCGTCAACCTGATGGAACGCGTCGTCGGCGACCTCATAGAGTTCGGCGAGGTACGGAGAGGATACCTCGGCGTGGTCATCCAGAATGTGGATGCCCGCGTGGCCCGGCGCCTCGGGATGGATCGCATTATAGGCATCTACGTGAACGACGTTACCGATGGCGGATCCGCAGAGCGTGCGGGCCTACGCGAGGGCGACGTGATCGTCTCGATCGACGAGCGCACGGTCAACGCCTCGAATGAGCTGCAGAGCACCGTCGCCCGGCGGCGCCCCGGCGACCTGCTCGACGTTGGCGTGTGGCGGGACGGCCGCGTCTTTCAATTTGAGATCGAGCTTCAGGGTCGGAATTCGCCCGCCTACGAGCGCTGGTTCGCCGAGCTCCAGCAGGAGGAGGACGAGGCGGTTCCCGAAGAGGAGCCGTCTCCCGGCATGCGCGAGGAGAATGTGTTTGAGCTGGGAGAGTGGGGAGTCGGACTGCGGAATCTCACCAGGGGCGAACAGACGGCCTTCGACGTCCGCGGGGGATCGTACGTGGCATACGTCGAGAATGGATCTCCGGCCGATCATGCCGGCCTGCCTCGAGACGCCGCCATCGTGGAGGTGGCCGGTACGGTCGTCGAATCGACCGATGAAGCGATCGGACTGCTCGAAGAAGCGGCGCAGTCCGACGAAGCGGTGCTCATCAAAGTGATGCGCCGCGACGGCAGCTCGGCATTCTACGAGATCGAGGTCCCCGATCGCGCCGGTTGACATGATTCGATACCTGACGGCTGGAGAGTCACACGGGGAAGCGCTGATCGGGATCGTCGAAGGACTGCCCGCCGGCATTCCCGTTACGACGCAAGAGATCAACCATCAGCTCGCCCGCAGGTGGTTGGGATACGGGCGAGGCGGGCGCTCCAAGTTTGAACGCGACCTGGTCCACATCTATTCAGGCGTGCGGTTCTCGAGGACGATGGGGAGCCCGATCGCCCTCCGCCTCGACAACGCGGCCTACACGAAGGACCGCTCCGGTTGGCCCGAAGTCATGTCCGTCTCCGGCACCGGAGAGGGCATTGAAAAGGTGACGCTGCCCCGGCCGGGACATGCCGACCTGACCGGACTTCAGAAGTACGGGTTCGACGACATCCGTCCCGTCATCGATCGGGCGAGCGCGCGAGAAACGGCGATGCGTGTCGCCTGCTGCACCCTTGCACGGCAGCTACTGAGACAGGTCGGCATCGAGATCGGAAGTCACGTGGTGCGCCTCGGAGAGGTAGGGATGACCGATCCGAACGAGTGGTTCGACCGGGTTCACGAGTTGATCCGCGACGGCGCGGAAGGCTTGAATGCGGTCGCCGATGAAAGCGCCCTGCGTATTCTGGATGAGGATCTCACTCAGCGGTGCATAGCGCATATCGACGAGACCAAGAAGCGGGGTGACTCGCTGGGCGGCATGTACGAGGTGGTCGTCACTGGCGTGCCTCCGGGACTCGGATCCTACGTCCAGTGGGATCGCCGGCTCGACGGTCGTCTGGCTCAGGCCGTGCTTTCGATTCAAGCTCAGAAGGCGGTGGAGATCGGCGACGGCGTCGCGGGAGCGGGACGCCCAGGCTCGCGGGTCCACGACGAAATCACGAGTGCCGCCGCCGGCTTTTCTCGGCGCACGAATCACGCAGGGGGAATCGAAGGAGGTATGTCCAACGGCATGCCCATCATCGTCAGGGGCTATATGAAGCCCATTCCCACACTGATCAAACCGCTCGATTCCGTCGACCTCGCCTCGGGCGAGCCTCAACCGACGCGGTACGAACGGAGCGACGTAACGAGCGTCCCGGCCGCATCGACGGTTGCGGAGGCAACGGTGGCTCTCGTGGTCGCAAACGCATTTCTGGAGAAGTTCGGCGGCGACAGCCTGGCCGAAATCCGAGCGCGTCACGAGGCCGAGGTCGAGAAAGCCGGAGAGCCGGCGGAACATGATCGGTAGTTTTCGTTGGAATGGTACAGCTTGATGCCCCCGGCGCGAGCCACCTGGCTTTTCCACGCCGCGCCGATCTATCCGGCTCGATGAAGACGGCGGATTCACTCAGTACGCAAACGCTCTCGGGTATGCATTACCAAAGCGATCCGTTGTGCATCTTGATGGCTGACGACGATCCGGATGATTGGATGCTCATGGAACGGGCGCTTTCGAAAAGCCGCCTCGGCTCGACGCTGAAGACGGTGCCGGATGGTGAGGAGCTGCTGAAGTACCTCAGACGTGAGGGTCCCTACACGGATCCGCAAGCTGCGCCGAGGCCTGGATTGATCCTGCTCGATCTGAACATGCCGAGGAAGGACGGCCGCGAAGCGCTCCTCGAAATCAAGTCGGACGCCGTTCTCAGACGAATTCCGGTGATCGTGCTGACGACCTCCGAGGCCGAGCGGGACGTCGACTGGAGCTATGATTTCGGAGTGAACGCCTTCATTACGAAGCCTGTCACCTTCGATGGATTGGCTGACGCCATCCAGCGACTTGGCGACTTCTGGTTCAAAATCGTTAGATTGCCACGGGCTTCGTACGTATGAATCCTCGTTCTCGCCTTCACCCATCAGGAAGCGCAGTATGGAGAGTACGGAACACGTCCGCGTCCTAATCATCGAGGACGACGAGGACGACTATTTCATCGCACGAAGTCTGCTCTCGAAAACCACAGGAATTTCGTGCGAGCTCGAATGGGCGCGCGATTATGATGCGGGCTTGCGGACGCTCAGCGAGCATGATTTCGACGTGTGTCTCGTCGACTACCGGCTCGGCCCGCGCAACGGCCTACAGCTTCTGAAGGAAGCCGGAGAAGTGGGGGTCGAGACGCCGATGATCCTGCTCACCGGCCAGGGCGACTACGCCGTCGATGTGGAAGCCATGATGGCCGGCGCGGCGGACTACCTCGTCAAGGGGCAGATCGATGCGCAGCTTCTGGAGCGCTCGATCCGATATGCGCGCGAGCGGAAGAAGGCCGAGGAGCGGATTCGTGAGCAGGCACGTCTGCTCGACAAGGCGCGCGATGCCATCTGTGCCTACGATCTCGACGGTCGCATCATCTACTGGAACAAGAGTGCTGAAAGGCTGACGGGGTACACGTTCGAGGAGATGCGCGAGAGGGGAAGCGACATCTCCCTCTATGACGGGCATCGGAAGAAGGTGGAAAGAGCGTGGGAAGCCGTGCATTCAGAAGGAGAATGGGCGGGAGATCTGCGACAGCTAACGAAGAGCGGCGACGAGCTGATCGTAGAGAGCCGGTGGACGCTAGTCCGCGAGAATTCCGGCAAGCCCAGCTCCGTTCTGGTCATCAACACGGATGTCACCGAGCGAAAGCGGCTTGAGGCGCACTTCCTCCGCGCCCAGCGGATGGAGAGCATCGGCACGCTCGTCGGAGGCATCGCGCACGATCTCGGAAACCTGCTCGTGCCGATCCTCCTGGGAGTAAAAGTCCTCTCGACCCGATTTGCCGACGACGAGAAGTCGATGAGGACGCTGGAGATGATCCGCCGCAGCGCCCAGCGCGGCTCGGACATGGTAAAGCAGGTCCTGGCCTTTGCGCGAGGCGTCGAGGGCGAGCGCATCCCTCTGAACGTGGACCAGATCGTGCGGGAGGTCGAGAAGATCACGACGGAGACGTTTCCCTCTGCGATCGATCTCAACGTTGAGATCGTGGACGGACTCCCGGCTATCATGGGAGATTCTACACAGATCCAGCAGATCCTGATGAATCTGTGTGTAAACGCTCGCGATGCGATGCCCGATGGCGGCCGCCTCGACGTCAACAGCCATCTCGTCGAGCTTGGAGAGATCGAGACGCGCGCAAACCCGGAAGCGGAGCACGGGAAATACATCTGCCTCCAGGTGCGCGACACCGGAACAGGCATTCCGCATGACGTGCTCGATAAAGTGTTCGAACCGTTTTTTACGACCAAGCCGTCCGGCAAGGGTACGGGGCTCGGCCTCTCCAGCGTCTACAGCATCGTGAAGAGTCACGGCGGATTCGTAGAAGTGGACAGTGAAGAGGGCGTGGGGACGTCCTTTCAGTGCTACCTGCCGGTTGCCGTCGAAGAGGAGGGGGGAGCTAGCGCCCTCGCCGGCGACGGCAGGCAGCTCGCCGAGGGGCACGGCGAAACGATTCTTCTGGTAGACGACGAGGAATTCATTCTGGATTCGGCGGCGGAAACGCTCCGGGACTCAGGGTTTGAGGTGCTGACGGCGGAGGATGGTCGCGAGGCCATCGATCTCTACTTCCGCCATACGGACTCGATTGCTGCGGTGATCACGGACGTGATGATGCCGAACATCGACGGCTGTGAAACCATCCGACGGATTCGAGAGCACAACGAGGCGGTGCCCATCATCGCTGCGAGCGGGATGGCCGTCGACCGGCAGCAGGAGGCGACGAATGCGGGAGCCTCGGCCTTTATTTCGAAACCCTTTTCGGCGGAAAAGCTCCTCTCCGTACTCCAGAGCGTCCTTCCGCAGGACGCATCGGCCTCTCAGGCCGTCGAGGCATGATGGGCCCGCGAGCTGACCTGCCGTGACGTCCAGGGCCTTCGCGCGTCAGCCCGGGGGCACGCGGCCGGGCGCTCCCCGTGAAGTCGACGGACGCGGCGGAGCGCAGCATCGAAGGCGCTCCGCGCACGCGGCTCGATCACGGTCTGCGCTCGATCATACCACTCGATCATACCCTGTCCTGCAGCCCGCCCACTCCGGACTCTGAGGCGCAATGGCTGCAGCAGTAGATCTTGCCCTCGCCCTCCACGCCGTGGCCCACGATGCGAACTCCGCACCGCGCGCAGGTCGGTGCGAGCGCCTGGATGGCGCATTCGAAGCTGTCGAATGTATGGGAGCTTCCATTCATCGTCACCTGGAATGCTTTATCATAGTCGTTTCCGCACGTTTCGCAGACCGGCATGTCGTCACCTCGTAGATGTTCCGATTCATCCTAGGAGGCATTCTCGGTAATCGCAGCTCGAATTCAAAGCGCAGGAGGCGACCTTGCAAGGACGTAACAGGGTAAGCGCGACCGTTCCGGCGACGGCGACGGATGCATCCCGTGCATAGATCGGAAGGCAGAACCGCGCCCACGCTCGCCCAGGCGCTGAACGAGCATCACTATCCGCGACGGCTCTATGCGTCGCGGCTCGCCCTGCGTGCCTTCCACGCCGCCATTCACGTCACGACGCTGCGGAGCTGGTACGTGCGGCGGGCCCTGCGCCGGCACCTCCCCGGCCTGTGCCACGGAGCTACGATCGTGGATCTCGGGTGCGGGTCGGGCGACCATCTCTTCTACACGTTGCGGCGGCGGCCCGATCTGCGCGGCATCGGCATCGACCGCTCCGAAACGTGCGTCGCTCTGTGCCGGCATCATGCGCCGCCTCACGGCGCCGCGCGCGCCGAGTTCCGACATCAGAATCTCGACGAGAACGCATCCCTGCCGGGCAACGAAATGACCCTCTGCATCGGGATGCTACAGTATGTGGAGTACGATTATGCCCTGCTCCGCGCCGCGCGCGCCTCTCTTTCCGATAGCGGCCGCCTGCTGCTCTACGTGCCCGTACGCAACGAACGCCTGACCCGGTTCTACCGGCGGTTCGTGGAGGGCGGCGGCCAGGACTACGATGCGGTGCAGAAGCGCCGGCGGGTGTACGAGCCGGACGACGTCCAGGCGATGCTGAGGACGAGCGGGCTCGTGCCCGATGACGTGGAATTTTCCTACGGCTGGTTCGGGAAGCTGGCCTTCGAGCTGCGCGCCGGCGTGCTTCACGGACTCCTGCGCGGGGGCGCGGTGGTGAGGATGGCGGCGGCGCTGGCAGGGCTGCTCGGGCTGCCGGCGTTCTTCGTCTTGATGGCGGCCGATTACCTACTTCCCGTCCGGCGCGGCAACGGTATGGTGGTCGTCGCGCGACCCTCCACCGCGCCCGGGTCGGGAATATTTCAGAATCCCTCGCGTACGTAGTGTTTGCGCACTGATTACCACCGGGAGATGGAGATGTCGACGAAGGAAGCGATCGTGGCCGACAGCGCTTCACGTAGCGTGGCGTACGATCCCACCGAGATCGAAGACAAGTGGTACCGATACTGGGAGGAGAACGATCTCTTTCGAACCACGGTCGATCCGGACAGCCAGCCCCACGTGATCGTCATGCCGCCGCCCAACGTGACGGGCGCGCTTCATATGGGGCATGCGCTGCAGGACACCGTACAGGATGCTCTCACGCGCATTCGCCGGATGCAGGGGTATGAGGCCTTGTGGATTCCGGGCCTGGACCATGCGGGCATCGCCACACAGAACGTGGTGGAGCGGCAGCTCAAAGAGGACGGAAGCTCCCGGCACGAGCTCGGTCGCGAGGCTTTCGTCGAGCGTGTCTGGTCGTGGAAGGAGGAGTACGGGGGCAAGATACTCGAGCAGAAGCGCCGGCTGGGTGACTCGTGCGATTGGAGCCGCGAGCGCTTTACGATGGACGATGGTTTCAGCCGGGCAGTCCAGCGTGTCTTCGTGCAGCTCTACGAAGAGGGGCTCATCTACCGGGGCGATTATCTTGTAAACTGGGATCCGGAGAACCAGACGGCACTCTCCGACGAGGAGGTCGACAACGTAGAGCGCGAAGGCACGCTCTGGTACATCAAATACCGCCTCAAGGACCGGTCCGACTTCCTCACGATTGCGACGACTCGTCCGGAGACGATGCTGGGCGATACCGGCGTCGCCGTGCATCCAGACGACCATCGCTACTCCGATCTCGTCGGCGAGTCCGTCCTGCTGCCGCTGCTCGATCGAGAGATCCCGATCGTCGCGGACGAGTACGTTCGAACCGAATTCGGCGCGGGAGCGCTGAAAATAACGCCCGGCCACGACAGGAACGATTTCGAGATCGGCGCGAGGCACCATCTCGAAAGCATCAACATCATGAATGCCGACGGAACGATCAACGAGCACGGCGGGCCCTATGAAGGACTCGATCGCTTCGCGGCCCGAGACCGGATCGTCGCCGATCTTGAGGAGCAGGATCTGCTCCTCAAGACGGAGCAAACCCGAAACACCGTGCCGATCTCCAGCCGCTCAAAGGCGGTCATCGAGCCGCTGATCTCGCGGCAGTGGTTCGTGCGCATGAAGCCTCTCGCGGCGCCTGCCCTCAAGGCCGTTCAAGACGGAGAGATCACGTTTCACCCGCAGCGGTGGGAGAACGAATATTTCAGGTGGATGGAGAGCATCCGCGACTGGACGATCTCCCGGCAGCTCTGGTGGGGGCACCGGCTTCCCGTCTGGTATCACACCGACGAGCACGGCGCCAGAGACGAGAGCCGAGATTACGTGGTCTCCGTGGACCGGCCCGAGCCCGGCATGGTGCAGGAAGAGGACGTCCTGGACACATGGTTCTCCGCCTGGCTGTGGCCGTTCGCCACGCTAGGCTGGCCGAAGAAGACCTCCGAGCTCGCGTATTTCTACCCGACGAACGTCCTCGTTTCCGGGTACGACATCCTGTTTTTCTGGATCGCGCGGATGATCATGGCCGGTTACCACTTCACCGGCACAAAGCCGTTCGGCGACGTGTTCATCACGGGTATGATCAAAGACCGGGAAGGTCGATGGATGTCCAAGAGCCTGGGGAATGGGATCGATCCTCTCGACATGATCGACCAGTACGGCGCCGATGCCGTCCGATTCTCGCTGACGATCCTCTGCGCGCAGGGCCAGGATATCCGGCTCGATCCCACGAAGTTCGAGATGGGCCGGAATTTCGCCAACAAGATCTGGAATGCGTTCAACGTGTTCGGGCAGTTCATGGAGGAGGGCCGGGATTATCGCCGAAGCCGGTCCTTTGAAGAGCTCGAGCTGGTAGAGCGATGGATGCTCCACCGGCTCAACGCCACCGTCGAAGCCGTGGACGAGGCGCTGAACCGATACCGGCTCAACGAAGCCTTGAGCATGATCTACGAGCTCTTCTGGAAGGAGTACTGCGACTGGTATCTGGAGCTCATTAAGCCGCCGCTCGGCGAAGCCCTGGAAGACGACAAGATCGCTCTCGCCGCCGAAGTATTCGAGGAAATGATCCAGCTTCTCCACCCCTTCATGCCGTTCATCACGGAAGAGCTGTGGAGACAGCTGCGGCCTCGCGGCGAAAAGGAGTGCTGCATGCTTTCGGCGTGGCCCGTGCAAAACGCCGCGGAGATGGACGCGGGAGCGGATGAGCTCTTCGGTCTTCTTCAGGAGCTCGTCTCGGGTATCCGCAACATCAAGAGCGAATATGGGGTTGCGCTCAACGCGGAGATAGAGGCCATCGTGAACCTCCCTGCCGGTGCCGACGAGCTTGCGGAGGCGCTGGACGCCCATGGGAGCTACTTCGAGAAGCTGGCCAGGGTGACGGACCTCACCATCGGACGAGGCCTCGAACGGCCAAAGGCGAGTGCGGCCTACGTTGCCGGCCGGCACGAGGTATACGTGCCGCTTGCCGGCATGATCGACCTGGATCTCGAGCGCGAGCGCCTTCGGAAGGAGATCCAGCAGAAGAGCGAGTTTCTGCGCAGCGTGCGGCGCAAGCTTGAGAAC
>Ga0299914_10002914_pt1 | contig 11939 bp, 4 predicted proteins | sample RVTome_10_FD_201361 | JGI IMG/M metagenome (GOLD analysis project Ga0299914, IMG submission 201361) | Soil microbial communities from uranium-contaminated site in the Upper Colorado River Basin, Wyoming, United States - RVT153D57 (version 2) ... | reverse complement strand
GCCCCGGCGCACATGGCGCAAGGCTCTAGGGTCACCACCAGGGTGTGACCGGTCAGTCGCCAGTCCCCGATCTCACGTGCGCGGGCCGAGATCACCAGCATCTCGGCATGAGCCGTGGGATCGGTGAGCTCCTCGCGCCGGTTCCGACTCTCCGCGACCGTATTTCCGGAGGCATCGAGCAGGACCGCACCCACCGGGACATCGCCGGCTGTCGCCGCTTCTCCTGCCGCCTTCAGCGCCTGACGCATCGAGTCGGTGTAGTGGTCGGGGGAGGTCGGCTCTGTCATGGGGTCGATTATCCTTTATCTGCCTGCCGGTCCCGGCAGGAGCTCCGGAGGGATCGCATAGTCCGGTCTAGTGCGCGGCACTGGAAATGCCGTTGGGGGTTTACGCTCCCTCGAGGGTTCAAATCCCTCTCCCTCCGCGATGCGTCGCCGGTGGCGGCGCTGCCTCAGGCTATAAGTCTTAGGCTTTGCCCGACGGCGCCAGGGCGCCGCACGGAGGGGTCGCATAGTCCGGTCTAGTGCGCGGCACTCGAAATGCCGTAGGGGGCTGACGCCTCCTCGAGGGTTCGAATCCCTCCCCCTCCGCGAGGTCGCCACCGGTGGCTGACATGCCAAGCTCCGGGTCGTGGGCGTCGAGCTCCCGAAGCCGTAGAACGCGCGACGTATAACGTAAGACTGTGGCGTCGAAGACGCATCATCCTTGGAGGGGTGTCCGAGTGGTCTAAGGAGACGGTCTTGAAAACCGTTGGGCTGAGTTTGATCCGTCTGGGAGTGGAGGGAAAAACTGGCTTGACCTGGGCATATCGCTTCTCATGATTGCGCGTCGTCTCGCAACCTCTCACTCCAAATGCGGCCCAAATGCGGCCCAAGCGGTCCATCGGCGCAGGCCCTGCATCAGTTGTCAGCGCGGAGTGACCCGACGAGCCGAATGAACGGCACACCGATCGGCACCCCGAAATAGATGGCGAGAAGGATGAGAAAGGAGACGTCTCGAGCGCCTTGTCCCCGACCTGGTCCGCCGGGAACAATACCGGCAGTGTCGCTGCTTGTCTGCGACATGAGTGCAAGGAGAGCTAGGGCCGCAAGTCCACCTGCGCCGATCCAGATGTAGGGCCTTAGAAGCTGCCGCATCTCAGCTGCTGGCCTCTTGATAAGCCTGGCTGTGGCGCCGGCGCTCACGGCGGGGGAGAACATGAGAAACGCGATGGCGAGAATCTCGGTCCATCCGCTGACCCATTCGTTGATCAGAGCGCTGATCAACGCGAGGGCGGCTCCCAGTCCGGTGATAAGGGCCACACCGTGCGGAATGGCCGCGGAGCGCGCCGCTTCGGCTCTGTTCACGGGACGAGCCACGGCCCGGGCCAGTTCACGGGATTCCCAACAAGACCCCAAGGTGCTCCGTCCTTCTCCTCGTGGTGGAACAACGTTTGAATCCGTCCATCAGGCGTGTCGTAGTAGACCTCATACGAGGGGTAGGGATCGGAGACGATCCAGCCGCTTGTGATCCCCTGCAGGCCAGAAGTGAGTCCGATGCGAAAGTCGATCGCCGGGGAACTGGTTATCGCGTTTTTGAGGCTCCCGACGACAGTGGTGCCGCTGTCGTCTATCCAGGCTTGATTATTGCTTTCCACAGCCCCAAACGGCAAGGCAGGCCCGCAGCCCAGAACCAGGAGCGCACAACTCGGCTGAGCGACTACAGCAGCCGCGTCCCGGTCATAATCGATAATTATCGAGGCTCGGGCCTTGTAAGGATCAAAAAGCTGGTCGAAGGGACGGTCGTCACCTCTGCCAAGACCGAAGCTGGTGGGAGCGGCGATGAATATCGAGATCCGAATCCGTCCCCGCAGGTCATCTGAGAGCTGGGAAGTGACAGCTTCCGCCCCACCCGGAACAGAACCGCCAGAGATCGAAGAGACTAGGGCGAGGTCAAGGAAATCGTCATACTTGTCCCGGGGACGGACAAACCATTCGAACGGGTCCGGTGCATTCGGACTCTGCTTAATGTCCTGATCGGTTGCCCGAAGCCCGGTTGGGTCCCTGTGCTCGACGGGGTTGTTGTTGGCGTAGTGGTATTGGTTGGCGACGGTTGTCGTGCCGGGGACGCCGGACAAGGGGTCGGTAGTGGTGAATCTGCCGAGGCTTGGGTTGAGGTCCCGGTTGCGAAGGTGGATGAGATCGCCAACGTGGAGTTCGCTCCGGTATCCGAATCCGACGGTGACGTTTGTTGTATCAGGGTTGCCGTAGGGGTCGTAGCTGCTTGCGGCGGTGTGGGGTCCAGATGTGGCATCGCCGAGCACCGAGTAGTCGAACGAGGTGGCGGTGCCTCCACCTACAGCGAATGCACGGTTGGGTCCGTAGACAAGCTGGCTGGTGGCCCCGTTGTGCGTCATGGTGACGACCTGTGGGATGGGCTGGTTCGTATCCCAGAGGAGCGTGTAGATGTCGGTGGTATCGTCTGGATGGTTGATAGTGACGCCGATGAGGAGCCCATCGCCGTTGTAGTCACGGCTGATCGTTTTGGCTCCGGGGATAGGCAGCGGAGTCGGAAGTGCGTTCTCGCAGCCGGTAGAAGTGGGTTCAGGTTCGCATGCGTCAGTGTGTTGCCCTCCGTTGATGATGTCGACGCCGGGTCCTCCGTCGAGGATGTCGTTGCCCTGTTCTCCTTGCAGATCATCGGCGTCTGCTCCTCCATAGAGCTGGTCGACTCCTGCTCCACCGCGCAAGGTGTCGTTGCCGGCGTTTCCGAGGAGAATGTCGTTTCCGCTTTGCCCGCCGCCGCCTCCGTTGATGGTGTCGTTGCCAGGTCCGCCGCAGATGATGTCGTTTCCGTTGGCGCCGTTGATCGTGTCGTTGCCTTCTAACCCAAAGATGATGTCGTTGCCGTTGGTGCCGTTGATTGTGTCGTCGCCGCTGGTTCCTTGGATAGTCGGGGTGAGAGTGGCGCAGATGTCGACGACTGATTCGCTTGTGAGAAGGCCACGGGCGTCGTATGTATAGGTACGAACAGTCCCATCCGCTTCGGTGACTTCAGTTAGTCGTCCAGCTTGGTCGTACAGGTAGGTATTCCCGTCGGAGCTTGCAGTGAGCTGGTTGGCGTCGTCCACGGTGACAGTCTGGGTCCCGGACGGGTTTGTGATGGACGTGAGGTTGCCGACCTCGTCGTAGCTATAGCTGTAGCTTTCGTTGTTCCGGTCGGCGGATATGAGTTGTCCGGCCTGGTCGTAGTCGAACGACCACTCTTCACCACCGGAGGTGCCGACGAGTCGACCGGACGTGTCGTAGGTGAGCGTGGTCGTGGTCCCGTTTTGGGTGTAGGCGGTAAGCCGACCGTCGGTGAAGGTATAGGAGCGGGTGGTCCCATCAGGCAGGTTCTCTGATGTCAGCCGCCCATCGGGATCGTAGGTGTAGGTAGCCGTGCCGCCGGTGGAGTGGGTGGCGGTGAGGACCTGCCCGTTGTCGTTGTAGGTGTAGGTGACTGTGGAGTTGTCGGGGTAGGTCACCTGGCTGCGGCGCCCGGCGTCGTCGTAGGCGTATGAGATGGCGGATGCGTCGGGATAGGTCACCGATGTGAGGTTGCCGGCTGGGTCGTAGGTGTAGCTGGTAGTTCCAGAGCCGTCGGTCATCGAGGTCCGACGGCCCACCTCGTCGTAGCCAAAGCCGATGGAGGTGCCGTCGATGAACGTCTGGGTGATCAGCTGACCGGCAGCGTCATAACTGTTGGTGACTGTCCGCCCGGTGGGGTCGGTGACAGTAGCCACCCGCCCGGCACTGTCGTAGCCGGTCGTAGTGGTGCGATCGAGAGCGTCGGTGCGAGATGTGACCTGGTCGGCGTCGTTGAAGGCTGCCGTGGAAGCGCGGTCCAAGGCGTCGGTGGTCGACGTCCGGTTGCCGCGTTCGTCGTGGCTGAATGTGGTGGTATTTCCGAGAGGGTCGGTTACGTCCAGAAGGTCCCGATCGTCATGGTTGTACAACGCTGTCCCGTCACCATCGCGGTGCACGGCCTCGACATTGCCCCGAATGTCATAGGTGCGGGTGACTGAGACTCCGGCCGGGTCAGTTGTGGCCAGGGGTCGTCCTGCCGCGTCGTAGGCGATGGTCCTGGTTAACCCGGCGGGCGTGGTGACCGACGTTTGGTTTCCGTCCGCGTCGTAACCGAACGTTGTCACTCCGCCTTGAGGATCGGTGATCGTCTCCACCCGACCGGCGTCGTCATAGGTGTAGGTAGTGGTCAGATCCTCAGGGTCGGTTACGGTTTCGACCCGGCCACCAGCGGTGTAACTGGTGGTGGTCGTCCCGCCGGTGGGGTCGGTGACCGTTTCCACCCGCCCCAACACGTCATAGGTGTAGGAGGTGATCCCACCCTCAGGGTCGGTTACCGTTTCCAAGCGACCGGATGAATCGTATGAATTGGTGGTCGTGGAGCCAAGGGCGTCTGTGGTCGAAATCACCCGTCCGGATGTGTCACGTTCGGTGCCGGTCAGACCCCCGGATGGGTCGGTGACGGTCGTTTGGTTGCCGTCGGCGTCATACCCGAGTGAGGTAGTGCGGCCCTCCGGGTCGGTTGTGGAGAGCAAACGGCCCAGGTTTCCGTAGCTTCTGGTCGTTTCAGCTCCGACCGGTCGGCTGGTCGAGATCAGATGGTCGAACTCGTCGTGTTCGTAGTTGGTGATCGCTCCGCGTGGATCGGTGGTCGTCTCGAGGCGGCCGGCCGCGTCGTAGCTGCTTGTGGTGTGCCCTCCGCCAGGATCAGTCACGGTTAGGACTCGGCCGGCATTGTCATACGTGTATGAGGTCACCCCACCAGTTGGGTCGGTTGTGGTGAGCAGCCGACCCTCCGCATCGTAGGTGTAGGTGGTCAAACCCCCCTCAGGTGTCGTGATCGACGTGACGCGACCTGCCGCATCGTGATCAAAAGTCGTCGTTTGCCCGGCACCGTCGGTCTGGGATACCAGCAGCCGTTCTGGGCTGTAGGTGTATGTGGTGGTTACGCCGTCGGGGTCGGTCACCGATTCCATTAGCCCATCGGTAACGGTCAACGAAGTCACATTCCCCGAGTGGTTGGTCACTGTCGACGGGATCCGCTCCGAACCCTCATAGTCGTAGGTCGTCGTTGCGCCGGCCGGATCTGTAGCCGATATCACCCGGTCCAGCGAGTCGTAGGTGTACGACGACATCCCTCCTGTCTCTGTCTCTGAAGTCAGCAGATTGGCGTTGTCATCAAACGATTGGGTCAAGGACTCGCCGAGTCGACTGGTCGCTCCAGTGAGCTCGCCATCCGTCCGACGAGACAGATCCACAGTGTTGCCGAAGGGGTCGACAACTCCTAACAGACGACCTTCTGGGTCATGCCGGTAGATTGTGACTTCACCAGACGGTTGCGAGGTCACTCGGGTTTCGCCGGGTCCGAACTCGTAATCGAAGGATGCTGTTGCTCCTCCGGCGGTCTGCTGGCTGGTCACCCGATCGAGGCCGTCGTAGGTGTTACCCACCACAAGAGTTTCGGTCGGGTCGATGATCTCAGTTAGCCGACCGTCGCCGTCATATCCATATGAGGTCTCGCCGCCTTCAGAGTCAGTCACGATCGACAAGAGTCCAGAAGCGTCGTACGCATAAGCCACGGAGCGGCCGTCATTCGACTCGACCTGAGAAATACGACCATTCCCGTCATATGAAATGGTCAGCGACTTACCTGTCGAGCTGGCCACCGTGCTGACGCCGTCAGCAGCGTAGGTCAGAGCAACCGACTGGCCATCCCAATTAGACATCGACACCAAACGGCCGGAACCGTCGAAATCCCAGGACGAACCATCAAACAGATCGATTCGAAACGAACCGTCCGACTCGGCGACCAGGCGACCGCGAAAGTCGTCGGGACGGACATAACCCCCTGATCCGTCCGGTTCGAACTCAAGCTGGCGGCCATCAGCCAGCCGAACCTTGACCTCACCCTCTGCATCCTCCCCCAAGACTGCGACGTCATGGACGGTCTTCCAGCCACGGCCCAGAGAACCAGTGAGATCGTCGGCGGAGTTGTACCAGCGACCCCAATCCAACCCGAACATCGAATCCGCAAACTCGACATCGACCTCTTCGTGCACGAAGTTCCCCGAGGCCGTATTCACCGGATCAGACGCATAACCAGCCTGAACACGCCTTCCAAACAGGTTCTCCAAATCGTGGGTGTAGAACCCAGTTATGGTCAACGGCATTGACATCTCTGTGGTTTCGTCGAAACCAGGACCCCAGTGGAGACGCAACGTATAGGTGTATTCCCCCGGGCAAGCATCCTCCGGGATTTGAGTGTTGGTCCAATACGACGCGCTTCCAGGACCCGAGATCCACATGAATTTCGTTAAGCCGTAGATCACACCGCACGGACCTTCAACAACCCTGGTCGAGTGAAAGTCAACTCGGTCGACACCATTGTGAGTGGGATAAGTGAGGCGTATCGTGCTGGCGAGGGCGACGTCGGATCCCTGAGATAAGACAGGCGGCTCGAGGTGAGGAGGGTTCGACCCGGAAGGTCGGTGTTCGTCGTAGACCCACACGTCGAGCACCTCAAAGAAGTACTCATCAAACAGCGTCTCGGTCCCAGAGTCCTCTACTCCGGCTTCATCGCCACCCACCTGGCTCTGACCAATCTCAACCCTCGGATCCCGCTCCCCGAAAGCCTCCGATCCAACCGTTCCAACCTGGCCCACGCCCTCGAAAGCACCGGGATCAGATTCATCGCCCGGCGGCGCCACCACAAAGGCGACCTCACGCTGGACGGCTAATGCAGGAGAGACAACGCCGAGCGTCAAGGCAAGCACAACCAGCCAGACCACCTGGGGAGCGCTGCCCACCTGGCGCGATATGAATCCCAACCTTGCTACTGCGTCTCGAATCTCCACTACGGCGACACCCCGATCTAACAGCCGCCCTCTCATGGAGATGAGAGACATCCTCCCCTTGCGGCGGCGATCATGGCGTACTGGTGATGACGTGTCAAGGCGTTCGCTCCCGATCAGTGGCATGCATCTCCAACAAGGGTCACGCAAAGTGACGAACTAGACCGCTTCCTTGGTATCGGCAAGGCTCGGCCCGGCATGGCCCCACATCATCGCCGCAGCTCAGAGCCTTCCTGCGTCGGGTTCCGGAGCTACACGAGATCGCGATCATTCCCGATGCCGGTATCGGACCCGGGACAGAAACTGAAGAGGTGCAGAACAGCCCAGTGAGAACCTCAAAAACCAAGTGTTATGAGTGAACGCCTCCTCTCTCCGTGATCGGTGACCTGAGCGAAGGCATCGGCTCTCACCTGGCTTCGATCCCGTTCGAGAGAAGACAGTCGGGGACCACCGGCGAGTTGGGCTCTGCGGGTGATTGCTGGCTGGTCGGCCCATTCCCGTGACACGGCGTAGGCGAGAACGTTGGCGCCGGTCTGGTTGTCTTCAACCGCCACGAAGGCGTGGTTGGCGCCCCTGCCTCGGGTCATGGACGTGTACACCCCGCGACTGTCGGTCGGGGTGTCAATGAGGAGGAGGGCGGTGTCGACCGTCCGTCCTTGGCTGGCGTGACTTGTCTGCGCATAACCGAGTTCGACGTGTCCACTGACGTAGGCGGTGGGGAGGTCGACGGTTCCGGTGGGTCCGGCGACGGTAACGGTGCCGTCGGCGTGGATCTGTTGGATGGTCCAGTGGTCCCGGTTCTTGACCATCAGGCCCCTGGTGGTTCGCAGTGTCCGGTCGTTGCGTCGCGTCACCACCTCGTCACCCTCATACAGGATCTGGCCTCCGGTCTTGAGGGAGCGGCCAGCGGGCTTGAGATGGCCGGTGTCGACTAGTAGTTGTTGACAGTTGTTGTTGAGTCGGTTGACGGTCTCGTTGCTGTTGGCCATCAACGCCACTGTCTGGCCGGCGTCTCGAGCTTGCTTCCACGCCCCGACGATTTCGGCGTCCATTTCCACGGACGTGCCCGCGTGGATGCGACCGTGATGGTCGTAGATGTCGAGGGCAAGTGGGTCGCCGGCACGTAGCCGCAGACTGGCCTGCTTCTCCCATTCCTGGGTGAGCCTGTGAACCTCGTCGAGTTCGACCGCACCCAGGGTGTCAACGAGGTGGCCGAACATGCCTCCTCGACCCACTGCGGCGAACTGACGGGGATCACCAACCAGAATGACACGCCATTGTTTCTGGTTGGCAAGGCGCGCGAGCTGGGCGAGTTTCGGGGTGGAAACGGTTCCGGCTTCGTCGACGACCGGGGTTGCTCGGGCTGGTAGGTCGCATTCGGGCATCGGATTCCGGCCGGGATGGCTGTGTTCGTAGAGGAGCTTGTCCAGGGTGTCCGCGGCCATTCCAGTCTCGGTGGCGAGAACTTCGGCTGCTGTGGCAGTAGTTGCCACCCCGAACACTGAACGTTGTTGGATCTCGAGGATCCTGACGGCGGCGGCCAGTGCGGTGGTCTTGCCAGCACCGGCGGGACCGACGACCAGCTCGAATCCTCCGTGTCCAGCGACCGCGTTGGCGACCTCGAGCTGACCAGACGACAGGCCCGAGCCGAAAGCAGTTACCAGCCGCCGTGTCCTGATCGGCTGCTGCCCGGTTCGGCGTCGGGCCCTCTGCACAAGATGCTGCTCCTCGTCGAGGATGGTCCGAGTGGTGAGGGCACGGTCAACGGCCGGCTCGGTGACTGGCCGGCCGTCGCGTCGCAGCTTGACACCGGCCGGAATCGGATGCGAGATGTCGACACAGCGTTGCTCAGCTAGTTCGACAGCGAGCCGGTCGAGAGATTCGGTCAGTTCAGTCGAGGCGAGGGCGGTGGTGGTGGGTAAAGCTGCGGCTAGCTCTCTAACCAGTTCGGCGGGCCGCCAACTCGACTGTCGTTCACCCAGCGACCGGAGCGCTGCTTCCACCAGCCCTCTTGTCGCCGCCTTGTCGAGGCCGGCGGCCTCGAGACGCCGATCCATAACCCAGCGAACAAGCAGTTCCGGGTTGCAGCCGAGGTCGAGCGTCCGCTGCCGCCACTCCTCTCGAAGATCTGAGAGGTACACGCTGTGGGGTTTGGCTGGGCGGCTGTCCAACACTGCCTCCCTCACCAGCCGCCAATGCTCCTTCGCCGATGGGTCCCGACCCATCGTCCCCCGAAACCGCTCTAGCTTCTCGACGAGACGCCGGTCGACATCCCTCGACCGTTGAGAGAACTCGATGAGGACCTCGTCGGGTATTCCTTCGATCTCGGCGATCCCATGTTCGGGTTGATGCCAGGAGACTCCGAGGCGAGAGGCGAGCTCGGAGCGGAGGTTTGCGTGATACAACTCCGACAGAGTCCGCTGGTCGATCTTGATTGTGCGAGCATCCAACGCTAGCCAACGTCCATTAGGTGCCTTCACCCGGTTGGCGATCACGGCATGAGTGTGAAGCTGCGGATCGCACCGACGAGACGTGTGCTGCCGGAACACGCCAACGATCAGCCCCTTGGCGTCGACACAGACGACATGACCCTGGCGGCGCAGCCTGGTGTGAGCATGGTCCTCCACCCACCCCAACACGGCCGCGACGGCATGGTCGTGAGCCTCCAACACACCTCCCCTCGAACCTCGCCGTCTCCGAAGGCCCAGAGCAGTGACACCGACTTTGGAGCGGAGAAGGTGGCGTCGAATCCACGAACCGAACCCTCCCCATACCGGCGGCCGAGGTCGGCTCCGGCGGCAGGGTCCTTTCCTGCCATCACCGCCAGAAAACCGTCCGAGCCGATGTCACCGGTGAGGCCGAGGTTGCCGGCGCCTCGACCCCACCACTGACCGGGTGGCTCGCCTTCATCCAAGTAGTAAGACGGCAGACGTTCGGTGTAATAGCAGCCCGCCTTGGGACCCTTCAGGGTGGTCACACGAAGCGTCACCGCGCGTCACCGCCCTTTCGGTGACCCTTTCGACCGCAGGTGTGCACTCGTCTGTGATTCCTGATTCGCTCGGTCGTTCTCGTGGTCTTCACCTGGATTGGTTCCTTCAGTCCGTCACTGGTCGTAGGAATAGGAGGTGCTGTTCTGGTCCTGGGTGCTGATCGGATGGATCAGTAGGAAGGGTTGGGGGTCCGAGATTGCGCGGAGTGCTTCGCCGGCTCGGGTTGTCACGACGTCCGGCCAGCCCTCGATCACCGGGTGATCAATGCTTTTGGCGGGGTTGGGGGTCACTTCGACGTCGAAGAAGACCGGACCCCCCTTTCGCCAGACTGTCAATAACCCTGTCAGCCCGATGTCACACGACGATCACTCGAAACCGGGCAAAGAAATTTTGGTAGATCCGGGAAATGTCCCTGACCAGGGATTGGAGGGTTCCCGAAAGGGTTTCTGAAAGGGTCGCGGCCATGCGGATGACAGGCTGTGGAAAGGGTTCAGCAGGACGATCACGCGATGACCCCCGACGAACAGCTCATGACAATCCAAGAACTCGCCCGATACCTCGGCGTGCCCGTCGGAACCCTCTACCAATGGCGATACCGCCGAGAAGGGCCACCCGGATTTCGAGTCGGCCGACACGTTCGCTACCGACAATCAGATGTCCAAGAGTGGATCGAGCAGCAGCTCCAGCATGCAGGCCGCTGACTAGATCACTTGTCAGTTGGCCTTCCCAGCGGAGTACGTTTGAACCATGGGATGGATTCGCAAACGGCAGGATCGACCCTCACCCTGGCGGGCCGGATATCGAGGCCCTGACGGACGAGAGCACTCGAGGTCCTTCGAACGGAAAGTCGATGCGGAACGATGGCTCCGTAGCGAGTTGCAAAAGATCGATCTCGGCATCTGGGTCGATCCCGAGGCCGGGAACATCAGTCTCGAGGACTGGTCGGTGATTTGGATGTCTGGTCGTGTTGGCCTGACCGAGAAGACCAGGTTTGGCTATCAGGGGATCCTCAACAGCCGAGTCCTCCCCACCTTCGGTGCAGTGCCAATCAAGAGGATGACACGGGCTGCCATCGCCAGCTGGGTCTCCGATATGTCGGACGAGGGACTCAGTTCATCCAGGGTGCGTAACTGCTTCAACGTTCTGGGGGCATGTCTCGATGCAGCAGTGAATGAAGGTCTGATCGGAAAGAACCCGGCCAGGGGGGTCGAGCTACCGGCCCAGGTCGCCCAAGCAGAGCATCGCTATCTCACCGCTCAACAGGTGGATGCTCTGGCCTCGTCTGTCCCGACACAGACTGATCGGAGTCTGATCCTCGTATTGGCGTACGGAGGTCTCCGCTGGGGTGAGGCAGTGGCGCTTCGACTAGGACGAGTCGATGTGCTGCGTTGCCGGTTGTACATCGCAGAGGCCGCCACCCAAGTGTCGGGCCGTCTTGTCTTCGGCGCGCCAAAGACTCACCGTCGGCGATACGTGCATCTCCCGCGCTTCGTTGCCGAGGAGCTGGCCCAGCACCTCGATACCCGGCCGTCGGGGCCCGACGCTCTGGTCTGGGTAGCGCCGAAGGGCGGGCCGTTGCGCTACAACCCGTATCGCCAAAGAGCGTGGGATCCAGCGGTCACGGAAGCGGGTCTCGACGGGCTTACGCCACATGCCCTTCGACACACCTGCGCGTCGCTCATGCGTGCGGCCGGAGCTGACGTCAAGGAGATCCAAACGCAGCTGGGACACCGCTCCCCGATGATTACCCTGAGCATCTACACCCACCTGTTCGAGGACGCTTTCGACTCCGTGATGGACCGTCTCGATGCCGCTCACCGCGACCTGGTGCGGCCCAAGAGCGGCCCAAACGTCGTCGAGCTTCCCGAGCAGAGGCCGTCAAAAGTCTCTGACCAGGGGGGATAGACAATCGGAGGGGTGTCCGAGCGGTCTAAGGAGACGGTCTTGAAAACCGTTGGACCCGATCCGGGTCTCGTGGGTTCGAATCCCACCCCCTCCGCCGCACCTTGTTCACGAAAGTCTGAGCAAATGCTCACGAAAGTAGCCCGTTTCTG
>Ga0299914_10002913_pt1 | contig 11939 bp, 11 predicted proteins | sample RVTome_10_FD_201361 | JGI IMG/M metagenome (GOLD analysis project Ga0299914, IMG submission 201361) | Soil microbial communities from uranium-contaminated site in the Upper Colorado River Basin, Wyoming, United States - RVT153D57 (version 2) ... | reverse complement strand
GTGCCGGTCCTCCTTGCCCTCCGGCGACGTCGTGATAAGCGCCAGGGCCCGCTCGCCAGGTACCGAACTGTCATCAAGGTGTGCTCTCATCACGTACTCCAGTAGGCGAGAATGTGTGCGGAGAGGGAGGTCGCGCTGCTCGCTCCGCCGAGGGAGTAGATCCTCATGGACAGACCGGTGGACGAGATCTGGCAGCCCACAACGTACGGGGACGCCGACGAGGTCGAGATGCCCCCGGATCCGCCCACCTGGGCGACGGCGTGACGAGTTCCGCTCACGGGCAGTGAGGACAGCGACCAGGACCAGAGACCCGTCGACCAAAAGCCACTGGCGTCCGCAGACGTGGGGCCCACGCCCGTGGCATGGTACGGACGCCACATGTCGTCGCCGAACCAGGACTCGTGCATGCCGCCCCGGAAGCGGATCAGGTGGTCCTCCTTGTAGATCCCAACCCCGGAGTGGGTGCCGCCGTACTGCTGCTTGATCGACCAGTCCCCGCCCTTGTTGAGCTGCAGGTCTGCCCGGCCGGAGCTGTTCGTGGTGTCCTCGCCAGACATGATGACTATCGAGTGCTCCGGGTAACCCCCATCGCCCCCGTCGCCGATCCCCTGGATCACGGGGCTCAACTGGAGCGTGCCGTCCTCATTCGACACGAACCGGATGCCAGGCCTGTTGTTGTAGGCCTCGCTGTCCACCTCGACACGGATGCCATCGAACCCCGTCCTGAACCGGCCGACGGCAGTCAGATCGCCGCTGCTGGAAAACAACTGGAACACCGTCTCGCCCAGCGAGTTGTACGCTCGCATGGCCGTGCTGGTGATCTTGATACCCCTGTTGTCCAGTGCCGAGGTCTGGATCGTCGCGCCCGTGATCGTGTGCTTGGCCGTGATGGCGTCCGCCACGATCTTCGTCGCGTCGATCTGGTTGACCATGATGTGCTCGGCCTTGATCGACCCCACGGTGAGGTGGTTGGCCTTGATCGCACCGTCCGCGATCTCGACATCCTCGATCCGCTGCACCTCGATGGATGCGGTGTCCGAGTACGTCGACACGTTGCCCGACCGGTCGACCGCACGGAGCGCGATCTCCACCGTCTGATCCTTCGGCAGGTCCGTGAGGATCAGGAAGTCATCCGCGAGGATCTGCCCCAGCGAGGGCATCGAGCCGATGGGCCCGCCCTCAGTCTCCGGCGGGGTTACGGCGGCGCCCTCGTTGTAGCCCCAGGAGCGCCCGGCGTTGTCCACGTACGGTGGCGTCACCGAGTCCGCGTCCGTCCAGTCCGCGTCCAGCACGAGCGTGCCGTCGATGGCGGTGCGGAGCTGGAACCCGTAGACGGTTGCGTCCAGGGTGTATGGGAGGCTGGCGGAGAACCCGTCTCCGTTGGCGTCACCACCGATGGTCACCGGCAGGCTCGTGGCGGAGTTGATCACTCCACCGACGACGCCGGAGTCCGAGCCGATCTCGATCCACTCGTCGGTGTCCAGGGAGTCGCCCAGGTAGAACTTGGTCTCGCTGGCCGTCGCCGTCACGCGCAGGGTGCGCCTGCCGAAGTGGCCCCCAGCGCCCCCGGAGTACCGGCTGGCACTGACCGTGCCGTCGTTCGTGATGAGGCGCAGGCCGTCGTAGTAGTACGACAGGCGCCACACGAACTGCAGGCCGGTGCGGTCCCAGCGACCGACGATGAACCGCTCGTACTCGGTGCTCGAGTTGTCCACCCAGTAGGGGTTGGCGCTCGTGTCCAGGTCGATGCGGATGTCCAGGACGTTGGACTCAAGAGCCGCGTGGTCCGGTGTGGACACCCAGCCGCCCGAACCCAGGACCAGCCCGCCAGCGGGGCCTGCGCCGTGCTCTGTGTAGATCTCAGCGTGGCTCAGGTCCACGGGCATGGGGGAGCCGGCGCTGGTCTTGCCGTCCCAGTACACCTTCACCGTGCCCAGGCTCGAGGTGAGCACGGGCGTGGACGGCTTGGGTGGGGCGACTATGTCGTCCTCGATCAGGACGGCCACCGTGCTGGAGAACAGGCCCGGAGTGGTGGCGTACCGCCCACGCGCCCGCACCCGGAACTGCCAGGTGGTGCCCGGCTCGAACGGGGCGTGGCCGACGGCAGTGTCCTCGCTCTTGGTGAGCAGGCGCCAGTGGTCCTCCGTGCCCTGGCGACCCCACAGCTCGTACTCAGAGACCTCCAGGGCCGTAGCGTCGGTCGCTGCGGTGACCGGGTTCCACTCGGCCAGGATCGTGCCCTGTGCCACGCCAGTGGATGCCACGTAGGCGTCGGACTGCACGACCAGGCCGGTCGGTGCCGCCGGGATGCGGGTGTCCTGCGCCGACGGGTCGGCTGGCAGTGCGCCGGAGCCGCCGTCGGACCTTGAGCCACCCACGATGCCCTTGGTGCGCTTGGCCTGGCGGATGGTCGCCTCGATGAAGCGGTCGTTGAGCACCGCGTTGCCCGAGACGACGCCGTCGTTGTCCCGCACGAGCGTGATCTGCTGCACGCGCAGCTTGTCGCGCACGCCGTCGTTGCCCGGGGCGTAGATGTAGTCGCCGGGGACGTAGTCCACGAACGGCAGGTACACCGCCTCCAGGAACAGCAGCTCCCGGGTCATCTGGACCCGCTCCTCGGCGCCGTCGGCCAGAGCGGCCTGCGCCAGCAGGGTCATGGTGGTCGTGTCCGAGACGCCGCCCTGGTTCAGGGTGCCCTCGAAGTGGCCCCACGGTGCCGGCGCCGACGGGTTGGTCAGCTCGACCCGAGCGCCGGCCTCCCCGCGCACCAGCGCGTTGTGGAGCAGGCCGGACGAGTCGCCCTGGTCCGGGCCCGACGTGATGTCGATGCCGGAGCGCAGCACCACCGGGTTGACCTGATCGGTCTTGTCCTCGGCCAGCACTGTGTCGGCGTTGAACACGCGCAGGGTGCGCCCCTGCATCTGCCAGTCGATCACGCCCTGGTCGGCCAGGTTGTTCAGGACCATGTCCAGGCCCAGGCCGGGCTCGTAGGCGATGGTGAGCACCTTGTCCCAGGCCTGGCCGTCGGAGTCGACGGAGGTGTCGAAGTCGGTCACCAAGCCGGGCAGGGTGTCGCGGTCCTGGGCCTCCTGGATCAGGGTGCGCAGGATGATCCCGGCGTTGTCCGCGCTGAACTTCCGCTTGCCCTGGTCGTCGGTGTTCTCCGACGTGGGGGACGGGTGGTCCCGGACGCTGGCGGTGGCCAGCAGCCAGCCGTAGCCGGGGAGGGTGAGGTCGAGGACCCTCGTCTCGTCGAGGTGGTTGGATGCCCAGGCGAGCTTGACGAACCGTCCGTTGGGGATCTCCTCCCAGGCACCGTCGGCGTAGCGCTCGACGGCCAGCTCGACGTAGTCGTCCAGCAGCTCGGCGCCCTGCGCGGCCCTGCTGTACTTGACGATCAGGGAGGAGACGTCGTTCAGGGGGAGCCCACAGTTGAACTCCAGCGGTTCGTGCAGCACGCCCAGGCGCGAGCCGTTGGGCTCGTACGCGACGAGGCGAAGGTCGTACGTCATTGCAGCCAGGCCCTTCTCGTGCGGATCGAGACCGTCCCTCCTGCCCCTGCTCGGGTGCAGAGAAGGTTGACCACGGTCTGGCCTTCGGGGATGTCGTAGGTGGGCTCGAGACTGAACGCACCGATGCCGGAGTCCAGCGCCCCGGTCACCTCGACGCCCGCAGCGGAGTCCCACTGGTCGGTGTCGGGTGTGATCCAGGCCTGCATGGTCTCGGTGTCGATGAGCGCGGCCTCGTCCGACAGGACGGAGATGGACAGCTTGACCCACCGGTCGGTGTTGGCGTCACGCACCTCGAGGCTGGTCAGCGGCCCCGGCGCCATGATGAGCATCGGGCGGATCGGGGCGTTCCCCCCACCCAGGGTCGTCGACTCCACCGCCGTCTCCACGCCTGCGGTCAAGCTGGCCGTGGTGAACGTGGTCTCGGTGTCGTCGTACCAGAACGGGTCCGGTAGCTCGAACACCACAGTTACCTGCGATGTGTAGGTGTCAACCTCCACCGGTCGGGTCGAGGTGATCACCCGCCCCCGAGCCCTGCGCCACACGCCGTTTACACGGCGCCTGATGGTGAGCAGGTCGTGGCGCTTGTACATGATCCCGAACAGCAGCTCTTGGTTGGCCCGGAGCTGGGCGTGGCCGGCATCCTCGGACACCAGGCCCTGCCGGACCCCGGCGCTGTCGATGTCGGTCACGTTGAGGCGCAGCCCCAGTGTCCCGGCGCCATAGACGTCACCCCCAGCGGGAATGAAGCCATGGCGACCGGGCACTGCGATAGCCGCCGAGCGCACATCGGGGGTGGCTTGATGAGGGTTGTCCTTATCAAGCACCCACCGCTGCTGCGCGTCGTCCAGGTCTACGCCGTCGACCGTGTAGGTGATGTCCATATCTCCCTCACACGAGACCCAGCGCAGCCGCTGTCTGGAGCCCCTTGTTCGTAGCCTCGGATGGTTCCTCCGGCAGCGGGTTGTTGATCGTCTGCTGGACGATCACGGCGCCTCCGCCGTAGTTGTCGTCCGGCCCGCCATCCCCGAAGCTCTCCGGCAGCCGTGGCTGCTCGATGCTCGGGTACGCGGACTCAGCCAGGATCTCGGCAGCCTGCTTGGCCAGTGCCAAGCGCTGCCGCATGCCCTTCGCCAGGTCCTCGGCGATTGCCTGACCGGAGTAGAGCGTCCAGCCCTTGCCGGAGAACGGACCCTCCTTGGCAGGGGAGAACGGGAACAGGTTTCGGACGCCCGACAGGAGACTCCCTGCCGCGTCCTTGGCCGCGCCGGCCAGCGACTTGATGCCGTCGATGAAGCCCCGGATCAGCGCCCTGCCGGAGTTGTACAGCCAGTTCCCGACATTCCTGAACACGGCGAGAACCCTGTCCTTGATGGAGGCCACCCTGGTGCGGAGGTTGTTGAGGATGTTGATCGCTCCGTCGCGCAGCCTCTGGAAGGCCTGGATCACCAACTTCCGTGCGCCCTGCGCGCCAGTGGACAGGAGGTTCTTCACGGCGTTGATGCCGCTGGAGGCCTTCGACCGCAGGGTGCTCATGAACCCGGAGAAGAACGAGCTGATCGCGTTCCAGACGGCGCGGGCGCCGGAGCTGATCGCGTTCCAGCCCAGCTTGAACAGGCCCTTGAGTGCGACCAGTGCGAGCTTGGCGATCTTGAAGATCGTGACACTGAGTACGACCTTGATGATGCCGACGATCAGGTCCCACGCGCCCTTGGCGATCTGTGCGATGCCGGACCAGAACCGGTCGGCGTCCATCGTGAAGATCCCGGCGAACGCGTCCCATATCCCCTTGATGATGTCGACCGCGCCCTGCACCGCCTGAGCGATCCCCTCGATGAGGGTGATCAGCGTGTCCGCCAGGAAGTCCCTGATGAACGACGTGATCGGCAGGATGATCGGCATCAGCGCGGCCAGCACCTGAGTGAGGATGCGCAGCAGCTCCCCGAGTGGCGGCGCCAGCTTGGCCACCGCGTCCCCGAGGGCAGGGAAGAACCACTCAGCGAACTGAGCCAGCACCGGAGCCATGGGCACCAGCACGGACTGCAGAAGCTGCGAGAACAACGGGACGAGCGGGATGGCCGACTCCACGATCTTCGCGAACCCCTCCGCCAGTGGCGGGAGGATCCGACCGAACGTGTCCATCAGCGAGGTGTTGTTGCCGAACTCCTGAGCCATCGTCGACAGCAGGTCCACGATGGGCGGCAGAATCGTCCTGAGCGCGGTCATGCCGCCGCCTCGCAGCAGGTCGGCGAACGCGCTCGCGAACATGATCGCAGCCGGCGCCGCAGCCTCGAGCACGTCCGTGAACGCCGAGCCCAGGAGCCGGATGATCGGCACCAGTGCAGGTGCCAGTCGCTCCATGACGCCACCGATGGTGCCGAACATCGAAGCCAGGGCAGGGCCGAAGCTCTGCGCCATGGCGCCGATCACTCGGGCCAGGCCACCGAACCCGCGAGCCAAGGGCTGGAGTGCGGGGATCATCGACTTGATGCCGTCGGACATGCCCTGGAACATCGCCACGAGCCCCGACTGGAAGGCCGGGTGCGCCAGTGCGTCAGCAATGCCGCCGAGGACCTTGCCGACCGCGTCCCCGGTCATCACGAACACCGTGCCGAGCGTGTCCGCGAACACCGTGAAGAACCGCGACAGCGCCGGGCCCGACTGGTTGGCGATCAGCGACATCATCTCGTGCGCCGAGCGCAGAACGAAGATCAGCTTCGACCTGAATGGTTCCCGCCCGGTAACTTCTGCGATCCTGCCGAGCGTGTCGGCGAACATCGACAGCGTCGAGCCGCCGGCAGCCTCGGAGATCTGGAACAGGTTGCGCAGGATCCGCCCGGTGTTGGCCAGGGCCCGACCGAAGTGGCCGATCTGCTCGATGCCGGTCTCGATCCAGGCGTTCAGCCGCCCGTCGTCCTGGGCTGCGGTCACCCACTTGGCGAACGAGTCGTTGATGCGGACGAACCACTCCGCCAGGCGCGGGAGGTACTCCGACCCGACCTTGCCCAGCACCGTGAGGGACTGCGCGAACGAGTCCATGCCACGGGACGCGATCTCGATGGACCGGTTCAGGTTGTCGAACATGTAGTCGATGTGGCCGTCGAGGCGATTCGCCAGGCCGTCGGCCAGTGAGCCGAAGAACACGGCAAGCGACTTCGAGGTGCGGATCAGGCCCCGCTCGAACTGCGGGAACAGCACGTCGATCAGGTGCTGGATCGGCTCGGCTGCCTTCTCCCAGAACGCCGCCGACATCTGGTCCTGGAGCTTGGCCATCTTCCCCTGGAAGTCGGGGAACACCTGGTTGAAGTCCCTGAGGACCGCGATGGTCGCGCCGATACCGAACGCGAAGCCACCCAGGATGCCGGGCAGGGCCAGAGCGGCCAGCCCCATCTGCGCCATCGACCCGGTCAGGGTGATGATGTTCGACGCGGCGGTCAGGACCCAGCCGGACAGCAGCGTGAAGGCCTTGGTCAGGACGGTGATCGTCGGGATGCGCTTGTCCAGCTCCTTGATCTGGCGCCACATGCGCTCGATGTAGTTGCCGAGCAGGCGGGCGCCGGAGAGCCGGGAGAGGGTGGCGCCAGCGGCCAACGCCGCCGGACGGCTCACCACGGGGATGAGCTGCACGATCCGGGAGCGGGCCAGCAGCGCCAGGCGGGCCTGTGCCGCCCGGTAGGGGCCCTCAGCAACCTCGGGCTCGACCTCAGCCTTGACGTTGTCGAGGCCGTCCTCGATCTTGTCCTTGACGTCCCGGATCCGCTCCCGGGACACGTCGAAGTCGACGTCGATGGACGTCTTGATCCGGGTGGCATCGAGGGTGATCTTGCGGATCTGCCTCTCGATGTCCTCCTCGCTGATCTCGGTCTTGACCTGGACCCTGCTCGCCTCGCTGGTCGACAGGTGCTTTGAGACGTCGCGGACCTGCTTGTCCACGTCGGAGAAGTCAGACTTGACGTGGATGCGGATGTGGCGGGAGTCCTTGAGCCGGTTCATCGCGTTGATCTCGCGGACCTTCTCAAGGACCTCGCGCTCGAGGGTCGAGGTGTTGGACAGGACTGCCTTGACCCGCACCTCGGCCCTCTGCTCGATCCGCCGGAGGTGCCTGTACAGGTCGCGACCGAAGTCGCGGGTGTCCGGGATGACCTTGACGGCAACCCGTCCAACGACCGCAGCACCGACTGCCATGAGCTACCTCCGGTTGAACTTGGCGAAGAGGTCCCGCACCGTGACCTTCTTCTTGGTCTTGGTCTTGGGACGCGGCCATGGCTCGAACTTCGGGGGCTTCTTGAAGTTGCCGGTGGCCCGGGTGTTGATCTGGATGGCGTCGAAGAGTGACGCACGGAGGTGCCGGTCCATGCCCCAGCCGAAGTGCTCGTAGCCGCCTCGGATCAGGGCGTGGGTGAGGGAGTCGTCAGGGAGCCTCTGCACGAGCGAGAGGACCAAGGAAGGGGCGGGCCCCTCCCCCTGGATCACACGGGTCAGGTCGACGCCGTAGTAGAACCAGAGGTCGGGGAACAGCCCCTCTCCGTGGTCGTCGATCAGCTCGCAGAGGCCGAGGCTTCCCCCACCTGGGCGCCCTCGATGTAGCCCTCGAAGATCTGCACGAGGACCGCCAGGTCGTCACCGATCTCACGGAGCATCTTGTTGGCCGACGGCTTGTGGTCGGCGACCAGGCGGATGGCCTCAGCCATCAGGTCGCCCTGGTCCTCGGCCTCCTGGCCCTCCTCGGGCTCGGCGTTGATGCGCTCCTGCAGCTCCCGCAGCGTGGCGCGCTCGTCCTTGGACAGGCGCAGCGGGTTGCGCAGCTTGACGGTGGTGCTCTCGTCGACCGCGATGTCGTAGGAGCCGTACTTCGCGTTGGCTGCGGCGCGGATGCTGTCGAGAGTGACTGTGTTTGCCATGGGGTTGCGGACCTCCAGTGTGAGTGGTTGAGCGGACCAGGTGTTGCCCCTCCCCCCGCCGGGTCCGCAACACAACGGGGGGAGGGTGTCTCGGTGGGGACTGAGCGGGGATCAGGCGGCGGAGCTGGACTCCGGGTCACCGATCGGTGTGACCGCGTAGGTCCACACGTTGGTGTCGTAGTTCAGCGGCGTGACCGAGATGGGCAGGCCGGCGAGGGACTCGGTGTCCTCGATGGCCCAGTCCTCGGCCCGGTAGATCTCCGCCTTCGGGGCGTAGATCGCGAACACCGTCTCGCCGTCCAGGAAGATGCCCAGGAAGGCCTTCTCCGTGGGCGTGGGGCTCGCAGCCGCAGCGATCAGGCCGTCGGACGTGGTGATGGCGTTCGCGCCGTAGTACAGCTTGAGCGCCCCGGTGTCCCACTGCTGCAGGATCACGTTGAACGCCTCGGTGCGGGTCGAGTAGGTCGTCCGCAGCGACTTGTTCTGCAGCGTCCCGAGCACGGTGGGCTCGCCACCCTCGGACGCCATCGCGAGGATCTCCTCGAGGCTGGTGTGCCCGATGTTCTCCCAGTCGACGCCGGGAGCGGTCAGGTCAGCCGGGAGCGCGGTGCCGGTGTCGGCGATCAGGTAGTTACCACTCCCGATGACGAGAGTGGCGTTGTCGTTCTTTGCCACAGTTCCTCCTGTGTGATGGCATGGCAAGAAGGCCCACACGGGGCCCTGGGCGTTGGTGGATCAGAGAGCCGGGCGGAACGAGACCCGGTACAGCGACTCGTAGCGCCACACCTCCGAAGGGAGGTCGGCGAACTGGACAGGGCCGCTCGACGTGGCCCAGTCGGGCACGCGCCGGGGCTCGGTCTGCAGCCTGGCCTGGGTCAGGTATCCGACGCCGGCCACGTGGTGCTGAGCGTTGGCCGCGTTGCGCATCGTCACGCGGATGGCCTCGGAGAGCTGAGCGCCCTCCTGGTCACCGTTGATGCCGCTGGTGTAGGTGTGGACCGTGAACGCAGTCGACTGGTAGAAGCCGCGCTCGTCCCCGCTCCAGTTCCCCCACACGCCACCACGCACCAAGACGAACGGCATGTTCGCCGCGTCCTCGATCAGGGCGTGGAACGCCATGTCCGGCATGCGAGCGCGCAGGACGGGGAGGATCAGGTCCTCCACCGGGGGGATCTCCACCAGGTCAGTGATGCTGGAAGGCAGAGCCATGGATCACCCCACCCTCCTGTTGAACGCCGCCCGGCGCAGAGGCGCGATGGCCTCCATGCCGCCACCCAGGCTCCCGTCCTCGAGCCGGCGGTGGCCACGACCGAACTCGATGGCCATGGCACCCCCGTCGGGGTCCTCGAGGATCACGTAGCTGTCGACCTTGCCCTTGTCCACGGTGATGTTGGCGTCACCCTCGTGGTAGTGCGCCGCGAGGATGGCCTCGGCGTCGGCGGCGATCTCGACCGCGTGGTCGTCGACCGCAGCCTGCACCTCGGGCAGGATGGCGATGTGCTTGGTCAGCTTGCGACCGTTTACACGCTTGAACACCTCAGGCACCGGACGGCCTCCTTCGCAGAGTCACCGAGAGGTGCCGGACGTGGCGTGTGCCATGCCGGTACGCGGGCGGCTGGACGACGTCCCAGTACTCGCCCAGCATGTAGACGCGGGCGCCGATGCCCAGGCCCTGATCCTCGAGCCCCACAGGGACGCCGATCTTGACGACGTCGACCTCTTGCTGCCCGGGGACCTCGGCCTTGGTGGAGCGGTCGGCAGACACCCAGCCACGCGTGGTGACCGGGCTGTCCATGTCGACTGCGAACTGGTTGTCGCCCCGGGCCGTCTCGGTCAGCACCCGTGGGTAGAACACGATGGGGATGCCTCGACGGCGCTGCAGGCTCACCAGGGGCCGTCCTCACTGGGGAACATGGGGAACGCCTTGCCCCCGTACGAGACGGGCACGTAGCCCACGTCCGGGTTGGGGTCCTGGGTGCCGTACGGGGAGATCGCGGCAGTGGAGATGCTGACGTCGTTGCCGGCGAGGGAGGCCAGCATCAGCTTCTCCTCGTCGGTCAGGTACACCGTCCCGGCCTTGTCGCCGATGTCGGCGAAGCCCACCGTCTCGTCAGCCGCACGAGAGATCGTGAAGCCTTCGGAGTTGTGCAGCAGGCGCTTGACCGAGTTGCGCGTGATCGTGCGAGCCAGGGCCGGCGCCTCAGCTCGCGTCGGCCACTTGAGGCCGTGGAACCGCACCAGGGCGGACGCGTCCTCGATGTGGCCCTGGATGGTGCCGATCTCCTTGTCGGTCAGGTCCCTGTCCACACGGGAGGTCACCTCTTCCACCGTTGCGAGTGGTTCGTCCATCGGTGTCTCCTCGGACTAGGGGTCACGAGGTCAGCTCAGCGAGCTTCTCCTCGACGATCTTCGTGACGAGGGCCTTGAGCACCTTGGGGCTCACGACCATCGCCTTGGTACTCGCCCCGGACAAGGCCTGCGCCTGTGTCATGGACGGGTAGGTCTCGGCACTGCCCGAGGCCACAGGGGCGCCCCCCGAAGGGGACGCCTCCTGCAGCTCGCGAACGGCAGTGACCAACGCTTCGAGCAGGGGGTCACGCGCCTCCCACGGCTTGAGCGGTGGGAGCTGCGGAAGCGGAGCCGCCACTGTCGATCAGCCTCGATCAGGCAGCCGAGGACCAGGACGAGTCGCTGGCCTCCGTGCCGACCTTGGTGAACGTGACCAGCTCGTTCTCCTTCTCGGAGTTGTTGCCGTCCGGGTAGACGCTGGAGGTGGCCTCCAGGTCGAGCTTCACGCCGCGCACGAAGTGCTCGTACTCCGAGACGTGCTCGTTGTGCGAAGCGTCGATGCGCACCAGCGGGTCCTCGACCCGGCGGAAGCCCCAGTAGGTGTTGACGACCGAGCGGTCCTGCATGTGCGTCGGGTCGTAGTCACGCACCCAGCGCACCGCGATGTCCTTGTACGCCGTGGTCGCACCGAACGGCACCGAGTCCGGCACCGACGGCGCCGCGCTCAGGAAGATGAACGCCGAGGTGACGAAGGCGTACGCAGCGGTCGGCTCGACCTCGTCCGACTGGACGATGGTGAAGCCCTTCCACCGCTTGATCATGGCGTCGAGCAGAGCGGAGTCCGCGTTCGCGTCACCCACGCTGTCGGCCTTGTTGAAGGACTCGTCGTTCTGCAGCGCCGCCTCGAAGTCCGAGCCGACCAGGAGCCAGCGGGTCTCCCCGGCAGGCACGCGGAAGCGGTTCAGGACCCGGCGGGCCTCGACGATGCCCTGCGACAGCTTGCTGCCCGCACCGGACAGGAGCGTGGCGTCGGCGATGCCGATGGTCACCGCGTACGGCGCGTCCTCCAGCGTGGCGACGGCCCGACCCTCGAGGCCACGGCCAACGGCGCGTGCCTGGGGCTCGAGCAGGTCGGCCCACGAGTCGAGGTCGAAGTCCTTCTGCTCGTCGGTCAGGCCGACCGCCGAGTAGAGGTTGCCACCGAAGGTGACCTGGATCTTCCGCTCGGCGTACTCATCGA
>Ga0299914_10002912_pt1 | contig 11939 bp, 6 predicted proteins | sample RVTome_10_FD_201361 | JGI IMG/M metagenome (GOLD analysis project Ga0299914, IMG submission 201361) | Soil microbial communities from uranium-contaminated site in the Upper Colorado River Basin, Wyoming, United States - RVT153D57 (version 2) ... | reverse complement strand
TGATCTTCGCCGAGAACGAGCTGGCAGGGTCACGGGCGGCCTGATGGGGACCCTCGACACCGAGATCCTGGTGATCGGCTCCGGCGCCGGGGGCGGCATCACCGCGGCCCGCCTGGCCGACGCCGGGCGGCGGGTCACGGTGGTCGAGGAGGGTCCCTGGGTGGACGCCGACGCCCACGAGCCCTTCTCGCTCGGGGAGATGGTCACGAAGTACCGCCATCACGGTGCGTCCCTGGCGCTCGGCAACCCCAACATCGCGTACGCCGAGGGTCGCTGCGTGGGGGGCAGCACCGAGGTCAACAGCGGCCTCTACCACCGGCTGCCGGACTCGCTGGCCGCCGACTGGGAGGCGCGCTACGCCATCGACGGGTTCACGCCCGAGGAGCTCGGCCGCTACGCCGACCGGGTCGAGCGGGACCTCGGCGTGTCGACCCTGCCGGGCGCTCCGCCGCCGTCGTCGGCGATGCTCGAGCGGGGGGCGACCAAGCTCGGCTGGCGCAACGTCGAGTTCGCCCGGGTGTTCCGCTACGACGCCGCCGGCCGCGGCACCAAGCAGACGATGTCGCGCACGATGCTTCCCCGCGCGCTGGGCGCCGGGGCGACGATCGTCGCCGACTGCCGCGTCCAGCGGCTGCTGCGCCAGGGCGACCGGGTCGTCGGAGTGCGGGCCCGGCGCCGCCACCCCGGCGGCGCCGTCGAGCGGCTCGTGATCCGGGCCGACCACGTCTTCGTGTGCGCCGGCGCCGTCGAGACGCCGGCCCTTCTGCAGCGCAGCGGCATCCGGCGCAACGCCGGGAACGGGCTCAAGATGCATCCGACCGTCAAGATCGCCGCCCGCTTCCCCCATCCGATCGACCACGGCGACGTCCCCATGCATCGCGTCACCGAGTTCGCGCCCAGCCTCACCATCGGGGGCTCGGCCAGCCGACGCGGCCACATCGCGATGGCGCTGGCGGACACCGGGCTGCCGTTCGACGACGCCTTGGCCGACTGGCAGAACATCTCCGTCTACTACGCCGCCATCCGCAGCGATGGCAGTGGACGGGTCCTGGCGATACCCGGGCTGGCGTCGCCGGTTGTGACCTACAAGCTCACCGACGGCGACCTCAGCCGGCTGGCCCGGGGCATCGTCCACCTCGGCGAGCTGCTGCTGGCGGCGGGCGCCACCGAGCTGCACCCCTCCATCCTGGGAGGACCGGTGGTGCGCCGCGCCGACGAGCTGGGTGCCTGGTGGGACGCCCTCACCCGGAGCCGCGCCAACGTCATGACCGTGCACCTCACGTCGACGGTGCGCATGGGCGAGGACCGCCACCGCACGGGGGCCGACAGCTTCGGGCGTGTGTGGGACCATCGCAACCTGCGGGTCAACGACGCGTCGCTGCTGCCCGACGCCCCCGGCGTCAACCCCCAGGCGGCGATCATGGCCATCGCCGCCCGCAACTGCGACCAGTTCCTGGCGTCGTGAGCGCGCCCTCGGTGCCCGCCGGCGCCCCGGCGCCGGTCGCCGTGGTCACCGGCGCATCGGGCTGGCTGGGACAGAACTTCGTCCGCACCCTGGCGGCACAGGGCCGCGAGCGGGTGCGGTGCCTGGTGGCGGCGCCCGACGAGGCGCCGCCACTCGAGCTGGTCTCGCCGACCATCGAGACGGTCACCGGCGACGTGCGGGACCCGGCCACCGTGGACCGCCTGTTCGATGGGGTCGGCCCCGAGGCCGCGGTGTTCCACGCCGCCGCGGTGATCCATCCCCGGCGGAGCGTCCGCGAGCTGTTCGACGTCAACGTGGGCGGCACCCAGCTCGTGCTGGACCGGGCGCGCCGCGGTGGCGCCGCCCGCTTCGTGCACGTGTCGTCGAATTCGCCGTTCGGCGTCAACCCCGGGCCCGACGACGTGTTCACCGAGGAGTCCCCCTACAACCCCTACATGGGCTACGGCCGCTCCAAGCAGGAGGCGGAACAGCTGGTCAAGCTGGCCCACGACCGGGGCGACCTCGGCACCGTGACCGTCCGGGCGCCGTGGTTCTACGGCCCCTACCAGCCGCCCCGGCAGAGCCGGTTCTTCAGCGCCATCCGCAAGGGCCGCTTCCCCCTGGTGGGCGACGGCACCCAGAGGCGGTCGATGGTCTACACCGGCAACCTGGTGCAGGGCCTGCTGCGGGCGGAGGTGGCCGACAAGGCGCCCGGCAACGCCTACTGGGTGGCCGACGCCGAGCCCTATGAGCTGCGCGAGATCCTGGCCACGGTGCGCCGGGCACTGGCCGCCGAGGGGCTGGGCGTGTCCGGCCCCGAGCGGGTGCCGCTACCGCGGGCGGCGGCCCGGGCTGCGGAGCTGGCGGACGCCTTGCTCCAGGGGCGCGGGCGCTACTCCCAGGCCCTGCACGTCCTGGGGGAGCTCAACCACACGATCGCCTGCGACATCACCCGGGCCCGTGAGGAGCTCGGGTACGAGCCGACCGTCGGGCTGGAGGAGGGCATGCAGGCCAGCATCCGCTGGTGCCTCGAGCACGGGGAACGGCTGTAGTGGACCCTCTGGAACCAGCGCCTCGAACCGTGCTCGTGACCGGGGGCAGCGGCTACTTCGGCTCGATCCTCGCCGGCATGGCCCTCGAGCGGGGCGACCGGGTCCGCGTCTTCGACCTCAACCCGCCGGCGCCCCGCCCCGGCATCGACTACATCGCCGGCGACGTGCGGGACCGGGCTGCGGTCACCGCCGCCTGCCGCGGGGCCGACGTCGTGCTGCACAACGTCGCCCAGGTACCGCTGGCGCAGGACCGCGACCTGTTCTGGTCGGTCAACGTGACCGGCACCGCCAACGTGCTCCTGGCCGCCCGCGACTGCGGGGTGGCCAAGGTCGTGCACACGTCGTCGAGTGCCATCTTCGGGATCCCCGAGCGCAACCCGGTCACGGAGGACACGCCGGGCCGGCCGCTCGAGGCATACGGCAAGGCCAAGCTGGAGGCCGAGCTCCTGTGCCGCGACGCGACCGAGGGCGGCGTCGACGTCACCGTCGTCCGCCCCCGGACGATCCTCGGGCACGGCCGTCTCGGGATCCTCGCGGTGCTGTTCGAGTTCGTCGCCGAGGGCGCCCCCGTGTACGTGCTGGGCCGGGGCGACAACCGCTACCAGTTCGTTCACGCCAACGACCTCGCCGACGCCTGCCTGCGGGCCGCCGGCCGCGAGAAGCCCGCGGTCTACAACATCGGCGCCGGGGAGTTCGGGACCATGCGCGAGACCCTGCGGGCGCTGGTCGAGCACGCCGGCACGGGGTCCCGGGTCCGGTCCCTGCCGGCCGGCGCCGCGCGGGCCGCGATGCGGACGTTGTCGAAGGCGGGCGTCGTCCCGTTCGCGCCGTACCACTGGCTGCTCTACGCCGAGTCCCTGTGGTTCGACACCACCAAGGCCCGGACGGAGCTCGGCTGGGAGCCCCGGTACTCCAACGCGGCCGCAGTGATCGAGTCGTACGACTGGTTCCTGGCCCACCGCGACGAACCGGAGACGGCGCCGCGCTCCCACCACCAGTCGCCGGTCGAGCTGGGCCTGCTGGAGGTCCTCAAGCGCCTGCCATGAGACCCCCTGCCTGGGGGAATGGGTTCGCAGCCGCGCCAGAGCGATCCGCTAACCTGAGCCGACCCTTCGGGGGGCTTCGGGCAACGGCGCCCGCTTCGCTTCAGCGACGAGCGGATCAGACGTCCCCCATCAGCCTGCCCCGAGCACTCTCGGTCGCTGGCGTCCCAATCCCGCAGGAGGTGCGCCGTTGCTCCCCCCCACGACCCGTGAGCTTGACGCCTGCGGCATCGGCTTCGTCGCCGATGCCAGGGGCCGCTCGTCGCGTGCCATCGTGGCCGCTGCGCTCGACGGGTTGGCGTGCGTCAAGCATCGCGGGGCGGTCGCCGCCGATGCCAGGACCGCCGACGGGGCGGGGCTTCTGGTGCCCATCCCCCGGGCGCTGTTCGGCGACGACACCGGGGTTGCGGTGCTGTTCGTGCGGGGCGAGGATCCCCGGCCGGCGGTCGAGGCCGCCGCCGCCGCCGAGAGGCTGGACGTCGTCGACTGGCGGGAGCCGCCGCTCGACGCCGGAGCGCTCGGGGAGCTGGCTCGCACCACGGCGCCGCACATCGTGCAGGTCCTGTTCCGCAGCAGGGGCGGCCCGAACCGTGCCGACGTGGAGCGCCGGGCGCTGCGGCTCCGTCGGCGCATCGAGCGGACCACCAGCGCTACGTACGTGGCGTCGTGCTCGTTCCGCATGATCGTCTACAAGGGCCTGGCGCCCGCCGATGCCCTGGCCGACTTCTATCCCGACCTCGCCGACGACCGCTTCGGGGCACCGTTCGCGATCTTCCACCAGCGCTTCTCGACCAACACGTTGCCCACCTGGGAACGCGCCCAGCCGTACCGGACGCTGTGCCACAACGGCGAGATCAACGCCCTGTGGGGCAACGAGCACCGCATGCGGGGTCGAGCCGGCCTCGGCACCGAGCCGGCCGGCCTCGGCGACGAGGACCTCTTCTTCCCGGTGCTCGACCCCCAGGACTCCGACTCGGGGAAGCTCGACGCCATCGTGGAGCTGCTCATGCGGGCGGGACGCGACGCCCGCCACGTGATGGCCATGGTGATGCCCGAGGCGTGGGAGAACGTCCGCGACCTCGAACCCGAGGTGCGGGGGTTCTACCGCTATCACTCGGCCCTCATGGAGCCCTGGGACGGCCCGGCCGGCGTGATCTTCACCGACGGCGTGGGCGTGGGTGCCCGCCTCGACCGCAACGGCCTGCGCCCTCTGCGCTACCAGGTGTGCGACGACGGGTTCGTGGCGGTGTGCTCGGAGGTCGGCGCCATCGATGTGAGCGGCCATGGCGAGGTGACCAGGGGGCGGCTCGGGCCGGGCCAGATGCTGTTCGTCGACCCGACCCGCGGTTTCCTCGACGACCACGCCTGCAAGGAGCGGATCGCCGCCGCCGCCCCGTACGGGCACTGGGCCGCAGACGGCTTCTACCGCCTGTCCCCCGGGGAGCCGGCGCCGGAGGTGCCCGACGACCTGGTGGCGCGCCAGGTGATGCACGGGCTGACCAAGGAGGACCTGGCCATGGTGGTGCGCCCCATGGCCGACGATGCCAAGGAGCCCACGTTCTCGATGGGTGACGACTCGCCGTTGCCCAACCTGTCGCCCCGGTCGCGGCCCGTGAGCCACTTCCTCCGCCAGCGATTCGCCCAGGTGACCAACCCGCCCATCGATCCGCTACGCGAGCGGCTGGTCATGAGCCTGCGGACGATCCTCGGGCCGCGGCTGCCGCTGCTCACCGAGTCCCGGGACGCCGCCCGCCTGCTCACGTTGCCCTCGTTCTTCGTGTACCCGGCGGGCGTCGCCGGGCTGGAGCTGACGGATCGCGCGCCCTGGCCGGTGATTCCGCTCGATGCGACCTTCCCGGTCGCCGAGGGGCCGGCGGGGCTGCGGTCGGCGGTCGGGCGCCTCCGGGAGGAGGCGGTCGCTGCGGTCGAGGGTGGGGCTGGCACGCTCGTCCTGGAGGGTGAGGACGCCGGGCCGGAACGGGCACCGGTGCCGTCGCTGCTGGCGTGTGGTGCGGTGCATCAGGCCCTCAGCGACGCCCGCCGGCGCTCCCGCACGTCGCTGGTGGTCGTGGCCGACGACGTGTTCGACGTGCACGGCTTCGCGGCCCTGCTGGGCTACGGCGCCGACGCCATCTGCCCCCGCTTGGCCCTGGCCACCGTTGCCGCCGAGGCCGACAGCGCCGACGACGGCGACCTGACGAGCCCCGAGGCCCAGAGAAACCTCCAGGCCGCGGTCGAAGCCGGCGTGCTCAAGATCATGTCCAAGATGGGCATCAGCACCGTCGACTCTTACCGCGGCGCCCAGATCTTCGAGGTGGTGGGGCTGGACGCGGAGGTGGTGGACGTGTGCTTCACCGGCACGCCCAACGTGGTCGGCGGCATGGGCTGGCACGGCTTGGGCGAGGACGTCCTCGCCCGCCACGCCGCGGCCTGGGGCGACCGGCCCGACCTGGCGTCGCCGGGCTTCTTCCGCGTGCGCAAGGGCGGCGAGCCCCACGCCAAGGACAAGGACACGGTCCAGGCCCTCAACGACCTGTCGCTGGTGCAGGAGCCACCGGGCGACGGGCAGACGCGGGAGATGCTGACCGCCCACCTGCTGCAGGCGGCCATCCGCTCCGAATCGTCCGAGCGCTACGACGCCTTCGCCAAGCTCGCCAACGACCGGGCGGTGATCGAGCTCCACGACCTGCTCGAGCTGGTTCCGGCGGGGGAACCGGTGCCGGTCGACGAGGTGGAGCCGGCGCGCGCGATCGTCAGGCGCTTCTCGACGGGTGCGATGTCGCACGGCGCGCTCTCGAAGGAGGCCCACGAGACGCTCGCCCAGGCCATGAACCTGCTCGGTGCCATGTCCAACTGCGGCGAGGGGGGCGAGGACCCCTATCGCTACCGCACCCGCGGCCACGGACGGGACGACAAGAACTCCAAGATCAAGCAGGTCGCATCCGGCCGCTTCGGCGTCACGCCCGAGTACCTGGCCCACGCCGACGAGCTGCAGATCAAGATGGCGCAGGGTTCCAAGCCCGGGGAGGGCGGCCAGCTTCCCGGCCACAAGGTTTCGGCCGAGATCGCCCGCCTCCGCCACACCCAGCCGGGCGTCGGGCTGATCTCTCCCCCGCCGCACCACGACATCTACTCGATCGAGGACCTGGCCCAGCTGATCTACGACCTCAAGCAGGTCAACGCCGCCCAGGTCTCCGTCAAGCTGGTGGCCGAGGACGGCGTGGGCACCATCGCCGCCGGCTGCGTCAAGGCGCTGGCCGACGTCATCCACATCTCGGGTCAGAACGGCGGCACCGGCGCCAGCCCGTTGTCGTCGATCAAGTACGCCGGCATGCCCTGGGAGCTGGGCCTGGCCGACACCCAGCGGGCGCTGGTCGACAACGGCCTGCGGAGCCGGGTGCGGGTCCGGGTCGACGGCGGCTTCCTCACCGGGCGCCAGGTCATCGTCGCCGCCCTCCTGGGTGCGGACGAGTACAGCTTCGGTACCGCGGCCATGATCGCGGAGGGCTGCATCATGCTCCGCGCCTGCCATCGCGACACCTGCAAGCCCGGGGTCGCGACCCAGCGTCCCCACCTGCGGGCGAACTTCACCGGAACCCCCGAGGGCGTCGCCGCCTACTTCGTGTTCATCGCGGAGGAGGTGCGGGGCTACCTCGCCACGCTCGGGCTGCGCTCCATCGACGAGGCGGTCGGCCGGCTCGACCTGTTGTGCCAGAGGACAACCGGCAACCAGCGCGCGGACGCCATGGACCTGTCCCCGCTGTTGGCGCCCGCTGCCGGCCTCGGTCCGCGGCGCTTCGTCGAGCGGGTGGAGCTCCAGGACCCTCGGGCCGACCTGGGCGACCAGCTCCTGGCGGACGCGTTCCGGGCCATCTGGGACGGCGACGACGTCGACCTGTCCTACGAGATCCACAATGCCGACCGCGCCATCGGCGCCGCCCTGTCGGGCGCCATCGCCCTCGAGTACGGCGAGCTACCGCCCCGGGGCACGGCCCGGGCGCGGTTCACGGGCGCCGCCGGGCAGAGCTTCGCCGCGTTCCTGACCCACGGCGTCGAGCTCGACCTCACCGGCGAGGCCAACGACTACGTCGGCAAGGGCATGGGCGGCGGCCTGGTCGTCATCCGCCCGCCCGCCAACGACCGCTCCGAGCTGCCGATCCTGGCGGGCAACACCTGCCTCTACGGCGCGACCGGCGGCGAGCTCTACATCGCCGGCGGTGTGGGGGAACGCTTCGGCGTGCGCAACTCGGGCGCCGTGGCGGTGGTGGACAGCGCCGGCGACCACTGCTGCGAGTACATGACCGGGGGCACGATCGTGGTCACCGGCCCCGTGGGGTGGAACCTGGGCGCAGGCATGACCGGTGGTCAGGCGTTCGTGTTCGACAGCGATGCCGAGCGCCTGATCTCCCGGCTCAACCCCGATCTGGTGGACGCCGTGCGCCCCGACGCCGCCGCCCAGGAGGAGGTGCGCTGGCTGGTCGAGCGGCACGCAGCGCTCACCGGCTCGCGCCGCTCGGTGATGCTGCTCGACCAGTGGGCCAAGGCGGTCGGCCATGTGTGGCATGTCCTGCCCAAGGACGAGGTGCGGCGGATCGAGGGGCGTCAGGCCGGCCGCCTGGTCAGCGCCTGAGCGACGCGTGACGTCGAGCGCGAGGCTGGCCACGGCGCGCGTCGAAGCGCGGCGCGATCACACGATCGGGGTGCGGCTGTCCGCTCGAAGGGCGGTACGGGGGGACGATCCGGGGTAGGGTCGCCCCCCGACATGGCTGGGACATCGGCGCCACGCGTACCTCATTGTCGCGACCTCGCTCCCATCGGGGAGCGCCTGGCGTCCAGGCTCTACACCGCCCACAGCGACCGGCTCGGGTACCCGGTGACGGTCACGGTCTATCCCGCCCTGGCCGACGATGAGGCCCGGCGACGGTTCGACGGCGCCGCCGCCAGCGCCCGGCGGCTGGCTGCGCACCCGAACGTGCTCACGATGCACGACTGGGGTCACGGCGACGACGGCCACCCGTGGGCGGTCACCGACCCCCAGCCGCCCGAGACCATCGACGCGCTCCTGAGGACCGAGGGACCACTCCCCGTCGAGCAGGCGCTTCGGATCGGCGTGTTGGTCGCGGGGGCCCTGGAGACCGCCCACCGGGCCGGCGTCGTCCACGGCGACCTGTCCCCGGCCCGGCTGGTGTTCGGCCCGCAGGGGGAACCGCTGGTGGCGGACATCGGCCTGGCCGAGTTCGGCGACTTCCCGGGTTTCGGAGCGCTCCACAACCCGATCCGCTACTTCGCCCCACCGGAGGTGCTGGAGCGCACCGGGGTGAGCCCGGCCTCCGATGCCTACTCGCTGGCGACGACCGTCTACGCGCTCCTGACCGGCAGCGCCCCCCACGAGAAGCCCGCCGACATCACCGACAGCAACGCCTCGCTGCTGCTGCGCATCCTGCAGATCCAGGTCCCACCGATCGTGCGGCCCGGGGAGGACATCGTCGGCGTCGAAGCCGCCCTCGTTCCCGCCCTCGCCCACGCGGCCGAGAGGCGCCCGCCGGTCCTCGACCTCGCCTGGTCCCTCCAGGCCGTGCAGCGGAACCTCGGACTCACGCTCGTGGAACCGGTGGTGCTCGACCTCGGCGACCCCGGCCGCCCCGCCGCCACCCTTGCCGCCCAGGCCGAGGCGGCGCTCGCGCCCCTGCAGGAACCTGATGGGCTGCCCTCGCGGGACGGCGGGTCACAGCCCGGGCCCGTCGGCGCACCAGGCCCCGTACCCGGTCCCGTCGGCGCACCAGGCCCCGAGCTGGTCCACCTGTTCAGCGCCACGCCGCCCGACTTCACCAACCGGGCGCGCGACGCCACCGCCCCACGCTGGGCGACCGGCCCCGGCCACCCAGGCGGGCAGACCCCGGCCGCCGGCTCTGTCGAGCGGTCCGGTGGGATCCAACCACGCCCGCCGGACCAGCCGCCCCGGCCGGCGGAGCCGGGCCCGCATCAACGGCCACAGCGCCCGGGCCAGCCGCACCGGCCCGAGGAGCCCCGTCGGCCGATGGAGCCGTACCAGCCGTACGACCCCAAGCCGCCGGACGAGCCGCACCCACCGGCGGCCGCCGGCGGCGACGCATGGGCGCCGACCAACGGGCACCGACCCAACGGACAGCCCCAGGGGCCGCCCATCGGTGCTCGGCCCGCCGGGCTCAACGGCTGGGGCAACGGTCTCCGGCAGGCTCCGACTGCAGTGGACGATGGTGAGCCGGGACGGGCCCAGCGACCGCCGATGGACGTGGTCCCGGGGCGCGAGCCGTCGGGACAGCCCGCGCAACATCACCCTGACTCCTCGGGCGGCGAGACCCGGCGCGCGGTCCGAGGCTCGCGCGCTGCAGTCGGTCCCGACACCGCCCCCACCGCCCGGGGCCCGTCGGCGGTGCCTGCGATCGTCCCTCGCGGGCGGCGACCCGGTGAGCAGGCAACCCGGCCCGGCCGGTCGCCCGATGCCGGCCGTCGTGGACCGCTCGTCGGCTCTGATGCGGCCCGATGGGGTGCCTTCCCTGCCGGGGAGCGCATCCGCACGGGGTCCGCGCTCGAGCGCGCCCGCCAGGCCCGCATGCGGCGCTACGCAACGTCCGGCGCGGTCAAACCGGAACCCGAGCATCGGGCGGCGGCACCGAGAGTCACGGACCCGGCGCCGGCCCCGGGCGGCGCGCTTGCGGCTCCCGTGATCGTGCTGATCGTCGTCGTGGTGCTGTTGACCCTCGGGGTCGCCTACATGGTGATCACGGGCGACGGCACATCCAAGCCCGTCGACGAGCAGCCCGGGGCGAGCACCCCGAGCGTCCCGGCGTCAATGCACCAGGCGTAGCCCCGACGGACCCATCGAGGGTTCGAACCTGGGGAGATCGACGACGAACTCGGTGCGATGCGCGGGGAAGACGTGCTCCGACATCAGCAACGGTCGATCCTCGATGTCCCGGGTCACGCGCTCGCAGCGCAGCACGGGCGAGCCCACCGGTATCTCCAGCAGGCCGGCGTCGGCGGCGCCCGCGCCGGCCGCACCGATCGTCTGGGTGGCGCCACCGATCGGCACTCCCACGAGCTCGTAGAACGGCGTGCGCTCCACGTCGGACTGCGACAGCCCGGCGCCGACCTCCTCGGCGCACCAGACGGTCACGCGGGCGAACGGCTGGCCGTCGGCGAGGTTGACCCGCCGAACCTCCAAGACGGCATCGACGCCCAGCACTTGGCGCACTCGCGGAGGGGGCGCGACGAAGCGGAAGCCCACCACGCGCCGCTCTGAGCTCAGCCCGAGCTCGCCCAGCTGGTCCTCGATCGTGCCAAGTCGCCCCAGCGCCTGGCGGACCGGATCGGCGGCCACGAACCACCCGAAACCCTGGCGGGCGTCGACCAGACCCTCCTCGCGCAGCAGGTCGAGCGCCTTGCGGACCGTGACGCGGCTCACCGCGTGCGCGCGCGAGAGCTCGCTCTCGCTCGGGAGCAGGCGCCCCGGCCGCAGCTCGCCGGACTCGACCCGTCCGCGCAGTTCGTCGGCTATCGCGCGGTAACGGACCTGGCGCACTTGTCATATACTTGTCTACCTTGGTGGAAGACGCAAGGGACCGGCCTCGATCCGGTCAGAGGAATCTCGATCCGTCCGTTCCCCGACGATGGTGTCATGATCCTGTGATGGCGCCATCCGGGGACGACCGGGCCCGTCCCACGTACCTCGGCATCGATCACGTGCAGCTCGCGATGCCGGCGGGATCCCAGGCCGAGGAGGAAGCGGATGGGTTCTACGGCTCCCTGCTCGGATTCGAACGGATCCCCAAGCCGGCGGAGCTGGCGGCCCGGGGGGGCTGCTGGTTCACCAGCAGCACGGTCCAGCTGCACCTCGGGGTCGAGGAGCCGTTCCAACCGGCCCGCAAGGCCCATCCGGCGCTCAAGGTCGATCAGCTGGATCCCCTGCTGGCGCAGTTCGCGGCCGCGGGGATCGATGTCCGCCCCGCCGAGGACGTCGACGGGCGCCGGCGGGTGCACGTGGACGACCCCTTCGGCAACCGCATCGAGCTGATCGAGACCCACGAGCTCTCACCCGAGGTGTTCCGCGCCCTGGCCGACACCGCGGTCAACCCCTTCTGCATCATCGGCAAGGACGGGACGATCGAATGGGTCGGCGCCTCGATCGAGGAGCTGCTGGGCTGGACCCCCGAGGAGTTCGCCAGCAAGCGCCTGGACGAGATCTTCAGCCCGGCGTCGCTGCACGACGCGATGGAGGGCCTGGCGGTCCTCGACGAGGTGCCCGAGGACTATCCCCGTGCCGGCGCCGGCGTGCCGGCCGAGCTGTTGCGCAGGGACGGCTCCTGGACGCCGGTCGACCTGATCGGCGCCCCCGCCCGG
>Ga0299914_10002911_pt1 | contig 11940 bp, 11 predicted proteins | sample RVTome_10_FD_201361 | JGI IMG/M metagenome (GOLD analysis project Ga0299914, IMG submission 201361) | Soil microbial communities from uranium-contaminated site in the Upper Colorado River Basin, Wyoming, United States - RVT153D57 (version 2) ... | reverse complement strand
GTAAAGGTTTGCATACAGTGGAAACAGATATCAAGAAAAGAGTTGAAAATAATAAGCTAGCTAATCTACCTTTTACAGCACTCATGGTTGTTTTCACACTTGCAATAATCTGGCTCTTTCAAGCATAATGGGCATATCCGAATACCACATCCCACACACGTATAGTCAGACATCTTGCATGCCCAGTGCCTGCAGCTCATATTATAGAATAGATTGACACACAACAGATTTTACTTTTCCTATGCAATAAAGTTGCTTGTACTATGTAAAACTCACAAACGTGCTTCTATCACTCCATGTTAACATCCGACAATATGATTACTATCTATCTTAGTTTCCTTTTCCTTTTATACTCGTGAGGAGTATAATAAAACATGTTAAATGCTTTTGTCTTTTTGAATTGCGACATCAGCACAGGACCTGCCACCATCAGTGAAATAAGTAACATTTCTGGTGTTTCTGAAGCTGTACGAGTGTCTGGCGTATATGACATCGTGGCAAAGGTGAGCGAAGAATCCCGGGAGGATATATCAAGATCAATAAAGAAAATCCGTGCAATTGCCAACATCACATCAAGTCTGACAATGATTGAATCTGAAGAGCATAGTGTGAAGCAGATGGAGGTATCACAATAATGTTAAAGCCGTATCAGACAAGACCTGCATCACACACCACAAAAAAGTCGACGGGATTCTGCATTAATTGTGGAGAAATGGCGACAACTGAAGCACTGTTCAAGTTAGAAGGCGCAATGGTTATCCAAAGATATTGTGAGAAGTGTTTGTCAAGCGCTCGGTACTGACTCATAGTGGAAAGCAGAGCATGATGAACGAAAAAGAAACAGGGTAGATACATAGAAGTTTGTTTTTCTAGTATTAGAACCATTTGCCAATAGTCCATGAAATTGAATTATTAGATGCTCGCCATTACTTGTATCGGCGTCCATATGCTTATTATTGATATCGAAGTTAGCAAGCAAGCAAGAAAATCATAGACCAGTAAGAACCATCTCTGATACTATAAACGAACGCCCGACGCATACCAGTTCCCATGAGGTGCTTCCCGAAACACTATAATGACATCTTTTTTTTGCACCTTCCATATTCTCATAATTTCGTCGGTCATTGCCTCTGCCAGTCGATCCTTTTCAGTCTGGGTTCTTCCGCTGTACGTTTCCACTGTTATTATGGGCATATACAGGATAATTAATGCATACGAAGATTAAACGTTTTATTTTTGGGTTTAGTTAAGAAGCCAGGTCATTATTGCATGATTAACCATCGGCCGACAAGGCCTCTTGTGTATGAGGGTCAGGCTGTAGCTCAAATAAGAATCCAAAAGCAGGCAAATCGCGCTCACTTTTTTAGTTTGTCATCATGAACACAGGATCCTTAATGTCTGCTCATATCCTCTATGCGTTCCAGCCGCATGGCTTGCATATTTTAGACATCCTCCCCAGGGGCATGAAAAGGAGGCTAGTTGGCAAAACCACAATAAGCACAATATCTGAATCCTTCTATTCTGAAATTGCACAAGTCGCAATATCCCCAAGAGATCGTATTCAACATCCCACGGCTCAAATGTCTAGTATTTGAAATGGATATCAATCTCCGGTGGCATGACAAAGAGACCTCTTCTGTGAAATCTGAGTCCATGAGTCCATCCCGAAACGAGAATTTAAAGGACTTTCTATGATTATTGCAGGTATCACGGCCTAGGTTTATCTCCAAGAAGGTAAGGCTCTAACCTTTCATCTTCACATGCTGCGATGTGATGTTCTTTGCAAAATTCCTCTAACTGGATGATGGCCTTATTGCAAGTTGAGTATAAGGCTCCAAAGCTTCGGGGGTTTGGCCGATCATCGTTGATAAGGACAGCACAGCGATCTAGTATCATAGAATACTGCCTGTCCAACAGGTTCAGCTCCCCTTCAGAGAAAGTTCCCAGTACCGGGGAAGCCCAATACAGATTCACAATAGCTAGCAAGCAAATGATTGCTGAGCACAGAGTGGACGTGATAATAAAAGCTGGGGATTTTAGCGCATTCCCGAAAGAGCAGGTTGTTGACCTCTTTCCAATGTCAAACGTGTCCGCTTCAATGGTGATTCTGAACACCTTACCACCAGATTTGAAGGCGTATGTCGAAGATCCTTTCGAGAATACAACAGGATTGGACTTGTCAAGTCTGCTGGCAAGGATGCGGCGTAACTTCTTTACCTGATATTCTGCAATCCCAAGTCTTCCTATCGTGTTATCTAACTCTGGGTCTCTTTCTTCTTCTTCTTTTTCCAAGATAGACACACCCTTTGGAAGACTTGTGGCACCATGTCACACCCTCTAAACGTTCTATACGTTGATCTAATTATTATCACAACATGACAAAAAAAGGCTTTCTACTATGGCATTCAAAGAACAACGTAGAATCTATTTGGAGCAACATGAAATCATGGAGTTTGGTGGACTCGGCGATTCGGCGTACTAGGATTTCTGACAATTACTGAGACACAACAGGTTGGCGTAACTTTATTGCAAAGATGTCTAAATTCAAGATTGTATTACACACTACTCCTCTTCAATTGCTACTGACCAAGGATGTTGTGAAAGATATTCCTTTGGCCATGGGATATCCAGCGTTTTCCACGAGATGCCTGAATCAGTAGTCCAAAATATTCCACGGTTGCAAACAGCATAGAACTCTCCAGGATTCTTCGAACTTGCGACTAGGATTGCAACAATTGTCCCGCGTGGTTCAGGAAGACCCTTTGAAATCAGTTCCCATTGTCCGCCGTCTTCCGATCTTCTGTACATGAAGGACTTGGTGTCTTGTCCTGCAGAGTGAGCTTGCCAAGGTCCTGAAGATGCAGATACGATTACAGTCTGAGGATCTTCAGAATCAATACCAAGTCCGTAAAGGTAATGATGCTTAATCCCCGCCATAGGCCTGATCCATGTTTCTCCATAATCAAAGCTTTCAAAATAGCCATCACCAGCTGAAGAGTATAGCCGTTTAGGAGCATTTCGATGCGTAGCTAGAGTATGAGTATCATACGGCCCTTGCTTAACTTTATCTATCCAAGTTCTGCCGCCATCACGACTTTGAACAAGTGCTCCTGCTTCTATTGCAACAAAAACATAACCTGGAGTATTGACATCCGGTTCAATCCAACGCACATGATGAGTCCAGGGTCTTGGAGGAAAGCTCCATGATTGAGAAGAGCTCAAACTGTTTAGACTAAACATTCTTTCCCAAGACTGGCCTCCATCATCCGATCTATAAAACTCGCTTGGCTCAGTTCCTGTATATACTACATTGAATCCGTCACTTCCCCTATCTAGAGGACTAACTGAAACCGAGGTCACATTTGGACTGGAGATAACACCTGTTCCAATTTTATCCCAATTTTGTCCACCACCACCACCATCATCATCTGTTTTCCATAAGCCTCCGCCGAATGTTCCGCAGTAAGCTCTGTTCGGCTTAAGAGGATCAAAGGCTATGCTTTGAGGATGAGTTCCTACCAAAGACTCATGAAGTTTCCATCCATCCTTTGAAGACTTCAGCACGAGAAGCGAATCCTGCATTCCAGCGAGAATCGTCGTCATGGTCAATATAGATTGATCAAACATCATTAAAGATCGTTTAGTTTTAAGCCAAAGCTATACGGTTGGCTTCTTGTGAAATAAAATGGTGCGACTCTACGCTGGTTTCAGATTCCTACTGAGCCTTTCATATTGCATCCGAAACAGGTTGATTAGCGAGCTAACATCTCCTTCTTCATTAATAAGATAGGTTACCCACCCTGAATTGGGCAATACATGGTGAGGTAACGCTCTTCCATCTTTGACCAGTTCGTTTCGAATGCTCATTGGAAAAGGAAGGTCAGCAAATCTTCCTCCATGCATATGGCCCATTTCTCGCCCATTGACACGGAACTCTGTTCCACCAAACCGATGAGGTTGTGAAGTGACTCGCGGCCAGCTCATCAACTCTGTCTTGACCTTCTCGAATACTTCATCCAGCTAACATCATTCCCCATTTTGATGTAGTCATGGGCATATTCTTGGCGACAAATCTATTAAAGATGGTAGTAATTTCCTACTAACTTGATTATTTTCCCCTGACTTCTAATCGCCAATAACTCCACTCTTTCCCTAGCCATTTGATCCTTGCTCCAACTGCTATCAACTTAGCTTACCCTTAGCTTAAGTTGGTTACTAAGTGAATTGCTGCATGTCGTTTGCTCTTGTTGCATCGCAGTTGCTGCCATCTGCAAAATGAAGTAAGGTCTAATTACTTTGAACAAAAATCCAATAAAGCATAATCAAAGGGTACTAGGAAGAGAAGGCTTCAAATAAGCCGGTCTAAGACTCTTTGAGGAATTCCCAGATTCACGTACAGAAATAGACCGTATTGTTGCTGAAGTCGAAAAGGTATTAGCCATGCTCACCATGACTGCCACGGGCAATGAAACAAACAATAGAGTTACCATAAATTCACCCGACCTAGACAGAATTGAGAATGGCCTGACAGCAGAGCATTGGAATGTGGTGGTCACAGCATCGAGGATGACATAATGGAGAGACGCTTCTTGGGGGGGGATTGCATAACCTTGTCCAGGAACTGTCTTTAACAGTAGGTAGCAGGTTGACGCTTGTTATACGGGAGGCTTGACAGATACAGTGATTTCATCAACCTGGCGCTTTGTTCTCTATCACAATTCGTCCCGATGTCGATATCCTGGCCATAAATCCAAGAACTCCTCCAAATACGAAATGTATCGCCAGCGCGCCATATAGGATAGAATCAGACATCTGGAGTAGCCTCTCCGCTGTTATTTGTTCAGGCGATCCTAGTGGTGATGTCAAAAGCATGTTTTGTAGAGTTGGTTGCATCAGAAAAAAGTGCAACGGAACAAATAGAACCGCCCAAACTGCTATGCCAGTTGCAACTCCTGTTGCAAACGCCTTGAGAGTAGAAGAATCGGTTCGAAGCTTTCTTACTCGATCAGATATTATCATGTAGACAATTCCAATTATTGCCCCCGTTATCATGTGCATCACAAATCCGAGATAAATTGCAGGCCATTCTTCATCTATCCCTAATGACACGCCAACCATTTGGTAGAATGTACCTGGTGGCAGACCCAGCTGAGCACCGACGGCCAATATCATTCCGAAAATCGCCCATGCCGCAACAAGTCCAGAAACAATGCCGGACCTGACAGAGCCTAGCAAAGTTAACTCGGATTTGGTAGAACTTTGTGAAGGTTCCATGGTAGAATAACACATTTCAAATATTTACGCTTTCTAACTGAAAAGGATGTAAATAAAAACGATTTAGCACCTTGAGTTAGTAGTAAATATTCCTTAGACTAGAATATTATGTAAATCTTGCAAGCTAGACAATAATTTGTGCAGCTCTGGTTGCATCGTTAGTCTTCATCCATTACTCCAAAGGATAGATTGATGGATGTACGGTATTCAACAATCGTCCCACTCTCCGGGTCAACCTTTGCAGTCATATCCTTTATTTTGATTCCACGTATTCCCCGAATCGTTTTTCTTGCTTCTTCGATTGCAACCAGTGCAGCATCTTCCCAGCTCTTGTTTGATGTACCAACAATCTCGACAATTTTAGCTACCCTTGTTATCGGAGTTTCCCGTCGTTTTTCTCCGCCGGCTTGTGATGAAAATGTTTCCTTTCTACTTGTCTTTTCCTTATCTTCTCTCCTTGAAGTCATAATAGAGAAAACACAGTCGACATTTAAGATAAGTGTTCTTATTGAATCCTGCAGCCAGATAGGAGAATATTACTAATTGAATGTAAAAAATTTGTGAATTCTACCCAATAGAATGTTTAAGATACAAAGTAAATGTGTTCAGAGGAATATGACTAAAAGATGGAACCTTGAACCAATTTTCCATAGAACAGTAAATGAATTGAAGAGCTCGAAGCTAGCTGCTTTATTCTTTGTCACCGTTCTGGCTTGAACGCCATGAACGAAATATGCAGACAGGCATGTCTGACACTTTATGCAAAATAATCTAGGCACTAACCATATTTTTTTAATCCTCTAATATACACAAACATTTCTCACTGTTCGTCTTTAAGCAAATTAGTGGATCGAAAATGCTTTATCTGAGAATGGAAGCTACTAAACTTCGAGTTAATGGTTCATGACTCTATTGATACAGCCAAATCGCTATACGCCTCAGTTAGGCGACAAGATGCTGAATCAGTCCTGGACTTGTTTGCAGATAACGCTATGCTTCATGGGCCTACCTCCTCAACAAAGATTCTCCCGTGGGGAGGTACGTATAATGGAAAAGAAGGTATTAAACAATTCTTCAAGCTGCTCGGAGAAGGCTTGGATATTGAACAGTTTGATATAATAGATTTTATAACAGAACGAGAAAAGGTTGTGGTTCTAGGTTTCATTAGAGGGAAAGCAAGAATGACACTGAAACCTTTTGAAACATACTTTGCACATATTATTAGAATAGACAGAAATAATGGGAAGATAGTTGAATTCAGGGTTTTCAATGATTCTGCATCATTAGCACTGACTGTGAGCTAGAAAGCCCATATTACTATGTCATTATGAGAGACATGCTCATCTTGGGCGCAAAAGTTTTTTCTTCTGATCAGCTCCTACTTGCATTGTGTCTTGATTATCAAGGTTTTTCTCTCTAATCTTTCTAATCTTTCTGCTGCAAATAATGTCGACACGCTTATCACCATCGTCCTATGTTCATACTGGTACAAACGGGCTCCAGCGACACCGTTTCTGAAGCCACTACAATATATGTGATACAACTACTACGATAATCGGCACAAAAATCATCATGTGCTTTCTATTTCCGCGACTTTCTGCGGCAAAATAATTCAACTGTCAACTCTTTTCTTTGACAATTCGCCATGGACTTGATATGTTGCTTAATTTAGAACTCTTATCACGTGATTCATTGTAACTGTAGATGGGATCAATTATTAGAGTGCTTGATTCTCCTTCCTCATATTCATCGCAATTCCACAGTTGCTATAGCTCCCAACTCTTTTGCACATATGGATCCAGACCACATAACAAAATGGTGAGAGATTCTTGTCATGTACCTTTTCTTGCATGAGATTTCAGTATTCGAACGCGCTCTTCATGAAAATAAGAAATTCTATTTCTTCAGAAGCTTGAAAGCGTGCGACCACTCGTTCCTAAGAAATCCGGGTATGCACCATAGTATGCATAATGGCTCTATTGCTCTTGCGCTTTCCACCTTGCCCATATCTTCAACTTTGAACCCAAACTTTTCTAGTATTTCATGTACTTTCTTCTTTGCATCATCATTATTTCCACAAATGAACATGGTCGGCTTTGTATCGTCTCCAAATTCAGGATTGACCAAGAGCGCAGATCCAATGCTGTTAAATGCCTTTACGAACTGTGCATCTGGGGCAATTGTCTGAAGTCGCTCCATTAGAGATTCCTCCAAACTTGTAAAATATTTCAGCACTCCATTCTGTGGTGGTGCATCGGCAATGGGATTAGTCGTATCAATAACAGTTTTTCCTGTAATATGCTTTTTCACTTTTTCTACAATTTTTTCCGCAACTGTGCCTTTGACACACACAACTACGATATCGCCAGATTGTGCAGCTTGTTCGAACGTAGCAGTCTCCATCTCGGGATTTTCCCTTTTGAATTCTGTAAGTTTTTCTGGATGATCGCTGCCTATCGCAACCTGATAGCCATTCTTCAGAAAGCCTTTTGCAAGAACCTTTCCGACATCGCCAGATCCAAGAATTCCAACTTTGACCATATGATTATTAATGATGGATCTGGGTTGTTTTTTAGTATTTCATTCTCTCGAATACATTTGCTGATGTTACTAGAAAGAGACTATGATCAGATTGATAAAGGACGGATAAACGATGCACCCAAAGAGACCATCTAACAGCAAAACTCCATCTATGACTGCTCCCTAATCTTACTCTATTATGTCTCAATTCCGAAGAGTTTTTCTCTCGAATTCCTATTAGCCCTCCCTTCATGTCAATAACAATTGCAGATGAAGATCTGGCATGCACTAGTCAAATGAGAAGTTATGTAAAATTAACGCTGCCTGAATGTGATATCAAGAAGTCGACCAAGGGTTGAGGCCTTGTATATTAGAATGGGCAGTTCTAGCATCTAGCTTACGCCTTTCTTTAACCTGTAAATTTTACCATCTTCGTACGTCATTATATACAGCAAACCGTCAGGGCCACTCTCGATATCAGTTATCCGTCCAAAACCATCGCCCAGGATTAGAGAAGACAGCTCGCTATCCTCGCCTTCTTTCACGGGGTCAGCCACGAGGTCGAGTAATCGTGGGTCATGAAATGTCACCCCTGTCCTATTTCCGTTTACTTCAAAGAAGTATAGATTGCCATTGTTGATGTCGCCGACAAAAACATTATCATCGTATTTTTCTCCAAGTTTTGTAGAATTGAGAAATTCAATGTCTGTTACACCTACAGGAGCATACCAGCTAAAGATTGGGTCTCCATATTTGGCACCGTCAAAGATAATGAGATCGTTTTCAATTGTCATGTTAGTTCTTACAATGGGCCCCATGATCTTGTGCCAGCCACTGTTAAAGCCAGGCTCTACAATGTTTATCTCGTCGTATACATCATCCCCGTTTTCAGTTATCCATAGCTTTCCCGTCATCGGATCAAACTCCATGCCGAAGCTGTTCCGTATGCCATAGGCATAGTATTGATGGAGCTTTTCCATGCTGCCGGTATAATTGTAGAATGGATTATCTTCTACAGGGGTTCCACTATCTCTATCTACGCGGAGGATGACTGACTTGTCGTTGGGCGGCCTGCCAGAGATCTGGTTATCGAGTATCCCTCCTCCAGAACTGACATCACCTATGACTGCGTACAAGTAACCGTCACGAGGCCCAGTGGCTAGTTTGCCACCATTATGAAACGGTCCCGGTTCACCAGGCAGCTCTAGAACCAGCGTCATGTTTTCAAGAGTCTTCTCATTTTCGTCATAGATGTATTTGTATATGACGTTCCTCGTCTTGTCCTCATAGTTTTCAGTCAGATACAGATATACTGAAGTGTCGTTCTCTCCGTTCCAAATTGCTATCCCAAGAAGTCCCTGCTCTACAGCGGTAGCTACTTCAACGTCGATGGCCGGCTCATCCAGAAGCTTGCCATCCGAAACGACCCTGACCTGGCCGTTATTTTTTTCCAGAACTAGAATAGTGCCGTCGTCGAGGAAACGCATGCTTGTAGGTAAATCTAATCCCTCTACAACAAGCTCTAAAGCTAGCATGTCATCATGCAATACTGGCCCGCTCTTCGGCCCCCATATAATGGTGGTTGGATTGATGGACATCAGGAACAGTGCTAAAACTATACCTGCAACAGTGGCTGCAGCGAATGCTACTATAGAAAGTAGGAACTTGGTCCTCATTTTCAATGGTATTGTTGTTCCTGAGATGGTAAAACAACCTGCATTATACCTAAGCTCCAACTACGTAATGCAAGATCAATATAAAAACAGTCAATCGAATCGAAAAATAAATAGATACCAACATTTCCGCGGTTTTTATCCTCTGTGGTTACGTGAACCTAATGAAGAATTTTATGAACGGTACAGAAACGTGAATTGGAAAGGCTCTGTCAAGCTTGCAGAATTGCTCGTAACCGCAAACATTGAAATTGACCCTTGATTGCTCCCTCACGACCACTATGTTCACAGACTAGCTAACAGGATTATCAAAGGTGGACCATAAGTTCGTATAGCTGAAAAGAGGGTATTTGCTATCTCATCCTGGGATTTATCTTTAATTTTTCTCCATGTTTCTTTAAAATACTTTTTAACCTCGTTATTGCCTTCAGCGCTGTCTATGTCTTGGTCGTTGATTTTCTTGTCCTTTATTGCACCGGAAAGTTTAGCAATGTAACTCTTAACAAATAACGTTCCTCCTAATGTGATTGAAAAAAAAGTGGTGTACTCGCCATTTTGGCGTTTCAATTCTGGTTTTAAGAAGCTACGTTTTACTAGAGCATCCAATTGATCGCGAACGATTTCAGGTGATGACGTTTCAGAAGCCGTCGAAAAAGGGAGGATGTTAATCAGGTGCCTTAACGATATAGCTACAGGTTGCACAACATGAGAACTGGTATGAAATGTATTGAACATCCTAATTTTCTTTGAATCCTCAAAATAGAGATGGGATAAGGTAAAAATCTGTACGTGTGTTGGGAATTTTGCTTCTTCTCCTTTTTCTTCTTCTGAAGACATTATATGCTAGCTAGCTTTGGATTCAGATTTTAAAGATTGCTCTAACAATGGAATGTTAACAACTGATTTAAACGATTGAAGAAATCAACAGAACCATATTTTTATTTTCATTATGTCAAACAAATTATCGTAGAGGCTACTTCTAGTGTTGCGAAAAATAGCATGCCTAACTCTATTTAGTTCTTCAGCCCAACCGCTTTCAAATCCTCCTCTATTCCTTTGACACATTCAAAACTTGACACCTCATCAACCTCTATCCACCTGAATTCTGAATGTTCTTTAGTATCAATAATAACCTTGTCTGATTTGACTGAAATTAGGAATGGGATGATAACCCACCTTGCCCATTCATCTAACACCTCAAAAGCCCTTCCACCCTTCAAAATCGTACCGTCCAAGGATGTTTCTTCCTTGACTTCCCTCAGAGCAGCTTCCTCTGCAGATTCACCTTCATTCAGAAGTCCGGAAGGCGTTTGCCATTTATTCGGCGACGTTCTTCTTCGAGCATTGCGTTTTAGCAATAGTATACGGTCATCAACATTTAGTTTGACAACACCTATGATAGCCACATAGGTAGCCATTTTGATATTTTTCCTTAGGGCAGTTGCAGTTCTGAAGAACACTTTTGTTATGAAGTCTAGGCAGCAAAATTCTCTTGAAGGTATCTGATTACCTTCCTTGAGTCTTTCTCACTCACCTGTAAGTCTTCTGCAATGACTGGTTTCTTGCCTTTTGTTATATTAATCTTGACTGTATTTTCAGAGATGGACAAGTTGAGTTCAGGTCCTTTCATCATCATACTTTTTGTTCCGTCCCCGTGCAGCGAATTTCCCTCAAACTTTGGGTTGACAAACTCTGATGTCAGGCGGTTGATGCTGTCCTCTATAGAGAGGGTCACCTTGATATCTTGCATTTTTTCGATCGAAAATATATGCTGGTCCAGCGCATCGACTTCTATTCGAGGGCCTATAGGTCCTTCTTCCTCTTCTGCTGCATCCTGTGGGCTCCACGTTATTCCTTCCTTTGCAACCCTGATCACGAACTTTCCCTCTCTGCCTAATACCTGCAGTTGATCGTCTATGGCCTTTTGAAGCTCGTCTACCGACAATGGTCCTGCTGGCCCTCTGTGCCACTGGTTCTTGGCGTCCTCCTTGTCTTTTTCGCCGCTATAATGGACAACATAACACAGTTTGGCTTTCCATCTTCTCACAATATCATAAGCTTCTGATACCGAGATCATACCAGTGGATGGATGTTCGTTGTATGTCTCTGTCCCAAGCACCAGAAGGTCAGGGTTCCAAAGGATGCTCTCATCAGCTGTTCGCAACTTTAGAAAATCCCATCCTGCGACTATTTTTTTTGCTCCGGCTTTGATGATGTAGATCACAGAACCAGGCAAGCCTGGCTGATCCCCTGCATTATCCGCAGCCAATGATATAACTGAAAATGGGCCTACCTCAAAGGGTGTTCCGGGGTTGATGCTGGAAATTATTGATGTTGTTGTTGTTGTTGTTGTTGTTGTTGTTGTTGTTGTTGTTGTTGTTGTTGCCAATGAAGGCAGCTCCTGTGCGATCTGCTGACTGCATTCAGGTGTGCAGTAGACTTTTGCATTTTCCCTTGTCAGCGCAGGAAGGTC
>Ga0299914_10002910_pt1 | contig 11940 bp, 11 predicted proteins | sample RVTome_10_FD_201361 | JGI IMG/M metagenome (GOLD analysis project Ga0299914, IMG submission 201361) | Soil microbial communities from uranium-contaminated site in the Upper Colorado River Basin, Wyoming, United States - RVT153D57 (version 2) ... | reverse complement strand
ACTTCCTCGGCGAAGAGCTCGCGGGCATGGAGGGCGTCGTGGTCCGCCTGTTCGCCAACGTGTTCCGAGGGACCGAGACGACGTTCAACGTCCTGGCCGACTCCCCGGTGGGCGATCCCGACTCCACGATCGTGGTCGGCGGCCACCTCGACTCGGTCCCCGGCGGCCCGGGCATCCAGGACAACGGCACCGGCTCGGCCCTCGTCCTGGAGACGGCCGAGCAGCTGTCCAAGGCTTTCCACCTCTCGGGCCCGAAGGCGGGCCAAGGCAAGGGACAGTACCGCGACCTCACGATGGAGAACCGCGTGCGGTTCGCGTGGTGGGGAGCCGAGGAGTCCGGGCTGGTCGGGTCGGACCACTACGTGTTCAACCTGCCCCCGGACGAGCTCGAGGATCTCGCGCTCTACCTGAACTACGACATGGTGGCGTCGCCGAACTTCGTGCGATTCATCTACGACGGCGACGGGTCGCAGTTCGGGCTCGCCGGTCCGCCGGGATCGGACGAGATCGAGGCGATGTTCGAGGAGCACTTCGCCGGGAAGGGCCTGGCGACGGAGCCGACGCAGATCGACTTCCGGTCGGACTACGCGGCGTTCTTCGACAGCGGGATCCCGTTCGGCGGCCTCTTCACGGGCGCCGAGGGGATCAAGACGCCGGCGCAGGTGGACGTCTACGGTGGGACGGCCGGGGAGCAGTACGACCCCTGCTACCACGAGGCCTGCGACGACCTGTCGAACATCACGTCGAACGGGAAGATCGCCTACGAGCAGAACGCGGACGCTCACGCCGACGTGTTCCTGCAGCTCCTGACGTCGGAGGACCTGCCCGGATAGCGGGCGGACGACGCGAGGGGGGCGGGGCGCGCGATGCCTCGCGCGCCCCGCCCTCACTCCTTGGGGCGCTTGAAGTAGGCGATCAGGCCCTGCGGCTGGGCCACCACGCTCACGAGCTCCCAGCCGTCCTCGCCCCACTGGTTGAGGATCTCCTGGGTGGCGTGCTCGATCAGCGGCGCCGTCGCGTACTCCCAGGTCATCCCTCGTCCCCCAGCCGCGCGTGGGTCTTCTTGATGCAGATCCCCATCACGACCTCGAGCCCACCCTCCTCGGCGATGCCCCGGGCCTCGTCGTTCACGATGTCCTCCTGGAGCCACAGCACCTTCGCCCCCACGTCCACGGCGTCCTTGGCCACCGGAGGAGTGCTGTCGGCCCGCACGAACACGTCCACGATGTCGATCGGCTCGGGCACCTCCTGGAGCGAGGGATAGGCCTTCTCCCCCAGCACCTGCTCCTCCCGCGGGTGCACGGGGATGATCCGGTAGCCGCGCTCCTTCAGGTACTGGGCCACCCCGTAGGCCGGACGGTCGGCCTTGTTGGAGAGCCCGACCACGGCCACGGTCTTGTTCTCCCCGAGGATGCGGCGGAGCCCTTCATCGCCCGGGTGATGGGGCGTCACGTCTCCCATGTCCATCCCTCCCGTTCCAGGATACGGAGGAGGTGGTGGAGGATGCGCCCGGTGAGGCCCCACACCACCTGCCCGTCCATCTCGTAGACGTACATCTCGTACGGGGCACCTTCCCACACCCCGCGCTCGAGCCGCTCGACCGCCGCCAGACGCTCCAGCGGAAGCTCGAGGACCTCGGCCACCTCCATCGGGTTCGGCCTCAGCTCGGGACGGGACCCGAGGCGGGCCACGTAGGGCACCACCGCGTAGCCCGAGACCTCCGCCTGCACCGGGATCAGGCGGCCCAGCACGTCGTGGGCCGAAGGCGGGATGCCCAGCTCCTCCTCCGTCTCGCGCAGACCGGTGGCCAGCAGGTCGGGGTCCTCATCGTGCCTCGCCCCTCCGGGGAACGAGACCTCCCCCCGGTGGTGCCGCAGGCCGTCGGCTCGGCGGGTGAACAGCAGGGCCGGCTCGGGCCCCTCCACCAGCGGGAGGACCACCGCCGCGGGCACCCCGGCCGGGAGCGGAGGGTCGGGCCTGGGCGGCGCCAGCGCCGCGCGGAGGGTCTCGGCGAGATCGGCCACACCCTGATGGTAGTGGCCCGGAACGAGAGCGAGGGGCCCGAAGGCCCCTCGCTCTCGTTCCGCCGACCGGCCTCAGACCGGCCTGATGGTCAGCTTGTAGCCGCCCTTCATCTTCAGCCAGGCCACCACCTGGAAGAAGTGGAGGCCCGACTTCTTGGCCCTGAAGGTGATGACCTCGTTCCTCCCCTTGGGGGCGAAGCTCGCGGCCACCACCGGGCACTTGCCGCTCCCGAAGCATCCCGGCTCGAACTGCCAGATCTGCTTCGTCTTCGGCTGCCAGATCCAGAGGTCGAAGTCCTTCTTGCCCACCTTCAGGGTGGCCCGGTACCTCTTCCCCTTCTTCAGCTTCTTCTTGTAGACGTCGCTGACGTCGTTGGGGTAGTTCACATTCCCCTTCTTCGTCTGAGCGATCTTCTTCGCGCCCGGGATGTCGCCGTCGGTCTTGGGCGTGGCGTTGCCCGTGCCGGCCGCCAGCGCCCCCGCGGCGTTCAGCCGCCCGCTGGTGCGGGTGAACCTCCCGTTGGCCTTCCCGCCCTTGAGGATCGTGGAGAAGAACGCGCTCATCGTGGGCAGGTTCTTGTCCGCCCCGTTCATGATCTTGTTCTTCACCGCCACCGGGCTGAGCGCCGGGAACGCCGACCGGACGAGCCCGGCCACGCCGGCGACGTGCGGCGCGGCCATCGAGGTCCCGTTGAACTCGTCGTAGGTCGTCCCCGGGAGCGTGCTGCGGATGTCCACTCCCGGCGCCGCGATGTCCACCGACTCGCGCCCCACGTTCGAGAACGTGCAGAACTTCTTGGCGAAGCCCCCGCCACCCATACCCGTCGGCAAGTTGCATCCCGTGAAGTAGCCGTACTCATCCTTGTGGTTGCTCGCCGCCACCGAGATGATGTTGGGCAGGTTGTACGAGCCGGGGAACGCGGGGCTGAGACCCCCGGCGGGGTGAGCCAGCGCCAGGTCGTTGTCGAGCTGGTCGTTGGCCGCGGCGAACACGGCCACGATCCCCGCCTGGTTCAGCTTCTTGACCGCGTTGTACGACATCTTCGACCAGACCGGCCCGCCGAACGAGCCGTTGATCACGCGGGCGCCCTTCACCCTCGCGTACGCGTACGCCGCGACCTCGCCCGCCGTGGTCAGGTCGAACTTCAGGACCATGATTCGGCAGTGGGGACAGACCCCGATAACGCCCTGGGCGTTCTCGCCCTCGGCCGCGATCGTCCCCGCCACGTGCGTCCCGTGGGGCGCGACGTCGGTGAGGTCGGTGCAGGGATAGCCGAACGCGCGCCCGTTGACGTCGTCGATGCACCCGTTCCCGTCATTGTCCACGCCGTCGACGGTGGGGTCCCCGGGGTTCACCCACAGGTTGTCGTTGAGGTCCGTGTGGCTGACCTGCACGCCGCTGTCGATGACCGCCACGATCGGGTCGTTCGTGTCCCCGTCCTCGACCGCCCAAGCCTCGTAGGCGTCGATGTCCGCGTCCGAGGTGCCCGCGGCCGTGGTCGGGGGCGGGTCGGAGATGTTGTGAGCCTGGCCGGTGTTGTTGATCCCCCACAGATGGAGGATGTCCGTGTCGTTGACCGGCGGGGTGATGTGACTGGCCCACTCGTACCGGAAGTTGGGCTCGACGATCGCCACGTTCGGGTCTCTGTCGTAGCGGCGGACCGCCTGGGCCACCGAGAGGCCGGGCGCCAGCTGCACGTGCTCGATCCGGCCGCCGAAGCCCCGGATCGCGTTCAGGACGCGCGCGCCCCCGCGGGCCGCGTGCACCCGGCCCGAGACCCCGCGCTTGACGCCCTTCTTGAACTGGACCAGAACCTCACCCTCGACGAAGAGGTCCGAGGATCCACCCAGGTTGCCCGGCGTCCGCTTCACCGCCTGCTGGCTGACGGGGCCCGCGGCCGCGGTGAACCGCGGAGCCTCGTTGGGCCCGGCCGTGTCCGCCGACCCGGGCGCCGCTGACAGCATCCCGGACAGGAGGAGCACGGATAGAAGTGTCCCGATCGATGCACGCTTCAAAGGGTTCCTCCCTCTACTCCGCGGGCCCCGTACGAGTCGCCGCCACCGACCTCAGACGGCGAGAGCCACGATACGCGCTGGCGGATCGCTGTCAATGGTCATTTCAGACCGCTTCGTCCCCCTCTTTCCGGACAAGGGAGGTGGGTCGCGCGAACCACGCGCTCAGGAGAGTTCGCGGAGAAGTTTCAGCTCGTCGGCCACCAGGCGCGTGATCAGGAAGCTCTCCCGGACGTGCTCGCGGCCCTTCTCCGCCAGGTCGCGGGCGAGGTCGGGTTCGCCGAACAGCCGCAGGATCCCCTCGGCGTACTCCTCGTTGGTCGTGGCCAGGACGCCGCCGGTCCCCTCGGGCATCTGCACGGGGATGCCCCCGGCCCGCCCCGCCACGACCGGGGTCTCCTTCCAGAGGGTCTCGGAGACGACGAGGCCGAACCCCTCGCGGATCGACTTCTGGATCACCACGTCGGAGAGGCGCTGGAACGCGTTCACCTCGATGTTGCTGACGCCGGTAATGTTCGTGGCCACGTGGATGTCGCGGTCGCCGGCGGCCTCCTCGCGGATGCGCTCGTAGAGGTCCCAACCCTCGGGGTCGTCGAGAGCCATGGACCCGAGGAGGGCCAGCTGGAGCCCGTCGACCTGGTCGCGGATCACCCGGAAGACCTCCACCACGCCGAGGGGGTCCTTCCAGCTGTCGAACCTGGAGACCTGGGTGAGCAGGGGCCTGCCGGGGTCCACGCCGAGCCAGAGGGCGATCTGGTCGTGGACCTGCTCGGGGAGGTCCATGTTCTTGGGGGAAAGGGGGTCGATGCCCGGGGCCATCGTCCTGATGACGTCGTGCTCCCAGTCGTCGGGCGCGAACTCGGGGAGGGTGAACACGAGCGCGTCGTGCTCCTCGACGTAGGGCTCGAGCATCTCCACGGCTCGGGGGTTGGGGCTCGAGGTGTCGATGTGGCAGCGCCAGATCCACTTCCCGCCGTCGCCGGGGCGGAAGTGGCGCATCCCCAGCGGCTGGGGGTCGTGGACGATCACGAAGTCCCAGTCGCCCTCGAGCGCCTCCGCGTTCTGCCTGCTGTGCTCCACGTACTCCCGGAGGCCGTCCTCGCCGAGCTCGAAGTCGCCGCCCTGGAGGGCGTTGTGGAGGCCCTTGGTGACCTCGAAGAACGCGTCGTCTCCCGTGATGACCTGCCACTCGGCCTCGATGCCCAGGCCGCGGTAGATGGGGAGCATCGAGCGCAGGAGCTCCGAGACCCCTCCCCCGTACGCGGTGGCGTTGAGCTGGACGACCTTGGCCCCGCGGAGCGCCCGCCCCAGCTCGAGCAGCTCCTCGACGGCCTCGGGGCCGATCATCGGCTCGTAGGCCTCGACCGACTGGGTTTCGACGTCGACGATCTGGAGCATCAGAGGAGGCCCCGGTACATCCCGCCGTCCACCTGGACGAACGCCCCCGACACGTACGAGGCGCGCTCGGAGGCGAGGAAGGCGACGACGTGGGCGAGCTCGCGCGGATCGCCGATCCGCCGCAGGGGGATCTGTGAGGCGTCGTCGGCCGCGGCCTCCTCGATCGAGACCCCCTCGCGGCGGGCGCGGTCCTCGTGGAGCTCGCGGATGCGATCGGTGGCGTGACGGCCGGGGAGGACCGCGTTCACGGTGATGCCGTCGGGGCCGACCTCGTCCACGAGGGTGCGCGCCCATCCGATCAGGCCGGTGCGGATCGAGGTCGAGAGCATGAGGCCGGGGATGGGCTGCTTCACGGCCGAGGAGGCGATGGCCACCACGCGACCGTAGCCCGCGGCGCGCATGTGGGGAAGGGCCTCGCGCGTCATCCGGATCGTGGAGAGGAACAGCAGCTCGAAGGCTCCGGCGAAGTCCTCGTCGGCGAGCTCGTCGAAAGTGGCGGGGCGCGGGCCGCCGGCGTTCGTCACCAGGATCTCGCACCCGCCCAGGGCCTGGGCGGCCTCGCGGACGAAGCCGGTCGCGCCCGACTCGGTGGCCACGTCGGCGGAGACGGCGACGACCGTGGCCCCGGTGGCCTCGGCGATCTCGTCGCGGGCCGACTCGAGGGCGCCCGCGTCGCGAGCGCAGATCGCGACGCGGGCGCCCTCCTCCGCCAGGACCTCGGCGCACGCGCGCCCCAACCCCTTGCTGGCGGCGGCGACGAGCGCCGGACGGTCCTTCACGCCCAGGTCCACGGGACCGTTGATATCATCATGGGCGAGATGGAGACCACCCGAACGGTGCTGACCGTCACCCCCGAGGCCGCGGCCAAGGCGCGGACCCTCGCCGAGCGCGAGGGTCACGCCGAGGCGGTCCTCCGGGTGCGGGTGGTGGCCGGCGGATGCTCGGGCTTCTCCTACAAGCTCTCCTTCGTGGACGGCCCGGACCAGGCCGACCAGGTGATCGAGGGCCACGGGCTGCGCGTGGTGGTCGACCCCGCGAGCATCCCCATCCTGGAGGGGTCCACCCTGGAGTTCCGGGACGCACTCCTCGGCGGCGGGTTCAAGATCGAGAACCCCAAGGCCGAGCACGAGTGCTCCTGCGGCGAGTCGTTCTCGGTCTGAGCCGGGTCCCCCCTATACTTGCCCCCGATGGCCAAGGACGACGGCCCCAAGGTCCAGTGGCGCGAGCTGTACGACGAGGTGGTGGCCACCGGGCTCTGCACCGGGTGCTCCGCGTGCGTCGTCGTCTGCCCCTTCCACGTCCTCGGCTACGAGGACAACGTCCCCGTCCAGCTCGAGGACGGGCCGGCCAACCACTGCACCCACGGCGACAACGGCTGCTCGATCTGCACCCGGGCCTGCCCCCGGTTCCGCGAGTGGGAGCCGGCGATCGACGAGCTGATGTTCGGGCGGCAGCGGCTGCCCGAGGAGGCGATCGGGGTCCATCGGGAGATCCTCCTGGCCCGGGCCACGGAGCCCTCGGCCCTGGCCTCCGGCCAGGACGGCGGGGTGGTCTCGGCCCTCCTGCTGTGGGGGCTGCGTACCGGTGAGATCGACGGCGCGCTGACCTCGAGGCTCTCGGACGAGCGGCCGTGGGACGCGGAGCCCGCGGTCGTCACCACCGAGGAGGAGGTGCTGGCCACGGCGGGCTCCCGCTACACGTACTCGGCCAACCCGCTCGCGCTCACCGCCGCGATGCAGATGGGGCTGAAGCAGGTCGCGCTCGTGGGGATGTCGTGCCAGGCCAGCGTCACGGGGGCGATGGAGGTCGGGCGGCTGAACAAGTACCGGCGCAGGATCGCCTGGACGTTCGGGCTCCTCTGCTCCAAGACGTTCACCTACGAGGGGTTGAACGAGGAGATCATCCAGAACCGGCTGGGGCTCTCGCTGGACGACGTGGTCCGGGTCAACATCAAGGGGAAGCTGCTGATCTACACGCGCGACGGGACGGAGCACACCTTCTCGCTGAAGGAAGCACAGGAGTTCACGCGGCCGGGGTGCCTCAAGTGCCCCGACTTCGCCGCGGAGCACGGCGACATCTCGTTCGGCGGCCTGGGCCAGGAGGGCGGGTGGACGCTGACCGTCGTGCGCAGCGATCTCGGCGCCGATCTGTGGGCGCGGGCCAGGCGCGACGGGGTGATCGAGGACCGCCCGGCCGCCGAGGACCCCAAGGCCGTGGCCCTGATGGAGCGACTGGCCACGAGGCAGCGGGGCCGCTGGCCGGTGGAGGAGCTCCCCGCCGAGTGGTCGATCCCGGGGGCCCTCCCCGCCGACTGACCGCACCTCAGCGGAGCAGGCTAGGAAAGCAAACTTCACGCTTCGCGCCTGGATGTGATAGGTCATAGGGGCACTGCGACGGCCCGCAAGGGGGTGAAGTGTGGCCGAGATCGCTCTCGACGGGGTCTACAAGATCTACCCCGACGGCACGGAAGCGGTGAGGGACTTCTCGCTCGACATCGAGGACGGGGAGTTCATGGTCTTCGTGGGACCGTCCGGATGCGGCAAGACGACCGCGCTCCGCATGGTCGCCGGGCTCGAGGACATCTCGAAGGGCGTGGTCCGGATCGGCGGCCGGGAGGTCAACGACGTCCCCCCGAAGGACCGGGACGTGGCCATGGTCTTCCAGAACTACGCGCTGTACCCCCACATGTCGGTCGCCGACAACATGGGGTTCGGACTGAAGCTCCAGAAGGTGCCCCGGGACGAGATCGACCGCCGGGTGAATGACGCCGCGGAGATCCTGGGGCTCACCGAGTTCCTGAAGCGGAAGCCGAGGGCCCTCTCGGGCGGGCAGCGCCAGCGGGTGGCGATGGGACGGGCGATCGTCCGCGAGCCCCAGGCCTTCCTGATGGACGAGCCGCTCTCGAACCTGGACGCCAAGCTCCGCGTGCAGATGAGGGCCGAGATCGCCAAGCTCCAGAACGATCTGGGGACCACCACGATCTACGTGACCCACGACCAGGTCGAGGCGATGACGATGGGCGACCGGGTCGCCGTCATGAAGAAGGGCGAGCTCCAGCAGGTGGACAGGCCGCAGACCCTCTACGACCACCCGCTCAACCTCTTCGTGGCGGGGTTCATCGGGTCGCCGGCGATGAACATGTTCGAGGCCGAGCTGGCGAACGAGGGCGGCTCGTGGACGGTGGCGTTCGGCGGGATGGAGCTCCGGGTGGACGACGCGGTCCTCGAGCAGCGACCCAAGCTCAAGGACTACGAGGGCAAGAACGTCGTGATCGGGATCCGCCCCGAGGACATGGAGGACGCCTCGCTCGTGGGGGACGCGGCGAGGGACCAGGGGATCACCGCCACGGTGGACCTGAAGGAGGCGCTCGGCTCGGAGATCCTGATCCACTTCACCGTGGAGGCCCCCATCGTCCTCACCGAGGACACGAGGGAGCTCGCGGTGGACGTGGGGGCCGAGGCGCTCGAGGACCTGGAGGAGCGGGCCAAGGAGGCGAAGACCTCCGTCGTGGCCCAGCTCAATCCCAGGACCTCGGCGAAGGAGGGGGAGCGGATCGAGCTCCACGTGGACACGTCGCGGATGCACTTCTTCGACAAGGAGACCGGGCTGGGCATCTACGACGGCTCGTCGCCGAGGTGACGGGCGGGCAGAAGCAGAGGGGAACCCACTCAGGGGGGTGCTACGGGTAATGAAGGAAACCAGGAAGTGGTTCAAGTTGCTCGCGTTGGCTTCGGTCCTCGCGCTCGCCGCGGCGGCGTGCGGGGATGGGGACGACGTGACCGACGACGGCGACGACGACAACGGCGCTGCAACGGATCTGTCCGGGGAGTCCGTCGAGGTCGCTGCCGTCTGGACGGGAGCGGAGCAGGAGCGCTTCGAGATGGTGCTGGCCGCGTTCGCCGAGGAGACGGGCGCCGAGGTGTCGTTCACCTCGACCGGTGACGACATCGCCGCGGTGCTCGGGCCTCGCGTCGAGGGCGGCGACCCGCCCGACGTGGCGATCCTTCCGCAGCCGGGGCTGCTGCAGGACTTCGCCGGGCAGGACGCGCTGATCTCGATCGAGGACTCGGCCGGGGACGAGATCGACCAGTTCTTCTCGGCGGGAGCGCGAGAGGTGGGCACGGTCGACGGCGAGCTCTACGCCGTCTGGTTCAAGGCGGCTCAGAAGTCCACCGTCTGGTACAACGTCAACGTCTTCAACGACGCGGGCGTCTCGCCCCCCACCACGTGGGACGAGCTCCAGCAGGTGGCGCAGACCGTATCGGACTCGGGGGTGGCCCCCTACTCGATCGGAGGCGCCGACGGCTGGACGCTCTCGGACCTGTTCGAGAACGCCTATCTCACGATGCACGGCGGCGAGATGTACGACCAGCTCGCCAAGCACGAGATCCCCTGGACCGATCAGTCGGTCAAGGACACGCTCACGGTGATGGGCGACGTCCTCACGGACGGTGACATGATCGCCGGAGGGACGAGCGGAGCTCTGCAGACCGACTTCACCACATCGGTCACGCAGATGTTCACCGACCCGCCCGAGGCGGCCATCACCTTCGAGGGGAGCTTCGTGGGCGGCGTGATCACCGGTGAGACCGGGGCCGCGCTCGGGACCGACGCCGACTTCTTCAACTTCCCGTCGATCGACGGCAACGAGTCGGGCGTTGTGGGCGGCGGCGACCTCGCGGTCCTGATGAGGGACTCCGAGGGGGGCAAGGCGCTCATCGAGTACCTGGCCACCCCGGCGGCGGGCGAGGTCTGGGGCGCCGAGGGCGGGTTCATCTCGCCGAGCAGCGACGTCGACCCGGCGCTCTACCCGGACGACACGGACCGCCGGGCCGCCGAGGCGCTGGTCGCGGCGGGCGACGCGGTGCGCTACGACCTGTCCGACCTGCAGCCCTCGGAGTTCGGCGCCACCTCGGGCCAGGGCATCTGGGGCCTGCTCCAGGAGTTCATGCGGACGGGCGACGTGGACGCGACCGCGGAGGCGCTGGAGGACGCGGCGGCGAACGCGTACGGATAGGAGCGGACTCCGGGCGTGACGGAGAAGATCGAGGAACGAGGGCCGGAGCGGGTAACGGCCACGGCGGGAGGGGCGGCTTCCATCGAGAAGCCGCCCCCCTCGGCCGCGTCGAAGAGGAGTCGGCGCAAGGCCCTCATCGGGGCCGTGGTGTTCCTGCTCCCCGCCCTGGTCATTCTGGGCGCGCTCGTCGTCTACCCGATCCTCTTCTCGATCGTCCGGAGCCTGTTCGACAAGTCCGGCGACGCCTTCATCGGCCTCAGGAACTACCAGGAGATCTTCACCTCGGACCGGACGTTCACGGCCCTGCGGAACACGCTGATCTGGGTGGTGGTCGCGCCCTCGATCGTGACCGCCCTGGGCCTCGTCTTCGCCGTGCTCACCGAGCGCGTCCGGTGGGGGACGGCCTTCAAGGTGGCCATCTTCATGCCCATGGCGATCTCGTTCCTGTCGGTCGGCGTCATCTGGCGACTCGTCTACGAGGAGAACCCCAACGTCGGGTTGGCCAACGCGGCCGCCCAGGGCGTGGTCGACACGTTCCGCTCGCCCGGCCCATACCCGGGCGCCCGGCCCTCCGCCGACAACCTTCGGCCGCAGGGAGAGGCGCTGGCGACGACCGACACCTTCGCTCCCGGCGAAACGGTCGACCTGGGGCTCCTGGCGATCCCGCAGGACCTCATCCCCGAGAGCGCGGAGGAGGCCTCGCCACGAGAGGCCCCCGGCGACGGGATCGCGGGAGTGGTATGGCTCGACTTCACCCGGGGCGGAGGCGGCGAGCCGGGGGTGATCGACCCCTCGGAGTCCGGGCTGCCCGGGGCGACCGTGGAGGCCGTTCGGGACGGCGAGGTGGTGGCCTCGGCTCAGAGCGAGGACGACGGATCGTACGTCCTGTCCGGGCTGGAGCAGGGCGACTACACGGTTCGTCTCGCCGCCTCGAACTTCCGGCCGCCCTTCGGCGGGTACTCGTGGCTGGGCCCGGCGCTGGTCACGCCGGCGATCATCGTCTCGTTCATCTGGATGTGGGCCGGCTTCGCCATGGTGGTGATCGGCGCGGGGCTCGCCGCGATCCCTCGCGACGTCCTCGAGGCGGCGCGCGTGGACGGGGCGAACGAGCGGCAGGTGTTCCGGCGGGTCACCGTCCCCCTGCTCGCCCCCGTCCTGGGGGTGGTGGTGGTGACCCTGGTCATCAACGTCCTGAAGATCTTCGACCTCGTGCTCATCATCGCCCCCGGCTCGGTCCAGCGGGACGCCAACGTGATCGCGCTCGAGATGTGGAAGGCGTCCTTCGGCGGTGCGCAAGACTTCGGCCTCGGCAGCGCCCTGGCGATCTTCCTGTTCGTGTTGGTCGTCCCGGCCATGCTGTTCAACATCCGACGGTTCCGGCAGGAGCAGTGACATGAGCGATACGGGCGTCTCGTCGCGTCGATCCACCGGCTTCGCCGGGCGCATGGTCAGGTTCGTGACGCGCGGCCCCGTCCAGATCCTCCTCAT
>Ga0299914_10002909_pt1 | contig 11942 bp, 14 predicted proteins | sample RVTome_10_FD_201361 | JGI IMG/M metagenome (GOLD analysis project Ga0299914, IMG submission 201361) | Soil microbial communities from uranium-contaminated site in the Upper Colorado River Basin, Wyoming, United States - RVT153D57 (version 2) ... | reverse complement strand
AATGGGTTTAGTTAATTTAATGTCGCCCTAAATACCGAACTTTCATGTCTGCTTCCTGGATAGGTAAGGGTGCTTGCTTGTGTTGTCGGCATTGCTCTCATATCATGCCCTTACCTATCCTTAAAATTAATAAAATTAATAAAATAGGTATAATTTATCATTGAATGTCCATAACTGGACTACTCTCACAGAAGTAGAACAACTCGGCAGGTAGGTTGTCTATGCCTGCCTGCCTATCTTTTTATCTCATAATTTCATTATTTTGACTAACCTGAATATGCAATTTATTGTACATTTTAATTGACGTCATTCCAAGTGGACGAGTATTCATTAGAATCGAGATAGGACTACGTGTCCTATCCTTCTTATATTAAAACCTCGGCGCTAACGCAAAATTATATCAACAGGAGCATAGCGACTGGCAATCATTGTACCCTGCTTTCTTCTTCGCCTTAAGAAAGCATTCCAAAGTCCTACCTATCCCTACTGGATACACACAACAAATCATAAAATGGTTTATGAAAAAGGTAGACGATCCATAGAAATGAAGCTGGAATGTGCTAGTGTGGGTCGCCTACCCTATGCATTATTGCGTCAAATCCATCCGTGTCTGAATCTAGCAGTGCTTTGCTACTGCAGCTGCCTAATCCACAACAAATTATAAAAAAGATCTATTAGGAAAAGGCAGGACAACCAGGAGGTTAATGTGTCCGCGGTTGCACAAGATGTAAAATAGCATAATCGAAGCGGCTTTGCAGGAATTGCTGACCTATATATAGGACGCAATTATAGAAATTGAATATCCTTGTGCAACTGTTTAAGGGTACGTTACCTCAGGGCCAGTGTTTTATACGTCCCATCCTTTAATTTGACAGCAACCAAGTAAGGAAATTTATGGCGTCGATACACTCTGAACTCGACTAAACTCTTGCCATATTTCAGCAATAGCATTCTTTCAATTTTGGTCCGGGCCACATCCGTATTTTCAGCTACCGATTCATTTGGAAATCCATCCGATGTTTTATGGTCTTGATTAGACATTAGTATATCCTTCCGCCTCTACTAACTTGTTGTTATTGTCACAAATCCCAATCTCCTGAACCGTTTCCCTCATTATTATTAGTTATACTCTACATCACCTAACTCATATCAGTTGCACAAAATGAACTCGACCAAGCATTAAATTTCTGTTTGTTCTAATACCTTTGGTTCTTCTATACCCTCATGAAATGCTTGATGATGTTTTCTGTGGCCAGCAGGAGTGTCAAATATAGCATTACATTCTACACATTCATATTTTGTAGCTGTCGTAGGTAAGGTTTGGCTTTGATCATGATTTAGTGAAGGAAGTTCTTGATACTCCTCCTTGGTTGTATCTACTGGTTGCTGTTGGTCTTTTTGTTCCTGAAAGAGATAATGATCTTTATTATCCTCTTTATTTTTCCCTCCCGCAAGAACAATGTTAATAATACCGGCTATTGAAAATTCTTGATTTACGATTGAATCTTTCACATTAATACTACTATATAGCTTTGATGCTTCTTCTAACAATTCATCAAATGTCAACTTATCAACTTGAATATTGATAGGAGGATTATAGCCAGCCTGTTTAAATGTGTTAATTAATGAAGTTACTGCATCTAAAAGGATGCTTGTGTCAACAAAATTCTCTTCATCCAGCCCTCTTTTTTCTGATGACATTTTTTACTCTAACAATGATGAAATAGAAAAAGCTAATGCTCTACTCCAAAGGCGACTTTTACACTTGCACGGTATTGACCAATCTTGCCAGTACTCTCATCTACTGTTGCAGTCATATCCATAACTTCTATTCCATGTATTCCATGCAACGTCTTTCTCGCTTCGTTTATTGCTACTTGAGCAGCCTTTATCCTCTCCCCCCCGGGTTCCCAGCCTTTATCTGAACTACCGATGATTTCTATTACTTTTGCGATATGTGTCATATCATTACATTAGGCATATACAACCTATATAAAAATTATATAATTACGAAGCTTTAGTTATATAGCAGTTATGATAATTGTAAATAATTAGATCGTTTCTGTTTTTAAGTACCTAAAGAGTTTGGAGAACTCATAAGTCCTCCCCAAAAAAGTTGTAGAATTATTGCAAAACCTTTTTCATCGCAGTACTTATTAAATACAATCAAGTCGCCTGCCGTGGATCTTGTTGTCAGTCAGTTGGTATAAAAGGATGGTATAAAAGGTTGGTATAAAAGGAAAAGGTAGACGGCGTATGAGCGATATTGTCATACGCGTAATCGCCTACCTTTTTTCATTGAACGTAGATTACGTTCCTGTCTGAATCTTGCGGTGCCTTTGTTACTGCAGTCGCATAGTTCACAACATACTATAAAAACGATTATTAGAAGGAATTAGGTAGGGACGACCCTCAGAAATGAAGCCAGAATGTGCAAATATTGGTCGTCTACCTAATACAATGTTTCCTCGGTCTAGCAGTACTTTTTGGATACTGCTGTGGCTGCTTGCACAACAAATTATAAAAAAGATCTATAATTTGAGTGAGGAGAGGTATTTATAAGGTGAGCTATTTACTACTTAAACCGCCACAATAAAGTTTTTGTGTGCAATATTTATCAATCACATATCATTATTTTATAAGATTATGATCCAAAAGGTAGAGCGACCGAGACATTCTATTGTTACTTGGCCGAACGACTACCATATCTTTCTTTAGGGGTTGGTATGCAATGCATTATAGTGAAACAAATTATAAAAAGGATCTAATCCTCTATTGGAGTCCAATAAAGTCTACTCAGTTCCATCATGTGTTCAGAAAGAATCGCTATGATTTCTTTAATGCAACGACTGGTTAGATAAGTGCGCCTCAGAGGTTATGACTCAAACTGCCTGAGACATATGTGGGCAGACTCACTCATACGTAATATATTGGTCGCCCTATTTGTGGCTAAGATTTTTATAAATATTCTCCATATTGGAAAGTATTGTAGTAAGTATGAGCAACTAAAACTTCAATCCTGTATGGTCTGGTGGTAGGTTAGGCGCTACTTGTTTTTAGACTTTATTCCTGATCTGCCACCTCTCCTGTCATAATATACCTTTGTAAAGAAGGAAAATAGTTCTGAGAAAATGACTATAAACAGCCTTCTCTAACTATAGACTGCAAGAGAGTATTCAATTAAAATAATATTGTAGCAGGTCAAGATTCCGATATGAAGTGGACGCGGCTCTTGCTGCCATTTCGCGTTCGCTATGACTTAACATAAGTGCAAAAGGGGTCGATTTTAATGTTGAACAATACGATACTAGGTTCAAGCAGGGTTGCTATACTACCCTCGCCGGAATAAAGCAGCTTTCATTGAACTGTTTTATACAATATTGTGCTTTTTTTTGGTACATTTCGTACACCCATGGTAGGCGGTCAATCCGGCTAGCAGTTCGCCCTAGGCTTCATCTCTGACCGCCTACCTTTTTCTCATTTTGAAATGGGTAAGACCAGTAGTAAAAAGATATAAACAAGCATCTATTTTTGATATCCTCACCCAATCAGATATATATTTTATAATTCATTATACAGCATGCCTAACGACGAAACTCATGCGAATGTTCGAGACAACAGTAAAAAGGTAGTAGTGATGACCCGTGCAGCTATGGGCATCGGTAAAGCTTTAGCTATAGAATTTGCCAGAGCTGGATATACTGTGATGATTAATGATATTGCAGAACAGGAGCTAAAACAAACAACGGGAGAGATACTTTCTTTGTTAACCCAATATACAAGTAATGAAAAGAATATGAACGATAATTCAACAGATCATACTAATTATATTTCTTATTTTCCGGGAGATATTTCTAAAGAGGAGGTAAGTGTATCCCTTATAGAAGAAGCAATCAAAAAGTTTGGAAGAATTGACGTCTTGATTAATAATGCAACAATATCACAGCAATCAACTGCTTCCCAATCATATGAAATGAGCCTAGCTGCAACTGGCACTAGTGATAATGCGTTGGCAAATAATCAAAAAGGGGATCAACCCTCCCCTTATTTTACTGTAGAAGAATATGGAATTTTAGATACATGCCTTAAGGGCATCTATTTTTGTATAAGAGAACTTGTTAAGCAGTTGCTAATATATAAGAATCTGGATTCGAATGGAACTATCAAGAAGCATAATAATAATAAGAATAATAATATTGGTATCATAAAAAAAGTTGACTGCTCGATAATTAATATAGCATCATGTTATAACACAATATCCAGTTCACAAGCTGATGCTTATACATTCTCTCAGTCTGGTGTGGATCCTTTTACATCATCTAGGTCTAGCATTAAATCCCTTACTGAGACTATTGCACTTCAGCTTGCCAATAAAGGAATAAGGGTGAATGCAATCGCTCCAGGTATTATCGACTCCGATATCAGTAACGGATTCCTAAAAGATAAAGAAAAAAAGACCCAGATAGAAAGTACAATACCATTCCAAAGAATGGGACGAGCTCAGGAGATAGCAAAGGTTGCTCTGTTTTTAGCATCAGAAGCTGCAAGTTATGTCACGGGTACCATGGTTTATTCAGATGGTGGTTTATCATTACATAACTCTAGGTCACCATAGTATACCTAATGTCTATTCAATAGGACATTGGAATTACATAGATATTTATGCTATAGATTCATTATACAAATGAATTGGATATTTCAATAATGCGTTCATAAGTATTATCTGCTAAAACCAGTAGATTGCACACGATTCAAGTACTGGTCAAAAGCTCAGTTAAAAGCTATTTAAAGAATATTAGTTAAGTATATAGAATGAGTCATAAGCAAGAAATCACTGAACCAGAACTTGATACTGAAGAGGCAAAAGAGCTAGAGTTGGATGAACAATCTAAACCCACAAGAAAAATCAGCGATCCAAATATTCCAGTTCCTAATAGTTCAGAACCCAGTACAACGGATAGAAAGAAGGGAAGAAAAAAGATAAAGAAGTGAGAACTAAAAATCAGGATTCAATATATCAAGTGCTGATTCTTCTTCTAACATAATATTGGATAAACCAGGTGTAGGTGTCTATATATTATATTATTTAGTATGATGATACAGCTTGAACATGATAATAAGGAAGATCGTACAGGCATAGCTAGTGATACATTACTACCATCTAAAAATACTTTGCATGGGTTGTATTTATGGTAGTAATTCCACTTTGAACTAGTGAATTAGTTAAAACGTCTTTTTTTGCAATTATAATTATGGTTAATACACAACCCATGTCTTAGGAGTGACATGACGTAATCCTTTATTTTGTAAAAAATAGGGGATTGGTCTGTGGCCTTTGCCCGTTCAGACTAATTATTGCCTGCTGCTGCGGCTGCTGCTGCTGCATTGCCTGCTGCTGCGGCTGCTGCTGCTGCATTGCCTGCTGCTGCGGCTGCTGCTGCTGCATTGCCTGCTGCTGCGGCTGCTGCTGCTCCACCGCCATTGTCGTGGCCATCATGTTTGTCTTTATCATGTTTGTCATGATGTTTGTCCTTACAGTCATCCTTGTCATGACGTTTGTCTTTATCATGTTTGTCATGATGTTTGTCCTTACAGTCATCCTTGTCATGATGTTTGTCTTTATCATGTTTGTCATGATGTTTGTCTTTATCATGTTTGTCATGATGTTTGTCCTTATCATCGTGGTCGTCGTCACCGCTGGAAGCTGCTGCTGCTGCTGCTGAGCCACCATTGCCTGATGAAGCTGCTGCTGCTGCTGAGGATCCGCCATCATCTCCTCTGTCATCTGCAAAGGCTATTTTTGGAGAAAAGGATATTCCTGGTACCAATGCGCCTAGTCCCAAGATTGCCACTAAAGTTAATGCTAATATAGTTTTCATCTTCTTCTGCAAGAATGATATATAATTATTTAAGGATTAAGAATGTCTTGAAGATAAGAATGTAGATTATTTCAGTATATTTAGTTGTATTTTTCTTAGATTTCAAATACCTCATAAGAGCTTATAGTAAAAGCTCCCCGTAAATATATTCAAACAATTGATAGGCCTAGTAGTGATCTAGAAAAAGAAGATGACATAGGTACGAATGAACGAGACAAACCAGTTTGTCTAATTTTTTGAAATAAAATAAACCCCCTTAGTCTAGGTGAACTTCAGGGTGGAGTATTATTCGAAGATAGATAATCCGGTTCCTAATTTTCCTCCAAATATCTCTTCCAGTTATTAACTTCTATATCGAATCCCTTAAGTTGTTCCAGAAACTGATCATCTTTGAGCCCGTCTGGCCTCGTAAACGTCCAAGTAGTAGCCACCAATTGTCATCGCCTTTTGCAACTGATTTAATTGCACCTCCAATCTTCCCGTTCCTGACATCAGAAAAGAATTCAAATACTTGGTTTACAGGTTTGTTAACGGTTAGGCGCCATCCAACTATCCCATAGACAGACAAAAATTCGCGAGCAAATTCAACAAACTTTGGATATCGATAATTACCCAGATCCTTCTAATCCCCTTTAATGATATAAAAATTCTATTAGCTAAACGAATATATATTATAATTGTGATAATCTATACATATTATCATATTATTAGTGTTTCAACCGCATATCTATGCATAATAATTACGTGGGGTGAACTTGAGGATGCAATTAAGGAAGGTCAGTCAGTTATTCTAGAAATTAGTCCAAAGTATTACTCTACATGGGATTACAGTAAACAGTAGATGAATATGTTACAGTAAACAGTAGATGAATATGTTACAGTAAACAGTAGATGAATATGTTACAGTAAACAGTAGATGAATATGTGCCAATAAGATAGTCACTGGTGCTACTTAATAATGACAGAGTCATGACTATTATATTCTGATTTTTATTTTATTATCCTCAACTCGGACTTCGTATGTATGTTGGTCATATGTCTTAATGTGAGACATTAGTTCTCCTGCGTGTTCCAGATAATTTTGCCATGATTTTGGTAGAGGTTCCATCTGTTGAGAAGGTGTTAGAACAGGTTCCTTTATTTTCTTGCCTGTAGTAACATCGAATCTTGCGCCATGGAAGGGACAGGTTACAATACTGTCTTTGGAAATATTCCCCATCGAAAGTCGTGCATTCATATGTCCACATCTATCATCCATTGCATAAAATTTACCACCAATGTTAGAAATTACTATCTCTTTTCCTTGTACTTCTACATATTTCATCTTCCCAAGAGGGATTTCATCTACCTTTCCGACTTCTAGGAATTGATCTTTTTCCATTTTTACTATCACTAAGTATGCATGTGTATATTATTTATGCATACACGCATCACGTGGTTCGGTCTGAATATGGGGATATTTTTCTGCGCGCACAAGGTCAGTGAAATTTGACTAGTCGGACTCAAATCATGGAAAACCATCATAAACATATGCAAAAAACAATCTTGGAACTTGTTTTAGGCGCAGGACTAGGGTTAATTATTTTAAGTACTACACAGGTATCGGCACAACCTCTTACAATGGACACTCCAACCGGGAATTTAACTGGAGAAATAGACATTTCAATAGATCCTGCAGAACCACTTCCTGCAAATGGAACTTCAACTATTAGTACCGAGGGTGCAACAGATACAGACCTAAACGGATTTCCACCGGAAGGAGTTTACGTCATTATATCTAGTGATACCGTTACGGTAACGAATCAGACGGTAGATATAGGAACGAGTGAGGAAGAAGGAAGTGAATCTGATGGAGGATCTGATGAGGGGATTGAATCAGGTAGTGGTTCTGATGAGGCAACTGAATCTGATGGTGGTTCCGAAGAAGGAAGTGAAACCGGCGGCGGTTCTGATGAAGGGGATGAGGCATTAGAAGAGTGATACTGAAAGATGTGTGTTTATCATTAGTGCCTGCAGAAATATGGTTATGATATACCTTTGGCGACGAGACCTAACATAAGAAAAATACCTGGACTAGGAAAATTAACTCCCAATTAATGAATGGACCATTCTTTACTTTCATCATTAATTTTTTGACAAGAATTGAAAAGGTAGGCGATCATGTAGATAGGATGCCGATAGTGTCGCGCAAACATCTTGTTCTGAATATTGTGTGTTATGTATCCTTCTCAACCAGAACTAGAACCAAAACGAAAACCTGCATTCGAATCTCCGCAGATGTTTGAATTCAATGATGACGATCGTATAGATCCTATATCGTTTCGAAATCTTGTTAAAAGATTAGAAAAATAGAAAAATACCTAGATTGCGCGACGATGTGTAATAGGACGACGACGATTATTAAGAAGTTCATGTGGACAATATCCATTAAAACCCTTTGACAGATTACAATTAAAACATAGGATTTGAAATCCTTCTGGATATTTGTTATCCTTCAACCAAGTCCATATGCGTTTCTGTGCATGTCTTCTCTCATACGTTCCACCACCATTGATATGATCCATACTCAGAAATTCCATTGTTGTTGTTTTACAACATACACATTTTCCTCCATATTGGTTTAACACCTGCATCTTTAGATTTATCCTACGTTGTTTATCTTTCATATCCTCACAGTTATTACATATATAAAATTGTAGTTTAGTCCTATACCTAACATTATGTGGACCAGTTTCAATCTGACATTCCCTGCATTTGTTGACTTTCAAAATCGGCCTTTCCCCGTTCGTAGTCTGATTTTTTGCGCGCAAATTTTCATCAGTTGTAGAACATCTAATTTATCCAATGGCAGATCTTAGTTTATTTTTATAGAGATTTACTGCTTCGGTGATTTCTTTGGTATCTTCATCTATTTTCTTCGTTAAACTCTGAATCTTGGTATTGTTCATTTTAATGTTGGTCGTAAATTTAATTAGTGCCGCGATGTCGTTAGATACTTCTTGGATGATTTTCATGTTTATTTTTACTCCTTCAACATCTTTCTTCCTTAGGTCAAGTTCCTTCTGCAACACTTCAAACATATCTCGTGCCATCTGCCACGTTCCAGATTGGATGTCGGCAACTGCAACCAGAACTCCATTTTCCCTTACTATAGTCGTTTTTTCTGGAAGGTTCTCTTCTGTATCATAAATAATGATAGAATAAGATATTCCTCTTGCAGAGGCATGTTGAACTGCCTCATTGAAATGTGCTCCTGTGTACCTCTGTTTTCCTGTTTTCCTTTCTATACTTATTCTATCTCCATGACGAGAAACACTACTGTTCAAGTACGGCGTCACTATAAAATCCTCTCTACCTGATCCTCCTAACCGTTCCACAAAATCGAACCTATAAAACTGAGGCCATATATGGGCAAGTACCATTTCACCGACAGATCCTTTGATATTTGGTTTATACACAAGTTGTGAAATCATTTCTTGGATTTGTCGAATTTGCGCGGCCGGTCCGTTATTAATAGTAAATATGATCTGTTTTATACTCTCATTTAGACTCTGGATAGTTTGTTTGGAACTTTCCTGAATTTGTTTTGGATTGTTCTGCAAAGTCGCGGCAAGGCTATTTAGTGCATAAATACTTGCAGTAATAGGCGCGAATATTTGATTATTAATATTTTGTTGAATTCCTTCAAGGACGGTTTCCACTATCTTCCTTGTGTCGGCAGATTCTTTTAGTAAAGGAAAGTTATCCCATGCAATCTTACTGATGGTTATCGCTTCATCCAGATTGCGCTCCCTAATACGCTGCAAAAGAAAGTGTCTGTTCGATTCTGTTAGATTAATCTCATTTATTGAATTGTTACAAAAGTAACACTGATTTCCTACCTTTACTGTCATAGTAGATTCTCCTTGGAGTTCGATGCTTTCAGAGCATGTCTTAATTCATCTTCCAATTTCATAATATAGACATCTTTCTCATACAGTTCTTGTTCATATTCTGATAGTTGCGCGGTGAATCGATCAATTTGTCTGTCATCATCTTTTAATAGGGTGTTTTGATCTTCGCATACTTTCAGAAGATCGGTCACTAAAAATGATCTTCGATCTTGAATGCTTTTTGTAGTAGAGATATTTAATGTAGATTTGATCATCATCCCCACCATCCAAACATTCTTCTGGCCTTGACTAATCTTCGTGATAGTGCGATCTTACAATCTGAATACAATAGTTTGGCGACTGCCCTGGCGGTATCACTATATATGTAGAGTTTAGAATATTCTCGAATTTTCTTGATAGTTACTTTGGCGTCAGGGACATTCCTTTTTATGTACTCTTCAAATTGGACACACAGATCATTACTTCCAGTAAGAATCATCTTGTCGCCATCGTTTCCATCCTTGTTTTTGAAATATCCATCCCCCTCGAATACTCCTCTCCAAAAGTGTCTGTTATTTTCTAGTCCTATTATTCTGGCAACTAGACTTTTTCTCGGAACTATGCCAATCGCGAATAATCTCTTTGCGATACGCTTTGAAGAGAACCGTAGGTAATACTGAATAACAATTTCACCACGACGTTTCACTTTCTTTGGCGATATTGGATTTGTACACTTCAGAAATTTGCGAAACTCAACGAGATGGAGATAGTCCGTTTCTGCCAAGGTTAAGGATACGCGCGGATTGCCAGTTTTTTCACTATGGATATTTCCATCTGACATAAGAAAACCTAACCAGTAGGAGGGCTTCTCAGAAGTCGTATCGAAGACTGACTCATCGAGAGAATATTTCTTCTTCCCAAATTCTATTCCTCTGTCTTACGCGGTATGTATTCCCAATCTGATACTGTTTCTAGCCTCTGGTGGACGTATTTGTCCGGTATCCCTGAGAAAAGTGAAACACGGTTTGCAGATATATGCATCGTTTCCATTATTAACTCGAACCCAGATTGGAGTTCCATACTTTGAAACAACTGACGTACTTCTTCCACATCTAGTACATTTGGCATTTTTTGGAACGTATTTCTCTTGCCATCTTTTTCTATTATAACATGTTTTACATAATGGCCGATCGAGTGTTCCGTACCAATGTGGAACAACCTTACGTTCAACCTCTCCATTGGATTTCAACCAACTTATTTCTTCCATTGAGGTCTTTGTACTCCTACACTCTACACAAATCTTGATGGAATCCCTATTGCCTTCGTCCTTGTATCTCAGAAAGCAAGTCTTACATACAGGCCGATCCGAACCATTGACTCGTAATCGGTGCCAATGCGGTTCACACGGTATTTTCTCTAAGGAAGTCGTAGTACTTCTACAAACATAACATCCTCTCGTGGAGTTTGTATTCCGATCGACTTGTACAGTCGTCATTGTTTCGACAACCTCCAGACCAATGATGTATGGACTGTTTCCAACAAGTGGGTTATACAATATTCTCTAGGATCTGGGCAGTGGGAATCATGCTGTTCAAAAATTTCGTTCACTTGTTGTATTATGTGATTGGAGAGAGGACACTTCGGATCCGCTATTTCTGCAGTAATTAACCTGTGTTCTAGTTCGCCTGTATTTCTTACACTAGAGTACGGCATCTCTAGATCTGTAATTTCTACAGGGACTGTTCTAATACTATGGCCTGCCGAGTCTAGTGCATATACCCTTTACAAGTTCAAAGAGATAGGTGGGCGTAAATTTTGCGATGGTGGCTGGTTAAGCAACACGCCATTCAGAGAACTTTTGCAGGCTCACCGGGATTATTGGACTAAAGTAGCAGGTAATGATGATGCAGATGAAATTCCAGATCTAGATGTGTACATAGTAAATGTAAATCCTTCTAAAGCAGATAACGTTCCCTCAGACTATGATGAGGTTACGAATAGAAAAATTGAGATCCAATTCTTAGACAGAAATTCGGGTTACGATGAAATGGTGGCATATCTTGCAACCGAATATAATGAATTGGAGAACACACTAAATGACTCTATAGAAATAATACGTAATCTAAAAATTCTCAAGGATCACATTGTCAATACAGGTGAAGGTGCTGAATTTGAAAAAGAATTAGAGCAC
>Ga0299914_10002908_pt1 | contig 11943 bp, 7 predicted proteins | sample RVTome_10_FD_201361 | JGI IMG/M metagenome (GOLD analysis project Ga0299914, IMG submission 201361) | Soil microbial communities from uranium-contaminated site in the Upper Colorado River Basin, Wyoming, United States - RVT153D57 (version 2) ... | reverse complement strand
GCCGCTGAAGGTGCACGCTTGCGTCGCCTCGTGCGCCGCCACGCCCGCGGCGGCGTCCCATACGCCCCTCGTGCTTCACGTGTTGATGAAGAAGGTCGGCGTCCTGTGAACGCCGCGCGCACCCGCTCGGAGCCGCCAGTCGATGACGAGCCCGTGCGCGTCACGCGTAAGAAGAGATCATCTGAAGAACTTGTCAGGGGAGAACCTCTCGAACAGGTGAATCCGCAACAGGCCGCGAGGAGCCGTCTCTGTCCAGGTTAGCGAGGCTAGTGGGTTCTGCGCGACCCGGTAGGTGGATCGTGAATTGACGGCGAGTGGGTTATCGCCACCCGACCACTCCATCGGAAACGTGGCAACCACCCACGCACGAGGTGGACGTCGGCCGATCGGCAGTAATACTGACGGGCAGTTCCTGGCTCAACAATTTATTCATGTTGACGCTGGCCCCCCCGAAGGCAGCATACTCGCGCGGCTTGGGACGGAGCCGCACCCTGCCCGCCTCAATGCTCCTTTCACCTCGTGCAACAGCACCCGGGAGGCCATCATGGTGAAACCAGTAAGGCTCGCAGCTCTCATCGTCGCGTTACTGACTGGGCTGCACGCCGGTGCTCCGCACGCTTCGGCGCAGCCCCCCAACGTCGTCATCCAATGGAATCAGATCCTGCAGACGTTGTTCGGGAACCCGCCGGGGCCTCAACTCCGCGCGTTGGCGATGATGCACATCGCCATGTTCGACGCCATCAACTCGATCGAGGAAGTCTACACGCCGTATCGAGTGCCCGTGCAAGCATCGCATGGCGCGTCTGCCGAAGCGGCGGCCGCAACCGCTGCCAGGGACGTCCTGGCCGCGCTCTACCCTGCCGAACGGGCGACGTTCGACAACGCGCTCGCGGCGCAGCTGGCCGGAATCCCGCCTGGGCTCGCCCGGCAAGGCATGGCAGTTGGTCGGCAGGCCGCGCTGGCGGTTCTCGAATGGCGTCAGGGCGACGGCTGGCCGGCCGCCATCACTCCGGATCCCACCTACGTCCTGCCGCCGTTTCCAGGATTGTGGCAGCCAACGCCGCCAGCGAACAGTCCCGCGACATTCACGTTCTTTTCCCAGGTGGTGCCGTTCGCGCTTCTGACGAGCACCCAGTATCTCCCTCCCGCACCGCCAACGCTCACCAGTGCACGCTATGCTGCGGACTTCAACGAGGTGAAGCGGCTGGGATCCGTGATGAGCGCGGCTCGAACGCTCGAACAGACGCTCATGGCGCAGGTCTTTGCGGGTGTGAACACCACGATCGGCTTCTTCCACGTGTGGAACATTGTCGCAGGCGATGTGGCGCACAGTCAGGGCCTCTCGCTCATCGACACCGCTCGCCTGTTCGTGCTCGTCAACGTCGGTCTCCACGACGGCCTGCAGACCTCGTTCACGAGCAAATTCGTGTACGGATTATGGCGGCCGATTACGGCGATTCAGCGGGCAGACGAGGACCTGAATCCGGATACCGATCCCGATCTCATGTGGACGCCCCTGCTGGGCACGCCGCCGTACCCCACGTATGCCGGCAACGCGGCGTGCTTATCGGCCGCGGCAGCGCGGGCGCTCCAGCTGGCGTTGGGGCGCGACGACGTTCCGTTCTCGATCACCTGGACGCGAACGATGGGCCTTCCTCCGGTGACGCGTGACTTCACCGGCTTCTGGCAGCTCGCCGAACAGCAGGCGCGAAGCCGCATTTACGGCGGCATTCATTTCCAGTTCGATTCGGACGCCAGTCAGGACGCTTGCGCCAAGGTCTCTGAGTTCACCTACTCCCACTTCATGCGGCCGCGATTGCGCCGGGGTCACCACAGGCCTTGACGGTCTTGATTCGCGAACATTTCGGTCAGGTCCGTCAAGGCCGCTCGAACGTTGGCCGGCGTCGTAAAGACTATGCACTCTGGTGAACAGCGCGATGCCCCCGCTGCCGGCTTCCGCGTGCTGTGGAGCGCTCGCTGGGACCCCACGGTGGCTGCGGGGGCAACCGCCCGCAACGAGCCTCACCACAGCCACCGCCGCGGCTGCCGATGCAACAATGGACTCGATGGGACGGGCAGAAATGGTACCGGTACAAGCGTGTGTGAAAGAGAGTTCCGGAGAGAACGTGGAATTTGTCGGAGTCGCCGCGCAACTTGGGTCAGACATACACTGACGGCTGCCCATCCACGGTTACTGAGAAGGACTCGTACTGTTCGGAATCATCGAAGATCGTCAGTGCCAGACCATTGTCGAAGAACAGCGTAAACGACCGCGGAGGATCGATGCTGAACCTGACCACCGGCACGTCGATGAGCGGTGGATGCGATAGCTTTCCCTGCTTTCATGTGGCTCGGCAGAGTCCAGCAAGTTGCCGTCAGCATCGCGGATTTCCCAACGACCCTCGACACTAATGCTGCCAGCGGAGAAGTGCAGCTGAATCTGGAAGCGCCCCAAGCAGATCTGATTCAAATCCTGGCCAACGAATGGCTGAATCGGCAAGTCGGCGGGAACGCCGTACATACGGGACAGCATACGTCAATGTCATCGCACGGCTGCGTGCGTATCGGCGAGCTGACGAACGCCATCGCAGATGCCGCTGGGCGAACGCAACACCCGACCCGGATTTCAGGTAGCGCTCGAAGGCGACAGCGCGACGCTCGTCGGCGAACTCGATTGCCACGTCGAGGGACCATGGACCGTGGTCGGCGGTGTGAGAGCAGCGATAGGTATTGTGCGCGGCGACGCGTCGCGCGACGTCTGAGATGAGGCCAGTGTAGTACTTCGGCGGAATCTCATGGTTCCTGAGCACGTACACGAACCGCTTCGACATAGCCGCCCAGCGAGCAAGCCGCTTGCCGCAGAGAAATAGCGCGAGAACTGGATGACTACACGGATCTGACGTGAAAGCCGGAAATTTCGGTTGCCGCACGCTCATGGTCGAGCAGCGAGGATGGTCCCAACGCCTGTGCGGTCCACCTTCGCTCGCCTGAATTCAACGCGAGCTACGGTGGACATCCTTCGCGTGTCGGTGGCTGAGCTCGCTGGTGCTGGGTGATGACGACCCTTCGCCTGAGTCCTGAGCGAAGGATGGCTTGCCATCCGAAGCTCGCTCATGGTTCAGGCGAGCGAAGGATGGTACCCCTTCGATCGGGAATTTCAAACCCCAACCCGCTTGGAGAGCCATTCATAAGTGGCTCGAGGCGATGCAGCTAATTCGAGCCGCATGAAGAGTTTAGCGGCTCCGGTTGACGATGCACCTGTTCGCGCGAGAGAGATCACGGGGCGCCTTCGTGGCGTCGCATTGTCGGCGAGCTTCCACTGAATGGCCTGGAAGGAAGCGATCGGCTGGCCGACTCCAAGTCGAACCCCATCGCGGCCCACGGATATGGCACCTACTGTTGTAAACCGGTCTTCGCGGCGAAGTCGGCATTTGAGACGATAGCGGTCTAGCGAGAGTTGGCGGGTGAGAGGGTCGGATTCGTTCCCGCGAATCCCGCTGCCATCAACAATTTAGGCCCGTTTCAAACGCTCAAAACGCGTTCGGAACCATAGGACCTCCTCAGCATGAGGTGCGCAACCTTTGCGGCCGCTCCCACCCCGCACATACAACGTTTGGACTGACAAAGATCGGGATAGCGCGAAGTCTACTGGGCACGGGATCGTCCAAGCCACTCGACGAGACGTCCTACGAATCTCCGGCGCTCGCTGACAGCAGGATAGTTATCTTCGTTCAGCGCAACTCCGAACCGGTCGCGGTTATATCGACCTATCTTTTCGAGCGCCGAGGTCAGCCGCTTGGGGCTCACTCCAGCGCGCTCGAGTGTGATGACGGCGAAACCGTCGCAGAGCAGTTCCAGTCTCCGCAAGGACGATTGACTGTTGTCCCGACGCGCCCGGAAATACTCACCCCAGAAATACTCGTGGCCAGCCTCATGCGCCACAAGCGCCTGAAGCTCCTCGGCGTCGAGGAGATCGAGCGCCCGTTCCGAGACCAGCAACACCGCGCGAGCGTGCAAAGCCACGGCGGCCTGAGGAACCTCAATGACCTTGATGACGTAGACCGCTTCGCGTCGGTGCAGTTCGAGTACGCGCCGCACGGCAGCGAGCTTCTTTAGCTGAGCTGTATCCAGGTCGCGCTTGTCGCCTTCCATGGGCAGCATGGCGAGGATGCGTGCCCGCTCCGCGTCGCTCACCGGATCGGGACGAACGGAATGGAATAGCTCGAGGATTTCACCGGCGTCGTGTCGGGTGAAGTAGTGGAGAGCCGGTTCCAGCACCGAGTCGTCCTGCGCCGACGCGGCCGGGGCGACGGACACGAGAATCGCCGCGATCCACATCGCCCGACGATTGCGACCTGACGTCTTGTGCACAATGGCCCAAACCTAGGGCGCGGGCCATGAGGAGGTCCTTTGCGGGTGATGTTGTTTTCAGGAGAAACCTGAAAGGAATATCTTTTAAGGGGACCGACCGTCACGATCTGCGGGGTTCGTAAAGGGGCCATGACCGATCGAACTGTCGCCTACGAGTTTGGCGAGTTTCGCCTCGATCCAGTGGCGCGTGTGTTCACTCGTCAGGACCAGCCGATCGCCTTGGCTCCGAAATCGTTCGACCTGCTGATGCTGCTGGTTGAGAGCCGAGGGCGGGTTCTGAAGCGCGGCGAGCTGATCAGGGAACTCTGGCCGGACACGATTGTCGAGGAGGCCAACGTCACGTTTCAGGTCTCGACAGTGCGCAAGGCGCTCGGCGAAGACGGCTCGAAATGGATAGAGACCGTGCCAAAGCACGGTTACCGGTTCACGGCCCCCGTTCGCGAAGTCCGGCCAGAGGACACGCAGGACCGTGAAGCGCTGTCGATGCCGCCGGCGTCTCGCGTTCGGCTCGGCCCGGCGATGTGGACCGGACTCGCGCTCGTCGGGGTGGTCGCGGCCTTCGCCGTCTTCTGGTACACCTCTCGTCCCGATGTCCCAGTCCCCCGTGAGATCCCGCTGGAAGCCGTTCCGTTCACCAGCTACACCGGCCACGAGGCGGAGCCCACGCTCTCTCCGGACGGGTCGCACGTGGCGTTCACGTGGGATGGCGAGAACCAGGACAATCACGACATCTACGTCAAGGCGATCGGCGCGGAGCAGCCGCTCGGCCTGACCTCCGATCGCGCACGGGACGGGAGCCCGGCCTGGTCGCCTGACGGCACCCGGATCGCCTTCCTCCGCGACAAGCCCGGTGGCGGCTCGGAAGTGCGCCTCATCCCTCCCACCGGCGGACCCGAGCGCACGATCGGGGAGGTGCAGGGCCTGGCCCACCAGGGGCTCTCGTGGTCTCCCGACGGGCGTTCCCTGGCCGTCGTCGATCGGTCGTCGCCTGGAGAACCCCTCGGGATCTTTGGTCTGGACATCGTAAGCGGCGTGAAGACGAGGCTCACCCCGCCTTCCACATTCGGCGACATCCTGCCGGCCTTTTCGCCCGACGGTCGGACCCTCGCCTTCAGCCGGACGCTTCTCGGCCGTGGGCCCTTCGTGCACGTCATTTCCGTGGCTGGGGGCGAACCGAGAGCGCTCGTGCCAACCAGCTTCCCGAGGGGGCGACTGGACTGGATTCCCGGCGGGGAGGAGATCCTCTTCACCGCGGTGCCTCTCGAAGACGACGGAGGTCAGCCGAGGCCATCGTCGGCGGGAAGAGCCAGTACCTCATTGTGGAGAGTCCCCGTCGACGGCGGGCAGGCCCGCCCTCTGGCCGGGAGCGACGGGGCGGTGGACGTGGCCGTGTCGCGGGACGGACATCGCCTCGTCTATTCGCAAGGGACGACGGACTTGGACATCTGGCGGCTCGATGTGCGGCGGCGGGCAGCGACGGGAGACGCGCAGACCCGCTTCATCGCGTCCACCATGCCCGACGCCAACCCGCACTTTTCCCCCGATGCCGAGCGAGTGGCGTTCACCTCCGATCGGAGCGGGGGGCGCGAGATCTGGGTCGTCGACTGGGTCGTCGACGGGCAAGGCAGGAACCCTCTCCGGCTGACCTCTTTCGGAAGGGAGGGACTCGTCGGAGCCCCGCGGTGGTCCCCGGACGGAAAGACGATCGCGTTCGACTTTGGCGCGAAGGGTCGGAATAAGGTGGACATCTACGTGATCAGCGCTTCAGGAGGCTCGCCGCGTCAAGTGAGGACCTCTCCCGCGATCGACGCGATGCCGAGCTGGTCGAAAGACGGGCGCTTCATCTACTTTGGGTCGGACCGGGATGGCCAGTGGCAGGTGTGGAAGGTGCCGTCGAGCGGGGAGGAAGCGGGGAACGCCCGGCAAGTCACTCGGGGGGGGCGGGTTCGCAGCGATCGAGTCGACCGACGGACGGCACGTGTACTTCACGAAGAGAATGTCGGGCACGCTCGATCTGCAGAACGCCCTCTGGAGGATCCCCGTCGAAGGCGGGGACGAGGAGGTCGTCGTCGAGGGGTACCGCTCCTCACACGCCAGCTGGGACCTGACGGTCGAGGGCCTCTACTTCGTCGACCAGGAGCCCTCCTCCTCGGGAACGAGCTGGGTCGTCCGGTTCAAGGGTTTCAATCGGCGCCACGCGACCGAGGTGGCACGACTCCGGCACCCTCCCTTCCTCGGCGGACCTGCCATCAGCGTCTCGTCCGACGGCCGCTGGATGCTCTCCACCCAGAGCCATGGAGTATCCGATCTAATGTTGGTGGAGACCTTTCGCTGATCCAGGCCACGTTCTGAGCGGCCCTTTCCAGCGTCGGCAGACACAGCGTGAGAGATTGGAGGGATCGGCACAACGCCATGACTCTTCGTCTGCCTCGTCGTTGGTAGATACTGCCGAAGGATGCGCAGCGATTGAACGTCTGGCGATCGCTGCACTGGGAACTTTTTGATCCCGTTTCTGCCGTGACCTGGACCCTACTCAACAGAACCGCGACTGGGGGAAGCCGAAGTTACGGACGAGAACCCGTTGCCGCAAGATCGACGACACTGACCTCTAGATACACATCCTCTGTGTGCTGAGCAGCCGAGGCGGGTCATAACTATTGTGTGACCGATGGCCTCTATACAGAGCAACGTCGGCGGGGGACTGCCGGCGTTGCCCTGTCTCTGAGGAGGCACGGGTTCCGGGCAATCGCGTGCCTGCAACAAAGGCGTCAGTTCCCTACCCAGAACGACGCCATCCGCTCCGAACCGCAGCGTCGATTCTCAGAACTGCAAGCGGAGCCCGAATCGTATCTGTCGCTCGCCGCTTCCGGCATCCGTGCGTCCGTCGGCGCCCACCGAGTAGGTGTAGCCGAACGTGCCGCTGGTTACGTTCGCATCGGGGTTGCCCCACTTCGGCGTGTTGGTCAAGTTGAAGAACTCCGCCCTGAACTCGAGCCGCCTGTCGCGCCCTCCAACCGGGAAGCGGCGGAAGATCGAGAAGTCGATGTTCTGGTACCCGGGACCGCGGAACTGGTTACGGCCTGTGTTGCCGAACACGACGCCCTGCGGCTGGCTGAACGGCGCCGGGTCGAAGAAGGGACCATCGTCGCCGTGGTCGCCGAGGATCTTGTACTCGCCATTGAGATTCGCCGTCTGCAGATTCCCGGGCATGTTCAGATGGGCGCCGCTCGCGGTGATCGTGAACGGCGTCCCGGAAACCGCGCTGTAGATCCCGTTGACCTGCCAGTCGCCCAGGATGGCCCCAACCACCTTGTTCTCCGCGGTGCTCGTCTTGTACGGCAGCTCGCAGAGGAACGCCATCTGGAAGATGTGGGGGCGATCGTAGCCGGCGAGCGCGTAGTTCTTCTCCCGCAGGCTCGGCGCGTTCCACATCAATTGGCTCCACCCGTCCTCGTCCACTTCGTTCTTGGCCCGCGAGAGCGTGTAGGCGCCCTTCAGGAGCAGGCCGTTCTTGAACGGTCGGTTGATGGCCACCTGCAGCGAGTGATACCGCGACTTGGCGAACGGGCCCCAGAGCAGCAGCGACTGGTTGCCGCGGATCGACGTGAGCGGCCGGCTGGCGGATCCGCCGCCGGGCACGTCCGAGGCGTTCGCGTCGATGTCCGTGAAGCCGCCGTTCTTGGCGGTGCCGACGTAGGCGACGTCCATGGACACGTCCCAGAGCAGCCGCCGCTCGAACGCGATGTTCCAAGAGTGGATGCGGCTGCGCGACAGGTCCGACGCTGGTGTCCGCATCAGGTAGTCGGGCGTGAGGGCCAGGCGACCCGAACTGAGATCCGGACCGACTACGTCAGGCATGCCCTCCTCCAGCGTCGTCTGCCATCCGTATGGCTCGTCGGCGAAGTACGCCGCCGCGATCGTCAACGGGTAGAAACCGCGCAGGGGGCGCGAGAACGGCAAAGGGTTGTAGGTGATCCCGTATCCGCTCCGGATCACCGAGTTGTCGTTCAGTCGATAGACAGCGCCGAGGCGGGGCGCGAATAAGGTCTTGCTGACCGACAGGCCGAGATCCTCCGGCACGTCGCCCCTGTCGCCTAGCAGGACGGTGGGGCGAAGGACGCCCGACGCATCAGGCGTGAGCGCGCTGGTGTTCTGCGCCAGGCCCCGTGTGCTCGCCAGATTGTTTGCGCCGAGGACGCGCTCGATGCCCGGTCGGCGCGGGTCATGAGCGGGTAGTACTCGTAGCGCAGGCCGAGATCGAGGGTGAGCTTATTGTTCATCTGCCAGCGGTCGCGCGCGTACATGTTGTGCTGCCACTCACGGGTCGTCATGAGCTCGTACTGGACGCTCGCGCCAGCGACATCCATGAGGCCGAGCAGCAGGGACGCGTAGGCGTTATAGATGTTCGGGTCCTGCTCGCCCCCGTTGAGCCCGGTGGCGTTCGTCGCGGCCTGCATCAACCCGCGGGGCCCATAGCCGGCCGGCTGCCAGTGGTCCATCCGCAGCTTGTTGACTTGATATCCGAACCTCAGCTCGTGGGCGCCCTTGAGCTTCGTCAGATTGCTCGCAACCGAGTACGTCCGCTCGTCGCGCTCCACGGGATCCCATCCGTTGAGGTTGCCGACCGTAGAGAAGCCGCACCAGCAGCCGCACTGGATACGGACCATCGGCCCACTCGCGCAGCGCATGAGGAACGCCGGAATGCCGCCGTAGCGACGATCGTCGGCGAAGTTGGTCCCGCCGTTCATGCCTGGAATCCCCAGGACCTCCCGCCCGAAGTTGCCCAGGGCGATGTCGCTCTCCTCCGCCGTTTGCGTCATCCTGGAGATCCCGAGCGTCGCGTCAAAGACCGTGGTGGAGTTGATGGTCAACGTGTCGCCGAACGTGTACTGCTGGACCGTCGTTTCGCCCGTGAGCGCCCCGTCGTACCCGAGGTACGCCTGCGGCGAGGTTACGTCGGCCCCCATGCGCGAGTACTTGCCCCACACCTGGTTCGAGGGTGAGTAGTTGTAGTTGATCTTGAAGTCGTAGTTGTTCCGGTCGAACTTGCGATCCTGCCGGCGCACGAAGTTGCGGTAAATCGGCACGCCCCCGACGTTCCCGTTGGCGGTGCTGGCGGTCGGGATGTTGATGTCGGGATACAGGGCCTGGATCTGCTGCGCCACCGGGCTGAACAACGCCGCGGGGATCCGATTGCCCGGGAACGGCTCACGGCCGGTGCCGTCCGGATTGCCCGTGAACGGGTTGTAGATGATCTGCAGGCTGCCGTCCCTGTTGAACGCCTGGCTGAAATCGCCCGCGCGCAACGCCGCTGGCGGCACGTCGTAGAAGAACTGTTGCGGTGTCCTCTGGAATTGCCGTTCCCACGCCCCGAAGAAGAACAGCTTGTCTCTCGAGATCGGCCCGCCAAGCGTCGCCCCGTCGATGTGGGAGCTCGCCTCGGGCTTCTCGGTCGCGAAGTAGGGCCTCGCATTGAAGTTCTGGTTGTTGTAGAAGACGAACGCGGAGCCCTTGAACTCGTTGGTGCCCGACTTGGTGACCACGGTGATGGCCGCGCCTCCCGCGTTGCCCTGCTCGGCGTCGAAGTTGCTCGTGCTGACGTTCACCCGTATCGATCGTCTCGGCCGGGGAGACGTACATCGTGTGGTGCGGCAGAAAGATGTTCAGGTTCTGTGCGCCGTCCGTGCGGGTGCCGTTGTTGTTGCTGTCGAGCCCGTTCACGTTCGTGTTCAGCGCGCGACCCGGTGTGTCCACCTCGCTGTTCTGCATCCGCGCCGGCGTCGCGCCGGGCACCAGGTTGATGAGCGACTGGTAATTGCGGTTCTGCGGGAGCGGCAGCTGGGTGATGGCCACCGACGGGAGCTCGGTGTGCGTGTCGGCCTTGTCGGTCTGCAGCAGCGCCGTTTCCGACTGCACGGTCAGGGTCTCGCTCAGTTGACCGATGTCGAGGGCCGTGTCCACGCGGCTGACCGTGTTCACGGTCACCGGCACCGCGGTCTTCACGAACTCCTTGAACTCCTTCAGGGACACCTTCGTCGTACGTGCCAGCCAGCACGTTGGCAAAGGTGTAGCCGCCGACCTCGTTCGTGACGGTCGAGCGGGTCAGGTTGGTCTCCCGGCTGGTGATGGTCACCGTGGCGCCGGGCAACGCTGCGCCGCTCGAGTCTTGGACGTTCCCGACGATGCTGCCATACAGCACCTGCGCGCGCGCCACCGGCGCCGTCAGGTACCCGCATGCGACGACCAGCACTGTGGCACGCACGACCTTCCACTCGCGCATTGCGCCTTCCAAGCGGTAGCGGGCGGGTCCTTCGCCCACCCGACGTCCCGCGACTCCGGTCTTCTGCTCGCGGCTGCGGAGACCCTTGTGTCCGTAGTCGGCAGAATCTACCCTTCTAGTACACAAAAAGCAACGGATTCGTCGTGATCATGGAGGCAGAGGACATGCACCGCGGACATCGGAAGAGCCGGACTTGATGGAGTACCGTCACCCAAGAATGGGCGAGTATCTGGCGCGGGTCTCGGCGGCAGCGGCTGAGAGCTACGGAATGCCCCGACCCCAGCTGAGCAGGCTACGGGTCGTCGTCGCCACCTGGCGACGGCCATCAGACGGATTGGCGTCCATCGCTGTTCGTCATCGGGGATGACTAACGACTGATAACTGTTTTGGTACCGGTACGGGGATTTGCGAAAGGTTGGTCGCTGCGATTCTCGGGGATTGCCGCATGATACGCGCTGGAATTTGAACTCAGTGGCCAGGTGAGCTCCCCAAAGCGCCGCCTCCGCGTTCGGGCGCTCGTCCGAGCAGTTCCCATTGCTCGACCGACAGCCGCCAGGTCAGCAGCACGCGTTCGTGCGACGGCATCTGGCGCCAGAACTCGGCATCGTGCCGGTCCGCTTCGGCATTCGACGCGAATCGATGAGCCGTGATGCCGGGGGCGGGCGGAATCGGCGGGATCGGTCACTCGGCATTGTAGCCATCAGGCGCGCACCGGCCCTCGGCCGCTCGGGAAGCGGCTGGCCGGTTATAAGCTCGAGAGGATCGGACACGAGGCGTACGCATCGAAGTGCCAGGGAAGAAATTCCAGCCGCAAAGGGGCTGCGTCGCGGCAGACGGCACGGACTCGAGATCAGCTCCTCCGCGCTGCGGCGCCGCTTCTCCAATTCGCTCAAGCCGATACGAGAAAATCGACGGCTGACTGGCCGCCCGGCGCGGTTTCTGCACAGAGCCTGCTGACAGTCTGCCCTGCTTCGTGGACGACTACTGCAGGACACCGCCGGATTCGAACACCTGACACGACAGGAGGCAATCTAATGAAACGGACCCTCGCGGCAACATCGTGGATTGTAGTTTGTGCGTTCCTGGTCGGTGCGGCGGCGCAGACGCCCCAGCCTCCGACCGAGAAGGCGGACGAGAAGACGGTGACCCTGACGGGGTGCCTCGCCACTGGTGACCAGCCGGACACGTTCAAACTGACGAACATCGGGATCGCGGAGAAGCCGGCCAAGCAATCTGGCGAGATGGTCGGCACGACGGGCATCAAGACAGGCGGAGCCCTTCAGCTCATCGGC
>Ga0299914_10002907_pt1 | contig 11947 bp, 14 predicted proteins | sample RVTome_10_FD_201361 | JGI IMG/M metagenome (GOLD analysis project Ga0299914, IMG submission 201361) | Soil microbial communities from uranium-contaminated site in the Upper Colorado River Basin, Wyoming, United States - RVT153D57 (version 2) ... | reverse complement strand
AAGGTGTGAGCGCGGCGGATATTGATGTAGCTTTGCAGTTTGGGCTGGGATTGGATTGGGTGATTGGGGGTGTGAAGGGGCGTGTGGAAGCGGCCGTTCATGATGAAGCTCTCCTGGCGCTGATGCGGACGTTGCGGCAATATGAGCTTGGAGCGGGGCAGGTGATTACAGCACATGATGCGCGGCGGTATACGAGCGTGGGCCGTCGTCGCTGGCAGGCAGCGGATGTGGTGGAAGCCCCACTGCGGCTGTACCGCTGTGATGTGGATGCCAGTTGGATTGATTACAATGGCCACATGACAGAATCGAGCTATCTGGCGGCGTTTGGTGATGCTTCGGATGCGCTGTTCCGCTACATTGGCATTGATGAGGCATACCGGGCATCGGGTAACTCTTACTACACGGTGGAGACGCACATCAATTATTATTTGGAGTGCGGCAGCGGCGATACTTTGGGCTTTACGACGCAGGTGCTGGATTTTGATGCCAGGCGGCTCCATTTTTTTCACACGATGACCAATGAGGCTACCGGGGAATTGATTTGTACGACAGAGCAGATGTTGGTGCATGTAGATACGGCAGTGGGCCGGGCGGCGGCGGCTAGACCACATGTGCTGGAGGCGTTAACGGCCGTTCTTGCCGCCCACCAACAGTTGCCGATTCCCAAAGAGGCGGGGAGGCAGATGAGGATTAAGAGAGGGTAATTGGGTAATTGAGTAATTGATAATTGGTACTTACCCAATTACCTAATTACCTAATTATCAATTACTCCGTCGGAGTAGTAATGAATTTAGGCTTAACAGACGATCAAAAAATGCTGGTGGCGTTGGTGCGGGCTTTTGTGGAAAAGGAGCTGCTGCCTTATGAGGATGAGGTGGAGCGGGAGGATGGGATACGGCCGGAGTTGGCGCGGCATATTATGGACAAGGCGCTGGAGATTGGTCTCTATGCGGCTAATATGCCGGAGGAGTATGGCGCGGCTGGGCTGGATACGGTGTCGTTGATTTTGATGGAGCGGGAATTGGGCCGGGTGAACTATGCACTTCAGCATTTTATCTGCCGTCCCAGCAGCATTTTGCGGGCTTGCCAGGGGGAGCAAATCGAGAAATATCTCATCCCCACCATTCAGAGCCGGCGGCATGATTGTTTGGCGATGTCAGAGCCGAATGCGGGGTCTGATGTGCGCAGTATGGAGTGCCGGGCGGTGCGCGATGGCGATGCCTATGTGATTACAGGGACGAAGCATTTTATCAGTCATGCCGATGTTGCTGATTATGTGATTCTCTTTGCCGCCTCTGGCGAAGAGGAAACTCAGCGTGGTATCCGCAAAAAGATTACTGCCTTTCTGGTGGATTTTGATTTGCCTGGTGTGACGGTAAAGCGGGGTTACAATGTGGTTTCTCACCGGGGTTATCATAACTGTATTTTGGAATTTGATGGCTGCCGGGTGCCAGTGGCCAATATTTTGGGCGAGGAGCATCAGGGGTTTACTGTAGCCGGGCAGTGGTTGGGGGCTACGCGGCTGTCGGTGGCTGCCTTTTGTGTGGGGCGGGCGCAAAGGGCATTAGAACTGTGTCTAAATTGGGCGGCGACACGGGTGCAGTTTGGCCAGCCGATTGGTAAAAATCAAGGAGTGTCCTTTAAGCTGGCGGATATGGCGACGCGGATCCGGGCAGCGGAATGGTTGGTGCTGGATGTGGCCTGGCGCACGGATCAGGGGACGGCGCGGGATGAAGATTATGCTATGGCCAAGCTGTATGCCACGGAGATGCTGGCGATGGTGACGGATGAGGCCGTGCAAATTTTTGGGGGTATGGGGTTGGCGGAGGAGAATCCGATTGTCCGTTTTTGGCGCGATGCAAGAGTGGAGCGGATTTGGGATGGCACGAGCGAGATCCAACGGCATATTATTTCGCGGGCTTTGTTACGGCCGTTTGAGAAGAGGTAATTGGGTAATTAAGTAATTGGAGACAATTACCCAATTACTTAATTACCCAATTACTCTGTTTAGCCTATGACAAACAGAGATGCTTTACGGCGGTTGTTACAGCCGGCTTCGATAGCAGTGGTAGGAGGGGATTTGGCAGCGGCCGTTATTCGGCAGTGCGACAAGATTGGCTATAAGGGAATGATTTGGCCCGTAAATCCCAAACGGGTGGCGATGGAGGGGCGGCGTTGTTATACCTCGCTGGCTGATTTACCCGGTGTGCCGGATGCCACGTTTATGGGTGTGCCGCGTGAGGCAACAATTGAGTTGGTGGGACAGTTGGCGAAAATGGGCGCGGGTGGCGTGGTCTGTTACGCCTCTGGTTTTGCTGAGATAGGCGAGGTAGGACGGGCCTATCAGGCTGAGTTGCAGGCGGTGATGGGCGAGCTGGCGCTGGTGGGGCCGAACTGTTATGGATTGTTGAACTATCTGGATGGGGTGGCCTTGTGGCCAGATGAGCAGGGAGGGAAGCGCGTAGAACAGGGGGTGGCGATCATTTCGCAGAGTGGCAATATCAGTTTGAACGTGACGATGCAGCAGCGATCTGTGCCGTTGGCCTATCTGATTGCCACAGGCAATCAGGCAGGGTTAACTGTGCCGGAGTATATGGAGGCTTTGCTGGCAGATAAGCGGGTGACGGCGATTGGGATTCATCTGGAAGGGCTGGCCGATGTGGCAGCTTTTTCGCGAGCTGCTTGGTTGGCTTTGCAGATGAAAGTGCCGATTGTGGTGTTGAAGTCGGGGTCGTCGGCTTTGGGAGGCTGGATGACGATGAGCCATACTAGCTCGCTGGCAGGGTCGGATGGGCTGTATGGGTCGCTGCTGGCGCGGCTGGGAGTGGTGCGAGTGGACAGCGTGCCACAATTTTTGGAGACGCTGAAGTTTTTGGCGGTAGTGGGGGTCCTACCGGATAAGCGTATCGCTTCGATTAGCTGTTCGGGCGGTGAAGCAGCGATGGTGGCGGATATGGCGGAGCGATTGGGGCTGACGATGCCAGCTTTGCTGCCACATCAGGCAGAAGCGTTGGCGGCGGTGTTAGGCGAGCGGGTGGCGTTGGGTAATCCGCTGGATTATCACACCTATATTTGGGGTGATGTACCGGCGCAAACTGCCTGTTTTGGGGCGATGCTGTTGGGGGAGCAGGCGATTACGTTAAAGGTTTTGGATTTGCCTCGGCCGGATATTTGTGATCCAACGGATTGGGCCAACGCGGGAGAGGCGTTTGCGGGGGCGGTGGTGGCTGCAAGGTCAAGCGGGGCGGGGGCACGGGGGGCGGTGGTAGCGACGATGCAGGAGAATTTGCCGGAGCCGCTGCGGGAGTCACTGCTGGCCCAAGGGGTGGCACCGATGTTGGGGCTGGGGGAATGTCTGGAGGCGATTCGGGGGGCGGCCATGGTGTATGAAAGGCAGGCTATGGTGGGGGAGATACGGCCGATGATGCCTCCCATACAAAAAGCAGGGTGGGTCATCACGCTGGATGAAGCGGAGAGTAAGACGTTGTTGGCCCAGTATCATATTCCGGTGCCGGCCGGGGCGGTATGTAAGCGGGAGACGGCCGTTGAGACGGCTCTCTCACTGGGTTTTCCGGTAGTGGTAAAGGTGCTGTCCAGAGATATTGTGCATAAATCAGATGTGGGGGGAGTCCAGATGAGTATGGGGGAGGAAGCGGCCGTTGCTGACGCCATCCAAAAAATGGCACACTTGAGCGATCAATTCCTCATTGAGTCCATGGCTGCCAAACCATTGGCTGAGATGATAATCGGCCTGACCCGTGATCCACAGTTTGGCCTGGCTCTGGTGATTGGTGCGGGAGGGATATTGGTGGAGCTATTCCAGGACAGCCGGACATTGCTCTTTCCGGTGCTGCGCCATGAGGTGGTAGAGGCGTTGGACAGCCTCAAGATCGCGCCGCTGTTGAACGGTTACCGAGGGCAGGCGCAGGCGAATAAGGCAGCGTTGGTAGAGACGATACTAAATCTGGCGCGGCTGGGAGAGGATTGCGTGGATAGGGTGGTGGAGGTGGATATAAATCCACTCTTTGTGTATGCAGAGGGGGTTTTGGCGGTGGATGGGGTGGTGCGGTTGGTGGAGGAAGGGTAGTGTCGAGTGGTGCAAGGCACGTAAGAACGTGCCACGCACCAGGAGGTGGTGTTTGATGGATGATGTGCTAAAAGTGACGCGGAATGGGCAGGTTTTGGAGGTGGTGTTGGATCGGCCGAAGGCCAACGCGATTGATAATGCTACCAGCCGGCAAATGGGAGAGCTGTTTTGTGCCTTTCGGGATGATCCCGATTTGCGGGTGGCAATTGTGACGGGGGCAGGAGAACGTTTTTTCTCGGCGGGATGGGATTTGAATGCAGCGGCCGAGGGGGATGTTATTGCAGGAGATTATGGGGTGGGTGGTTTTGCCGGGCTGACGGAGCTGCATGATCTAAATAAGCCAGTCATTGCGGCAGTGAATGGGCTGGCGGTGGGTGGTGGCTTTGAGTTGGCCTTGTCGTGTGATTTGATTGTGGCGGTGGAGGGGGCACAGTTCTTTTTGCCGGAAATTTTTGTGGGGATTTTGGCGGACTCGGCCTCATTTCGGCTGCCGAAGCGGCTGCCGTACCATATTGCCCTGGAGATGTTGTTGACAGGGCGGCGCATGGGGGCAGCAGAGGCGCACCAGTGGGGTCTGGTGAATGCGGTAGTGACGGCCGATTCTCTCATGGATAAAGCGCGGGAATATGCAAATTTGATGATTGAGGCTGCGCCTTTGTCGTTGGCGGCGGTGAAGGAGTTGGTACGGGAAACGGCCGTTCTCCCTCTGGAAGCCTGTTACAGCCTCATGCGTAGTGGCCAACTCGCCGCCTACGAAGCCATGTTACACTCTGAAGATGCTATTGAGGGGCCAAAAGCCTTTGCCGAGAAGCGGAAACCCGTGTGGCAGGGGCGGTAAAAGAGGGTAATTGAGTAATTGGTAATTGGGTAATTGGATATTTTGATTACGTCATTTCACTCTGGATTTTGATGAATAACGGCCGTATTCTGCCCGAATTTTACCAGATGTCCAATGTGGGGAGCAGCCCATCTGTCCTACATAGGATAGCTTGCCTTATACCAATCGGCCATGGTGGCCAACTGTGTTTTGAAGGAACTCTCTGGTTCATAGCTCAGCATATGCCTGGCAAACGAAATGTCGGCTAAGGTATGCTTGACATCACCAATACGGGGCGGTTTAAGGGCAAGCTCAAGTGGTTTACCTGTAATCTCTTCGAGCATCTGCTTACAATCAAGCAGCGTATGTGATTGGCCCTGGGCGATGTTGAAGGCTTCCCCGCTAAAGCGCTGCTCCTTTGTGGCCGCCAAAAGATTGGCCTGGACGACATTGCCGACAAAGCAAAAATCCCGTGTCTGGCTGCCATCCCCTTCTAGATATGGTCGGTAATTGGCATCTACATACAGATGGTAGAGCCAGGCTGAGAGGACGGTTGAATAGGCACCGCCAAACAAGGCGTGTGGCCCAAAGACATTGAAGTAACGCAAACAGACGACATCTGCCTGGTAGAGGTTGGCAAACATCTGGCACCATTGTTCACCCTGATATTTTTCCAGGGCGTAGGGGGATTTGGGTTGGCAAGGATGGCTTTCGGGTGTTGGCAGTTGTGCCGCTCCTCCATATACGGAACTGCTGCTGGAAAAAACGATTCGGGTTGATTCGATCAGTCCGGCCCGGAGGACGCTTTCTAAGACACTGACCAGGCCTAAAACATTGGCTTCGGCCGTTGCATAAGGGTTTTCTACAGAGTAGGCAACGCGAGGGATAGCGGCTAAATGGAAGATAATATCAGGTTTGAACGCCCTAATTTGTTCTTCTAGCTGCCGTTTGTTTTGCACTTGCATGGTCATGTATTCAAAACCTTCTACAATATTAGTGGCCGAGCCAGAGGATAGATCGTCAATGCCCAAGACGATAAAATCTTGCTGCTTCAATACCTGACATAGGTTATAGCCGATAAAGCCGTTGCTGCCTGTTACGATTGCTCTCACAATGATTTACCTCGTGTGTAGAATAAGTTGGATTTTGCATATTTCATGTAACTACTAAGCCAGAAGTTCAACTTTTTCTCTGGCTGACCAAACGATTTGTCGGCTAAAAGTTGAACTTCTTCTCGTGAGCCTGAGTAGTTACTATTTCATAATAAACGGCCGCTTTCCAGTTAAGCAGCTAGGAGGCGCGGCTTGTCCGCCATTTTACCCCGGTTGTCAGATTCTCTGCCAACTTCGGCGATGGGTGGCCGGGGCTTTCTCGTGCGATTCCAAAAGGTAACCAAATTGGCCGTTTGACGGGTTGAGAAATTCTGTTATACTTGCGTGTTAGCAAAAGTTCTGCACTGAAAGATAACGTCAAGCGTCTTATTGGCCGTCCAGACCTTCATCCTCTGGGCGGCTTTTTTTTACGAAGGCTTTTTCAACTGTGCAGTAGATTATTACAAGGAGACAAAATATGTCACAGGAAGAAACAAGGATAGCACAAGAAGAAACAGGGACAGTTAAATGGTTCGACACCAGAAAGCGGTATGGCTTTATTGAACGGGATAGCGGAGGTGATATTTTCGTTCATGCGAATGGTATGGCGGATCCATTTGCCCAACCCCTGGCAGATGGTGAGCGAGTGCGCTTTGTCGTCGGTCAAGGACAAAAAGGACCAGCGGCGCAGGAAGTATATCGCCTTCCCTAGCCATTATGAGATTCAGGAAAGGAACAGCCCAGGTTCGGTTGAGCCCTAAGCACAAGGGAGAGCATCATGAGTTTAGGTGTAACAGTTGGTTTGGTGCTGGCTATGATTGTTGTCATTTTCAGCGTCGCATATTTGATTATTCAGGCAGACAAAAGACGCAAAACACAGCAGCGTGCGGCAAAGGTGGCAGAAAAAGCTGAGGTTGCCGCAAACCGTGCTGCCTGGCAGAAGTGGCGCAAGAAATAACACAAATCATTTCAGATCCTTTTCCCTCTCTGCCCCAGTCTCCCCCAAGTGGCGGAGACAAATATCCCCTGACCAGCCGATGCCGCCAACTTGGATTGGGTGTAGGATTCCTGTATGACACGTGTATTTTTAGCTGATAGTCAAATTCAAGTTCGCTCTGCCTTACGTTTGCTGCTGTTAGATTTAACCATGCAGGTAGTAGGTGAAGCAGGCGATTGGTCTACTACTATAGCCAACATGCCTCAAACTGAGGCTGACATGGTGTTGGTGGATTGGGATTTGATCCCCGCTAGCTCATCTTTGGTTGAACTGCGTACCGCCTGTTCTCATAAGGTTATTATCGTACTCATCGGTCATCTTGATGCACGGCAGCAAGCCGCCCAATCTGCGGGAGCGGATGCTTTTATCAGTAAAGGCGAGATGCCGGACCGTGTGGCTGACCATTTGCGGGCAGCGGCTGGCTACATTCATTTTCAATAAGGCCGCATTTATCGTCATTTCCTCGCTGCGGCGCAGACGTGCATAGAGGAGAAAAAATTATGGAGACCAATAGAGATTGGCTCGCGGGTGAGTAAGGTTTGTTCTGAATCTAATCAATAGGCTGGATAGAAATGGCGGAGATAGAGATAACATTCCATAACAAGATAAGCATAAGGACCCAGGCGCAGATATTTATAGAAAGCACACTGGTCAGCACTGGGGTGGTTGACCCGGGTGAAACCTGTATCTTATTGGCCGAATCAGGACGATATGATATATATCTCAAAAGTGTTGTTACCGGTTGGGAATTAGCCCGTAAACTGGATAGTGAGGCCAGTATTGTTACGCTGAGCCAACACAAGGGGCGATATGTCATCAGTTAAATTGAAAGGGTTAGCCAGAATTTGGCTACGAATAGCTTATAGATGAAACGCTGTAGGCGGTCATTAGGAGATAAAGATAAATGGGCATTATCAAGGTGGCAGCTAGTTCGCGGACGTCGGCCGTAGCCGGGGCAATTGCGGGGGCATATCGTGACCAGGGATTTGTGGAGGTGCAGGCTATTGGAGCAGGAGCGGTAAACCAGGCGATTAAGGCTATCGTGATTGCCAAGGGATACCTGGCGGAAGAGGAAAAGGAGATTCTTTTTATCCCTTCTATGGTGGAGGTGGAAATTGAGGGAGCGGTACGAACGGCCGTCAGGTTGTCAATTGAAAATAAGGACGGTAAATTGTTATGACAGAAAGCCTGGACATGGCAATGATACAACGAATTCTTGAAGGGGAAAGGGAGAAATTACGGCAGCAGTTACAAATATTATCTGGAAATGGCCATACGGAAAGCAAAAACCCTGATCAAATGGACATCGCTCAAGCCTACAGTGACCAGGAACGATCTCGTGCTTTACAAACGTTTGAACAGAAGCACCTCAATCAGGTTGAGGCTGCTTTACAGGCGATTGCCGATGGCAGTTACGGCCGTTGTCAGCATTGCCAGCAGCCGATCCCCCTGGAGCGTTTGCAGGCACTACCTACTGCCATGATGTGTGTTGCCTGTCAGGCACACCACAGCTAATCTCACAACTCTATAATTATCGAGCAAGAAATTTCGTGCTTTGAGCATTTGGCTTGTTAGAACATGAAGGAAAGTTAAACCATGAATCCGCCCCTCAAAAAGAAAGTTGGCCGTATCACACCACGAACAAGAGATGAATTTTTGTACTGGGTGAGGAAGAAAAATGCTCTCAAGACGCGCACGACCGAACAGCTCATGCAGGCAAAGGCATTGGCGATTTGGGCTGATGATGGAGGTCAATATGTCACAAAACCATCTGAAGCAGACAGAAAACTGTGACCTGGTTGGAAGAAAGTTTCCTCTTTGCCAATTATGAGCATTTGCCTCAACCATCGCTTATGGCTGTGTTTAACCTACAAAGGCTTATATGATTCAGTTTGATATTCGTTTTATCCATGTTTGGGTTTGCCATTGGCTTCCAACTGGAATTTAGTTTTGGAGAAAGTTTAAATTGTCGAAAAAATTGTACGTAGGAAATTTGTCGTTTGAGGCCACGGAAGCACAAGTACGTGGTTTATTTGCTGAGCATGGCACAATTGAATCTATTGCCATGATCAATGACCGTGACTCGGGGCGGTTTCGTGGTTTTTGTTTTGTAGAGCTAGAAGCATCTGCGGCAAATGCAGCGATGAAGGCCTTAAATGGTCAGACCATTGATGGACGGGAATTGCGTGTTAATGAAGCCAAACCGCCTGAAGATCGTTTCGGTGGTGGGAATCGCGGCGGTAACAACCGTCGTGGTAATTCTCGTTGGTAGGTTGATATACCTTCGTTACTCAGGCAGTACTTAAGAAGCTGCCTGATATCGAATGGTTGAACGGCCGTTTGGGACATATTCTCAAGCGGCCGTTTTTGTTAGCTATGAACAATAGTAGATGGTGCCAAAAAGCATCATGTTGTATTAAGTGGGGTATATGAAATCCCGGTTGCTTAGTGGCGAAGGAAAGGTCTCCGGTTCATCTGGGTATCTGTCAACAGTCAACTACGAGATTAAGATAAGAGGAGCAGGGCCAATCCAGGGTAATATTCGGGTTGTAAGTGGTTCAGGCGGGCTGAATTTATATGAGTATGATGATACGCTTACGCTTCACCTTGATGACGGCCGTTTATTGACCATCATGATCAAAACCCCCATTGATTTAACGAATGATTCCTGGCATATCCTGGCCAGCAATTCGATCAGGCAGCCCTGATTGGCTATCAGAATGAATACGGGTAAATAACAGATGGACGTACCTGAAATAGTTGAAGACAGAATCAAAACGGCCGTAGAAACATGGGCCAAAGCATATTTCAATACCCAAGAGCTTGTCAGTTACTTCTTCGCCGATGAAGATGAGCCAGAACGCCATGTTGTCGTCCTGGCTGCCAGGGGTCTGTCAGAGTGGCAAGCCATCGAGGTGTGGGTTGAGGCGGGCGAAATTGTGACCATTAACAGCCTGGGTGAAGGCGTGCCCCCCGATGATGTGGTCCTTTGGCCCTGGTAAGGCCAACTTCCTTGTCATTTTTTCTGCCGCCAAACCCGAAGACATACCAGTAAATTAGCCAGAATTAGAAGCGTCATTTATATTGAGCCGACACAGCTCGTTGGCTAAGTAGAACCAAAAAAGTACCTTAAGAGATGTTATGGCCGGTGTCCCAGTGGTGGCGCGGTGGGACACCGGCCACAGCTACCAAGAAACTAAATTTGTCCTACTTAGCTTACTGATGATTCAACAGTGGCTTCAGCCAGATGCCCCAGTTCCGTATAGATTTGACTTGCCGCCTCATGTTGTTCGGACAGCTTCAGGGCACGGCCTAAGCCGAGGTAAAGACGTTGGTAATCGGCAGTTTCTAGCTGCATTGTCCTTGATTCCCGGATGGCAATCTGGCGAGCTGCCTCATAATGGTCAATGGCATCATATAAAGCGAGTAATTGCAGAGCATCATCACCTGCTTGCAAACTGTAGCGAAACGCAGGCCCAGCCAGCCGTGCTGCCAGAGCGTGATGGGCCAGTTCTGAAGCGGGAGCTGCCGCTGCCTCGAGGACCGCTATTGCCCGTTGATGATAAACGCGCCGCCGGGCATGACCTGCTTCGGTATAGACCACATCCCGAATCTGATCATGGCTAAAGGCATAGGGTCGCTCCTGACCATCTGTCTCAACAAGTAGTTGACCAGCCAATAAGGCATCCAGGGCCAAAAGCCCGTCCCATTCGGTCACACCAGATAGTTGGCACAGTTCAGCAAAGTGGCAGTCCCGCCCTAATACAGAAGCGGCTGTCAGCAACATAGTAGCCATCTCATCTAACCGGCCGAGGCGGGTCAAAATAGCCTTGCGTACACTGGGCGGCAGAGGCAGCGTGACCGCCAGTTTTTGGGTCAGATCGCCTAAATCTACAGCACCCTGAGCTGCCGGGGATGGCATTTCTTCGGCCAACAACTTCAATGTTTCCACCATAAAAAACGGCTGCCCCATTGTTTCCGCAAACAGGCGTTGACTAAAAGTATGGACACCAGGAGCATCAGTGGCAACTTCAGCCCATATGGATACAAGGTGCTCCGTCTCGGCCAACGTCAGGGGGGTCAGCCACAGCGTTGAGATGGGTATATGACGCTCCCAATCTGTCAGCCACCGGGTAATTAATGTTGTGCCGGTCAGGGTTTCAGAACGTACAGCCAATAACAAAAGTAATGGGGTTTTATGCTGTGTCCAATGGCGGCCCAGATAATGCAGCAAGTCGAACGAGGCGTGATCGGCCCACTGCCAATCATCTATGAACCAGACTATTGTTTGCCGCCGCCCCCAAGCTTCCCCCATGCGAAATATAGCCTCGAATAGGCGGGGCTGGGCCAACGGCCGACTCGTCTTACCGGTAGTCATTGCCTCCGGCAAATCAGGGTAACGATCGCGCAATTCAGGCAGCAGTCGGGCCAACTCAGCCAGCCAGATGTCGTCTAACAAATCGTCGGGGGCATTTTCCCGGTGCAAACGAGTACGCAGGGCATCGGTGATAGGCTGATAAGGCAATCGCTCGCTTACTTCATAGGCACGACCCGTGAGGATATCGCCGCCTTGAACCACAACCCAATCGAGGAAATCCTGGATCAGATGTGTTTTGCCTATGCCGATTTCGCCGGTGACAATGACAGCCTGGGTGTGGCCGTTGCTCACAGCTTGGTAAGCGGCGACAAGGTGCGCGTACTCTTGGGATCGCCCGACTAAAGGTAAGGTGGTCTTTGCCGGTGAGGACGGCCGTTTGCCCTTAAGCTGTTGTTGCCTTTGTGAACTGTTCTCAATCGTTTCAGCCAGTTGAACTATTTCCGGTGCAGGTGCCATACCTAGTCCCCTGGCTAATGCTGCCTGGTACGACTGGTAGGCCTGGAGGGCGGCCCGGCGATCCCCACTCAGGAAATGAGCCTGCATCAGGCAGCGGGTGGCAGCTTCTTCTAAAGCATCA
>Ga0299914_10002906_pt1 | contig 11948 bp, 10 predicted proteins | sample RVTome_10_FD_201361 | JGI IMG/M metagenome (GOLD analysis project Ga0299914, IMG submission 201361) | Soil microbial communities from uranium-contaminated site in the Upper Colorado River Basin, Wyoming, United States - RVT153D57 (version 2) ... | reverse complement strand
GAGGGCCACCTCATCGCCGGGCTGCAAAAGGGCATCCTTACCGGCATAAGTTTTGTTCACTGAAACCAGAACGGTGGGCAGGGCCGGGGCCAGTTCGGGGAACTGTTCGGCCGTTGCCTGCAACAACGTGTCAATGGTTGCCGGAGGAGAGACAGCAACTTGAATCTGACTCCGGCCGGCCCGATCCTTCAACGTTGCGAATAGTCGTATCTCGAATTCCAAAGTTCTTGTATCCATATCAGGTTGCCGAAAATGTCCCGCTTCGGCCGCCTGACTTGTGTACCAGCCGAACCTCTGTTATTTGCATCGTTCTATCTACCGCTTTCGCCATGTCATAAATGGTCAGAGCGGCGACGGTAACGGCCGTCAGGGCCTCCATTTCAACTCCCGTCTTGCCTCGCAGCCGAACAGTGGCCTCAATATCTACCCGGCTTTCGGCCGGGTTGGGCCGGCAGGTAACGTCAATATGGCTTAAGAGAAGCGGGTGGCAGAGGGGAATCAATTCGCTGGTTCGCTTGGCGGCCATAACACCTGCCAGTTGGGCAACGCTCAAAACATCCCCTTTTTTCACATTTCCCTCTATAATAAGCTGCAACGTTTCCGGCTGCATAGAAACTGCTCCCCGTGCAACCGCTACCCGTTCCGTGTCAGGCTTGTGGCCCACATCTACCATTCTGGCCTGACCAGATTCGTCTAAGTGCGTTAGTTGTTCAGACATAAGGACTTATTATAGTTGCCAAGCAGGGCGTTAGCCAGTGCAAGTCCAATCGAGTGCCAGGCACTTAGGGTTTGCTCGTAAAAACTTTTGATCTTCAAGTGATTGACCCACCTGCAGATGGGCGTGATTGGTGATTAGCCGGGTAAACAATCACGAATCACCAATCACTAATTAACGGTAAGCGTTCAGACTTTTGTTGTTTTGCGCTCCTCTAAATGGACAATTGTGAGATGAAATACAACAAAAGTCTTTAGAGAGACTGAACGATTACAATTAACGAAAGAACCCTTATTGATAATATGAATGCCTTTTACGATGCCGTTTACCTTTCTCCTCATTTAGACGATGCAGCCCTTTCTTGTGGCGGCCAGATTTATCAATTGGCGGCCGAAGGAAAATCGGTTTTGGTAGTGACAGTTATGGCCGGCGACCCGGCTTCTCGGCCGTCTTCTCAATTTGCCCAATCACTGCACCAACGCTGGCAGTTGGAGAGCAATACCGTAGAGGCCAGGCGGGCGGAAGATGCAGCCGCCTGCCGGGTGCTGGGGGCCGATTGGCAGCATTGGGATTTTCTTGATTGCATTTATCGCATTGAGCCGGAGACGGAACGGCCGCTTTACACCTCCGACGAGGGGCTATTTGGAGAGATTGATCCGGCCGACTTCGGTCTAATAGACAAGCTGGTGGGCAAGATGACGCTGCTGCCGGCCCACGAGCAGCTTTATGTGCCGCTAACCCTGGGCCACCACGTTGACCACCAGCTAACCAGACAGGCTGCCGAACGCGCTTTCCCGGCTGCCGAACGCACTTTTTCGTCCCCCTCCCTCCTTTACTATGAAGATTATCCCTATGCCGAGCGAACTGCGGCCGAACAATTTGCAGCCCAGGAAGCAGGCAGTTGGCAGGCAAAGGTTATTGAACTGACTGAAAACGGCGTGGCGGCCAGAATTAACGCCATTCAATGCTTTAAATCACAGCTAAGCACCTTCTTCAAAAACGGCCAGGATTTGGCGCACCAGGTTCGGATTTATATAGAAACTGTCGGCGGCGAAAGGGTCTGGATGGTTGTACAGGAGAAAAGGAGGATTGCTTGATCATATAGGTGAACATATAATAGGCAACTATGGGCGGTTTAACAACTAGACAGCTAGCTCGCAAGCAAACTCGTTTTCGCAAAACCAGCCAACGAGAGCAACTTCAACCCGGCTCCATGCTCCAGGAGCGGTATAAGGTTGTCGGAATGCTCGGTGTGGGTGGGTTTAGCTCTGTCTACCAGGCGAGAGATTTGCACTTCCCAACCGTTACGCGCCTTTGTGCCGTTAAGGAAATGGTGAATCTGGCAACAGATCCGCGAGTGCATGAAATGGCCGTCAAATCCTTTGAACGGGAAGCCAGCATCCTGGCCACTCTTGACCACCCCGCGATTCCTGATGTGTACGATTTTTTTACAGAAGAAAATCGGAGTTACCTGGTTATGGAGTTTATTCGCGGCCATGACCTGGAAGCCCTGACATCGGAACAGGATGAAAAATTCCCTCAAGAGACGGTTTTTGATTGGATGCTTCAACTGTGCGAGGTGCTGGCTCATCTCCACCAACATAAGCCCCAACCGGTAATCTTTCGAGATTTGAAACCGTCCAATATTATGTTGGACCCCCACGGCCGAATTCGTCTCATTGATTTTAATATCGCCAAAGTTTTTGAGGTGGGCGAAAAAGGTACCATGATTGGTACGGAAGGCTATTCACCTCCCGAACAGTATCGGGGTGAATCCAGCCCCGCCGGAGATGTTTACGCTTTGGGAGCCACCATGCATCACCTGTTGACGGGACAAGACCCGCGCATGGAACCCCCCTTTTCTTTCAGCGAACGGCCGATCAGCGCCATGAACCCCACTGTTTCCCCCTCCTTTGAAGCCATAATCAACCGCTGCCTGGCTTATAACGTCACCGACCGCTTCGAGGATGCCAGGGTTTTGCTGGATGCGTTAAAAACACTGGCCCGGCCCGGAACCGGCAAATTGACCCTGAACGAAAAACTTGTTAAGCACACTACCGAAGGCGAGGCATCGCTGGGGGCCGAAGCGGACAATGGGAAAGCGGTTCTGGAAGGGCTATCGAGCGATGTGACGCCGATTTGGGCCTTTAAGTGTGAGGATGAAATTCGCTCTACCCCCTCTCTGGCCGGGGGCGTGATTTATGTCGGGGCTTATGATAATAATTTGTACGCTTTAAGAGCCGATACGGGACAATTTCTGTGGAAATATCCTTCCTCCGACGGCATTGCGTCTTCTCCTTATGTGTATGAAGATTCGGTCTTCATCGGCTCTTCAGACAATCACCTGTACAGTTTGCGGCGGCAGAACGGCCGTCTTAATTGGAAATTCGAGACGGGCGGGCCGGTCTATTCCTCGCCCCGGGCAGATTTTGACCATGTATTTTTTGGGTCGGATGATGGTTTTCTTTATGCGGTCAATGTTTCAAGCGGCCGTATGGCCTGGAAAGCGAAGGCTCACGGCATGGTCCGTTCCTCCCCCTGTGTAACCGGGGATCGCGTTTATTTTGGAACGGAAGGCGGCTATGTTTTCTGTGTCGATCTGGCCGGTGAAGTGAAGTGGCAGTTCCAGGCCAAACGCTCAGTCACTTCTTCCCCCACATTTGAAGACGATATGGTTTTGGTTGGGTCAATGGATGCCACTGTTTACGCCCTTGATGCCAGTTCTGGCTGGGCCATCTGGCGTTTGCGAACCCGCCGCTCAATTGTTTCCTCGCCCGTTATCGCCAATGGTGTTGTCTATATCGGTTCTTCAGATGGCAGCCTTTACGCCATTGACCTCCACTCAGGGCGTAAGGCCTGGCACTTTGAGTCAGACGGACAAATTAACGGCTCGCCGGTCGTCTGGGAAGATGCCATTTATATTGGTTCAACAGACGGATATCTGTATAGTGTTGACAGCAAGCGAGGGAAGTTGCGTTGGAAATTTAAAACGCAGGGCATGGTAATTTCCTCTCCTGTTGTGAATGAGGGCATTGTTTACTTTGGCTCCACCGACCACTACTTCTACGCCCTACCAGCTTGACGAGGGAGTTTAATGATGGAAGATTTAGCATCGGTTCCGGAATCGGATTCCCAAGCAGATGATGATACTTTGGAACTGATTGTACCTGCCGACGTAGCACCGTCTTCCGAAGGTGTACCATCTACCGAAGGTGGCAACAACTCATCCCCTGACAAAGCAGAGAAAGGAGAATTAAGCGCCGATATGGATGTCAAAGGAGAAGTTGTTCTACTGGATGAGGCAGAGATGGAAGCCATGATAGATAGCGGCCGAACGCTTCCCTTGCAGCCGTTGATGGAAGACACGGTTGTTAGTCTGGAAAGCAAGCGCATTGAAATGGTGATGCGGAAGCCGCCCGTTATTCGCGCCTTCCAACGCTGCAACATTGGCTTTGTTCGCACCCGGAATGAAGATTCGTCTTTTATCTTCACGGCCGACACCGGGGGCGAGGAGCCGTTGATGCCTTTTGGGTTGTATATTGTGGCCGACGGCATGGGGGGACACTTTGCCGGTCATGAAGCCAGCAAGAGCGTTTCCCGACTGGTTGCCAAGCAGGTCATGCAGCGAATTTACCTGCCGTTCTTAACCGACGGCAGTTCGGCGGGACCGGGAGAGCCGGTACAAGAAGTGATGCTGGATGCCATCCAGTCGGCCAACAAAAGCATCCACAGCCCTGACCCTGAGAAGGACAGCGGCACGACATTGACCGCCGCCCTTGTTTTCGGCCGTCGCCTTTATATCGCCCATGTCGGAGACAGCCGGGCCTACGTGTTCGAGAATAACGAACTTCACCTCGTTACGACCGATCACTCTTATGTACGCCGGTTGCAAGAAGCAGGCCAGTTGACAGAGGAAGAGGCTGCCTCTCACCCGCACCGAAATATGCTCTATATGGCCGTCGGACAGGGCGGCCAACTGGATGTTGAAACCTTTACCCGACCGCTGCCGAAATCGGGTAAATTGATTTTATGCAGCGACGGCCTATGGGGGCTAGTTACCGAACAGATGATTAAGGATGTTTTGTCAAAAGAAGATGCATCCATGCCGAAAATGGCTGATGAATTAGTAGACCTTGCCCTGAAAGCAGGTGGTTATGACAATATTACTGTTATTATCGTGGATTTCTCGTTGGAATGACCAGGAGTATCTACCTTAGATACGAGGTAAAAGTACCGTATCACATGGGTCTTTAGAAAAGAAATGGCGACAGATTTTCTAGACGTTAATATATTAGGTTCACGCCAGGCAATTGCTGCATTGGATTTTTCTCAATTATTATATTTGTTGGTTGAAATTCGGCCGGGCGGTAGAAAGAAAGTTGAGCATCATCCGCTGAATCTGTGTCTGGTCATTGATCGCAGCACGTCCATGAGAGGTGAACGGTTGGAAAGGGTAAAGGCGGCCGCTTCGCTCTTAATTGACAAGCTGGGTTCAAAAGACACTATATCAATTATCACTTTCAGTGATCGGGCCGAGGTTGTTTTGCCTTCCAGCCGCCTGGAAAATAAACCGCCCCTCATTGCCCGCGTCAGAAGTATTATGGCTTCCGGCGGGACGGAAATTTACCAGGGTCTTAAGGCCGGTGTGGCGGAACTGAAAAAAGTTCCCCTGGCCGGCAGAACCAACCACCTTATTTTGCTGACAGACGGTCATACCTATGGCGATGATGAAGCCTGCCTGAGCCTGGCTCAAAAAATTGCCCCCCAGGGCATCGGCCTCAGCGCATTTGGGATTGGGTCGGATTGGAACGATCAATTTCTGGATCGCCTCGTTTCCGCCTCCGGGGGCCAATCGGCATTTATTGAATCGGCCAACCAGGTATTTGAATTTTTACAAAAGAGAATACACGGTCTGGGTCTGGTTTATGCCCAAAATCTTCGCCTGATGATGGATTTCCCGATGGGAATCCATTTGAAGACCGGTTTTAAGGTGGCTCCTTTTGCCCAACCGCTGTCGGCCGAGTTTGATAATTACCATCTGGGGGCTGTTGAAGGACAGACTCCCCTTTCTGTTTTGTTGGAATTCACGATTGAACCCCAATTACCTGGACGGAACATTAATTTGCCTCTTCACTTAACGGGCGACATACTAGCTTACAATGTTCAGAAATATATCTCTAAGCAAAGCTTTGAATTGGCCGTTGTGACCGATGAACCGCGAATAAATCCGCCGAAATCATTGACGGAGGCGGTACAGGCGTTAAACTTTTATCGCTTGAATGAGCGGGTTTGGGAAGATGTGGAAGGTGGCGACCTGTCTCAAGCTACCACGCGAATGCGCCGCTTAACAACCCGCTTGCTGGAAGCAGGGCATACCCAACTTGCCCAACAGGCATATGCTGAGAGTGAACGGTTATCGAGTATGGGGACACTTTCGGTTGAGGGAAGAAAACGGCTAAAATATGGCACTCGTTCTCTATTAACACAAACAATAAATTTGGAAGACAATGATTAAATGTAGTGAGTGTGGATCAAATGAAATGGAAGGTGCCCTTTATTGCAGCGAATGTGGTAATTCCCTGTTAAAGGGGAGGGAACAATCAACAGCCCAGCTTCCTTTTTCGGATTCTTTAACTGACCCGGTTCCACCATCTCTTTTGGGGCAGGATTTCGGCGCTGTTTCTGAAGCAAGACGGGTAATGTTCGTCATTCCCAGCAGCGGCCGTCGGGTTATTCTAGAGCTGGATAGCGAGATTCGGGTCGGCCGTAAAGACACCACCCGCCAACTAATGCCCGAACTTGACCTGACGAAAGACCGAGGGTCCGATTTTGGCGTCTCCCGGCTCCATGCTTCTATACAAACATCTAATCGAGGCGTTGTTCTTATTGATCTGGGTAGTACCAACGGGACCTTATTGAATAATTATCGTCTGCCGCCTGATCTGCCTTATCCCCTGCATAACGGCGACGAGATTCGATTCGGCCGTCTTCTGGTTCATGTTTTCTTTGAAACATAATCGAGGGTTTCAATATGACCATTGCCGTAATCGTTCACATCACTAATGAAGACCCCGTTCTTTGCGAAGTTGACCAACTGCCTGACCCGTCGGATCAGTTTGTGCTGGTAAACAACCCCCGCCGCCGGGACGGCAAAGATATTCATTACCTCGAAGATGATGTCGGAACCATGATCATCCCCTGGCATCGTATTAACTTTGTCCAGGTACTGCCGTCAACTGAGACTGATGAAGTGATCACCTTTATTCGTGAATAATGGTTGAACAGATCCCTGAAAAGCTGAAGCCTGAAGCCCCCCGCCTGGTATTGGTGGTGGATGACGAGCCGCGCATGATCCGATTCATTCGGATGAACCTGGAACTGGAAGGCTATCAGGTTATTGAGGCAAGTAATGGAGCCGAGGCGCTGGAACAGGTGCGGCAGCACCTTCCCGACCTGGTCATCATGGATGTGATGATGCCTAAAATGGACGGCTTTGAGGCGCTGCGCCTGCTGCGCGAAATCTCGACCGTTCCCGTTATCTTGCTGACCGTTAAAAGTGATGAGGAAGATCGTATTCGGGGGCTGGAATTGGGCGCGGATGATTATATTACCAAGCCTTTCAGCCCGCGAGAGCTTGCCAGCCGGGTTAACGCTGTGCTGCGCCGGGCAAGCTGGCCCACCTTAATGCCCCGAACGGTACTGAAAATTGACGACCGGCTTTCGGTAGATTTCAACCGCCACCAGGTGATCGTGGAAGGGGAGCGGATTGATTTACGGCCGACCGAGTACCGCCTCTTAAGCCACCTCATTCAGAATGCCGGCTGGGTGCTGCCCCATGATACCCTCCTGGCAAAGGTCTGGGGCTACGAATACCGGGATGAAACCCATTATCTGCGGTTGTATATCAACTACCTGCGAAAGAAGATCGAGAAAGACCTTTCAGATCCCAAATACATTTTAACTGAGCGTGGTGTCGGCTATCGTTTTGTAGATTTTAAGAACAAAGACCAAGTTAGAAGCGATTAAAGAAAATGGCTCCCCTGGTAATGAACTCGGGGTCTCTCCAGGCAGACGACTTAAATGTCAGTCAGGAGGGCCTCGAGTTTTTTGAATTGATTCAAGGCTACCTGCCCCTGGAAGACCGCAGCCAGGTGAAGGAAGCCTTTGACCTTGCCCGGCGCGTTCATGGCGACCAGCACCGCCGCTCCGGGGAGCCTTTTTTCACCCACCCCCTGGCTGTTGCCTATTACCTGGCGATGTTCAAACTGGACGCCCCAACGTTGATGGCCGCTCTCTTGCATGATGTTGCTGAAGATACGTATGTCTCTCTGGAAGAGATTGAGGAGCAGTTTGGGGGTGAAGTCATGCGGTTGGTGGATGGGGTGACAAAGTTGAAGGAGGTTTCGGCCGAATTTTCCAGGGGGCCTGAACTGTCCCCGGAGGAGATTCGGGACGCTTCCCTTCACAAGATGTTTGAAGCCATGACCGGCGATGTCCGAGTGGTGCTGATCAAACTGTTCGACCGCTTCCACAACATGCTCACCATCGGGGCCATGCCTCGCCGCAAACAGGAAGAAAAAGCCCGTGAAACGTTATACGTCTACGCCCCTTTGGCAAACCGGTTGGGCATCTGGTGGCTAAAGTCGGAATTGGAGGCTTTCAGCTTCCAGGTATTGGATGCGGAGTCATTTGACAATATCAGCCAGAAGGTTGAGAGTCTTATTCACCGGCGGCAGGCCATTTACGGCCGTATTTCCGAACAGATTCTGGAATTACTGGTTGAAAACGGTCTCAAAGTTAATGATGTCAAACCATCCGACCACAGCGTTTCCTCCGTTTACAAGAGCCTGGCAGACAAGGCGGACTCTGTTTCCCCGAACCGGGTAGATTTCCCCTTGAGGTTCACCGTTTTGTTGGAAGACGAGCCATCCTGCTATCTTGCTCTGGGCCTGATCCACAAATGCTGGCGGCCCGTCCCCGGCCAATTCGATGATTATATCGCCGCCCCCAGAGAGAACCTTTACCGGGCGCTGCATACAACCGTTATTTACAGCGACGGAGAGCCGCTGAAGATCCGCTTTAGAAGCGCTGCCATGCACGAAGTTTCTGAGATTGGGGTGCTGGCCCGCTGGGTTTATGCCGGGTCGCCCCTGTGGACGCAGGGCGTCGCCAAGCAGGTAGACGCTTTAATTTCCGAAATCAATAAAAGCATCAGCCTGGAGGCCCAAACCTTTAGCAGCGCCGTCAAGGGGCTGGTTGAGGACGTATTCAGCCAGCAGATAATGGTCTATACCCCGGACGGGGATGTCATTGAGCTGCCCCAGGGAGCAACGGCCGTTGACTTTGCCTATGCCATTCACTCCGAAGTCGGCAACCAATGTCAAAACGCCTATGTGAATGATGAACCCTACCCCTTGAACAAACCGTTGAAGGATGGGGATCGGGTTCGGATCGGGAAATCGGGCTGGGGACGGGTCCAACGAACCTGGCTCGATGAAGATTTGGGCTTTATTAAGACCAGCCGCGCCAAAGCGCAAGTGCGGCGCTGGTTCCGGCGAATTTCGGATGAAACGGCGCTAAAACAGGGGCAGGAGTTGTTGGAAGGGGAGCTGACGTTAATAGGCATGGGCAGTTATTCCCACAAAACCGTAGCCAAAATTCTTGAATTCGATAAGCCTGAGAAATTGTACTATGCGCTAGGGCGAGCCGATATTCTGCCGACCCAGGTTGCCACGATGGTTCTGGAAAAAGATTGGCATGATGAGCCGATTCGGAATGTCGGCCATGTCGTCCGGTCAGAAAGCGGCCAGGAGTTCGTTGTCACCAACACCACTGAAAAAGACCTCCGGCTTTGCAAAGCCTGCAAGCCGCGGCCGGGTGATACGATCTTGGGTTTCCTTCGAGCGGGCGGGGGCGTCACCGTTCACAAGGAAGGCTGTTATGCCTTACGGCCGGATCCGCAAACCAAAAGCCAGCTTAAACTATCATGGGGCCGGGAAGGGAGCTACCAGGTTCGCAAATTTACCATGCAGGTAGATGTCTTTGACCGCAGCGGTCTGATCTACGAGTTATCGGAACTGCTTAACAGTGAAGAGATAAATATCTCGACCATCAACACCCCGCCGGGTAATGGGAACGGCCGACTTCATGTTGTCCTGACCATAGAAGTCGCCAGCGCCCGCCAGCTTGTTCGCATTCTCCATCGCGCCCAAACCTTGATAAACGTTTACGACGTCCAATGCCTGCCCAGGTATGGAAACGGGCTTGTTTCGGCCTCCTTTGAATATCTCCCCTCAAAAACGATTTGACATACCGGCCATAAAGTTTATAATTTGTAGTTGTTTTGGGCCTGTCCCATCGAAGCAACTTTAATTAGACATTGACCAGGCTGCCTTTTGGCAGCCTTTGTGTTAGCGTAACTATTCAGACTTTTGTTGTTTTGCCTTTCTATAAAGTTGCAATTTTGAATAGAAAAACAACAAAAGTCTATCGTGTTGAATGAATAGTTGCGTCTTCACCAACCGTATCATAAAGGAGTAAGTATAATGGTAAGCAAGAAGTTTTTTAAGTCGAAAGAAGAATGTGAAGTGACATTCGAATATGAAAGTGATAATGTTGAAAGCGTCGAACTCGTCGCCAGCGCCAACAATTGGGAGCCGGTTGATATGACCAAACGCAAGAAAGATGGTGTTTTTTATACCCGCGTGCGTTACCCCAATAACACCCAGGTTCAATTCCGCTACCGGGTGGACGGTGACACCTGGGTTAACGATCCCCAGGCTGATGCCTATGTTCCCAACGAACATGGCACCCAGAACAGCGTCATCAATACCACCCCGGCGGGCTAAATAAATTACAGAAAGTTGTCCAGGCATAGAAACCGGGTTTCTTGGTTGTCGTTAGGATACATTATGGGCTAATAGAAACCCGGTTTCTAAAAGACGAAGGGCGTCCTGCATCCGTCAGGCCGCCCTTTTTTTTATTGCCATTTTCTAATGTTTTGTAAACTTTTATGTGATAGAATAACTGTTCTATTTCCGTTAAATCATTGCAGGAGCATTATGTCCCTCGATAAAATTGTCGTGCGCGGTGCGCGGGAACACAATCTAAAAAATGTCACCGTCGAAATTCCCAGAGATAAGCTGGTGGTCATCACCGGCCTGTCCGGTTCCGGGAAATCGTCGCTGGCTTTTGATACCATTTTTGCCGAGGGGCAGCGGCGCTATGTCGAATCGCTGTCGGCTTATGCCCGCCAATTTTTAGGGCAGTTGGAAAAGCCGGATGTGGATCAGATTGAGGGACTTAGCCCGGCCGTTTCTATTGACCAGAAAGGGGTCAGCCACAACCCCCGCTCAACCGTCGGAACGGTAACGGAGATTTATGATTATTTGCGGCTGCTCTTTGCCCGGATCGGAACCCCCCACTGCCCGGAGTGCGGCCGTCCCGTAATGCCCCAATCGGCCGAACAGATCGTCGAGAGCGTTCAGAGAATGCCCCTCGACAGCCGCATCCTCGTTCTTGCCCCCCTGATCAAAGATCGCAAAGGCCATCATCAAGGGATTTTCGACGATGTTCGCAAATCCGGCTTTGTGCGCGTTCGGGTTAATGGCGAAGTTCGCATGGTGGACGAAGAGATCGAGCTGGATCGATACAAGAACCACTCCATTGAAGCCGTCGTTGATCGTCTCGTCGTTCGTTATGATCCCCAGGACACCGGCGAAGCAGCCCAGGCCGACCGCTCCCGCCTGACCGATTCCATCGAAACTGCTTTGCGTCTGGGAGACGGGACGGTCATCATCAACAACATCACCGACCCCCAAAACCCGGTGGATAACTTCTACTCCGAGCATCTTTCCTGCGCCTACGACGGAACCAGCATTCCCGAAATTGAGCCGCGTACCTTCAGCTTCAACAGCCCGCACGGGGCCTGTCCCGACTGCCAGGGGTTGGGAACCAAAAAGGAGATTGACCCCGATCTGGTTATTCCCAATAAAGACCTGACCCTGGATGAGGGGGCGATAGTAGCCTGGCCCACCGATGATAAGCAAGGTTATTACTGGCAGTTGTTGAAAGCAACGGCCGAACACTTTTCCATCCCCATCAACGCCCCCATGCGGGAATTGAACGAAGCCCAACTACAAGTCTTGCTCTATGGCAGCGGCCAGGAAGAGATTCCTGTCCGTTATGTCAACCGCGAAGGTCATTCCCGCACCTACCGCACGAAGTTTGAAGG
>Ga0299914_10002904_pt1 | contig 11953 bp, 7 predicted proteins | sample RVTome_10_FD_201361 | JGI IMG/M metagenome (GOLD analysis project Ga0299914, IMG submission 201361) | Soil microbial communities from uranium-contaminated site in the Upper Colorado River Basin, Wyoming, United States - RVT153D57 (version 2) ... | reverse complement strand
GCCGCCGACCATGGCGCCCAGCAGATTCGTCCCGTAGTCGCGCGCGACCGACGTCGAGCGCGCGATCGCCGATCCGAACAGCAGCCCGGCGCAGAGCACCGGACTGAACATGAGGGCCGCGTAGACCATCGACTCCGCGGCGCGGCTCTCGAACCCGATCCGGCCGACCGGGACCAGGTAGTTCACCCCGAGCAGGACCAGCAGCGCGCCGCCCACGGCCCACGCCCGTGCGATCTCCACGCGCGACACGATGAGGTTGGCGATGAGCGCCACGGCAAGGACGGCCAGGATGGCCAGCGAGGCGACCACCCACGTCGATCCCCACAGGAGCGCGAACTGGGTGACCGCCTTCGCCTCGAGCAGCATGAACCCGGCACCCAGCAGGAAGAACTGCCACGACCACCGGCCAGCCTGGCCGGCGACCGCCCCCGACACGGCCACGATCGAGACGGCCAGGATCAGCGCAAGCGCCCGGAGGTAGTGCTCCGGAACGTGGCGATCGCGGAGGTAGAGGAACGGCCAGTCGTCGGAGGCGGGCTCGATCGCCGGGTCGCGCTCGTGCAGGCGCGCGGGGCTGGGCTCGTCCTGCTGCCCGAACGCGGCCACACGATCCGGGATTTCCGGCTCCCACCGCAGCCCCGCCACGCGCGGCCCCGCCATGATGACGCCGAGGTAGCCGCGTGACTCGTGCACGTGGACGCGCGGCTCCCCGCCGAACGCCGCCGCCGCGCTGTTGGCGAGGCGATCGACGAGCCACCGCTCGCGGAAGTAATTGTAGGCCACGAGCATGCCGTCCGGCGTCAGGTGCTCGCGCACGGCGCGGAACGACTCCTCGGTGAACATGTAGCTCTCGAGCCTCACTCCCGAGAAGCTCGACTGCATCGTGAGCGAGTCGATGAGCGCGAACACCACGAGGTCGTACCGCTTCGCCGTGTTCCGCAGGAAGTGGCGGGCGTCATCGACGACGACCGTGACGCGCGGATCGGAGTACGGGCGGTCGGGATGGTAGCGGCGCCCGAGATCCACGATGACCGGGTCGATCTCGACGGCGTCCACGTGCCGCGCGCCGTGCTGCAGCGCGGCGGCGACGTCGGTGCCCGATCCGGCGCCGAGCACCAGGACCTCGTCGAACGTGTCCCCGAACACCATGTAGGGCCACTCGTAGAAGTACTCCTTGCGATCCAGCGGCGCCATCGACTGGTGGAAGACGTCGTTCACCTCGATCACCGTATCGGGGCCCTGCCGGCCGACGGTGATCTTGTAGTACGGCGACCAGACGGCGTCCCGCGCCATGACGTGCACCAGCGCCAGCGCCACGACGAGCGCCGCCGCACCCGCCGCGAACGTCATGGCCGGGGAGATCCGCCCGGCGGACGGCTGACCGCCCTGCCCCGCCGGCGCGGGATCCCTCGTCCCCAGCAGCGGCAGCGCCCCGGCGAACGCCAGGCCGAACCAGCCCGTCGGGGAGAGCTCCAGCCACGACAGCACGCCGAAGGCGGCGATCCCGGCCATGCTCCCCGCCAGGTTGATCGTGTAGCTGCGCAGCGGCGGGAGTGTGGTCATCTCGCGACCCATGCGCTGGGCCAGCGTCGCGAACAGGGCCGCGACGACGACGAAGAGGAGCGGGAGGAGCAGCGTGCTCTCGACGGGCACGACCGGCTCCTGCGTGCCGCTGGTGAAGTAGAGGCTGCCCGGCGCGCCGACGCCCACCTCCAGCCGGAGGGTGTACACCGCTGCGACGACCAGGAGCTGGAGGGCGGGGAACCACGGGAACAGCCGCGATCGGGACGAGGCCAGCAGGCAGCCGACGCCGATCCCGAGAAAGCTCGCCAGAAGGATGAAGTTGGTGAAGTAGGCCAGCAGGCGGATGTAGGCCGGGATCCAGCGGATGAGCGCGATCTCGAGGAAGAGGACGAGAAACGAGGCGAGGAAGACTCTCGCCTCGCGCGTGCCCGTGATCATGCCGCAGCGATCAAGGGGACGGCCTGGCGGCGGTGACGTCGCCGTAGTACGTCCACTGCGCGCGATAGTCGCGCGTGAGCGGCACGTCTGCCAGCAGGGCCCGCAGCATCTCGATCGGCATCGAGTTCGCCTTCAGGACCGTGTCGTGGAACGCCTTCGCCGTCATCGTGCCCGACCCGACCAGCTCGTTGGAGAGCGCACGGATCTGCAGGCCGCCCATCATGTAGGCGACCTGATAGAGCGGCGAGTAGCTGCCCGCGAACGAGCGGCGCACCTCGCCCGTGGCGGTGAAGCGTTCGTGCCCGACGCGGTCCACCAGGAAGTCGATCGCCTGCTCCGGCGTCCAGCGGCCGAGATGGAAGTTCAGCGAGAAGATGATACGCGCGGCGCGGTGCATGCGCCACCACAGCATGCCGACGCGGTCCTCGGGCGAGCGCGGGAAGCCCTCATCCCACAGCAGCAGCTCCCAGTAGAGCGCCCAGCCCTCCGTCATGAACGGCGTGTTGAACAGGCTCCGGTGCGCGTTGTGCCGGGCGTTCATGAAACCCTTCAGGTGGTGCCCGGGGATCAGCTCGTGGTGCACCGTGGCGCGGGAGACGTGGATGCCGTTGCCGCGCATGCTCATGAGGCTGTCTTCCGGCGACATCGTGTCGGTCGGGTACGAGACGCTGATCGTCTCGCCGCCGGTGAAGAACGGGTTCACGCGCTGGCGCTCGGGCGACATCATGGCCATCCGCCAGATGTCCGTCGCGAGCGGCGGGATCGTCACGAGGTCGTGCTTCTTCAGGTACGCTTCCGCTTCGAGCGCGAGATCGCGAATCAGCCCCGGCTGCCCGCCCATCGGCACGTACTGGCCCTTGACCTTCTCCAGCGCGGCCATCCAGTCGTCGCCGAAGCCCATCTCGCGCGCGGCCTTCTTCATCTCGGCCTCGCACCACGCGTACTCGCGGTTGCCGATCTCGATCAGCTCCTCCGGCGTGTACGGAATCATCTCGCCGGCCAGATCCTCGAGGAGCCCGTCGCGGCCGATGGGGTCGCCCACGATCTCGTCGCCCGCCGGCCCCGGCGCGCCGCCGCGCCCCCGCCCGCCGAAGCCGCCGCGCCCGCCGGCCGTCACCGGCGCGGGCTTCAACCCGGCGATCGTCTCGCGCAGCAGACGCGAGTAGTCCACGAGCGCCCCGTGCAGGGCGCGGTAGCCGTCCGGCACGGTCTTCGTGAACGCGGGATCGTAGCCGTTGTAGAAGCCGAACCACTGATCGAGCGCGCCGCGCAGGCGGTCCACCTGCTGTGCGGCGCGGACCGCCGTCAGCCGCGGGATCCTCGCGGATCCGCCGGCCAGATCCGCCTCCACCCGCGCGCGCTGCGCCTTCACCTGCGCCGCGATCGCCGACACGCCGGCGGCCGCCGCGTCCGCGCCGATGAAGCGCAGCGCCTGACGGTCCTCCTGGAGCTGCACGATGGGATCGGCGAACGTCAGGAGCGGCGCGATCTCCCGCCCCGTCCGCTCCTCGCGCCCGAGCAGCATCGTCTGGTATTCGAGGTGGTTGCGCAGGAGCACGTAGTCCACCTGCCCGTCGCGGGAGAGGGCGGCGAAATCGATCTGCGGCAGCGATTTCAGCCAGGCGGCGTAGAAATCCTCGAGCTTCTGCCTCCGGGTCGTCGACCCCTGGATGTTGTGGAAGCGCTGAATCGCCTGGCGATCGGCGGCGAACCGTTCGACCGTGTCCCTGAGCTCGCTGGTCGTCGCCACCAGCCGCGCGAGGTCGGGCACGTAGGCGTCGGGGGGCGAGAACGTCCGCTCCGCTGCGGGCGGATGCTGCAGGCCGGCGGACCGCTGCGGCTGCTGCGCGCCGGGCGCCACGCTCGCCGCCAGCACGCACGCCATCGCACACACGGTCAGTGTTCGCATCGCTCCTGATACCTCCAGACCCGCATTCTACATGTGGATGGATGTCGGAGTTCGCGGAGGTAGAGAGAGGCGAGAGTACGGAGGGGCCGGAGTCCTTTCACACGAAGGAACGGAGCAACGGAGCGAACGGAGAGTAACGGATGGCTTGCTGCAGTGCGCACCGCCCATGGGTGCCGCGCAGCGCGCGGCACCCATGGGCGGCCCGTACCTCACGTCGGATCCCGTACCCCTCCGTTGCTCCGTGTTGATCCCTCCGGATCGCCGCCCGCCTCTCTCTCCTTCTGGCTCCGGTACCTCCCTCGGGCCCGCCGCAGATCTCACTCACTCGCGAGGCCCAGCTTCTTCAGCACCTCCGGCGGGCAGCCTTTCCACTCCGGAACGAACGTATTCCCCATGTACTCCAGATCCTCGATGCCCATCTTGCTCGTCCAGAAACCGCTGGCCGTGAGATCGCGGAAGCTCCGGAAGAACGCGCGGCCCTGCGACAGGCGATCCTCCGGGTCCTCCGGGCCCGAGATGTCGTCGAGAATCGAGCGGCGCCGGGCGTCGGTCGCCTCGACGAATCTGGCGTCGAAGCGCCGCTCGCACTCGTGGTCGAGCCACGCCAGGCCGCCGCGCATCGCAACCTGCCCGGCCGGCCGGGCGACCATGATGAAGTCCATGAACTCGGGCACGCCGGCGTCCGTGGCGCTGCCGGACCGCTGGTCCCGCGGGATGATCAGGTCGGACAGGATCCGGACCAGCTCGTACTCGTCGGCCGTGAAGAACCGCGGGGTGAACGCCGCGCCCGCGTTCTGCGCGGCCTCGACCGCGGCCCTCGCGTGCCGGTGCGCCTCCTGCGCTTCGGCGGCGCTGAACGCGAAGCCTGCGGCTACGGGCGCGGCCGACAGCAGCTTCAGCACCGCACGGCGATCGATTTCGTGGCGGCTCATATCACCCCTGCCTTCCGCTGATTCGCGATGTACTCGCTGGTGCGCATGGCGAGCGCCAGAATCGTCCAGGTGCAGTTCTTGTCGGGCTGCGAGACGAACGGGCCGCCGTCGGTCACAAACAGGTTGCGGCAGTCGTGCGCCTGGCAGTTCGCGTTCAGCACCGAGGATTTCGGATCGTTCCCCATCCGCGTGACGCCGATCTCGTGGATGATCCGCCCGCCCGGCAGGATGCCGTAGCCCTGCTCGCGCGTGGGCATCGGCGAAAGCGGCGTGCCGCCCATCTCCTCGATGATGGCGCGGAAGGTCTCCTGCATGTGCCGGACCTGGTTGATCTCGTGATCGCTCCACTCGAAGTGGAACCGCAGCACCGGAATGCCCCACTTGTCGACCACGTCCGGATCGACCTCGCAGTAGCTGTCCTCGTTCGGGATCATCTCCCCGCGCCCGGCGAAGCCGACCGTGGCGCCGTAGTACCGGCGGTAGTCGTCCTTGAGCGCCGTGCCGTAGCCGGGCCCCCGCGCCGGCAGGCCCGCGCCCCCGATGCCCGTGAGGTGGTGGATCCCGCCCATGAACCCGAAGTACGGCATCCGGCGGCCGCCGCCCGGCTCGATGTGGTAGCCGCGGGGGAAGTCCAGCTTCCGGTTGTCGAGCCACCACGGCATGAAGACGTGCATGCTGCCGGCGCCGTCCTCGTTGTGCGGCGGGGTGCCGACCAGCTTCGGGATGAACCCCGACACGCCCGCGCCGACCGTATCGGTCAGGTACTTCCCGGCCATGCCGGACGAGTTCCCGACGCCGTGCGGGAACGTCGCGGACCGCGAGTTCAGCATCAGCCGAGCCGTCTCGCACGCGCTCGCCGCGAGGACGACGATGCGCGCGCGGGCGTGGTGCTCGCGGCCTGTGGTGGTGTCGATGTAGGAGACGCCGCTCGCGAGGCCGTCCGCGTCGACGGTCACCTCGCGCGCCATCGCGTTGGGGCGGATCGTCAGCCGGCTCGTGGCGAGCGCCGGCGGGATCAGCACCGACGGCGTCGAGAAGTTCGAGTGCGTCGCGCAGCCGCGGCCGCACTGCCCGCAGTAGTGGCAGGCCGGCCGGCCGTTGAGCGGCCGCGTGAGGATCGACAGCCGGCTCGGGATGCAGGTGATCCCGAGGCTGTCGGACGCCTGCTTGATCAGCCGCTCGTAGCAGCGCGGCGCGGGCGGCGGCAGGAACACGCCGTCGGGGTCGTTGGGCAGGTTCTCGTGGCTCCCGAAGATCCCGACCAGCCGATCGAGCCGATCGTAATACGGCTTCAGGTCGTCGTAGGTGATCGGCCAGTCGTCGCCCAGACCGTCGAGGCTCCTCCGGCGGAAGTCGTCCGGACCGAAGCGCAGCGAGATGCGCCCCCAGTGGTTCGTGCGCCCGCCGAGCATCCGGGAGCGGAACCAGTCGAACCTGGTGCCCGGCGCCATCGTGTACGGCTCGCCGTCCAGCGTCCAGCCGCCGAGCGCGCCGTCGAACTCGCCGAACTGGCGCTCGGGGATCGCGGCGCCGCGGTGCGGGGCGTCGTAGGGCCACGCGAACATCTTCGTGTCCTTCACGGCGTCCCACATCGGCCCCGCCTCGAGCATCAGCACGGTGGCGCCGGCCTCGGTCAGGACCGTCGCCGCCATGCCGCCGCCGGCGCCGGAGCCCACGACGCACACGTCGTATACCGTGCGATTGCGAATGATCTGGAGCACCGAGCCTCCTGGGATGGGGCATCATACCTCCGAACCGGCCTGTCCTGTCACGGCGGCGAGCCGCGCGGGACTCACGATGACACGATGGCACGTGCCACGAGCAAACGGCTCGAGCGAGCCTCATCGTGTCATCGTGTCTTCGTCCCATCGTGCTCGTCGTGCCGGCCGCCGGCCCGTCGGACGGGAGCCTCCCGGATGTTGAAAACGGCCAGACCGGAAGCTGGTAATATCCCCGGATGCCGTTGCGACTCTCCGGGATGCCGCTGCTGGTGCTCCTCTTCCTCGTGGCGACCTCGATCCCCGCGTTCGCGGAGTTCTACACGGACTGGCTCTGGTACCAGGAGGTCGGCTTCCGGGAGGTGTTCGTGCGTGCGCTCTCGGCGCGCGCGGCCACGGGGCTGCTGACCGGGCTGGCGGTGTTCGCGGTCCTCTGGCTCAACCTGCGGCTGGCGCTGCGGACGCTCCGCCGCCGGGATTTCACCATCACCACCCCGGACGGGCCGCGTGTGGTCTCGGTGGACACCACGCGGATCCGCTCGCTCGCGTTCGCCGGCGCGGCCGTGGTGTCGCTCCTGATCGGGCTCTACGCGTCCTCGCACTGGGACACGTGGCTCTACTACCTCCATGCGGTGCCCTTCGGCCGGGTGGACCCGATCCTGCAGCGCGACGTCGCGTTCTATGTCTTCTCGCTGCCGCTCTTCGAGCACCTGCACGGGCTGGCGCTGCTGGTCGTGCTGCTCTCGGGCGCCGGCGTGCTGGCCTCGCACGTCGCCGCCGGCAACCTGGCGTTCGATCCGGTCCACGGCTTCTTCGCGAGCCGCACGGCCCGGCAGCACGTGGCGCTGCTCGGCGCGGCGCTGCTGCTCGTGCTCGGCTTCGGCGCCTGGCTGCGGATCCCGCAGCTCCTGACGTCGCCCTCCGGCGTCGTGGCGGGAGCGACCTACGTGGACGTGCACGCCTCCATACCGGCGCTGCGGCTGCTCGTCGCGGCGGCTCTGCTGGGCGCCGCGCTCGCCGTCTACCAGGCGTTCGTCAACCGGTTCTGGCCGATCGCGGCGGCCGCCGTCCTCTACGTCGTCGCCGCCATCGGCGGGTCGATCTACGCGGGCATCATCCAGCGCTTCATCGTCGCGCCGAACGAGCAGGTGCAGGAGACGCCGTTCATCGTCCACAACATCGCGGCCACGCGCGCGGCGTTCGGGCTCGAGGGTGTCGAGGAGCGGGGGCTCTCCGGCGAGGCGCGGCTGACGCGCGCCGATCTCGACCGCAATGCGGCGACGATGGAGAACGTGCCGCTCTGGAACGAGCAGCCGCTGCTCGACACGTTCGGCCAGATCCAGGAGATCCGGACGTACTACGACTTCGTCGCGGTGGACAACGACCGCTACACGATCAACGGGAAATACCGGCAGATCATGCTGTCGGCGCGCGAGCTGAACTCGGCGAGCCTCCCGAGCCGCACGTGGATCAACGAGCACCTGACGTTCACGCACGGCTACGGCCTGACGCTCGGCCCGGTCAACGAGGTCACGCCCGAGGGGCTCCCGGTGCTGTTCATCCGCGACCTGCCGCCGGTGACCACCGTCGATCTGGAGGTGAAGCAGCCGGCCATCTACTTCGGGGAGCTGTCCGGCGATCACGTGTTCGTGCGGACCGGGACGGAGGAGTTCGACTACCCCCGCGGCGACGACAACGTGTTCACGACCTACGCCGGCGACGGCGGCGTCTCGATGGCGGGGTTCTGGAGGCGCCTGCTCTTCGCGATCCGCTTCCGGAGCACCGACACCTTCTTCTCGCCGGCGCTCACCGACGAGAGCCGTGTGATGCTGCATCGGAGCATCCGCGACCGGGTCGCCAAGGTCGCGCCGTTCCTGGCCTACGATCCGGATCCCTACCTGGCGATCTCCGAGGGCCGGCTGGTCTGGATCCAGGACGCCTACACGACCACGTCGCGCTATCCGTACTCGAGCTCGCTGGGCGGCGCGAACTACATCCGCAACGCCGTGAAGGTGACCGTGGACGCCTATCACGGGACAATCCGCTTTCACCTGCTCGACGAGCGGGACCCGATCGCGGCCACGATCGGGCGCGTGTTCCCGACGCTCTTCACGCCGCTCGCCGAGATGCCGGACGAGCTGCGCTCGCGGCTGCGGTATCCGCAGCAGATCTTCGCGCTGCAGGCGGCGATGTTCGCCACGTTCCACATGACGAACCCGGCGGTCTTCTACAACCGCGAGGACCAGTGGGAGATCCCCGCGTTCGAGGTCGGCGGCCAGGCCGTGCGGATGGAGCCGTACTACACGATCATGAAGCTGCCCGGGGAGGAGGGGCCGGAGTTCATCCAGATGCTGCCCTTCACGCCGCGGCAGAAGGACAACCTGGCGGCCTGGATGGTGGCGCGGAGCGACGGGGAGAACTACGGGAAGCTGGTCGTCTTCCAGTTCCCGAAGCAGACCGTCATCTTCGGCCCGCGCCAGATCGCGGCCCGCATCAGCCAGGATCAGGTGATCGCCCCGCAGATCACGCTGTGGAACCAGCAGGGCTCCGAGGTGATCCAGGGCACGCTGCTCGTGATTCCGATCGAGGAGTCGCTGCTCTACATCCGGCCGCTCTATCTGCGGGCGGCGGGCGGCCGGATCCCGGAGCTGAAGCGCGTGATCGTCGCCCACCAGAACCAGATCGTCATGGAGGAGACGCTCGACCAGGCGCTCCAGCGGCTGTTCCCGGACGGCGACCGGCCGCCGCCCGGGCCGCCGGTCGAGGCCGGCGCGCCGGACACGCCTGCCGTCGGCGAGCCGGCGCCGCCCGCCGGGCCGGACGACACGGCGAGCCTGGCGCAGCAGGCGCGCGCGCACTACGAGCGGGCCATGCAGGCGCAGCGCGACGGCAACTGGGCGCTCTACGGCGAGGAGATCAGGAAGCTTGGCGAGGTGCTCGACCGGATGCGGCGGCGGTAGCGGTCTGTCCGATCATGGCAGCGCCGTGCACGATTTGACCTCGGTGGCCATGTTGCCCAGCACCGAGTCGAGGCCGACGCCGCGCCCGTACATGCCGTTGCGGACCGAGCGGATGAACATGCTCGTGCCATCGAGCGGCAGCGTGGCGACGTTGTTACAGAAGGCGTGCCAGCGCCCGTCGCGGCTCAGATACTGCTCGACGTTCGACAGGTAGAAGGCCGACACGAACGTGTCGCGCGCGCGGAGGTACCGCCCCACGGCGCGCAGCGCCTTCGGCCCCGCGAAGTTCCCCACGACCGGCACGAAGAGATTCCGGGCGTGCAGATCCTTGATGGACCGGAAGTTCTCCTCCGTCGCCAGGTAGCTCCGGTTGCGCCCCTGCCCGTCGTTCGCAATCATCAGGTCCACGTAGGTCGGCGCGTCCCTGAAGCCGCGGCCGGCGGTCGAGGACCAGTACTGAATCACCGGCCCGTGCCAGTAGAAGGCGAAGTAGACGTACTCGATCCCCTTCAGGTCGTCGGCGCCGAGCGGCAGCTTCCGCTTCTTCAACAGGTGGTGCTGCACGTCGAGCAGGTACTGCTGATACAGGGCGTCGCTCGTATCGACCTTGGCGTAGGCCTCGAAGATCTCCTCGGCCGTCGATGTCGAGGTCAGCCCGTGGGGCTTCGGCTTGGCGAACAGCCGTCCCACGAACTCCGCGCGGTTCGCCGACAGCTCGAAGAGCGCCTTGTAGAGCAGGTGCAGCTGCAGATTGCCGCGGCGGACGTCCACGATGAAGACGATCCTCGGACGCAGCGCGGCGATGTAGGTGAAGTTCTGCTCCGGGCCGACGCCCAGGTAGGCGCGCCGGGTGCGCGCCGCGCCGACGAGGTCGGGGATGACGTACTGGAGGTAGATCTCGTTCGACAGGAGGTTGTCGGATCGGAACGAGCCGTCCGGCTCCGACAGCTCCGTGATCAGGTTCCAGAACTGCCGGTCCGTCATCCGGTCGGGCAGGCTGGCCGATCCCGCGCGCACGTCGCGCTGCGGCGTGAGCCCCGCCGCGCTGAACGTGAGCAGCACGCCGACGAGCAGGAGCGAATGACGGCGCGTCATCATGACCGTATCGCAAATGGATCGGCTTCGGTACCGATCCGAATCGCGTGAAGCGATTCTCGCCGCGTCGATGGAGGGCTGTCAATCGGCTTGGGATTCGGGGCTCGGGATTCGGGGCTCGGGACTCGGGGCGCGGGAGTCGGGAGCGGTTCAAGGTTCAGGGTTCACAATTCAAGCTTCCGTAATCCGGCCTGCCCGCCGTAGCGCATATCGCATGTCGATACGCGAAGGCGGGTGGTCCGCTTGCGCGTGGTCCCTGGCAGTCCGGCGACATGGGTAACACCCTTGTCCCGGAGACATGAGTGACGCGCCTCGGGCACTCTGAATCTTCCGAGTCCCGAATCCCGAATCCCGAGCGCCGGCACCTGCCGAGGCGCTACTCGTCGCGCAGCGTCACGGCGGGATCGACCCGACAGGCGCGGCGGGCGGGGATGAGGGTCGCGGCGACGCCGGCGGCGAGGAGGATGGTGCAGACGAGCGCGTAGGCGGCCCGGTCGAGCGGACTGAAGCCGAACAGGTAGCTGCGCAGCACGGGCCCGCAGGCGAGCGACAGGAGCAGGCCGGCGCCAAGTCCCAGCGCTATTGCACGGCCGCTCGTGCCGAGCAGCATCCGCCCGATGTGGCGTCGCGCGCCCAGCGCGAGCCGCACGCCGATCTCACGCCGGCGCTCTTCGACGGCGTAGTCGAACACGCCGAAGACACCCACGCATGCGAGCAGGATGCTCCGGAGCGGCAAACGGGCGGGCTTCGTGGACGCGGGGTCGATGGCGCCGAGCGGAATGGCCATGCGGGTCGTGTGGAGCGCCGGCAGCAGGCCGAACGCCAGACAGGCGACCACACAGATGCCGAACGTGAAGAGGACGACCTGCCAGTCCATGTCGATCAGGTACCCGGGAAGACGTCCTGCACGACGCTCTCGAGCCAGGGGGCGATCCAGACGCCACGGGCATCCTCACGCGCCAGCGTGGCGTTGCCGAGCGCGCGGCGCGCCTGCGCACGAGCCTCGGGAGCTTGCATGCCGGAGGCCTCAAGCTCCCGCCGCTTCATTTCCTCGTGAAGACGCAGCTCCTCGACGAGGTCGGCCTCGAAGCCGCGATTCCGGACGCGGGCCAGGAGCCGTCGAATGAACCCGGTCATCGCGCTCTCCCATCGTTAGACGATGGGAAGCCTGGCGGCGGGGCGGGCGGCCGTCAATCGTTTCGACGGGGCTCGGGGCTCAGGGCTCGGGGGCTCAGGGCTCGGGACTCGGGACTCGGGGCTCGGGACTCGGGGCTCGGGACTCGGGACTCGGGACTCGGGGCTCGGGACTCGGGGCTCGGGGCTCGGCTTGAAGCTGGCAGCTGGAAACTGGAAACTGGAAGCTGGAAGCTGACGAGG
>Ga0299914_10002903_pt1 | contig 11958 bp, 10 predicted proteins | sample RVTome_10_FD_201361 | JGI IMG/M metagenome (GOLD analysis project Ga0299914, IMG submission 201361) | Soil microbial communities from uranium-contaminated site in the Upper Colorado River Basin, Wyoming, United States - RVT153D57 (version 2) ... | reverse complement strand
GGTCGCGCCGAGACCGAGACCGCGAACAGCAGGGCGAGGACGAGCGCCGACGCGCCCAGCAGCACGATCCACAGGAGCGGGCGAAGGCCGGCTTCGGCGGTGACCAGGCGTGTCTCGCGGGCGGTGGAGATCGCTCCGATCTGTACGAAGCTGTTGGTGGCGGCAGCGGGCTGGAAGGTGCGGTCGGTCGGTTCGTCGACATCGCCGTAGGCCGCGATCAGTTCGCGGTACGCGTCATCTGCTTCCGATGCGGAGCGACCCTCGGCGAGCGCCGGCCACTCTCGTTCGGTCACTGCTCTCGAGTAGCAGATCAGTGCGTGTTGAAGGTCCGGCTCGGCCTCGGGGAACAGCTGGGCTTCGTCGAAGGCCGTCCCGATGGATGTGGCTTCGTCGCCGGTTGCGTGACGAGCATCGTTCGCTTGTCCGAGCAGGACGACGATCAGGAATCCGACAAGTACCCCGAACGCGGCCGCGACATAGGAGAGCACGGACGACGACGCTGCCGTGTCGGCGTGCTCGAGTCCTGGACGCAGTCGTCGGATGACGAGCACCGCAAAGAAGACACCGATCCCGACGAGCGCGAGGACACCCGCCACGGCAGGCTGGCTCATCGCCGGATCACGCCTTCCATGGTGGTGCGCGAGACGATCGGCCGGGGGGATCCGTGTTGGTGCGCGTCCGCTGCTTCCGTCTCATGCGGCGGGGGTGATGCACTCCGATCGGGGTCTTCCTATGCTCGCTCCACGACGCTGACGAGAGGACGATCGCCATGGGCAAGCCGTTCAGGGGGAAGATCGCGGTCGACGTCCGAGACTCCGAGCCCGACTGGGATCCGTTCCTCGCGCCACGAGCACCCGACGGCGCGCCCAACATCCTGATGATCGCCTGGGACGACCTGGGCTACGGGACGATGGACTGCTTCGGCGGGCCGGTCCAGTGTCCCAACATGGCCCGCATCGCCGAACGGGGTGTGAAGTTCGCCAACTTCCACACGACGGCGCTGTGTTCGCCCACCCGCGCGTCGCTGCTGACCGGTCGGAACGCCACGACGAACGGCATGGCGACGATCGCCGAGTTCGCGTCGGGCTTTCCGGGGATCTCGACTCGCATCCCGTTCGAGAGCGGCTTCATCTCCGAGGTGCTCCTCGAGCACGGGTACAACACCTACTGCATCGGCAAGTGGCACCTGACGCCGGGTGAAGAGTGCAACCTGGCGGCGTTCAAGGGACGGTGGCCGCTCGGTCGGGGGTTCGAGCGCTTCTACGGGTGGCTCGGCGGTGAGACCAACTGTTGGTATCCGGACCTCGTCCACGACAACCACCCGATCGAGGCACCCGGACGACCCGACGACGGCTACCACCTGGCCGACGATCTCGCCGAGAAGGCCGTCTCGTTCATCCGCGACGCCAAGGTCATCGACCCCGACAAGCCCTTCTTCATGTACCTCGCGCCGCAGGCAGGCCACGCGCCTCATCTCGTCCCATTGGAGTGGGCCGATCGCTACAAGGGTGTCTTCGACGACGGCTACGAAGCCATCCGCCAGGGGATCCTGGATCGCCAGATCCAGCTCGGGCTGCTCCCCGAGGGCACCGAGCTCTCGGCGATCAACCCGCACGGTGAGCCCGAGCGCACCGGACCCGATGGCCAGCCCTGGCCCCAGCTCGACACCGTGCGCCCGTGGGGCACCCTCACCGATGACGAGAAGCGGCTCTTCAGCCGCATGGCGGAGGTGTTCGCCGGCTACATCTCGTACCACGACGACCGCCTCGGTCGACTCCTGGACTACCTCGAGGAGTCCGACCAACTCGACAACACCATCATCATCGTCGTGTCGGACAACGGCGGCAGCGGTGAGGGCGGTCCCAACGGGTCGTTCAACGAGTGGCGGTTCTTCAACGGCGTTCCGGACACCACCGAGACCACCCTGCCCCACCTCGATGAGCTCGGAACCCCCGCATCGAACAACCACTACTGCACCGGCTGGGCTTGGGCCCTCGACACTCCGTTCCCCTACTGGAAGCGTTGGGCAGGCGCCGAGGGCGGGATCGCCGACATGCTCCTCGTGTCCTGGCCGGCCAGGATCGCTACGCAGGCCGAGCCCCGCCAGCAGTATGTCCACGCCGTCGACGTCGTGCCGACGTTGTACGACCTGCTCGACATCGATCCGCCAGAGGTCCTGAAGGGCTACCCACAGCTCCCGATCCAGGGCGAGAGCTTCGTCGCCGCGCTCGCCGACTCCGAGGCACCGGGACGCACCACGCAGTTCTACGCGATGTTGGGCCAGCGCTCGATCTACCACGACGGCTGGCTGGCGTGCACCCTGCACCCACCGCTGTCGGGATGGGCGAAGTACGAGCACGACGAGTGGGAGCTCTTCCACCTCGAGACCGACCGAGCGCAGACCACCAACCTCGCCGATCAGGAGCCGGAGAGGCTCGAGTTGTTGAAGGGTCTGTGGTTCTACAACGCCGGGCTCTACAACGGACTCCCCCTCGATGACCGTTCCGCCATCGAACAGGTCCTCGCCGAACGACCACATGCGGCGCCACCCAGAGACCGGTACGTCTTCTACCCGGACTGCGCGGACGTGCCGGAGTCGGCCGGGCCGCAGCTCCCCGGACGCTCGTACACCATCGCTGCGGGTGTCGAGCTCGATTCCGACGAGGCGGAGGGGGTGCTGTGGGCTGCGGGCGGGGTGCCGGGTGGACACAGCCTCTACATCCAGGGCGGGAGGCTCCGATACACGTACAACTGGATCGGCACGGTCATCCAGGACGTGGTGGCCGCGCAGCCCCTGGGTCGGGGTGCGCACGTCTGCAGCGCGGAGTTCGTCACGGACGGCCCCAGCGACGCGCCCGACATGCCCGGAACGAACGGCACGCTCACGCTCTACGTCGACGACGAAGCTGTCGGTTCCGCAGCGCTCGTGACCCAGCCTGGTGCGTTCTGCCTCACGGGGGACGGGATCTGCGTGGGACGCGACGGTGGCTCGGCCGTGACGCCTGCCTACGACGCCCCGTTCTCCTTCACAGGGGGAACCATCGACAAGGTCGTCGTGGACGTGTCGGGCGAGCGATACCTCGACCACGAGGCTCAGGTGCGCGCGTGGTTCAGCATCGACTAGCGACGTCGGCGACGAGGAGCACGCATCGCGGACGATCCACCCGCCACATCAACTGCGCGTGAAGTGGTGATGGGACCCGAAGGCAGGAGCCGGGTTCAGCCGGTGAACGTTGGGGGAGATGCGATCGGAGGCGCCGGGGGAGCGTCATCAGCAGGAGGACCAGCCGGTGTGGTGGGGACCCCGCCCGAACCAGCAGGCAGCACCGCGCATCCGGTCGGCGTGACGATCGTGTCCTCGATCAATGTCACGGCGCCACCGGTGCCAGCGGCGTTGCCAGCCAGCAAACGGCCGGTCACCGTCGCCCCCTGGTTCACCGTGATCGACGCCGAAGCCAAGATGGTGCCGATGAAGTTCGTGGTCGTATCAATGGTCGCCGAGCTGCCGACCGTCCAGAAGACGTTGCACGCGAGCTCGGCGGCGGTCACGCCGGGGGGAAGGTTGCTGAACGCCACCGTGCTCCCCGGGGACGTGATGAGGCTGGACGAGGCCTGGAAGATCCAGACGGCATCCGGATCACCCTGGGCGTTGAGGGTCAGCGTCCCGCTGAGGTTGGTCGCGGCGGCCCCGAAGCTGTAGAGCCCGGGGACCAGATTGAGGCCCGCCAAGTCGGTGACGAGGGGGGTTGCTCCGGAAAGTCCAGAGCCTGCGTTGAACGCCGTGAGCGCATCGTTCTGCACGGTCGTCATGAGGCCAGGATCCACCACTTCGCACGGGATCGTGGCCGTGATGTCGACCGAATAGATCGTCCCGGTCACTTGATCGCAAAAGGTCGCGTCGGTGTAGAAGGTGCCGGACGCCGGGCTCAGCCCGACGTCGCCGGTGATCGCCGACGTCGGCACGTTCGTGACCGTGTCGTCAGCGCGAATCGCGAAATCGGTGGCGGTTCCGAGCCCTAGTGGGGTGATTGCCGCACTCGCCGTACCCCCGCCCATGGACACGGACGCCGCCAGCACGAGGACGACGAGCAGAGCGCTCCGAGTGCGGTGGGTACCGGGGAGTCTCGTCATCGTGGTGGCCTCTCGATCGAGCCCGACCCTACCCGCTCAAACCACCCTGCGAGACCAACCAATGACGCAGTGCAGCAGGAGGTCGTGACACGAACGACATTAGCTGCGGAGGATCACCTTGTCACCGACCCGCGGCTTGCAGACCGGTCGACGTGGCGCACGCCGGGGAAGTGCAGGCGTTCGTCAGCCGACGTCGGCGGCGATCGTCCTCGCGAGGTCCCCGACACGCTGTGCGCCTCGAGCCCAGACGGTTGCCGGTCATCGGGTACGAAGACCTGCGCGAGCTGTGACAGTGCCTGGGCTGGCAGGATGCGGTGATGGCGTCCGAGCGACTCGAGGTGCAGCGGTCGATCCCGGCCGATCCCGCGTCGATCTTCGCGGTGCTCTGCGACCCGCGCGGTCACGTGGCGATCGACAGCTCCGGCATGCTGATGGACGCCACCGGCGAGCCCGTGGGTGCCGTGGGGGACACCTTCGTCGTGCACATGGATCGCGAGGCGAAGAACGACTACCCACTCGGCCGCTACGACGTGACGGTGAGCATCCTGACGTACGTTCCGGATCGGGAGATCGCGTGGACGGTCCTCGGCCAGCTCAACCTCGGGCACGTGTACGGCTACACGTTGGAGCCGGATGGGGACGGCTCTGTGGTGACCTCGTACTACGACTGGTCGGACGTCAGCCAGGACTGGAAGGACGCCGGGGTGTTCCCCGTCATCGCGGAGGAAGGGCTGCGCGCCACCCTCGGGATCCTGGACCGTACCGTCCGGCGCGCCAACCGCGGCTGACCGGGCCGGCGCTCGTTGTGAGACGTCAGTCGGGAGTGAACGCGTCGTCGGGCACTCGCGCGCCCGTCTCGGGGGTGACCCCGGTCCAATCGCTGGTGGCAGCCTCTGCCCATTCGACCCAGCGCATCAAGGCCTCAGTCTGTTCGTAGAAGTATCGGAACGCGAGCGCGATCACGGGAAGTCGCTCGGGGTGGGGACCGCCAGTCTCCGCGTACTCGCGACCTCGTCCTTCGCCGTACGCGCGCTCGCTTTCCGCATGAGCCCGTATCGCCGCCAAGTTCGACCGCAAGCCCTCGAGCGAACCGTGATCCATGAACGCGACCTTGAGCAGCGCCTCGAACTCGATGTTCGGTTCATCACCCGGCGCACCCAGCCAGCGCGCGAGCGCCCGCCGACCCTCGCGAGTGATCGAGTAGATCGTGCTGGTCCGCTGCCCCGTACGTTTCTTCACCGAAGTGGCGAGGCCGAGGCGGACGAGTCGCTTTGGTTCCTCGTAGACGACGCTCGCGGCGCGCGGCCACATGTTCCCCACGCTGCGTTCCATCTGCTGGGCGAGCTCGTAGGTGGTCCACGAGCGCACGCCGAGGAGGGACAGGATCGCGAAGGAGGTCGTTGTCGGTTCCGCCATTGACTTTGCTCCGGCTAGGAGTATTGTTCTCAGTCTAGTACTCCGATCCGGAGTATCGAGGGAGGGAGCGCTGATGCCGGCCTTCGCCAACGTCTCGCACGTCTCGTTCTCGGTCCGTGACGCCGACAAGTCCGCCGCTTGGTGGAAGGAGGTCTTCGGGCTCGAGGAGGTCTTCGCGCTCCAGGAGGATGGGTGGCGTGCGATCCTGCTCGGACTCACCGAGAGCATCGCGATCGAGTTCCAACAGCACGACGCGAACCGGGGAGAGACGTTCGATCCAACCCGCACCGGCTTCGACCACATGGGGCTGAAGGTCGATCGTCGGGACCAGCTCGACGAGTGGCAGGCCCACTTCGAGCGACTCGGGGTGGAGCACACGCCGGTCGTCGACAGGGAGTACGGATCGGTGCTGACCTTCAAGGACCCCGACGGCATCCAGTTCGAGATGTTCTACATGGAGAACCATCCGTAGCCGCTGCGGGGGCCGACCTCTTCCTGCCTCTGTTCTCGATCATCGGCTGCGGTGATCCCGCCGCGCGACCGGTCACGACGGCGGGGCATGAGCCAAGGCATCGTCCTCGTCCGGCCTCTTCGCAGGCAGGTTCTTGGTGACGAGGAGCGCGGCAGCCACGATCGCCGCCGTGGCCAGCAGCCCTGCCTTCAGTGCGGCGAGTTGCGCACTCTCGTAGTCCTCGACGAGCGCGTCCGCGGTCGCCTCGTCGATGCCGGCTTCGTTCGCGGCGGTCGCCACGTCGTCGGATGCGACGAAGTTCACGCCTCCCGACACGTTGACGCTGACCTGCTCCTGCACCTCGGCGTCGATGCGCTCGTCGTCGCCCACCGTCGACACGAAGTTCTGGGCGAGCCCGGTGAGGACGATCGCGCCGATCAGGGCGACGCCGAGCGACGATCCGAGCTGCTGTGCCGTGTACTGCAACCCGCCGGCTTCGCTGCGGTCGACTGGTCCGACCGAGGACTGCACGACGTTGCCGAGTTGCGATGCGATGAGTCCCATGCCGATGCCCAGCAGACCCATGGCCAGCGCGAAGTTGGCGGAGTCGAGCGCCGGTTCGATGGTGCCGAGGAGCCAGAAGGCCGCGACGAGGATGACGGCCAGCCCGACGCGGATAATGCCTCGCGGCGCGAAGCGCGACGCGAGTGCCGAGCCGGCCAGCGATGTCACGACCATCGTGATCGATACGGGAAGCATCTGAATGCCGGTCTCGAGGGCATCGAGTCCCTGCACGAGCTGGAGGTACAGGGGGACGATGAAGAAGATTCCCATCAGGATCAGGTTCTGGGCGAGGAACGTCGACAGACCCGAGCGCAGTGCGGGCGCCGCGAGCAGCGCGAAGTGCACGAGCGGGTCGCGGTTGTGGCGCTCGCGATGTGCCTGCCACGCGCGGAATCCCCAGAGCACGACGCCTCCGCCGGCGACGACGAACGGGGTGAGCGCGAAACCGAAGGGCTCGATCGGGGAGTCCTTGGGTGACACCCATCCCCACGTGCTCGCGTTGAGCACGCCCACCACGACGAGGCCGAGCCCGACGGCCGACAGGATCGACCCCACCCAATCGAGGTGGGGCGCCGGGCCGGCGCGGCCTGCGTCGTGGAGCCGGCGCACGAACGCACAGATGAGCAGGGCAACGACGACCTCGCCCACGAACACGACCCGCCAGGACAGTGCGGTGGTCGCCCATCCCCCGAGGACGGGACCCACTGCGATACCCGCGCCAGCGACACCGCCGATCACGGCATACGCCACAACTCGCTCTCGCCCCTCGTAGTTCCCCGCGATCAGCGCCGCGAGTGCAGGGAGCACGAGCGCGGCGCCGATGCCTTCGAGCACCGACCAGCCGAGGCCGAGCACGACCACGGACCACGACGCTGCGGTGAGCGCGGATCCCAGCAGATAGATGACGAGCCCGATCGTGAACACGCGCCGCCGGCCCACGATGTCGCCGATCTTGCCGCCCGTGATCAGGAGCGCCGCCATGACGAGCGAGTACAACGTGATCACGCCCTGGATCGTGGTGACATCGGTGTCGAAGTCCGCGACGAGCTGGCTGATCGAGACGTTCATCACGGCTTGGTCCAGCACCATCAGGAATTGCGCCGCGGCGAGCACCACCAGCGGTCCCCACTTGCCCATGCGCGAAGTCTGCACGACCGTCCCACGACGTCGGCGCTCCTCGGAATGACGGTCGTGCGTCGACTCGTGACGCCCTGCTATCGAGCGAATCGCTCGATCCACACGAACCTGCAACCTCGTGCAGCCGGTCCGAGTCCAGCCGGTTGACGCGTGCTCGCCCCTGGAGCTCGACACGGACGAGTCCTGCGTCCTCCAGCACCCGGAGATTGGGTCCTCAGTGTGTCAAGGGGGCACATCAGGGCAGATCCGCTCTATTGCTGTAATCGTAGGAACAGGTATAGTATGGGGCAGACTGCCTAGAAGGAGCATGGGGAAGTTCTCCCTGACCCGGAGGTGCGAGGCGGGTGCACGTGGTCGTCGTCCAGCGCCATGAGGTCATCCGTCGCGGACTCTCGGAGATGGCGCGTCGCCTGGAATGCGTCGACGCGGTCACCTCCGTCGAGACCATCGCGCGCGCCTTTCAGGAGCTCGGCACATCCGCGGCACCCGACGTGATCCTGATCGACGACGCTCATGCGAATTGCGACCGCGCCGAGATCGTCGAATCCTTCCGAGGACAGCCGCGCCTGCTGTTGCTCGTCGCAGGCAGCGAGCCGCGGACGCTCGCCGCGGCCGCCCGCTCTGTGGCCGACGGCTACCTGATGCTGAGCTCGATCGACGAGGGGATGCTCGGTCGTGCGCTCGAACAGGTGCGGGCGGGGCACGTCCCGCTTCCCGAGGAGCTGGCCGACTACTTGCTGGGACAGGTTCGCACCGGCGACGCCGGCGGTGCGTTCCAGACGTTGACACCTCGCGAATCCGAGGTGATCGAGCTCCTTGCACGCGGACTGAGCAACAAGCAGATCGCGGTCCGACTCCAGATCTCCGTTCACGGCGTCAAGCGCCATGTGTCGAACATCCTGTCGAAGCTGTTGAGCCCGAACCGCGCCCAGGCAGTCGCGAAAGCCCTCCATGCAGGCATCGTCACACTCGATGAAGTGGACGCGCTGGATGGCACCGAGAGTGACGAGTCGTTGACATGGGCGAACTGATGACCAGAGATCTTCTCGCAGGTCCAGGCGAGGTCGCACCGCGACCCAGTGCGTCGCCGCTGACAGGTGGGCGAGACGCCCAGGTGTGGCGCGTGGACGAGCAGCGCGTCGTACGCAGACTCGCCCGCGCAGCTGACGCCGAGTTCGAAGCGCGCGTGATGATCTACGCGCACAGCCATGGCGTCCCAACCCCCCGAGTCCATGACGTGACGGGGTGCGACATCCAGATGGAGTACGTGCCCGGCGTGTCGATGCTCGACGCACTTGTCCAGGACCCGCGCACGTTCGTCAACCACGCGCGGGCACTCGCAGATCTCCACGAGCGGCTCCACAGCATCGAAGTTCCGTCCTGGCTGCCGGCTGGCGGCTATCCAGCAACGGCACTGCTCCACCTCGACCTTCAGCCTGGGAACGTCCTCCTCGGGGAACGTGGACCTGTGCTCATCGACTGGAGCAACGCATCGGTTGGTCCACCGAGCCTCGACGTCGCCGTGACCTGGCTCTCCATCGCGCTGAAGGGAACAGGCCAGCTCGGGGCCTCACAGCTCCATGACGCTCGCCAGACGTTCCTCGCGGCGTTCCTCCGGCGCTTCGATCGAGCAGCGGTGGTCCGAGAGCTCTCGCGCGGCGTTGCCTTCCTCCTTGCCGACCCACTGATCACCGATGAGGAGCGACGCGCGGTCGTCGCCGTTCGGGACGACCTCCAGCAACTCGAAGGTCGCATACCGGGGCGCCGGTGGGCCAGAGGCGGCGCATCCGATGCACGCATCGGCTGTCCGGACGTGGAGGACTGTTGATTCATCCAGCACGATCCACGACGATCGAGCCTGTGGAACGCTCGAGTCCGCGGCTCTCCAGCGCCGAGGCCATGCACGCGGACCGGGAACTCCTCGTGTGCGACGGTCTTCGCAAGTCGTTCGGTGCGCGCGTCGCTGTCGGCGGCCTGAGCTTCCACGTCGCGCGCGGCGAGCGGTACGGGTTGTTGGGCCCGAACGGGGCGGGGAAGACCACGACGATCTCGATGGTCTGTGGTCTCTTGCGTCGCGACGGAGGCTCCGTCACGCTCGAAGGTCGCGCGATCGACGAGCGGACCGTCGGTCCGAAGGCGCTCATCGGATACGTGCCCCAGGAGGTCGCGCTCTATCCCACCCTGACGGCACGCGAGAACCTCGCGTTCTTCGGGCGGTTGTACGGGCTCTCGGGGGGCGTGCTCACGAAACGAATCGATGCAGTCCTCGAACTTGCAGATCTGACCGATCGAGCCAGGGAACACGTCGCCGATTACTCCGGTGGCATGCAGCGTCGGCTGAACATCGCGGCAGCGCTGCTCCACGAGCCCAGACTTCTCGTGCTCGACGAACCGACGGTGGGTGTCGATCCACAGAGTCGGAACGCAATTCTCGAAACGGTCCGTGCGCTGAGCGAAGCAGGCACGTCGATCCTCTACACGACCCACTACATGGAAGAGGCGCAGCGTCTCTGCAACCGGATCGGGATCGTCGACGATGGGCGGATGATCGCAGAGGGGGGTTACGAAGACCTCGTCGGCCTCGTGCAGCAAGAGTCACACATTCGACTCGTCACGGACGTTGCTGCTCCGACGCTGGTCGGCGCGCTCCGAGACGCGCCGGGTGTTCGGGCGGTGACAGAGTCCGTCGATGACGTCGCCAATGAATACGACGTCCTGGTCGGCGATGCACGAGCCATGCTCCAGACGGTCATCGCCGCCGCGAACGACGCCGGCGCCACGATCGCGAAGCTCGAGGTCGTGGAGCCGGACCTCGAGGCCGTCTTCTTGCACCTCACCGGCAAGGCATTGCGCGACGAACCATGAGTTCGCTGTTCATCGTCGCCGGCAACGAGCTCCGACAGCGACTCCGCGATCGTTCCGCACTCATCGTGGCGTTCGTCGCTCCGCTCACCCTGACCGCGCTCATCAGCTTGGTTCCCTTCGAGAGCGGCTTTCACGCGTCGTTCGTCGTCGCCGACGAAGACGCCGGGATCTTGAGCACCGTGTTCGTCGACGACGTGCTCGGCTCTGCAGAGATACGCGAGGTCGCCGACATCGGCGAAGTCGACTCCATCGACGCCGCTCGTCGCGAGGTCGATGCAGGCCGAGCCGACGCGGCCTTCGTGCTTCCCGCCGGATTCTCGGACGATGCCCTGTCGGGAGCCGGCACCGGGATCACCGTGGTCGTGAAGTCGGACAAACCGATCGCCGGGGCGGTCGCGCGATCGATCGGTTCCGGTTTCTCCGCTCGTCTCGACGCCTACCGGATCGCTTCGCAAGCCGCCGAGGACACCGGGAGCGCGCCACCGACGCTTGATTCGGCGGCATCCGGTACCGGCGTCATCGATGTCGTCCCACAAGGAGCCGGTGGACGTGAGCTGACGTCTGCGGACTACTTCGCTCCCGCCATGGCGATCTTCTTCGTCTTCTTCGCGGTCGGTACCGGGGCTCGGAGCTTGCTCACCGAACGTTCCAACGGGACGCTCACGCGACTTCGAGCGAGCCCACTGTCGGCACGCACGCTGCTGTTCGGCAAGGCGCTCGCATCATTCGTCATCGGTCTCGTGAGCATGCTCGTCGTCATCGGTGCGTCGGCGTTGCTGCTCGGTGCCAGGTGGGGCGATCCCGTCGCAGTCCTCGGCCTGATCGTGGCAGTGACTCTGGTTGCCACCGCGATCACATGGACGATCGCAACGTTCGTCACGACCGAGGAACAGGCGGTCGCCTTCACCTCACTCGTCGCTGTCGGCCTCGGTCTGCTCGGCGGGAGCTTCTTCCCACTCGCACTCGCGCCCGAGCGCCTCCAGCGACTCGCGTCCTTGACTCCCAACGGCCAGGCGCTCCAAGGCTTCACGGACCTGTCGATCGATGCCGGCGGCGCGGCGCTCACCGGCCGCCTGGTGGTGCTCGTCTGCATCGCGCTCGTCGTCGGCGCCGTGGCCCTGACGCGCTCTCACAGGTTGGTCGAACGATGAGGGCGGTCGTCGCCCTCTCCGGCGTCGTGCTCCGACAGACCGTCAGGGACCGGCGGGCGCTCATCCTGATGCTGGTCTTGCCTCTCGCCGTCGCTGCCTTCGTCGGGATGGCAACGGAGCAATCTGACGAACTTCGCATCGGGGTCACGAAGAACAGCGGCCTCCTCGGGGAGGATCTGATCACGAAGCTCGATGCGCAGGAGAACGTCGACGTGCGTACCTACGATTCGAAGGGCGAGCTCG
>Ga0299914_10002901_pt1 | contig 11967 bp, 7 predicted proteins | sample RVTome_10_FD_201361 | JGI IMG/M metagenome (GOLD analysis project Ga0299914, IMG submission 201361) | Soil microbial communities from uranium-contaminated site in the Upper Colorado River Basin, Wyoming, United States - RVT153D57 (version 2) ... | reverse complement strand
GCTGATGTCGAAGTGTTTTTCTCTCCGTCGGATTTCCGTCGGAGATGTGTGAATCCCGTAGCCCGAAGGGCGGGGGGAGGCGGTAGAACTTCTCGATTCTGGGCCTGGCGCCGGGCGCCGACACCCCGACGTCGTCCTCGCGCAAAGCAAGGACCGCTACGTCCTTCACGGCCGCGTCGTCACGTCAAGCCTCGGAAAGAAAAGGGAGATTCCAGCCTTCACTGGAATGACGGGGAGGCACCCCAGCCCACCGGCAGCGCCATCAGGGCCACTAACCATCTGAAAAAGAACGAGATACCACGAATGCGGGGCGCAGCTCGCAAATCTACTATTTCGGAATTAGTACAAAACAAGAACAAAGTCAAGCGGAAAATGTCGAACGCCGGATCGGCACGGCATTCCCGCCGCAGCGTCCAGAAACGATTATTTTATTCGACGGCCGGCCGCCGGCGAAATCTCACGCCGGGCAGGTTTGGATTTCTTCGGGCGCCGGCTTCGGTCCGCGCCGCTCGAAGGCGGCGAAATAGGATTCTGTGTCGGGCAGGCGGTCGAACCGGGTGAGCTCGTAGCCGACGGCGTTGAACTCGCAGACCAGGAGCCGCGGCGGCGTCCCGTGCCGGTCCGTCGGCCGGTCGGCGTCGACAACGACGACGCTCCCGTCACGGGTCAAATCGTCGTGCAGGTGCCACAGGAACTCGCTGGGCCGGGCGATCTCGTGATACATGTGGATCATCAGGATCCGGTCGAACGACGCGTCGGGAAGCTGCGGATCGTTCGGCTCGCCCAGCTTCAGCGCGACATTGTCGAGCCGCTCGCGCTGCACCCGGCGGCCCAGGTCCTGGATCGTCGCCGGGACGATGTCCTCGGCGAGCACGCGCCCTTCGCGGCCGACGATCGGCGAGAGACGGACGGTATAATAGCCCTCGCCGGCGCCGATGTCGGCGATCGACATTCCCTCCCGGATCTCGGCGAGGCGGACCACCGTCTCGAATTCGCCGACGCTGTCGCGCGCATCCTCGTTGAGGTAGCGCGACGAGACGATCGGCGCGACGGGTCGCTGTGGATCCGGGAAGGAGGTTTGCTCCTGCGTCTGCGCCCGGCACGCGCCCAGCAGGACGAGCGGCAGGATCGCGGCGGCGAGCCACCTTGACCCCCTCCCCCTTGTGGGGAGGGATGGGGTGGGGGTGTCGGCCTCTGGCCGGCGCGCGACGAAGTCGCGCACCATCGCGCCGCATGGCCTGTCCCCCGGACAGGCCCGAGGATGCCGCGCGATCTCTAACCCTCCCCCATCAAGAGGGAGGGCTCTCCGGGCATGGCAGACCCGCTTACTCCACATCTTCCACTTCGACCTTCTCGCCGGTCACGCGCTGCGACAGAGCGGCGGCCATGAACCGGTCGAGTTCGCCGTCGAGCACGTCGGCGGGCGAGGTGGAGGTGACGCCGGTGCGCAGGTCCTTCACCAGCTGATAGGGCTGGAGGACATAGGACCGGATCTGGTGGCCCCAACCGATGTCGGACTTGGCGGCGTGCTGGGCGCTCGCCTCGGCCTCGCGCCGCTGCAGCTCGGCCTCGTAGAGCCGGGCCTTCAGCATCTTCATAGCTTCGGCCCGGTTCTTGTGCTGCGAACGCTGATTCTGGCAGGCCACGATGATTCCGGACGGCAGGTGGGTGATGCGCACGGCGCTGTCGGTGGTGTTGACGTGCTGGCCGCCGGCGCCGGACGAACGGTAGGTGTCGATCTTCAGGTCGGTCTCGTTCACCTCGATGTCGATATCGTCGTCGATCACCGGATAGACCCAGACGCTCGAGAAGCTGGTGTGGCGGCGGGCGTTCGAATCATAAGGGCTGATCCGCACCAGCCGGTGCACGCCGCTCTCGGTCTTGGCATAGCCATAGGCATTCTCGCCCTTGACCAGCAAGGTGGCGGACTTGATCCCGGCCTGCTCGCCGGCATGATAGTCGACCAGCTCGACCTTCATGCCGTGCCGCTCGGCCCAGCGCGTGTACATGCGCTGCAGCATCTCGGCCCAGTCCTGGCTCTCGGTGCCGCCGGCGCCGGCATTGACCTCGATATAGGTGTCGTTGGCGTCGGCCTCGCCGGCGAGCAAGGCGGCGACCTTGTCGCGCTCGGCGCGCTCGGCCAGCGCCGCGATCGCCGCCACCGCATCGTCGACCAGGGCTTCGTCGCCCTCGGCCTCGGCCATCTCCATCAGCTCGACGGTGTCGGCCAGCTCCTTCTCGATCGAACGCGTCGCGCTGATCGCCTCGTCCAGACGCCGGCGCTCGCGCATCACGTCCTGCGCCGCCTTGGGGTTGTCCCACAAGGTCGGGTCCTCGACCCGCGCGTTGAGCTCGTCCAGCCGCCTGAGCGCACGGTCCCAGTCCAGGAACCGGCGCAGCAGGTCGAGGGCCGACCTTATCTGGTCGATGGAGGCTTGCGCTTCGGCGCGCATGTCATGGTCTCCGATAGGCTGTTCCCCGGCGAAGGCCGGGGCCCAGCTGTCTGTTCGTTCGGCTGGATCCCGGCTTCCGCCGGGACACGGCCAGCGCCTCGCGCCGGCCTAGTAAATCCCGCCCTCTCTTTGCAAGAATTCGCTGTCCCGCGCCGCGTCGGACCTTGGCGCCACCCGACGCGTCTGCGCCTGGGCGGCATAGTCGATCTCGTCGCGCGCCACCGTCCGCCGCGGCTCGCTCTCCGGCTTGAACGCTTCCCAGATCACCGCGGCGCGCGGATCCGTGCCGGGCCATTCGCCGAACACCCGCCGCCCGGAACGGCGGTCGATCCGGACCATCCTGATGCCCTGCGGCGCCCGGAACGGGACAATCGGCATGCCTTCGAAGGCGATGCGGGCGAACTGGCGGAAGATCGGCGCGGCAAGCCGGCCGCCTTGCGCATAATGGCCCATCGGCCGCGGCTGGTCGAAACCCATATAGACGCCGGCGACGATGTCGGCCGATCCGCCGACGAACCAGACGTTGGTCGGTCCGGAGGTGGTTCCGGTCTTGCCGAACAGCGGCCGGTTGAGATCGCGCAGGCTCGTTGCCGTGCCGCGCTGGACGACACCCTCGAGCATGTGGACCACCTGATAAGCGGTCATCGGATCGATGACCTGGCGGGTGCGCAGCGGCGGACGCGGCATCGGTCGGCCGTCCCACTCCGGCGCGTTGCAGCCTTCGCAGGGACGGGTGTCGGCGCGCCAGATCACGCGGCCGCGCCGGTCCTGGACGTAATCGATCAAGGTCGGCGTCTGGGCCCGGCCCTGATTGGCGAAGATGGCGAAGGCGTTCACCATCCGCATCACCGTCGTGTCTCCTGCGCCGAGCGATATCGGCAGATAGGGGATGCGCGAATAGTCGCCGACGCCCATCTGCTGGGCGCGGCGCACGACCGCGTTCATGCCGATCTGGTTGGCGGTGCGCACCGTCATCAGGTTGCGCGACTGCTCGAGGCCCCACCGCATCGTCTGCGGGCCGGCATGGCCGCCCGAGAAGTTGCGGAAGCATTTGGCGTCGGACCTGCCCTGGTTGGTGCAGAACGGCGCGTCGATGATGATCGAGGCGGGGGTCATGCCGGCGTCGAGCGCGGCCGAATAGACGATCGGCTTGAACGTCGAACCGGGCTGGCGCAGCGCCTGCGTGGCCCGGTTGAAGTCGGAGAGGCGCGCATCGAAGCCGCCCTGCATCGCGCGGATGCGGCCCGATCCGACTTCCTCGACGACGATCGCGCCGGACACTTCGGGGATCGTTCGAAGCGCCCAGGCTTCGCCTTCCTGCTCGACCGCGATGATGTCGCCCGGATCGAGCGCGTCGAATGCCGACCCGCCGCCGCCACGGCGCGGCATCGACGCCAGCGAAGCCGGCAGGGTGCCGGTGCTGCCGTCGGTGAAGCCGATTGTCGCGCTGCCGCCTTCCTTCGAGATCACGACCGCCTCTCGCCAGTCGTCATAGCCGACCCCGAACGGCGCCGCCGCGAGCTGCGAACGCCAGTCCTGCGACATGTCGACGCTGAGGCCGGGGTCGCGCCAGCCGCGGCCGCTCTCGTAACGCATCAGCCCGTCGCGCAGCGCCTCCGCGGCGGCTTCCTGCATCCTCGGATCGTAGGCGGTGCGGACCCACAGGCCGCCGGCATAGACGCTGTTCGGGCCGGCCTCGGCATTGTCGCCGAACCGCTCGATCAGCGCCCGGCGCACCTCCTCCATATAATAGCCTCCGATGTTGCGGACGCTCTCGGTTCCGCCGCGGGCGATGCCGAGCGGCTGGCGGATCGCCGCGTCGCGCTCTGCCGCCGTGATGAAGCGATTGCGCGCCATCTCGGATAGCACCCAGTTGCGCCGTTCGATCGCCCGGTCGGCGTGGCGCACCGGATCGTAATTGGCCGGCGCCTTGGGGAGCACGGCCAGATAAGCGGATTCCGCGAGGGTCAGATCGTCGACGTCCTTGTCGAAATAGGCCCGCGCCGCCGCCTGCACGCCATAGGCATTCCGGCCGAGGAAGATCTGGTTGAGGTACAGCTCGAGGATCTGCTCCTTCGAAAGAACGGATTCGATCCGGCGGGCGAGGAAGGCCTCGCGGATCTTGCGCGTCACCGAATATTCGTCGCCGGTGAAGAAGATCTTCGCGACCTGCTGGGTGATCGTCGATCCGCCGCGCGCCCGCTCGCCGGTGCCGGACTTGGAAACATAATCGAACACCGCCCCGACCACGCCGGGATAATCGATCCCTTCATGTTCGAAGAAGGTGCGGTCCTCGGCGGCGAGGAAGGCGTTGATGAGCTGCGGCGGGAACTCCTCGTAGGCGAGCTGCACGCGGCGCTCGCGCGCGAAGCTCTGCACCGGATCGCCGTTGACGTCGCGGACATAGCTGGGCAGCACCGGCTCGTAGGTGAGCAGCGATTCCGCCGATGGCAGGTCGCGCGCGAAGATCATCCAGAGGATGAAATAGGCAAGGAAGGGCAGCGCCAGCAGCACTGCCAGCAGCTTCACCCACCTCTTCCTCCAGGCGCGCCGCGCGAACGTCCCGGCCGCAGCCAGGCTGCCGCCGAAGCCGCCGGCGTCGCGCCTGAGAGTGATACGCTCCGAACCTTGTTCCGCAGTCATATGGCTGGGCCATTAGCCGAACGGGCCCGACGCGTGAAGCGCCGGTGCGGCGGATCGAGGCGGCGGGGCGCACGGTATTCGCGATTCATCCGTCGATGATCCACTCTGTCGAATTCACGCATCGGGCAGGAAACGCCTGGCAAAATGCGCCTCGATCGCGCGGCGCATGCCGTCGGCGATCTGGCGGCGCCCCGCCTCGGACTGGACGTAGGCGGCGTCGACCTCGTTGGTGAGATAGCCGGATTCGAACAGGATCGAGGGGATGTCCGGCGCCTTCAGGACGATGAAGGCGGCGAAGCGATGCCAGTCCGGCCGAAACGGAAAGACCGGCGCGGCCTCGCGGTGGAGCAGGCGGGCGAATTCGGCCGAAACGTCCATGCTCTCGCGCTGGGCGAGGTCGATCAGGATGAGGTTGACGTTGGGGTCCGGACTCATCGGCGCGCCGGCGATTAGTCCGGCCTCGTTCTCGCGCGCCGCGAGCAGGGCCGCCTCCCGGTCGGACGCGACTTCGGACAGGGTGTAGACCGTCGCGCCGCGTGCCTGGTCGTTGCGCGGCGCCGCATCGGCATGGATCGAGATGAACAGGTCGGCGCCGAGCCGGCGGGCGATGCCGTAGCGCTCCTGAAGATCGAGATAAGTGTCGTCCTCTCGGGTCAGCGCCACCCGCACGCGCCCGGTCCGGGCCAGGTCGTCGCGGATCGCCAGCGCCAGCGCCAGCGTGATGTCCTTTTCCCGCGTCGCGCCGAACGGCGAGGAGGCGCCGGGGTCGCGTCCGCCATGGCCCGGATCGATCACCACCAAAGGCGAGTTCGCTCCGCGCGCACGCGTGACCGCCGGCAGCGCCGCGTCGACGGCCTGTTCCGGCGCTACGAGCGGGATCGTCACGCCGCCGCCGGGCGGGCTCGACACGGGATCGCCGTCGCCGGCGATCAAGACGGGGCCGAGAATGGTGGCGATCAGGGTCAGCAACCATATCATGACCGCATCCTGGCGCCGGGGCAGGGCCGGGGTCCAGCAAAATTCGCGGTTTCGCCCCACGGCGGTTGCCGCTCGTCCCCCGGGGTGCTAGCAGCCCCTATCGCGCCGGGATCTTGCCCTGGGCGATGGGAATTCGCCGGCGCGACGCCGGTTCTTTAGGTTGACGCTGCATGTGGTATCCTTCCGTCACGCTGACGCGCCGCCCCTCGGGCGGAGGCGTGCCTGACGGACGGTCGGCAAGGCGAATTGAGCCGGTGACCGGCCAGCCCCGCGCAGCAGACGCGACACATTATCTTTCAACCCGGACACAGGACGCGCGGCCGGTACATGCCGCGCGGCCGTCCATATTCGAGCGCGGCGGTCGCGGTGGGCCAAGGCCTGCGGCCGGCGCGTGGAGTGACATTGATGACCATGCGCATGCTGATCGACGCGCGCCACCCGGAAGAGACCCGCGTGGCCGTGATCAAGGGAAATCGAATCGAGGAATTTGATTTCGAGTCCGCCGAGCACAAGCAGCTCAAGGGAAATATCTATCTAGCCAAGGTCACGCGGGTCGAACCGTCGCTGCAGGCGGCGTTCGTCGATTATGGCGGCAATCGCCACGGCTTCCTGGCCTTCTCCGAAATCCATCCGGACTATTACCAGATCCCCACCGAGGATCGCGAAGCCCTGCTCCGCGAGGAGGCCGAGCACGCCGCCGAGGAGGCCCGGCTGCGCGCGGCCGAGATCGAGCAGGAAGACGATCCCGAGGGCGGCGTCGTCGAGGTCGACGACGTGCCGATGTCGGCCGAGGACGACGAGGAGGCCGGAGACGGTTCGGCGCCCGTCCCGGCGGAGGAAGCAGAGAACGGTTCCGAGGAGAGCGCCGCCGAGAATCTGCGCCGCCGCCGCCAGGCGCTCCGCCGCCGCTACAAGATCCAGGACGTCATCCGGCGGCGCCAGGTGCTGCTGGTCCAGGTCGTCAAGGAGGAGCGCGGCAACAAGGGTGCGGCGCTGACCACCTATCTGAGCCTCGCCGGCCGCTATTGCGTGCTGATGCCCAACACCAGTCACGGCGGCGGCATCAGCCGGAAGATCGCGAACGGGCCCGACCGCAAGCGGCTGAAGCAGATCATGTCCGATCTCAAGCTGCCCGCGTCGATGGGACTGATCGTGCGCACCGCCGGCCTGTCCCGGACCAAGACCGAGATCAAGCGCGACTTCGACTATCTCGCCCGCCTGTGGGACGAGATCAGGGACAAGACCCTCGGCTCGTCGGCGCCGGCGCTCGTCTATCTCGACAGCGATCTGATCAAGCGGGCGATCCGCGACATCTACAATCGCGACATAGACGAGGTGATCGTCGAGGGCGACGAAGGCTATCGCGACGCCCGCGCCTTCATGAAATTGCTGATGCCGAGCCATGTCCGGCGGGTGAAGCAATATGTCGACCCGGTGCCTCTGTTCCAGCGCTACGGCGCCGAGGACCAGCTCTCCGCCATGTATCAGCCGGTGGTGCAGCTGAAGTCGGGCGGCTACGTCGTGATCAATCCGACCGAGGCCCTGGTGTCCATCGACATCAACTCCGGCCGATCGACCCGCGAGCATAATATCGAGCAGACCGCCTTCCAGACCAACCTCGAGGCGGCGAACGAGATTGCGCGGCAGCTGCGCCTGCGCGACATGGCCGGCCTCGTCGTCATCGACTTCATCGACATGGAATCGAGCGGGCATATCCGCAAGGTCGAGAAGGCGATGAAGGACGCGCTCAAGAACGACCGCGCCCGCATCCAGGTCGGCCGCATCTCCTCGTTCGGCCTGCTCGAGATGAGCCGCCAGCGCCTGCGCACCGGCGTGCTCGAGGCTTCGACCCGGCCCTGCGTGCATTGCGAGGGCACCGGCCTGATGCGGACCGCCTCGTCGGCGGGCCTGTCGGCGCTGCGAATGCTCGAGGATGAGGCCGCGCGCGGCCGCGGCTCGCGCATCGTGCTGCGCGCCGGTCGCGAGGCGGCCATCTACCTGCTCAACCGCAAGCGCGACGAGATCATCGACGTCGAGCGCCGCTACGGCGTCGCCATCGAGGTGCTGATCGAGGAGAGCTTCGAGGGCGCCCGCATGGCCGTCGAATCGCTCGGTCCGCCGCCGGCCGAGCGGCCGCGCGCCGCGCCGATCGCGCCGATCGAGATCGAGGATGAGGAGGAGATCCTCGAGGACGAAGAAGAAATAGAAGACGAAGAAGACGAAGAGGACGAAGAGGAAGCCGTCGCCCCGGGACGGGGCGGTCGGGCCGCTGCGACCGAGACCCGCGAGGAGCGCGAGGCGCGCGAGGAGCGTGGCGAGGGACGCCGTCGCCGCCGCCGCCGGGGCCGTCGCGGCGGTCGCCGCCGCGAGCGCGAGGGCGAGGAGCCGATGGCTGACGAGGCTGCGCCTGTCGCCGCCGCGGCGGAGGGCGAGGCGCCTGCTGAGGAGGCTGCCCCCATCGAGGCGCCTGCATCCGCCGGTGAAGCGGTGCCGGCCGATGAAGGCGAAGCCCCCAAGAAGGGCCGCCGCCGTCCCCGCGCCCGCAAGCGGGACACCGCTGTGGAGGAAACGGCTGCTGAAGAAACGATCGCGCCGGTCGCCGAGGTCGTGCCCGCCGAGCCTGCGCTCGAGGTGGCCGCCTCCGAGGAGGTTGCGGCCAAGCCGAAGCGTCCCCGCCGTCGCAAGGCCGCGGCCGAGCCCGAGGTGCCCGTGGCCGAGTTCGAGGCACCCGCGGCAGAGCCCGAGGCGCGCGAAGCCGCACCGGAGGCGGCCAATGACCCCAGTCCCGCTCGCCGCACCCGAACGGCCCGCAAGGCCGCGCCTGCGTCGGCCTCGGCTTCGGAAGCCGCCGCCGCCGATTCGCCGTCGGCCGAAGCCGAGGGTGATGCCGAGGGCGAGGACGGTTCGCCCCGGCGCGGCTGGTGGCAGCGGACGTTCGGGGCCTGAGGCCCGAATTCCATTGCGATCGGATCGGCCGAACGGCCTGAGGACTTCGGAATGTGCGGAAATGATGGGAAGATGGGGCATGATCCGATTCGACCGAGTCGGATCATGTTTCTGGGCCCTGTTGTCTGAGCGCGCGTAGCGCCGTTTCATGTCGGGTTCAGGCGATGAGAAGGATAGCGCGTATCATGGCTGAACCTCTCCTCCCGGCGCGCCGCGCCGCCGCGGGCCGGACCGGTGCATTCCTCGTTCGGCTGACGATGCTGATCGCCCTGAGCTTTGCCGCCGTGGCCCGGCCGGCGGCGGCCCAGTCGATCCTGCGCGACGCCGAGACCGAGGTCCTGCTGCGCGACATGTCGCGGCCGCTGATCGAGGCGGCGGGGCTGGAGCCCGACAACGTCCAGATCGTGCTGATCCACAATCAGGAGATCAACGCCTTCGTTGCCGGCGGTCAGGTCGTCTATATCCATTCCGGCCTGATCACCGCGGCCGACAATGCCAACGAGGTTCAGGGCGTCATCGCCCACGAGCTCGGCCACATCACCGGCGGGCACATCATCCGATTGAACGAGGGCGTCCAGCAGGCGACCGGGATCATGATCCTGTCGCTGATCCTCGGCGCCGCGGCGATGGCGGCCGGAGCGGGCGAGGCCGGCATGGGCGTGCTCGCCGCCGGGCAGCAGGCGGCGCTCGGCCGCTTCCTTGCCTTCTCGCGTACCCAGGAATCCTCGGCCGACGCGGCCGGGGTCAGCTTCCTCCACGGCGCCGGCATCAGCGGCCGCGGTTCGCTGGCTTTCTTCGAGCGGCTCCAGGACATGGAGTTCCGCATGAACATCCCCCAGGACAACGGCTACGCTCGCACCCACCCGCTGAACAGCGAGCGCCTCGCCATGCTGGAGCATGCCTATCAGTCCGACCCGGCCTGGGACCGGCAGACCGATCCGGCGCTCGAGGAACGCTTTCAGCGGGTCCGCGCCAAGTTGATCGGCTTCGTCGAGGATCCGCGCCGGGTGATGACCCGCTACCCGGAAACCGACAACAGCGTGCCCGCCCGCTACGCCCGCGCTTATGCCTGGCATCGCTCCGCCCATCCCGACCGCGCCCTCGGCGAGACCGAGAGTCTGCTGCAGTCGAGGCCGAACGATCCCTATTTCCTCGAGCTCAAGGGTCAGATCCTGCTCGAATCGGGCCGCCCGGGCGAGGCGCTGGAATCGCTGCGCCAGGCGGTCGGGCTGATGCCCGATCAGCCGCTGATCGCCGCCTTGTTCGGCCACGCCTTGATCGCGACCGAAGATCCGCAGAATTTCGAGGAGGCGAAGCGCGTGCTTCGGGTTGCGGTGCAGCGCGACAATGACAATCCCTTCGCCTGGTATCAGCTCGGCATCGTCTATGATCGCGAGGGCGATCAGGCGCGCGCCGCGCTCGCCACGGCGGAGCGCTACAACCTGACCGGGCAGCCGCAGCTGGCATTGGCCAATGCCGAGCAGGCGTTGATGGGCATAGCCGTCGGGACGCCCGACTGGTTGCGGGCGCAGGATATCGCGATGGTGTCGCGCAGCCAGGTCCAGCGGCAGCGCGGCAGGAATCGCTGATGGCGGATGGATCGCGCCTGCGCGCGGGCAGTTGGAAATTTCCCGTCCTCGCCGGGCTGATCGGAATCCTGATCGGCGCCGGGGCGATGCTCGCCGCCAATGGCTATTTCGTCCGTTCCTATCTGCTCGAGCATCCCGAGGTGCTGCCCGAGGCGATGGAACGGCTGAGGGCTCGGGAGATGGCTCAGACGGTGAGCCAGTATCGGGCCACGATCGAGACGCCGTTCCATGGCGCCTGGGCCGGGGCCGCCGACGGTGACGTCGTGCTGGTCGAGTTCTTCGATTATGCCTGCAGCTTCTGTCGCGCCTCCAATGCCGACGTCGAGCGCCTGCTGCGCGAGGATCCGCGGCTGAAGGTGGTGTGGCGCGAATATCCGGTGCTCGGACCGGCCAGCGAGGAGGCGGCGATCGCCAGCCTCGCCGCAGCCAGGTCCGGCCGCTTCCGTGCCTTCTACGACAGCCTGTTCGCGGCCGGCCGACCGACGGAGGCCAGCATCGCCGCGGCGCGCGAGACTGTCGGCGTTGCCCCGGCGAGCCTTTCGCCCGAATTCCGCACCGAACTCGAACGCAATTTCCAGATCGCCCGCGCGATCGGCGCGAGCGGCACGCCGACCTTCGTGATCGGCGACCAGGTGCTTCAGGGGGCGGTGGGCTATCAAACGCTCCGGGAAGCGATCGAGGCGGCGCGGGCGGGCTAGGAATTGAGGAATGGGGAATGGGGAATGGGAAATCCGGAAGATACTCCAGTCCCCAGTCCCCAGTCCGTCACCCCTTGAACCCCTGAGCCACGACATACCATTCGGACGATCCCTTGCGGCTGGCCGGCGGCTTGGCATGCTTGACCGTGGTGAAGCGGCGCTTCAGTTCGGCGACCAGGCCGGCATCGGCGCCGCCGGCGAGCACCTTGGCGACGAAGGCCCCGCCGGGGCGCAGCACCTCCACGGCGAATAAGAGCGCCGCCTCGACCAGGGCCATCGTGCGCAGATGATCGGTCTGCGGATGGCCGACCGTGTTCGCCGCCATGTCGGAGAGGATGAGGTCGGCCGGCCCGCCGAGCGCCTCCCTCAGCCGGTCCGGCGCCGCATCGTCCATGAAATCCATCTCGAGGATCGTCGCGCCGTCGATCGGCTCGGTCGGCAGCAGGTCGATGCCGACCACCGCCGCCTGCGGCGCCTGCCTGCGCACCACCTGCGCCCAGCCGCCCGGCGCGATGCCGAGATCGATGACGCGCTTCACGCCCTTGAGGAAGGAGAACCTCTCGTCGAGCTCGATCAGCTTGTAGGCGGCGCGCGATCGATAGCCCTCGGCCTTTGCGCGTCGGACATAGGGATCGTTGAGCTGCCGCTCGAGCCAGCGCG
>Ga0299914_10002900_pt1 | contig 11968 bp, 9 predicted proteins | sample RVTome_10_FD_201361 | JGI IMG/M metagenome (GOLD analysis project Ga0299914, IMG submission 201361) | Soil microbial communities from uranium-contaminated site in the Upper Colorado River Basin, Wyoming, United States - RVT153D57 (version 2) ... | reverse complement strand
GACAATCGGTCGATCGAACGGCCCCGCGCTCCACCCCGCTCGAATCCCTCAGGAAGGCGGCGCCGTTGCTGCGCGACCGTCGCTACGTCCTGGCATTGGGGGCGACCTTCGTTGGCTGGTGGGTTCTGGCCGGGCCCGCCCAGACGATTGGTCCGGTCTTCGCGGCCGAGGAGCTCGATTTCAGCAAGTTCGCGATCGGCGCCGCCGTGACGCTGCTCTCGATCGGCGAGGTACTGGTGCTCTTCGCTGCGGGAAGCGCAGCGGACCGGCTCGGACGAAAGGCCGTGCTCCTTCCCTCGCTGGTCGTTACCGCCGTGGCCGTCGCCCTCGTCGGTCAGATCGAGCAGGCACCCTGGGCCTACTTTCCCCTCATGGTCGCGGCGGGGGCCGGCGTGGCGGCCGGGAGCACGGCCGCGGGGGGTCTGTTGGCCGATTCGATCAGGAGTCACGGCGCTCAACAGAAGGGCGGATCGGGGTCCGCGGTGGGCGTCAACCAGATGGCGGGAGATCTGGGTTACCTCCTCGCGCCGACGACCGTCGGATTCCTGGCTGAAGTGGGCGGTTTCGGGTTGGCCTTTCTCGCGGCGGCCGCGCCCGCGGCCCTGCTGCTGGCGTGGACGGTAACGCTGCCGAACTACCGAGCCGAGCGCGTCGAGGACGCCGAGCACCCCGAGACGGCGCCCGAACCGGGGTCGGTGACGATCTGACGCGGCCGGTTCATCTCGCTCTCCCTTTAGGGTGAGCCGGTGAATGCGCCCAGCTACGAGGACGCCGGCGTCAAGGGCCAGTCCGAAGCACTATCGGCGGTCGAGCGCCACCTTCGGCCCACGTTCTCATTCCCGACCAACGGCGAGGTCCTCACCGAGTTCGGTCACTACGCCAGCGTCATCAAGCTCACTCCGGACCTCGCCCTGGCGCTCTGCACCGATGGCGTCGGGTCCAAGACGATTGTTGCGAGCTCGCTCAACCGGTACGACACGATCGCGTTCGACTGCGTGGCGATGAACGTCAACGACCTTCTGTGCGTGGGGGCTCGCCCCCTTGCGCTGGTGGACTATCTGGGCGTCCACACCCTCGATGCGCATCGTGCGGACGAGCTGCTCGGTGGTCTCGGAGCCGCGGCCAAAGAGGCGAGCATCGCGGTCCCCGGAGGCGAGGTCGCGCAGCTTCCGGAGGTCATCGGGTCGGATGGCCGCACTCAGGGCGATCCAACCGCGTTCGATCTCGTGGGAACGTGCGTCGGAACCCTCCATCCAGACGAGCTCATTCTCGGTCGCGCCGTCGTCGCTGGAGACGCAGTCATCGGGCTCAGATCGTCCGGGCTGCACTCGAACGGCTACACCCTCGCCCGCCGCATCCTGTTGAGGGAGGCCGGCCTGAATCTGAACGAGCACGTCGACGAGCTCGGACGCTCGTTGGGAGAGGAGCTTCTCGAGCCAACCTCTATCTACGTGAGGGCGGTCACCGCTCTGTGGGACGCGGGAATCGAGACGCGCGGACTGTCCCACATTACCGGCGAAGGGTTCGCGAACCTCGTCCGTCTGGAGGCCGAGGTCGGCTACGAACTCGACGCGCTGCCCGATCCGCAGCCGGTCTTCGACCTGATCCAACAGCGCGGGGGGATCGACGACGAGGAGATGTTCAGGGTCTTCAACATGGGCGTGGGGATGGTCATCATCACGGCGCCCTCCGAGGTGACGAGGGCTGTGGACATCCTCGAGAGCTCGGGTCAAGAGGCGCGCCGGATCGGAACCGTGGTCGACGAGCCGGGAATCGTCCGGCTGACGCAGTACGACCTCGAGCTCTAATTCCCCTTAACTCAAGCGCCAAAGGGCGAACCCGTAACGAGGCCGGCGATCGTCGCGCCGCCCGGGACTTCTTTCGACGAAAAACGACGCTCACGGTGGCTATTGGTCGAAAGTGAGGTTCCACAGCGCGAGGCGCAGGCGGGTCACCTTGGCTTTTTTTGTGGCCGCCGCCGCCCTGACCTCATCGAGCTTTGCCGTGAGTTCAACCTGTTGCTCGCGCATGTCTTTCTCGAGATCGTGGATCAACCTCCGGGCGGCCTCCACCTCTCCGGCCCGCACCAGGGTGGCCGAGAATGCGAGCTTGTCATCGGCGACCTCCCGGGCGTGCTGAGAAAAGACGCGCGCGTAACGCGTGAGCTCAAAAGTCGCCGCATCCTCATCGCGCGCGGCTCGAGAACACTCCTTAATGAGCTCGTCGAGCTCCCGCCTGAATCGCCCGATACACATGACGGACTGTTTCGACCTTGGGGGCCCCACCCCTGCCGTGGCGCCCCGATGCTTTTCTGGACTCGGCGGTCAGTTTCCAAAGCGGAGGAGCCGTCCAGGGACGGCTATTGTGGCGCCCATGGCAACCGAAGAAAAGAAGCAGGACGACTCGCTCAAAGAACAGGGTCAAATGGCCGCGGTCGCCCAGACGGCTCCCATAGAGGAGCGCATCGCCGAGCTGGAGGCCAAGAGGTCGGAAGCTCGTGCGGCGGGGGGCGAACAGGCCATAGCCCGGCAGCACGATCGAGGCAAGTTGACCGCCCGCGAGCGCATCGAATCCCTCCTCGACAGCGACTCGTTCGTCGAGACGGACCAGTTGGTGAAGCATCGTAGCTATGGCTTCGGCATCGAGGGAAAGCGTCCGTACTCGGATGCTGTGGTCACGGGATGGGGCTCGATCGACGGCCGCAAGGTATTCGTCTTCGCCGAGGACTTCACCGTCTTCGGCGGTTCGCTCAGCGAGGTAATGGCCGAGAAGATCTGCAAGGTCATGGATCTCGCGATGGCCACGGGGGCTCCGCTGATTGGACTTAAGGACTCGGGAGGCGCCCGTATCCAGGAGGGTCCCTCCTCGCTCGCAGGCTACGGCTACATCTTCGACCGCAACGTTCGTTCCTCTGGGGTCATCCCGCAGATCTCGGCCATCATGGGCCCCTGCGCGGGCGGCGCCGTGTACTCCCCTGCCATCACCGACTTCAACTTCATGGTGGACGAGACGAGCCATATGTTCATCACCGGCCCCGACGTCATCAAAGCGGTGACCGGCGAAGAGGTGACTCAGGAGGAGTTGGGCGGTGCCATGAGCCACGCATCGAAGTCCGGGTCGGCGCACTTCGTTGCTCAATCCGACGAGGATTGCCTCGAACAGATCCGTTACCTGTTGAGCTTCCTACCCTCCAACAACTTCGAGTCTCCCCCTTACTTTGCGCCCACGGACGACCCGGCCCGGCTATGCGACGAGTTGATCGACCTCGTCCCCGATTCACCCAACAAGCCCTACGACATGCACCAGGTGATCGGGAGCGTCTTCGATGACGGTGAGTTCTTCGAGGTGCACTCGCACTGGGCCAAGAACGTCATCGTGGGTTTCGCCCGCCTAGGCGGCCACTCGGTCGGGATCGTCGCGAACCAGCCACAGGTGCTCGCCGGCTGTCTCGATATCGAGTCCTCGACCAAGGCCGCGCGCTTCGTGCGCTTCTGCGACGCGTTCAACATCCCGCTCGTCACGTTCGTGGACGTTCCCGGCTTCCTGCCCGGAACCGAACAGGAGTACGGCGGCATCATCCGGCATGGCGCGAAGCTTCTCTATGCATTCAGTGAGGCGACGGTTCCACGCATGACGGTCATCACTCGCAAGGCCTACGGCGGCGCCTACGTGGTCATGAACTCGAAGCACATCCGAAGCGACGTCTCCGTTGCGTGGCCCTCCGCACAGATCGCGGTCATGGGGGCCGAGGGGGCCGTGAATGTCATTCACAGGCGAGAGATCTCCTCCGCGGACGACCCAGAGACGAAACGCGCCGAATTGATTGCAAGCTACTCGGAACATCTTCTCAACCCGTACGTGGCGGCCGAGCGCGGCTACGTTGATGCAGTCATCGACCCACGCGACACACGTGTGCGTCTTCTGCGAAGTCTCGAGATGCTGCGTAGCAAACGCGAATCCATCCCTCAGCGCAAACACGGCAACGTGCCGCTTTAGGGGCTGTAGATGACCGAGCACCTCGACAAACCCGAGGACCTCGCTATCGAATCCATCTCGGGACGGCCGAGCCCGACCGAGCGCGCCGCCATCGAGGTGGCCCTCAAAGAGCTCATCGAGACCGAGCACCGGGCCCGCGCCCTCTCGGTATGGCGGCGCGCATCCCGCTCTCAGGGACGAAGGCTTGGCATGGGCGACTACCGCGATCGCTTCGATCCCGAGGAGGCCTGGCGACTGTCACTCCGCTTTCCGAATGGGGGCAGAGAGTATCCGGGTCTTAACGGCCGCGGCGATGCCAAGTAAATGCTGGAGTACTCGAGGGCGTCGCGCGATGACCTCGCGACCGTTGTCGAGTTCATCGCTCCCCTGAACGTCAAGGCCGGTCACAGGATCGGGTACCTCGGCGACAGACCCGAGGAGATCGCCCGGGAGCTCACGGAGTACGGCGCAATCGACAACGCTTTCGTCGCCCGGCGAACCGGTGAGCTCGTGGGCTTCATGGCGATTGATGTAGACGAGGGGCTCGGCCGCTCGTACCTGTTCGGACCCTGGGTCGATGTCGCCCCTTGGGACGAGATCGCAAATCGCTTGGTCGACGCGTGCCTCGCGATCGTTCCGGACAATGCTACGGAGCAGCTCGAGGTGTTCTTTGACATCGCGAACGACAACGTCTCCAGGTTGGGGAACGGCCTTGGGTTCGAGACCTACAAGGACGTGCGCACACTCAGATTCGACCGCTCCGATCTGGACGACGTCGGACCGGGGACGGCGACTCCTGCCGAAACCCGGCATCACGAAAGCCTGATGAGGCTCCACGATCAAGCCTTTCCGAACACCCACCTCCCCGGGATGCGCATGCTCGAGGAGCTGGGAGAGACCAAGGCCTGCTTCGTTCGAGCCGATTCAGACGAAGTTGTTGGTTACATTTATCTCGAGGTCGACGACACGACCGGGTCCGCGAGCCTGGAGTTCGTTGCTACGGCCGAGCGCGCACGAGGTCGCGGGATCGCGACAGACCTGGTGCAGACTGGCCTCCGGTGGATGTTCGGTTTCGAATCGGTATCTGAAGCGTGGCTCGTGGTCGACGAGAACAACTTGGGCGCCCGCGAGCTTTACAAGAGGCTGGGGTGGACCGAGGTCCATCGTCTGACCTCTATGCGTCGTGCGGGCCGCCCCCCGACGACTCTCCCGAGTAGGTATTAGCGGAAAGAGCGTATTTCGGACAAAGGGCGTCTTCCTGTAGCGTCTTGTTCATATGGCCGAACCCCACCACCAGGAAACCTCCGATCCTCAGCAGAGTTCGCACTTCAAGGCGATCTTCGACCACGCGCCCATGGGGATTGGGTTGGTTGATCGCAGGGGCAGAACACTCGAAAGCAACCAGCTTCTCGAGGAGTTGAGCGGATTCAGTGCGAAGGAACTGCGAGACCTCGACTTCAACGAGATAACCCATCCGGACGACATCGAGCCCAACGCGACCCTCTTTACGGAAATGATGGAGGGTCGACGGTCCCGGTTCAGCATCGACAAGCGCATGTACCGGAAGAACGGTGATCCGATCTGGGTGCGCGTGACAGTGTCTGCGCTCGAGCAGGACGGCGACGGCCGGCCTCGATACGCCCTCGGCATGATCGAGGACATCACCGAACGCCGGCGCCAGGATGATCGCTACAGCGCTCTGCTCGGGAAGCTGACTCAGGTCCAAGCCCTTTTCGAAGCCGCGTTTCGCAACGCGGCTCTCGGCATGGACCTTACGGATGACAGTGGCCGCTTCCTCCAGGTCAACCGGGCGCTTTGCGAAATGGTGGGTTACAGCGAAGACGAGCTCCTAGGAATGCGATGGCACGACATCACCCATCCAGACGATCTCGCAGCGAGCGAGCAACGATTTGACGTGACCTTCGAGGGCGGTGACGTCGTCGACTTCACGAAACGGTACGTGCACCGAAACGGCACCATCCTGTGGTGCAAGCTCAATTCCTCACTAGTGCGAGACGAAGACGGACGGCCGCTTTTCGCGGTCGCTCAAATCCAGGACATCACTCATCAGCGTGAGCTTGAACAAGAGCTCGCCCAAGCACAAAAAATGGAGGCCGTAGGGCGCTTGGCCGGCGGAGTCGCGCACGACTTCAACAACCTGCTGCTTGTGATCAACAACTACGCGCAGATGCTGCGCGACGACATGAGCCCGAACGACTCGCGACGGGACGACCTCGACGAGATTGTCACGGCTGGAGCCAGAGCAACGAGGCTAGTACAACAGCTGCTGGCCTTCTCGAGCAAGGATGTCGTCAGGCCCCAGGTGATCTCGCTCAATGACGCGATCGAGAGCCGCCTTGAAATGCTTCCGGGCATTATCGGGGGCGACATCGCCCTCACGACGAAGCTGGATCCCGCTCTGTCATGTACGCGCATTGACCACTCGCAGATCGAACAGGTCATCGTCAACCTCGCCGTCAACGCGGGCGCCGCGATGCCAGAGGGCGGCACCCTCCTCTTCTCGACACGCAATCACGTCGAGACTGGAACCGGGCATTCGGGGGTACCTCCCGGCAACTACGTGGAGCTCGAGGTGACCGACAGCGGGGAGGGCATCGATCCCGAGGTCATGCCTCATCTGTTTGAACCCTTCTTTACGACCAAGCCGCGCGGTCAGGGGACCGGACTGGGTCTCGCGAGCGTGTACGGCATCGTGGAGCAGGCCGGTGGATCTGTAGAGGCCACCAGCGAGATGGGCGCCGGCGCGACGTTCCGCATCTTGCTTCCGGCAACCGCCGAAGCGGACAACTAGCCCAACAGCGAAGACGGCCAGATCCAAGTTCTGCGTGTCCGAAGGGTGCGCTTGCTACCTCTTCGACTAAAAAGGTACCTTTTTCCCGAGTTCGGTTTGATCTTCACCACAATGGAGACGAATCAGTGAGTCGCAGCGGGGTGGAAGAAAAGGGGGAGCCATGTCTGCTGTAAGCGGGACCGGGCACGAACTGGCCAAGGAGCTGCCCAACAAGTACTTACCCGGCGTCGGCTATCGCGATCTCCCCGAGCCGCTGCCCCTTCGCAAGGTGATCGGGCCCAGCATCGTGTTGCTCGCCGTGTCGATCGGGTCCGGCGAGTTCGTCCTGTGGCCCTTCATCACGTCCAGGATGGGGACCGGCATCCTGTGGATCGCCGCCGTCGGCATCCTCACGCAATATTTCATCAACATGGAGATCGAGCGATACACGCTCGCCACGGGGGAGACGGCCGTCACCGGCTTCACCCGCCTGTGGAACCACTGGTCGTGGTTGTTCATCATCTTCACTGCGGGGGCCTGGATGTGGCCGGGATGGGCGACCGGCGCTTCGACATCGCTGGGCTTCCTCCTCAACTGGGAGTCGGGGACGATCAACATAGTCACGGTGCTCGGACTCGTGGCTATCGGCATCGCGCTGACGGCCTCGCCCGTGGTGTACCAGGCGGTCGAGAAGTTCCAAATGGTCATGGTCGCAGTCATCTTCGTGTTCCTCATCCTGGCTCTGTTCATGGGCTCGGAGGCCGAGGCGTGGGGCAACCTCTTCGCGTTCACGACGCCCGACCACCCGGACCTCACTCCCGCAGTCATGCTCGGTGCCCTCGCCTTCGCAGGGGCGGGCGGGTCGGTGAACCTCGCGCAGAGCAACTGGATCCGGGACAAGGGGATGGGGATGGGTGCCCACATTGCAAAGATCGAGTCTCCGCTGACCGGAGAGCCCATAGCCGTCCCCTCTATTGGATGGATGTTCCCCACCGACGACGAGAACATGAGGCGCTGGCGGGGATGGTGGAAGGTGGCCAATCAGGAGCAGTTCTACTTCTTCTTCGTACTAGGGGCTATCTCCATCATCGTGCTGTCAGTGTTGACCGCGTCGACGATCTTCGGCGAGGACGTGGGCTCCGACTTCGACTTCATCCAGCTCGAGGGAGAGCGGCTCAAGGAGATAGTCGCGCCCTGGTTCGGAAGCTTCTTCTGGATCACCGGGGCGGTCGTGTTGTTCTCGACCAATCTCGGTGTCCTTGATCACGTGGGCCGCGTCATCGCGGACATTCTCAAGATCAACTGGCTGTCCGAGAACGAAAGCTGGAGCGAGAGCAAGCTGTACTTCGCAATCGTCTGGGCCGAGATCGCCATCGGGTCGCTCATCCTGCTATTCGCGATCGACCAACCCCTACTGCTACTCGTAATCGCCTCGTCGCTCAACGGTCTGGTGATGCTCGTCTACTCCGTCCTCCTCATAATGCTGAATCGGAGGACCATGCCGGGGCCAGTGCGCATCGCCGGAATGAGGCTCGGCGCAATGGTGTGGTCGGTGCTGTTCTTCGGCTTCTTCTCCGTCATCCTCTTGCAGGACCAGCTCTCTACGCTGTTCGGCGGATAGGTCATGGTCAAGCACCTATGGATCAGGTTGCTACTCGCGGTGACGATATGGATTGCTCTGATCCTCATCGCCATGCTCGTGGGGCTTATCTAGGAGGGGTTTGGACTGCTGCCGGTGCCTCCTGATTTGATCGATGCCTAGCGCGATCGTCACGGGAGCGGCGAGCGGCATCGGTCGCGCCGTCGCACAGCGACTCACAGATGAGGACTGGCGGGTACTGTCCGTCGACCTCGAACCCGACCCCGATGGACCGGGTGATCCGCACAAGGCCGATCTCGCGACCCGCGAGGGCAACCGCGGCGCAATCGAGGAGGCGGTTCGCCGTTATGGAGGCCTCGATGCCGTGGTTGCCAACGCCGGCTTCCAGCACGTCTCTCCTATCGGGGACTTCGATGAGGACAAGTGGGATGCACTGATCTCCGTCCTTCTCACCAGCCCGTTTCTCCTCTCCAAGTACGCCTGGGACGAGCTCAAGAAGAGCGATGCAGGCCGTTTCGTGGCGATAGCCTCGGTCCACGCCCTCGTGGCATCGCCGTTCAAAGCCGCTTACGTCTCCGCGAAGCACGGTGTGATGGGCTTGGTCAAGACCCTGGCGCTGGAGGGGGGTGCCGACGGGATCCGAGCGACTGCCGTGTGTCCTGCGTTCGTGCGCACGCCCTTGGTCGAGAACCAGATCGCATCTCAGGCGAAGGCCCACAACATGCCCGAGGAGCGAGTACTCGAGGAGGTGATCCTCGCCCCCCATGCGGTCAAGCGCTTGATCGAGCCCGAGGAGGTCGCCAATGTGGTCTCCTTCCTGCTCGGGCCGGGAGGCGACGCCTTCACCGGTGCGGCGATGACGATGGATCTCGGCTGGACCGCCCGTTAGAGAGCCTGGGTCAGTCGAGAAGGTCGTAGGCGGGCAGGGTCAGGAATTCGACGAACTCGTCGCTCAGGGCGACCTGCTCGAAGAGACCGCGCGACTCGTCGGGCCTGCCCTGTGAGTAGAACCAGTCGTCGTCGCCGATCTCCGAGCGAATTCGCTCGAGCTCCTCGGCCTCGATGGTACGGACGAGCTCGGGCGTGATCGCCCGGCCGTCGGCGAGGTGCTGCTCGGTATGGACCCACTGCCAGACCTGCGAGCGCGCTATCTCGGCCGTGGCCGCATCCTCCATGAGGTTGTAGATGCCTGCTGCACCGTTGCCGCGCAGCCACGACGAAATGTACTGGATGCCGACGTTGCAGTCGTTACGCAACCCCTCTTCGGTTATGCCGTCTCCGACGGGCCCAACCCGCAGAAGGTCCTCGGCTTTTACCGAAACATCCTCCCGAAGCCGCTCGATCTGATTCGGCCGGTCGCCCAGCACCTTGTCGAACTCCGCCTGCGCCACGTCAACGAGATCGGGATGCGCAATCCAGGTCCCGTCGAAGCCGTCGGTAGCCTCCCTCCGCTTGTCCTCGGTCACCTTCGCGAAGGCGGTTTCGTTGATGGCCGGATCCTTGCGGCTCGGGATGAAGGCGGCCATGCCCCCCATGGCGCTCGCTCCCCGCCGGTGACACGTCTTGACGAGCAGCTGCGCGTAGGCGCGCATGAAGGGGACTGTCATCGTGACCGAGTTTCGGTCGGGCAGAACGAACTCGGGGCGGGTTCTGAAACACTTGATCAAGGAGAACATGTAGTCCCACCGGCCGGCGTTCAGGCCAGACGAGTGATCACGCAGCTCGTAGAGAATCTCCTCCATCTCGAACGCCGCAGGCAGCGTTTCGATGAGCACCGTCGCCTTCGTCGATCCCCTGGCGATTCCCAAGGTGTCCTGGGAGTAGTTGAAGACGTCGTTCCACAGGCGCGCCTCGAGGTGGTTCTCGATCTTTGGAAGATAGAAGTAGGGGCCACTCCCGGAATCGAGTAGACGGCGCGCATTGTGAAAGAAGAAGAACCCGAAGTCAAAGAGGGCCCCCGACGCCGCGTCTCCATCAACAACGAAGTGTTTCTCCTGGAGGTGCCAGCCGCGCGGACGAACGATCAAAGTGGCCAGATCTTCGCCCAAGCGGTAGTCCTTGCCGTCCGGACTCGTGAACTCGATCGTCTTGTCGATGGCGTCGATCAGATTGACGTGACCCTCGGACATGTTCGCCCACGTGGGTGCGTTCGAATCCTCGAAATCGGCCATAAAGGTGCGCGCGCCCGAGTTGAGCGCGTTGATCATCATCTTGCGGTCGGTTGGCCCTGTGATCTCAACGCGTCTGTCCATGAGGTCCGGGGGCAGAGGCGCCACCTTCCAGTCGCTCGTTCGCACTTCCTCGGTGCTCGCGAGGAAGTCGAGAGTTCCGCCCGCCTCCAGCTCGGCTTGACGCTCGCGGCGTATGCCGAGCAGGCGTAGTCTCTCGGCGTTGAACTCGCGTTGGAGAGATGCTACGAACTCAACGGCCTCGTCCGTGAAGATGTCCTTGACCCGCCCGTCGACGGGGCCGCGCAAATCAACGCCCATCTGTCCTCCCGTCTGAAGTTGATGGAATCACTCAGATAGATATGTCCGAGGGTCGAGCGCTCAACCGTAGCGTCGCAGGGTCATACGCGCGGAAGGCGCGATGACTGCTTGGACAGGACCGGGCGAGCCGATCGAATTAGTCCGTGGTCGGCCCCTGCGTCGCCCTGAAATCCTCCGCAGACCGCTCTAGGAATCGCGGGAGCTCGTGCCCCTGGTGTTCGAGCCAGGCGGCCAAGCCTCCGACCGACGCGGGATCCTGGACCATCTCATCGTGGGAGGACGCAGCGGTTCCGACCGCGTCTCGAGTCAGGGCCGCAAACGACTGCTCTGGTTCTAGCGTCGCGGTGGTGCGGCGCTCTCCGGGATCCGGTCCCGAGAGAACGACAAGGGCGGAGCTGACCGCTCTCTCAGCGCCGTCTGAGGGACGACCTCTGACTCTGCCGTCCACGACCATCGTTGTCGACCCGCCACCGTCGAGATTGAGTGCATCCGTTGCGCCGAGCCGGCTCCGGAGAAAGTAGGTCAGGGAGGCCAAAGACATCCCCCGGCTGTACTTTGGCTGCCTTCCGTCGACAGTCACGAAGAAGAGTTTGTGCGTTCGCTCGTTGTAGGCGACCGCTGTCCGCGGGTGACGCCCCGAGACAAAAGAGTCGCTTCCGTAGATGCTCTGCTTCTGCACCCTTCCGTTCTCGATAAGAGTCGGGTTGCCTCCAACGGTGTCGAAGACGTCCGGCCACCCTAGCGACCATCCGAAGACGACCGTCGAACCTCCGGACATGGACCGCAGGGTGTCGGCATGAACCCCGTGTCGTGGGGTGTAGAGGGTGATCCCACCATGCGGAAGCAGGCGTTCGTACCGGCATGTGCGTTTCCTCACCACGTACTTCTGCTCTATGCCGGCTGGTGCGATGGAGGCGCCGTTCTTGAGGGGAGCGTGAGTTGGGCTCACGGCGCGTGGTCCCTTCACTGCGCGAAGACGCACGTAACATCCGCCATGAGGTGGACGTTCCTCCGCTCCTCCAACGGATGTAAACGCGCGGATCTGAGAGTACGCGTGGCTTTGAACGGAGCGATCGTTTATTCGGTCGATCCGATATGAGGATCCGCCCTCGG
>Ga0299914_10002899_pt1 | contig 11969 bp, 13 predicted proteins | sample RVTome_10_FD_201361 | JGI IMG/M metagenome (GOLD analysis project Ga0299914, IMG submission 201361) | Soil microbial communities from uranium-contaminated site in the Upper Colorado River Basin, Wyoming, United States - RVT153D57 (version 2) ... | reverse complement strand
TTTGTCGAGATCGAAGAGGGACTTCGGCCGCACCAGGTCCGCCTCCAGGGTGGCGATGCGTCGTCCGATTCGTTCTGTTACTCCTAATCCTCATCCCGGGAGTTATGAATGTCGATTGGTCTTTCGCATGGTCGATGCTTCTCGTTTTGGGCATCTTCCACGGAATCAACCCGGCGATGGGATGGCTCTTTGCCGTGGGCCTCGGGCTGCAGGAGCAGCGCCGCGCCGCCGTATGGCGGGCGCTGCTTCCTCTGGCCCTGGGCCACGGTCTCGCTATCGCGGCCGCGATTCTGGGTATCGGCATGCTGGGCATGATTATTCCGATCACGGCCCTGAAATGGGGCGTCGCGGTCGTGCTCTTCAGCTTCGGAGTATACCGCCTGTTCCGCCAGAACCATCCCCGTTACGGCGGAATGCAGGTCGGACCGCGCGAGCTCACGATCTGGTCATTTCTCATGGCCTCGGCGCATGGCGCCGGGCTTATGGTGCTGCCGTTCGTCTTCAGGGCGGATGAGTCGATGAACCACGCGCATGCTTCCATGTCGGCCGTCAGCCACGGCGCCCATACGGGACACATGGAATCAATGCTGACGGCGCTGCTGCGGAGCCGCTTGTGGGCTTTGCTGCTATGCTCGTACACACGATGGGGTACTTGCTGGTTACGGCCGTTCTCGCCGTTATCGTATACGAGAAATTGGGCCTTCGCTTCCTGCGATCTGCCTGGCTGAATATCGACCTGATCTGGGCTGCGGCCCTGATCGTCACGGCAATCCTGACCCCGCTCCTTTGATATGCCGGGCTATCTCCACCCACAGAAGCGAGTCGCGGGGCGCAGTAGTTGAAGATGACAAGTGGCGCTCAACCATCGATATGATGCGCGATGCGATCACCTCACGGATGGCGACGACCTGAAACGACCCTTACCCAGGAAGGCGTAACCTATTCGAGGTAAGCGCCGGGCTCTTTGATAGCCCGTCGGCCGTAAAGCGCCTGGCCGCCCGGCAGGGCTATGGGCATATGACACCGTGGTAGGTGAGCTCGACTTCCCAGGGGAATGGGCGTTGATCGAGATAACCATGAGTGGTCAGATTGCCCCGCTGGGCCCCCTGGTCGATTCGCGATGACCCGTTAATTCTAATTAGCGGCCCCGCCCTAAAGGCGCTCAAGCCGTCGAAAGTCTCGTGAAGGGTCTCGCCCATGAGTTCGGGGACAGTGCCGCCAGTAATCGTGAGCATACGCTCGCCGGGGTTGTGAATGACGGCCCCCGTAAAGCGCAAGTCAAAACTCAGTGTGGTCTCGCTCGTCCCAATGAGATCGCCGGTGACGGTCCCCGCAAAACTGGGGAACACACCAGTCTCTGAGATGGCGCCCTTGACGGCGTAACAACCCGACTTGCCAGCTGCACTGAGGCTCGGGGCCTGCTCAGGTCGGTCGACTGAGGTGGCACCTGGTTGGTCGGCCGAGGTGATACCGTCGCCGTCACATGCTGCGCAGAACAATACGGCGGCGCACGCGAGGAGTAGGGTAGCATGTCTCATAGTGTCCTCCCATAAGGGTTTGTTGGGTGTGAAGCGATTGCTCAAAAAAGATGGGCACGCTGCAAATTTCAGATTTAATGACCGGGCTAACAGGACCTGCCCTAACGGAAGCGGGCGCGAGAGCGCCCCTATTCGAGGCAAATACATCCACGACCGCCGCATCCGTAAGCCAGATGCGGCCGGCATTCGCCCGAATCGAAGGGCCAGAAAGGCATCATCAAGTTTCATAGGCTTTTCCATTTTTGAGGTGCTCTGTGGAGGGCTATCAATCCATTGCCGACTCCCGATCAAGTTGGATTTACTGGCGGGAGTCGATAACAGCCCTCCACGTGTCGACCCGCCGGATCTTGAGGCGGAGCGTTTTCCCGCCCGATAGCCACAGGAGCAGTTCATGGGCCGTCGGCACATCGAAGTGGAGGATTCTAGAAAGCGGAAGCGCGCGCTGATAGTGCCCACGAATATGCCAGCCTGTAAGCTCGATCCGGCCGGATAAAGGCTCGCACGGGCGAAGACGAGCGCTGGGCAGGCGAAAGCAAATCGGCTCGTCAGAAGGAGGTTGGAGGGGGGTGCCGCCTCGGGCATACCGTGCAGATCTTAGTTTCTGTGCAATCACAGTTGAAGCATAGACCTTACGGCTGTCGGGCATGCGTCAATTGCATCTCGAAATGCGGCATGCCGCATTTTCTAAAGATCAAGACGCGTGTTGCACGTCGTCGGAGGGCGAGATCCCGAAGTGCTCGCGATATGCAACGGCGAAGTGAGATGCCGATTTGAATCCAACGGAGTAGGCAACTTCGGCTACGCTGCCGGCATGGCCCTTTAGGAGCTGAGCTGCACGCTCCAGGCGCAAGCGGCGGATCAGCTCGGCCGGGGCCTCACCGGTTACTTTCTTCATTCGGCGCTCGAGCTTGCGGCGGCTTACGCCCAGCCACTCGGACAGCACGTCCACACTGAGGTTGCTCTCGGCCAGATGCTTGTTTAGATAGGTTACAACCTGATCCAGAAATGCCTCGTCCTCCGATTGAATGATCATCCCGGCCGGTTGCAAGACGAGCTCCCGACTGAATTGCTTCCGCAGTTGGCGGCGCGACTCGATGAGACGTTCCACGCGGGCGCGCAGCTCGGCGGGACGGAACGGCTTGATGATATAATCGTCGGCTCCGCTCCCAAGGCCGTGGATGGTGTCCTCCTCCGTCGCTCGCGCCGTGAGAAGGATGACGGGTATATGCCGCAGAGTCGCGTCCTCCTTCAATTTCCGGCAGAAGGCGTAGCCGTCCATTTGGGGCATCATGACGTCAGCGATGACGAGATCGGGCTTATGCTGTCCCACCGCTTCGAAACCCCTTTCACCGTCCGGAGCCTCGAGGACATGATACTGATTCTCGAGCTCGGATCGCAAGAACGACCGTACGTCGGCGTTGTCTTCCACGACGAGCACGCAATAGGCGCCGCCGGCGGACGACTCCGGTGCTTCCGAAACGCCCTCGGTCGGGGTAGGACTTTGCTCACGCTCCGAGAGCGGTTCAGAGAAATCCACGCCGTCGCCGTTCAGTTGCCACCCCTCGTTCAAAAATCTCGCGTCCGCTGGAGACTGAACCGCTATGCCAGCGGGATCCGCTTCGTCGGCGACTCTGGTCGAGAAATCGGTTTTGGGCACGTCATCAGGTTCGCGTGGAAGCCGCACAATAAAGGCCGAGCCCACGCCCTCCTCGCTCTCCACGAGGATCTTCCCGCCGTGCAAATCGACCAATTCCTTCACAAGGGCCAACCCGATTCCCGCTCCCTCGTGGGCTCGTGTCGCGGAACCGTCGACCTGCTCAAAACGATCGAAGACGCGCTCAAGGGACTGCCCGGGAATCCCAGGGCCCGTATCCTTAACGATGACTTCTACAAAGCTTTCTCCCAGCTGGCTCCCCACGCAGCAGGTTTCGATTGTTACCCACACCTTGCCGCCTTCGGGCGTAAACTTGAGTGCGTTCGATAGCAGGTTTGCGAAGACTTTCTCGATCTTGTCACTGTCGAACGCGAGCGGCTGTCGCTCTACGCCGGCACGAAAATGTAGAGATATTTTCTTCCGCTCGGCGAAGGGCGTGAACGATCGGACAAGCGCGCTCAGAAACGCTACCAGGTCCCCTCTTGTAGCCTGGAGTGTCATCTTGCCGCTGTCGAACCGGGCAAGATCGAGGAGTTGGCTGACCAGGTGGAGTAGGCGGTGGGTGTGACGCCGTGTGTACGAGAGCTCCTCTTGAAGTTTGTCCGGAAGTGGGCCATGGCGGCCCGCGAGGGCGCTCTCGACGGGGCCGAGTATTAGCGTGAGCGGCGTTCGGAATTCATGGGAGATGTTGGCGAAAAAGCGTGACTTGAGCTGATCAATCTCGATTAGTTTCCTGGCCTGCCCCTCAATCTGCACCTTCTGACGCTCTACCTCGGCCGTTCGCTCAATAACCGTGGTTTCCAGCGTGCTGGCACGTAGCCGCATGGCTCGGATGCGCGACCGGTAAAGGCCGTAGATCAGCGATAGCACGCAGGCAATCCCGAGGAGTCGGAACCGCATCGTCTCCCACCATGGGGGTAGCACGATGACGCGGACAGTCGCGCCCACATCGTTCCAGACCCCATCAGCATTTGCCGCAGTCGCGAGAAATACATATTCCCCGGGCGGCAGTTGCGGGTATCGCGCGGTTCGCTGCGTTCCGGCCTCAACCCACCTCGTATCATATCCTTTCAGCATGTACCTGTAGCGGTTCTCGACCGAATTGAGGTAGTGAAGACCCACGAACTCAAACGTGATGTCATTCTGATTATGTGTCAGTTTGACTTCTTTCGCTACCATAATCGAGGTGTGCAGCGCAGACGTCGGGCTGGGTGAAATGTGCTCGCCCGAAATGCGCAGCCTCGTCAGCGCTACCTGCGGGGGCTGCTCGTCTGTCGTGATCTGCTCTGGGAAAAAGGAGATCACACCTTGCCAACCTCCGAAAAACATCTCGCCGCTCTTGCTGCGGATTGCCGCATTCTGCCTGAAGCCGTTACTGGGCAGGCCGTCTCGTGTGTAGAAGTTCCGAAACGTCTCGGTGCGCGGATCAAATTTCGAGAGGCCGTTTTCCGTGCCGAGCCAGAGGAAGCCCTGATCGTCTTCGAGAATGCCGCGCACCATGTTGTGCGGTAATCCATCATCCGTGGTTAAGGCCCGGCTCGTACCTGATTCGCGATCGAAGAGATGCAGCCCACCGCCGCCAACGGTAGTTATCCAGAATCGCCCCTCTCGGTCTTCGAGGATGCCCATGACGAACGGGAGGTCCTCGAGGACGTAATTCGTGAATGTCTCCGTGTCCGGATGAAAACGGCTGATTCCAAGCGCATGCCCGACCCAAAGTGTGCCGCCGCGGTCTTCGTAGAGGACCATAACCTGCTCCGAGGCGAGGCTGCCTCGACGATTTGGGTCGGGTCGAAAGTGGGTGAAGAGCCCGGTTTTCCGGTCCATGCGGTCGAGTCCCCCAAACCACGTGGCGACCCAGAAATGACCGGTGTGATCCTCGAGGACGTCTCGGACTAAGGCGTCGGATAGGCTGTTGGGATTCTTCGAATCGGGCAGGTAATGCGTAACCTGGCCTGATCTCTGGTCAAAGCGCTTAAGCCCGTCGCCGTTAAATCCCACCCACAATATTCCGGAACTGTCGTCAAAGATTTCGGTGATGCCGGCCCGAACCTGACCGCTCAAATCGTAATGCGCAACATGGCCGCTATTGCGGTCCAGGCGATCCAGAATGCCGTTGTTGTGGTTGCCGATCCAGATGAACCCGTTCCGGTCTTCATGAATTGCACGGATAAGGTTTTCGCTCAGGCCATTCGAGTCATCCGGATTGTGCTGGTAGATCGAGAATGGATAACGGACCGGATCCAGCCTGACGAGCGCCGCCTCAGAGGCCACCCACAAGACTCCGAATCGATCTTCGTATATGCGATGGACGCTTGGTTCATGATTAAGGAATTTCACCGGCCGTATGGCATACGGTGTGAACCGTTCGCTCGTCGGATCGAAAGTATACAGTCCTCCCTCTGTTCCAACCCAGAAGGTACCTCGCCGATCCCGTCGGACATCCAAAATGACGGCTGGAAGATCGACGGCCGAATCAGTTGTGAGAGGAGGGAGCTGCCGAAAAGTGCCGGATCGACGGTCAAAACGCAGGAGACCATGTCTGGAACCGGCCCACATCACGCCGTCGGGGTCCTCGTAGATTGACAGAATGTCGTTGACCCGATTCCCCGGATCTTCGGTCGCATCGGGTTTGAGAAAGCGAGGATCCGGCAAGTGCCGTGTGAATGTCCCGGATGCCGGATCAAACTGAAGTAGACCCCATCCAGCCACCCAGTAGGTTCCATCCCGGCTTTCCACGAGCAGTCTGGCCGGTTCACCTGGCAGATAAAGTCTGAATTCGCCAGTCGCTATTTCCAAACGATTGAGCCCGCCCTTTTCAGTACCTATCCAGAGCACCCCCGGCTCTCTGCGGGATTCGTAGATGCCCCGGACCTCATTATCGCTCAGGCTCCTCGGATCGTCAGGATCGTGTCGGTATCTGACAAAGAGCTCCGTCTCTCGATCAAAGCGGCTGAGACCGCCCCCGCCGCCGGCTCCGATCCAGATGTCACCGGCCGCGTCCTCAAACAACGTCCAGAGATCGCTTCCGCCGATGCTAGTGGGATCGCCGGCTTTGGGGAAATAGTGGGTGAACGCGTAGCCGTCGTATCTGACCAACCCGCTCTCTGTGGCTATCCAGAGGAAGCCAAGATGGTCCTGGAGGACGTACTTGGCATAGTTCGTGGGGAGTCCATCGGCTGCCATGATGTGTTGCATTCGCATCTCCCTCGGTTGAGCGGAGAGCGCGCACGGCAGTGATACAAAAAGAACCGCCAGGCAGGAGAGGGAAAGGCGTACCCTCATAACGGCCCGTTGTATGGAGCGCAGTAAGGGCCCGAACAGTTAGGCCGCTATACAGGATGCGCGAATGAAATGTTTTCCGGCGTTCGGTAGGCGAATTGCTCAAACAATAAGGAGTATCGTTAGCGTTTGCAAACATGACCGAGTACTCCACGCATGCGCGGGATGGCCATAGGGCGAAAACCTGATTCGGTTGAGTTAGAAGGACTCGGAGGAGAGGTCAAGAGGGTTTGAGGATCTCATTCCTCCTCGATCACACAGGTTAGCAAACAGTTTACAGAGGAATGACCAGTCGATGGGATATGCGAAGCGTTTTCAACTGGGCGGCAGCTACGTGATCATTCCTTCACGATATTACCGCCCTTCATCACGAAAACGACCCGCTCGAGCTCGGTGATGTCCTCCAGTGGATTCCCCTTCACTGCGATCAGGTCCGCTGCCTTTCCTGGCCCGAGCGAGCCGGTCCGCTCGGACAACCGATTATGCGCGGCACCCCACACCGTAGCCGAACGGACCGCGTCGAGAGGGGTGAATCCCGCCTCGAGCATAAGCACGAATTCCTGGGCATTAAGGCCGTGGGCCGAAACGCCGGAGTCAGTACCGAAGGCGACGTTGACGCCCGCCTCGCGCGTTCGCTATGGAAGGTTGTCCCCCGTTCGTTCAAAGCCTGTTAAAATGCGAACCCGTGTCGGATACCGACGTTGAAGATCGGGCACGAAAAACCGGGCCCGTAGCTCAGCGGTTAGAGCAGTGGACTCATAATCCATTGGTCGCAGGTTCAAATCCTGCCGGGCCCACAGTGATGGGCGTAACGAGTTGAGGCCCTCCCCGTGTCGCTATGCCGGCGAAGGAGGTCCGGCAATCAATGCTTGGCGAATTGCAGACGGTCGTACTGACCTGGTCTTCGGGTGCTCCTGGACGCATGCGCCTCTCGGGTCGTATCAAGCATGCGCGCGGGTCCAAGCATGAGGGTTATCCCCGTCCTCATGTTCGACTCGGCGGCGGGCGCTGCAGGTGGCTCCGGATTGAACAAGAATGCGCCGCAGCCGATGATCGCAGTGGACAGGAGAAAATGACCTCGAGTGAAATCGCGGCCGTATTTTCGATCGATCCGCTTGGGAATCCCGGTACATTTCGGAGGGCAGCTCTGAGTGCACTTAGCCTGTTTGGCTTAAGGCCTGGCAGTATTCGTCGGATTCGTCGCAGGCCGACTCGGCCCTTTCTAGTTCAAACGCACCCTAGAAGAATCCTCGGAGGACCAGTGAAAGCCGACGACATCCGACTCCTGTACGCGTACAATCGGTGGGCGAATGCCCGAGTGCTCGCTGCAGCTGCGGCGCTTACGTCCGAGCGACTATACCGTGACCTCGGTAGCAGTTATGGGTCGGTGTTTGGGACACTGGCCCACATTCTCTGGGCAGAGTGGCGCTGGCTGGGGCGCTGGCTCGCACCGGTGGTATCCCCTGGCCCTGACCCGGTGGACGGTCGGGACCTCCCCGAGTTACAGGCTCGCTGGACGGAGGTCGAGTCGCTGCAGGCGGAGTTCCTCAGCCAAGTGACCGACTCTGCCCTGACGGGGTTAATTACCTACGAGAATCCTCCGGGTACGGCCTGGACGTACCCGCTGGCTCAGATGATGCAACACGTGGTGAATCACTCCACATACCACCGGGGCCAGGTGATCACGCTGCTCCGCCAGCGCCGTGGATCCCACCGATTTTCTGGTATTCATCGACGAGCAGGAGGGACCGTGACGGCGATCTCGCACGCGGGGTGGTGCAGGGAGATTCCATGAGCATTATTCGAAGCGGCTTCGAGGCTCAACGAGAGATAGACCATGCGAAAAGTCATTACGAGATGCCAGTGTCACTCGACGGCTTCATTGAGACGATGAATGGAGACCTCAGTGTCGGGGGTGCCTAGTTAGCCTCTTTCTTCATGCAGCTTGGTTTGATCGATGAGTACGGGCTCTACGTCGGTAGTTCTTGGGGCCGGCTAGCCGATGTTTCGACCATCGAGCGAAAAGTTCAACGTACAGCTCGTTGAGTACGTAGATTCGGTCCGGTGTCGTTCTCTTGAGATATCGGCATGCGGACGAGCGCCAATGCCGGCCGAGCGGCTTCGAGCATGAGTGCAATCTCCGCCTTCCTCCAATCATTCGACGACTCGTTGGCGGGGCGGGATGAATCCCTCGATGTCGTGTTGCTCGGTGTAACAGACGAGGAGACGTCCTCAGCAGCGAATAAACCGGGATTGCCTTATGCCTGAACAAATCGTCGCACAAGCCCGATTCGATTCCAAGCTTCGGTTCTATCTATACCTCCGCAGCCTCAGCGTTTTAGCGATAAGCGTTATCGGCATCGTATTGCTGCCCATCTGGATTTTTGCCGGCTGGTGGTGGGCAAAAAGATACTTCGACTCGCTCCGGTGTGACCTTACGGAGCAGCGGTTGCGTGTTCACAAAGGTGTGATTTTTCAGCAGGACAAAACAATTCCCCTGGACAAAATCCAGGATCTCAGCTTACGACACGGCCCCATCCAACGCGCGCTGGGGCTCTGCTCGCTCCGGGTCGAGACTGCAGGTCAAAGCAGTGCTCAGGGGCAGGCCGATGCCGGGCTCATCGGCATCATTGATGTTCAGGGATTCCAGGAGCTGGTACTAGCACAACGTGATCTTCTGGAGTCAAGAGTGCAACCGAAGACGGTGAGTCGCGCACGGGATGAGGACACAACCGGGATAGCGGTGCTCCTGGAGATCCGGGACACACTTCGGCGTATCGAGAAAAATCTTGGTCGAGAGCGCCAGATCGCACCGTGATTGAATGGGCGGACGGTGGCCTCGGGTGACTTTGAAACATGGGCCAGTATGCTTGCGGATGGGGCCGTGATGGTAGGTCCGGGCGGGCCTAGATGGGATTCTCTCCGCGCTGCGTCGGAGTACGCCTGGCCGCCGGGTGCGACGCTCGACAAATCGCCCATTAAAAACGTAGTTCTGAGCGAGGAGGGGGCGTAGGACTTCGGCATTAGGACGGCAACGTACACGCCCGAGGGGGCAAGCGAACAACGGACTCTGCGCGACACTATCGTCTTCTACTTCGGAACACGGCGGACGGCTGGAAGCTGTACCGAGAGGTGGCCAACCCGGACCTCCTTCCAGATCGAATGTTTGAACAGTAGTGTTGCTAGTTTTTGTAGACTCATTACAACGGCAGAAAGCTATGCGATGGATGATGATTGTGATGCTCACCGGCATCACCTTTCCGTTTACGACCGGTACGGTCGCTGCCCAGGAAGAATATGAAGGATGGCAGTTCGAGAGCCAGCGCCACGAGATCGCACCGAGATCGTGACTGGATCAGGATATGCCCTTCAATGGGAGCCCGACGCTCGCTCTCGCCGGAGACGGCCAAGTCGGGCCAGACGGCCGCTGGGTCCGCACGATAGCCGTCGACCCGAACGTTCACTACCGATTTCAGGCGCACTTCCAGAGCCGGCGGGTGGATGAGCCCGCCAGATCGCTGCTGGCGCGGTTCTCTGGCAAGACGCCCGGGGACGGACCGTCGGATACCCGGAGTATCCGGCCACGCTGCGGGAGGAAGGCGCTGACGGCTGGAGCCGAATAAAGCAGACCTACCGGAGCCCCGACGGCGCGGCAAAGGCCAGGCTCGAACTCATCTATCGGTGGGATGTCGATGGGGAAGTTTATTTTGAGCCGGCTTCCTTCGAGAGCGTAAGCGCGCCGGCGCCGCGACTCGTCCGTCTGGCCACGGTCCACTATAGACCGCAGTCGGACAGGTCGCCTGAGGAGAACCTCGATCATTTCGCGGATCTCATTGGGCAGGCAGCGGCCGACGGCGCCGACATCGTGTGCCTTCCGGAGGCCATTACGCTCCCCGGCACGGAAAAAACGTACGTGGAGGCGAGCGAGCCGATCCCGTGGCCAACGACGGAATTCCTCGGCGAGATTGCCAGAAAGCACAGCCTCTACATCGTTGCGGGGATCCTGGAACGTGAAGGGCCGGTCGTCTACAATACGGCCGTGCTTGTCGGTCGAGACGGAGCGATCGAGGGCACCTATCGCAAAGTCAGCCTTCCCCGTGAGGAGATCGAAGGCGGGATCACGCCAGGCGCGGCGTTCCCCGCGTTCGACACGGACTTCGGCCGCATCGGCATCATGATTTGCTGGGACGTCTTTTTCCCGGAGCCTGCCAGGAAACTGGTGATGAACGGTGCTGAAGTAATTCTCATGCCGATCTGGGGCGGCGACCCCACTCTCACGCGGGCCCGCGCCATCGAGAACCAGGTATACCTGGTGACATCGAGTTACGACACGGAGACAGGTGTCTTCGATCAGGAAGGCGTGCTGATGGCCGAAGCTACCGACGAGCGGCCGGTCGTCGTAGTTGAGGTGGATCTCGGCATGAAGAAGTACTGGCCGTGGCTGGGGGATTTCAAAAATCGTATCCCGCGAGAGATGCCTCCCTGGAAGGCTCTCGGTGTCGTTCCCATCGAGCGAACCGGCGAGAGCACCAATGAACGGCACAAGGCCGACGGCCGGTGGGAACGCGCCTACGACTCGCCCGGCTCAGCGATTGTACCGGATGACTTCCATATCGCCCTGGGTGAGCACCCGCACGATCTGGAAAGGATTCGGGCCATGAATAGGTCGATCACTACCTAGTAGATTTTGCCGGTAATCCGTACTATTCAATCGCAATCGGAGCAGATTCGGTCTTTAGTCGGTTCAAATCCAGCCAGGCCCACCACAGTCTCCGTGAACTTACATCGTGATCAACCCGTGCTCATACTTGGCGCTGCGATGCACCCGACGAATCTGATAGGAAACGTTCATTGCGCTATCCTCTTCGCGTTCATTGCTCTTGCCGCCGCCGCACCCCCGCAATCTTCGGCACAGGAGCCGCTCGAGGTGCCCTATGCCGTCGACTATTATTATAAGGTACAGTGGGGGCATGCGGCCGAGTTCCTCGAACTCTATAAGATGAATCACTACCCGATCCTGCAACGCCAGGTCGAGACGGGCCGCTTCCTTAGTGTTTCGGCCGTGCAGCCACGATTTCATCCCACGGAAGAAGGACGTTGGGACTATCGGGTGACGATTGTCTTTCGCGATGTGGCCGCCGCGCACGATCCCGGCAACGAGGAGGACATCATTCGCGAGCTCTACCCCGATCAGGATACGTTCCGCCAGGAGGAACAGCGAAGATTCCAGATTCTGGAGGCGCACTGGGACGTCCCGCTCGTTGACGTCGATCTGGACGAGTGAGTAGCCAGCGGGTTGGCATCGTGGGCGGAGGCGAGAAAGGACGCACCCGTAGGAACGGGGAAGACCTATTCCGGAAGTCCCAGTTGCCGCATCAAATCGTGGAATCGCGGATCGTCTCGGAGTGGCTCGAGGGCCGGGTTGGCCTTGCTCCAGGGGAGCCAGCCGTGCGCCGGCTGGTACGCCAGCCATCGAAAGGCTTCGTCCTTATTTC
>Ga0299914_10002898_pt1 | contig 11969 bp, 8 predicted proteins | sample RVTome_10_FD_201361 | JGI IMG/M metagenome (GOLD analysis project Ga0299914, IMG submission 201361) | Soil microbial communities from uranium-contaminated site in the Upper Colorado River Basin, Wyoming, United States - RVT153D57 (version 2) ... | reverse complement strand
ATGGCCTGGATCATGGACACCTACAGCATGCACATCGGCCACACCGCGACCGCCGTGGTCACGGGCAAGCCGATCGAGATGGGCGGATCGCTCGGGCGCCGGGAGGCGACCGGCCGCGGCGTGATGATCGTCACGCGCGAAGCCGCCAGGCACCTCGGCATCGACATCAACGGCGCCCGCGTGGCGGTCCAGGGATTCGGCAACGTCGGCTCGGTCTCGGCGGACCTGCTGGCGAAGATCGGCGCGCGGATCGTGGCCGTCACCGACTGGAAGGGCGGCGTCTACAACGAGACGGGATTGGACATCCCGAAGATGCTGGACTTCGTCCGGCAGCACAAGACGATCGACGGCTTCCCCGGCGGCGCGCCGCTCGACAACGACCAGCTCTTCGGCCTCGAGGTCGACGTGCTCGTGCCCGCCGCGCTCGAGAACCAGATCACGATGGAGAACGCGCCGGACGTGAAGGCGAAGATCGTCGCCGAAGGCGCCAACGGCCCCACGACGCCGGACGCCCACCGCCACCTGCACGAGCGCGGCGTGTTCGTCATCCCCGACATCCTGGCCAACGCCGGCGGCGTCACCACGTCCTACTTCGAGTGGGTCCAGGACCGCCACGGCTACTTCTGGACCGAGGACGAGGTCAACACGCGCCTCGAGGCCAAGATGGTCGAAGCGTTCGACGACGTGCTCGAGACCTCGCTCAAGTACACGATCGACCTGCGTACCGCCGCCTACGTGGTCGCGATCAACCGGGTCGCGACGGTGACGCGCATGCGCGGCATGTACGCCTGACCGGCCGGCTCACCGCCAGCCTGTCAGGCGTAATGGAAAATGGAAAATGGTAGATGGTAGAGCCCACGGTTTGGGGGTTGGTGGCTTGAAGTCGTGAGTGGGCAGCTTTTTGCGGCGTGTACATGATGAAGGCCGGCATCCGCATGGAGCCGGCCTTGTTTCATGGACGCCCGTTTCACAGTGAGCAGGCTGCGAGCAGCGCACACCTGCGCCTTCAACCCGTCAGCCCCAACCCGTGGGCTTTGCCATTTTCCATCTACCATTCTCCATGACAGCGTCAGTTCACCGACCGACGCGGAACGCCACGTACTCCTCGGCCGTCCCCGCCTCCGCCGACGCCACGATCCGGACGATGTAGTCGCCGGGCGCGAGGTTGGAAAGCGCGAACTCGATCTCAGCCCGTCCGGGGGCCGGCGTCCCGAGCGGCAGGTCGATCATCGGATCGCCGTTGCGATTGAGGAGCTTCGCCGTCACGTCGGGCGTCGCGGCGCCGGGGGCGTAGGCGTCGGTTCGGATGACGAGCCGATCGGTGCGCGAGAAGCTGCGATCCGCCGTGGGCGCGGCGCCGGCCGACTGCCGGATGTTCTGGATCTCGCGGGGCGTCCTGGCGCGGAAGACCATGGGCGTGCCGAGCGACACGGTCACCGCGGTGAAGTCGGGCAGCGTGATCTCGCGGGTCGCCGAATCGATCACCTGCCCCCGCGCGCCCTCGACGACGATCCGCATCTGGACCTGGCCCGGAGGGGCGTCGAAGGTGACCTGCGCGCCGGCAGGCGCCGCTGCCGGAGGCGCGCCGCCGTCGGCGGCGGCGCCGGCGGGCGCCTCCTCGGGGACGCGCCCGCGATAGAGCGGCCGGCCGTCGGCCGCCATGGCGGTCAGCGCGACCCGCGCCGGCGCGTCATCGGCCTCGCGCCGCACGCCAGGCCCCGGCGCGATCGGCTCCCACGCGAACGTCACCCTCGTGCGGCCGTCCTCGCCGCGCGAGGTGCCGACCCAGAAGCGGGCCGGCCGCCCGCTCGGCGGCTCGGCGAGCGTCGCGAGCGCGGACGTGATGGCGGCGGGGGCTTCGGGCTTCGGCGGCGCCGTCGCGCGGGCGGCGTCCTCCGCGGTGTACGCCCAGTAGCCCTTCCGGGCGCGGACGTCCACGCCGCGCCGGTTCACGCGCACCTTGATCTCGTGGAACTTGCCGTCGGTCGGCGCCTCGCTGGAGTTGTAGCCGAGCAGATAGTAGCCGCTCGAATCGGCGATGATCTGCTTCATGCCCGCCGCGAGATCGTTGCGGTTGATGATCGCGCGGCCGTCGGTGTTGTCGGCCAGCGCGCGCAGCGTGTCGAGCGAGGCCTCGAGGTGCTTGCGATCCACCTGCAGCCCGACGCCGTGGTTGATGTCGTACTCGAAGGCGGCGAGCCCCTTCGGATCCACGGCGTAGATCGACGTGTTGTTGCGGTTGGCCTCGACGAAGATCTCCTGGAGCTCGGAGAACAGATCGATGTTGTTGAGGAACTCGGCGCGGTCGCTGTTGGCCAGATCGGGCCGCCCGCGCGCCCTGTTGCCGAGGCCCGGCATCGCCGCGACCGGATCGTTCATCTGGGGCGGCAGCGAATTGGTGAACCCCTCGCTGACGTAGATGATCGATTTCCGCCCCTCGCGCATGCTCCCGAGCTTGACCGCCGCGCCCCTGAGCGCGCTCATGACGACGTCGTTCCTGATCCGCTCGACCGTCGCCGCCGGATAGTACGCGTAGCGCTCCTCGAACTCGTTGCGCGGCTGGTAGTCGAACCGCCGCCCCTCGAACCGCTCGATCGCGCGGATGAGGCCCGCCCGGTTCCGCGTGAAGGTGAGATCCGTGACCGGCGTCAGCGGATACATGATCGCGACCATGTCGGCGGGCGCGAGCTGGTTCTGCACGAAGTCGATGAGCGGCTTCCGCACGGACAGATCGTTGCCCCGCCGCACGTGGTAGTCGTCGAGCAGAATGATGAAGAGGCGCACGTCCGGCCGCTTCGCCTCGCGCTCCTCGTCGAAGACGGAGCGGATCTCGCGCGGCGCGGGGCCGTCGATCGCGGCGGCCGGGTCGATCCTCACGACCATGAAGTTGTCGACCGTCTGCGGCTTGCCGTCCTCGGAGATCGTGAAGTCCTCGGGCTTCAGGTCCAGGACGGGCTTGCCGTTCCGATCGGTGACGATCACGTCGACCGTGACGTAATTGATGCCCGTACGGATCGGCTCCTGCGCGCGCTCCGGCTCCTGCGGCTGTCCGGCGGGAGGCTGCTGCGCGGGGGGTTGCTGCGCGGGCGGCGGCGATCCGGTCTGCGAGCGCGGCTGGCGCGCGCCCGCGCCCTGCTCCGCCGCCGGGGCGGCCGCGAGGAACAGGGCCACGGTGATGGCCGGCAGCACGGCGGGAGAGAAAGCCGATTGGCGCATAGCGTTACGACGCCCCGGAGCGGCTGACGGCTTCGCCCGGCGCGCCTCCACGTGTGCGCCCGCCACCCGCCGGTTTACGTCCGGCGAGGGGAGCGCCACAGCCCGGCAGGCATGCTGTCGCAATGATAACATCTGGCCGTTCCGCGTTTGTCGCCCGTGATTGCAGGAGGAAGCCGCCCGTGCCCCAGGAAACCGCCGACGTCGCTCAGCCGCTCACGGTGTTCGCCGAAGATGAGGTGATCTTCCGCGACAGCGTGCGCGAGTTCGCCGAAGCCCGCGTCCGTCCGCTCGTCCGCGAAATGGACGAGCAGGCGAAGCTGCAGCCCGACCTCATCCGGGAGCTCTTCGATCTCGGGGTGATGGGCATCGAGGTCCCGGAGACGTACGGCGGCGCCGGCGGCCGCTTCTTCCACGCCGTGCTGGCCGTCGAGGAGCTGTCGCGCGTGGACCCCTCGGTCGGGGTGTTCGTGGACGTGCAGAACACGCTCGTCATCAACGCCTTCCTCAAGTGGGGCAGCGACGAGGTGAAGCGCCGCTATCTGCCGGCGCTGGCCTCGGGCACGGTCGGCGCCTACGCGCTCTCGGAGGCCGGCTCGGGCAGCGACGCGTTCGCGCTGGCCACCCGGGCGCGCGAGGACGGCGGCGAGTTCGTCCTCACCGGCCGCAAGCTCTGGATCACCAACGCCAACGAGGCCGACCTGTTCATCGTCTTCGCCACCGTGAATCCCGAGGCGGGCTACCGCGGCATCACGGCGTTCCTGATCGAGCGCGGGTTCGCCGGGTTCTCCGTCGGCAAGAAGGAGGACAAGCTCGGCATCCGCGCGAGCAGCACGTGCGAGCTGATCCTCGAGGACTGCCGCGTGCCCCGCGCCAACGTCCTCGGCGAGGTCGGCAAGGGCTACAAGGTCGCGATCGAGACGCTGAACGAAGGCCGCATCGGCATCGGGGCGCAGATGATCGGCCTGGCCCGTGGCGCGCTCGAGCACGCCGTCGAGTACACGAAGGAACGGAAGCAGTTCGGCCGCGCGATCGCCGACTTCCAGGGTGTGCAGTTCCAGCTCGCGCGCGCCGCGGTCGACGTCGAGGCCGCCGCGCTCGCCGTCTACAACGCCGCCCGTCTCCGAGACGCCGGCCGTCCCTTCCTGACGGAAGCGGCAATCTGCAAGATCCTCTCGTCGGAAGTCGCCGAGCGCGTGTCGTCGCTGGCCGTGAACCTCTTCGGCGGCAACGGGTTCGTCAAGGAGTACCCGGTCGAAAAGCTCTTCCGGGACGCCAAGATCGGCCAGATCTACGAGGGGACCTCGAACCTGCAATTGCAGACGATCGCGAAGCAACTGCTGTCCTAACCCGTCGTCCGTGGTCCGTCGTCCGTGGTCCGTGGTCCGTTACTCGTCGCCATCCGGACGTGAACAGACCACGGGCAACGGACCACGGACACCGGAAGGCATTACTTCCGTTCGTCGCGCAGCCTCTTCTCGGCTTCGCGGCGGCGCTCGTTCTCATCCTCCGACGTGTCTCCGACGTAGGTCCGCTCGCCGCCGGTCTCGAGCCCCAGCACGTCGCCCGGCTGCGCGCGGCCCTCGAAGTGCGGGCTGTCCTCGTCGGGACGGCGCGTGAGGTCGCCGGACCGATCGGCTGGCTCGCGCGCGGTGACGAGTTCACGGTCGTAGCGCTCGCGCGCGGGCCCCGTCGGCGTCGCGCCCGCGTCGATCGGCCGCAGCCGCTCGGCCCGATACGCACCCGTGCCCCACCAGGCCGGCTGTGTGAAGTGGCGCCGCGTTTCGTACGGCCAGGTCGACTCCGTCTCGACGCGGTCGTCCGGACAGCACGCCTCGTGCGTCCGCCGCTCGAAGGCGCGGAGGTCGTCGTCCGAAAAGCTGCGGAAGCGACCGGGATCGAACTCCGGATAGCGTTCGATCGCGCCGCGGGCGACGTCCACGCGCACCGCTCCGGCCTCGCGATCCACGGTCGCGTGCCCGACGGGCAGCAGGAAGCGCCGCGACGAGAACCAGCCGCCGGAATCCACGACCAGGTGATAGAGCCTGCCCGAATCGGCGTCCACGATGAAGCCGTCGATATCGCCGAGCTTGGTGTCGTCGTGCCCGCGCACCGCGAGGCCGCTGAAATCGACCGTCGAGTCGTCGATCGCATCCGCATCGAGGTAGCGGAGGCGTGACGCGTAGGTGTGTTCCATCGAATCCCTCCTCGCCGGAGGAGGTGCAAGAAAGGGACCGTGAAGGCAGGTCAGCCGAGGATGTGCTCGGCAATCACCATGCGCTGCACTTCGGAGGTGCCCTGGTAGATCTCCGTCGCGCGCACGTCCCTGAACAGGCGCTCGGCGACGGAGCCGCGGCGGTAGCCGTGGGAGGCGAGGATCTGCATGGCCTTGTCGGCGGCGCGGTGGGCGGCTTCCGACGCGAACAGCTTCGCCATCGCGGCGTCGAGCGTGGCCGGCTCCCGGCGCTCGCGCGCGCCGGCCGCCTTGAGCATCAGCATCCGGGCCGCGTCGAGGTCCGTGGCCATGTCGGCGAGCATCCACTGAATGGCCTGGTAGTTGCCGATCGGCTGGCCGAAGGCGGTGTGGGTCTTCGCGTGGTCGAGGGCCTCGCGCAGGGCGGCGGCGCCGACGCCGAGCGCCTGCGCGGCAATCGCGACCCGCCCGCCGTCGAGCGCCCACATGGCGATCCGGAACCCGTCGCCGCCGGCGCCGAGCAGGGCGTCCGGCTCGAGCCGCACGTCGCGGAACTCCAGGTCCATGCAGCCCAGCCCGCGCACGCCGAGCGAGTCTTCCTTGGCCGCGCGGTGAATCCCCGGCGAGCGCATCGGGACGAGGAAGGCGCTGATCCCCCGCCCGCGGCTGCCCGGCTGCGTCGCGGCGAAGACGATGGCCAGTTCCGCGGCCTCGGCGTTGGCGACCCAGACCTTGCGCCCGTTCAGGACGTAGCCGCGCTCGTCCATCCGCGCGAACGTCTGCTGGTTCGCCGCGTCGGAACCGGCCTGCTCCTCCGACAGCGCGAAGGCGCCCAGGATCTTCCCGGACGCGAGGCCGCGGAGCCAGGCCTCCTTCTGCGGGTCGGTGCCGAACTCGGCGAGCGGCTCCGCGACCAGGGAGTTGTTGACGGCGGCCACGACCGCGAGCACGGCGCTCGCGCGCGAGAGCGCCTCGACGGCGAGCGCATAGCTCACGTAGTCGCGGCCGGCGCCGCCCCAGGCCTCCGGGATGGTGACGCCCATCAACCCGAGCGCCGCCGCCTCCGCTACCAGATCGGCGGGAAAGGTGTTCCGCTCGTCTATGCCGGCGGCCCGGGGCGCGACCCGTGCGGACGCGAACCGCTCGACCTCCTCCACGAACGTCCGCTGCCCGGGCGAGAGCTCCAGGTTCATGACGCCGCCAGCCGCTCGAAAATCGGGCGCAGGCGCTCTGCGGTCCGCTCCAGGTCCTCGGGCAGCACGCGCGTGTCGCCGACGACGGTCATGTAGTTCGTATCGCCGTTCCAGCGCGGGACCACGTGCAGGTGCACGTGGTCGAGCACGCCGGCGCCCGCCGGTTTGCCGAGGTTGATGCCCATGTTCAGCCCGTGCGGCGCGTAGGCTTCGCCGAGCGCCAGCTCGGCGAGCCGCGCGAGATCGATGAGCTCGCAGCGCTCCTGCTCGGTCGCCGCGACCAGCGAGGCGACGTGCCGGTTGGGCACGATCATCAGGTGCCCGTTGTTGTACGGAAACTTGTTGAGGATGATGAAACAGCTCGCGCCCCGGAAGACGATCAGCGAGGTCTGTTCCCCGGACTGCGCCTCGCAGAACACGCACCCCGACGCCGTCCCGGTGCCCGTCACGTATGCCAGTCTCCAGGGGGACCAGAGGTGTTCCATCGCAGCCTGCCGCATGCGGACCGATCGGAGCGCTCCGGCGAAAACCGGCGCCGGGCGGCGGCCCGGCGCGCAGATCTCAGACGCCGGCCAGATCGGGATCGATCTCGGCCGGCGGAACGGGAGGCGTGGCAGCGCCGGCGGCGTCGGGCGAGGACGCCGCCGGCTCACGGTTGATCAGTTCCTTCAACTCCTTGCCGGGTTTGAAGTAGGGAACCTTCTTCGGCGGGACGTCCACCTTGTCGCCCGTCTTGGGGTTGCGCCCCTTGCGCGGCTCGCGCCGCCGCAGCCGGAAGCTGCCGAACCCGCGCAGCTCGATCTTCTCGCCCCGATGCAGCGCATCGATGATGCTCTTGAAGACCGTGTCCACGATGACTTCGGAGTGCTTCTTGGTCAGGTCGGAGACGCGCGACACTTCCTCGACGAGCTCCGCCTTCGTCATGCTGCCGGTGTTCATGGGGTGCTCCCTTTGGATAGCTACTGCTGGTGCTTGAAGTGATCGCCCAGCGTCACCTCCGGGCGGCCCGTCATCTCGGTATAGGCCTCCCAGTCGGCCCGGAACTCGTCGTTCTTGAGCGCCCGGATGCTCAGGCCGATCTTCCGCTCGCCCGGGATGAGCCGGATGATCTTCATCTGGTAGCTCTCCCCGACCTTCAGCTCCAGCTTCTCGTCCTTTCCCGCGTGCTGCGAATCGTCAAACTCCGAGACGTGGATCAGGCCCTCGATGCCCTCCGCCAGCTCGACGAAGGCGCCGAAGTTGGTCACGCGGACGACCTTCCCCTCAACCACGTCCCCGACGTGGTGCTGCGTGAAGAACTCGTCCCACACGTCCGTCTGGAGCTGCTTGAGGCCGAGCGACAGCCGCTGGTTCTCGGCGTCGATGTTGAGCACCATCGCCTCGACCGTGTCGCCCTTCTTGAGGACCTCGGACGGGTGCTTCAGCCGCTTGCTCCAGGACATGTCCGAGATGTGGATGAGGCCGTCGATGCCCTCCTCCACCTCGACGAACGCGCCGAACTCGGTCAGGTTGCGGACCTTCCCGGTGATCGTCGTGCCGATCGGGTACTTCTCCGACAGCTCGTGCCACGGGTTGCTCTCGACCTGCTTCAGCCCGAGCGAGATGCGCCGCGCGCCGGGGTCCACCCCGAGCACCATCGCCTCGACCGTGTCGCCCACGTTCAGGATCTTCGACGGGTGCTTCACCCGCTTGCTCCACGACATCTCGGAGACGTGGATCAGCCCCTCGACGCCCGGCTCGAGCTCGACGAACGCCCCGTAGTCGGTCAGGCTCACCACCTTGCCCGTCATGCGCGCGCCGACCGGGTAGCGCTCGATCACGTTGGACCACGGATCGTTCATGAGCTGCTTGTGGCCGAGCGAGACGCGCTCGGTCGCCGGGTCGTACTTCAGCACGATCACGTCGATCTCGTCGTTCACCTTGAAGAGCTCGGAGGGGTGCGAGACGCGGCCCCACGACATGTCCGTGATGTGCAGCAGGCCGTCGATACCGCCGAGGTCGATGAACGCGCCGTAGTCCGTGATGTTCTTGACCACGCCCCGGAGCACTTTGCCCTCGGCCAGCGTGTCGAGCGTGTGCTTCTTCTTCTCGGCGTTCTCCTCCTCCAGGAGCACCTTGCGGGAGAGCACGATGTTGCCGCGCTTCTTGTTGACCTTGATGACGCGCATCCGCAGCTCCTGGCCGCGCAGCGCGTCGAGATTGCGCACGGGACGCACGTCGATCTGCGACCCGGGCAGGAACGCGCGGACGCCGATGTCCACCGCGAGGCCGCCCTTGATGCGCTCGATGACCCGGCCGATCACGACCTTGCGCTCGGCATAGGCCTTCTCGACCTCGTCCCAGATCTTCATCTTCTCGGCTTTTTCGCGCGAGAGAACGACGTAGCCCTCCCGATCCTCGGTGCGCTCGAGCAGCACGTCGACGATGTCGCCGGGCTGGACGGCCACCTGGCCGGTCTCGTCGACGAACTCGTCGATGGCGATGATGCCCTCCGACTTGTAGCCGACGTCCACGATGACCTCCGACGGGGTCACCTTCAGGACGGTGCCCTTGACGACCTCACCTTCCGCGATGTTGCGGAAGCTGCTATCGTAAAGGTCCAGAAGGCGCGCATACTCCTGCGGATCGATCTGATCGTCGAGCGGGGAGAAACCCGAAGACTTGTCAGCGTCCCTCGTGATGCCACCTCCTTGTGGGGTTTCGTGATGCGAATTCTCAGTTGCCATGCGTAACGGGTCCTCCTCGAACGGGCTTGCCGGACTTCCAGCTCCGGCGGGCTGTAGTCGTATCGCGTCTGATTTGCGATAAGCAATAGAAGATACATCACTTAGGGGCACTCGGTCAATCTCGGCGGTATCGGCCAGCACGATCTGGAGAATCGACACATGGCGAAGAAGACCGCGAAGAAAACGGGACGAAAGCGCACGCCCTCGCGGAAGACCGGCGCGGGCAGACGAAAGGCCGGCGGCCGCGCGGCCGCCGGCAGGCGGAAGGGTGCCGCGAAGCGCAAGACCGGCCGCCGCGCCGCGGGCGCAAGGAAAGCGAAGCGCAGGGGTACCCGGAAGACCGGCGCGAGAGCGCGGGCGGCCTCCCGGACCAGAAGGGCTGCCGCCAGGTCCCGGAAGACGTCGGGCGCCCCGTCGAGGAAGAAGTCGGCGAAGAAGTCGGCCCGCCGCGCCGGGGCCTCCCGCCGGCCGCGCCGCGGCGGCACCGGCCGCGAACGCGACCTGGCGCAGACGCCCGCGGCCGGCCGGACCGTTGCGGGCCGGACCAACCCGATGCGCACACGCCGCTCGACCGGCACGCCGGCCGGTGCCGGCAGCACCAGGAAGGCGCCGGGACTCGCCCGGTCGCGGCGGCAGCTGCGTGAGATCGAGGAGGGCATCCCGACGCCGCCCTCGAGCCTGGACATGGATCGCCACGCGTCGGCCGCCCGGACCGGACGGGCGGAGATGCGCGAGGCGCGCGACGAGCATCACGAGACGAGCCCGGTGCTCACCGGCGGCGACGTCGATGCCGACTGGCAAGATGCCTACGCGGTCGGCGACGAGGCGCCGGGGGGCGACAACCCGACGCCGGATCAGGATCGGGTCGAAGACATCGGCCGCGCCCTGGGCGTGCAGTACCAGGACAACGAGGAGCTCCGCGCCTCCGACAAGATCAAGGATCGCGATCGCCACCGCTGGGAGCTCGACCCGGCCTCCTCCGAGGATTACCGGGACCGGGACTGATCCAGCGCTTCGGCTGGCGGCGGCCCCGGCGCCTCCGCCAGCACCGCCGGCACCCAGCCCCGCAGCGAGCTGATCAGCCAGATCCGTGCGCCGCCAATCGCGTCGCGGCGCACGATCGCTTCGGTCAGCTCGCCCGTCTCGACCAGCGCTGCCCTGAGCACGCCGGGCAGCGCGCCGCAGTCGAGCGACGGCGTGACGCGGCGCCCGTCGATCTCGAAGACGACGTTCGCCTCCGTCGCCTCGGTCATCTCACCGCGTTCGTTCCACAGGAGCACCGCATCGGCGCCCGGCCGCGCCGCCCGCGCCCGCTCGTACACGCCCCGGTTCGTCGTCTTGTGGAAGAGGAAGGCGTCCCGGCTCGACACGGGCTCCGCGGCAATCGCCACCCGCATGGGGTTCGGGACCGGCGCGAGCGGCTCGACCTGTATCTCGATGACGGCGTCCGCGCCGGCGAGCATCCGCACGCGCGCGTCCTGCACGCGGCCCCGCACGGTCTCGGCGAGCCGCGCTCTCAGTCGCGATTCGTCCGGGCGCTCGAAGCCGAAGTAGGCGGCGGATTGCCGGAGGCGCGCCAGGTGCGCGTCCAGGCGCACGAAGCCGTCCGCCGGGGACCACCTGAGCGTCTCGATCAGCCGGAACGGCGCGCGGCGGCGCGTCAGCATGGCGGCCTTGTTGAGGCACTCGGCGTACTCGGCGGCCTCGTCGGAGTCCCAGACGACCCCGCTGCCGACGCCAAACTCCGCCTCGTTGCGACGGCGATCGATCGTCACCGTGCGGATGGCGACGTTGAACTGTACACGCCCGTCCGGCGCCAGACATCCAACGGCGCCGGTGTAGACGCCGCGCGGGCCGGCCTCGAGCCCACGGATGATCGCCATGGAGCTGCGCTTGGGAGCGCCGGTCACCGACCCCGACGGAAACAGCGACTCGAAGATCTCCACCACATCCATCGTCATCGTCTCGGCGGCGACCGTGGAGGTCATCTGCCACTGGCCCGGATAGCGTTCCACGTCGAAGAGCGAGGGCACGCGGACGCTGCCGATGCGCGCGATCCGCCCCAGGTCGTGCCGCGTCATGTCCACGACCATCACGTTCTCGGCACGATCCTTTTCCGAGAGCCGAAGGGCGCGCGCGTGCCGGCGATCCTCGTCGCTCCACCGGCCGCGCGCGGCCGTGCCCTTCATCGGCCGGCAGTGGAGGCGGGACCCCTCCAGACGATAGAACAGCTCCGGGGAAGCCGAGCAGACGACGTGGCTGCCGGTGTCCACGTATCCGGCCCATCGCCCCCGCTGGGCGCGGTCGAGATCGTCGAGGAGCCCGATCGGATCGCCGCGGAACGGCGACGTGAGGCGGAAGGTGAAGTTGATTTGATACGTATCGCCGTCGGCGATGCGGGACTTGATCCGCCGGATGGCCGTCCGGTACGCCGGCTCGCCGATCGACGGGCGCCACGGGCCGGTGGCGTAATCGCCGTCCGGCTCGATCCGCTCTCGTCGGGTCACGTGCGCCGCAGGATACAGGCCGAACCAGAGGAGCGGCAGCGGATCGGCCCGCGTCGGCGCGGCCACGGGCAGGCCGAACGCGCCGGCGGCTTCGTAGGCGACGAACCCCGCGGCCCAGCAGCCCGATTCGCGAACG
>Ga0299914_10002897_pt1 | contig 11970 bp, 3 predicted proteins | sample RVTome_10_FD_201361 | JGI IMG/M metagenome (GOLD analysis project Ga0299914, IMG submission 201361) | Soil microbial communities from uranium-contaminated site in the Upper Colorado River Basin, Wyoming, United States - RVT153D57 (version 2) ... | reverse complement strand
ACCGCGACGGCGCTTGCCGCAGACCCGAGCGACAACGATCGTCTCCTCGACGAGATCTCGTTCCTGACGGGCGCGCTCGATACGTCGGTCGTCGCGGGCTTGATTCCGTTCGACCCCATCAGCCGTCCCGCCGAAGTGCTCGAGTTCGGAACCAACCTGGGGCTGAAAGCCATCGCGCCGGCGTTCGTCCCGCCCGCCGAGCGGCAACTGCCCCCGAACGCCGGCGGCGATTGCTACCGAAACTTCGCGCTCCCGCAGGTGCAGGGCGAGTACGAGAATTGGTTCGGCTTCTGGGATATCAAGCCGTTGCCGACGAACTGGGGCGATCTCGGCACCCCGGCCGTCCTGCACTCGAACACCGGTGTGAAGGTCAGGGTTCGCATCCCGAACGACCGCATCCTCGATACCGACGGCGATCCGCACAACGGTAAGCAGGTATCGCTGCCGGCCGGCATCCACAACATCGATTGGGAGGCGACAACCCAGCTCGGTGTCTTCTGGGACGTTGCGCTTCCCGGCGTCCTGATGGCATGGAACTTTTCGGCCGAAGGGCGTTATGGCGCGGCCGTCGGCAAGAAGGCCGCGGGCGCAACGCCGACCGCCGCCGCGAGACTCAAGCGGAAGCTTGCCGAGGCGGCGCGAAACGTCGCCGAGTCGGCAGGGATACAGTACGCAAGCTACGCGGCCGACGGCCTCTTCGACGATTCCGTGCCGACCGTATCGAATCGCGGCAATCAGGAGCTGTGGGTCTGGGACGTGCATACGCCGACGATCTCGACCAGTCAGCCGAGCATCACGCTCGAGGCGTTGAACTTCGGCGGCTTGTGGTACACGCGCGCACACGCCTCGCTGCATGAGACGCTGACCTATGGCGATCCGTGCGACAGAACGGTTTCGGTCTCGAACGACGCGCCCACGTTTCTTAGCATAGGCACGACGACGCCGATCACCTGGACGGTGCAGGACGGCGGACCCTATCCGGTCGGCATCCCCGCCACCGCGTCGATCACGCAAATGGTGACGGTCCTAGACACGCAGCCGCCGCTGCTCGTGCCGCCGCCCGGGTTCGCACGCGAGTCGAGCACGCCGATCAACCTGGCCGACGGCACTTTCAGCCTGGGCCCCGTGCTGATCGCCGATCTGGCCGATCCCTCTCCCCAGCCCACGAACGACGCGCCCGACGTGCTCGAGCTCGATCGCCGCTACGTAATCAACTACACGGCCACGGACGCCTCCGGCAACTCGACGAGCCCGCCGGCCGACGATCCCGAGCGCTACTCGCAGATCGTGACGATCAAGACGCCGGGTACGAACACGGCCCCGAGGGCGAGCGGCGCGAGCGCGGCGACCATCACTTCGGAGCCCGTGTCGATCACGCTGGCCGGAACGGACGACGACGTGCTCGACGGCCGCGCCGATCCGCTCGAGTTCCGGATCGTCGACCGGCCCGGCGACGGCGAGTTCGTCGCGCCGCTGTACCCGTTCTTCATCGAGGACTTCCGGCAGCAACCGGTCGGAGAACCGGGCAGCGGGAATCCGGATACGCTCGCATGCCCGGTCGACTTGAGCAGCGGCGCGGAGCTCGAAGGCAACCTCGGCCTGTTGCCGCCGAACGGGCACGGGGATTACATCGAGCGCTGTTACTGCGATCCGCGCGTCACGCCCCCGCGCGGCCTCATCTACCGGCCGACCTACATTCACGTTACCGACGACGACGAGTACTTTCTCTCGGATCGCTACTGGTTGTGCGACAACGAACCGGCCGCTTACACCGAGAACCGCATCTCGAAGTTCGTAGAAGACCAGTTCATCGCCGAGTGGCCGAACAACAGCGGCTTCGAAGGCGTCTTCCAAGTGGACGACGCGCACAACCTCTGGACGATTACGCTCGTCGGAGCCGGGTCGAGCCAGGAGCTGATCCTCACCGGTCTGAGCGGCGAGACGTTGGAACGGCTAGACGTGCCTCTGGCCGGCCATAGCTACGACGGCAACTCGGCCGCCGGCTCGGGGGTATCGATCAGCGCGGCAAGCCTGGTCAACGCGCACGTCGACGTCGAGCGCCGAGTGGTCTACGTGAACGACAAGAACCGCATCTTCATGTTCGATTACGACGAGCCGGAGACGCTGCTCGGCGTTTTGAAAGACGCGGACGTCTTTCTCGACGACTGCGAAGGCACCGTCGGCTATAGCCGCGGCGGCTTCTGGATGGAGACCGATTCGGAGGGCAACCTGTACCAGATCTGCGGCTCGCGTGTGCACAAGTTCGGTCCGCCGCCGCTATTGGAAGGCGTCAGGGTGCCGGGCGAGTACGTCGGCTGGCTCGGCCGCTGCGAGGCCAATCTCGTCGACCCGGAGACGAGCGTGCCCTACAACTATTGCGACGAGGAGACGCAGACCTCGAAAGGCTTCCAGTGCACCGACGAGACCTGCGGCCGACTGATCGGCGCAGAGGCCAACATGGGCGCCCATCCCGGGCAATTCGACTCGGCGCGGCATCTGAACGTGGACCCCAACGACGTGCTGTACGTCGTCGACTACGACAATTTCCGCGTGCAGCGCTTCGCGCCCGACGGCACGTTCGCCGGCGAGGCCAAGTCGACCGGTGAAGGCGTGACGCAGGACGGCGGCTTCGTGCTCGGCAACATGGGCCGGCCGCGTCACGTGTCCGTGAACTCGAGCGAGTTTCACGTGCTCGAGTGGTTGGAGGGCACCGACGACTACTTCCTGCACATCTTCAAGACGCTGCCGTTCTACGACGTCACGGACTCGAGCGCCAAGGTCGACTATGTGTCGAGCTTCGATTTCCAGGGGCAGGACGCCTTCAGCTACCTGGTCGACGACGGTATCGACGTGAGCAACGTGGCGAGCGTGACGGTCGACGTCACCCGAGCGTTCCGCGCGCCCGAGAACCTCCGCATTCAGTGCTTCACCGACGACACTTTCGCGGCCGAGAAAGCCTGCTCCGTGGACGAGGACTCCGTTCTGCACCTGCGCCTCGTGGCGGACGATCCGGACGGCTTCCTCGGCTTCGGGGGCCTCGATGCGCTCACCTACGACATCGTGACGGAACCCTCGCATGGGACGCTGTCGTCGCTCGGCGGCAGCGTGAGCTATGCGAATTACGCCTATCAACCCGAAGACGATTATTACGGCGACGATTCCTTCGAGTTCCAGGCCGACGACGGCAACGCCTCCGCGGCGGCCGCGGGCGCCGCGGCGCTCGTCGTCGCGCCGGTCCGCGACGATACCGTGATCGACATGCCGGACGAGATTCGCGTGCCGCGAGGTTTTCACAAGGCAGTGCGGTTCGAGTTCAGCGACGTCGATGGGGGTTCCTTCCCGCAGCCCGAGGCGCTTTTCATCGAGTGGGGCGATGGCACGGCAGCGCAGGCGCCCGATTGGCAGAACGTCGGCATCTACGACACGAGCGGCGATCCCGTCGACCCGCAATCCGACACGCTGCCCGGTGAAGGGTTCCTGGTCGCCGCGCATACATATGATGATGCGGCGGCGCCGCTCGCCGTCTGCATGCTCAGCAGCGGCGACAGCGAGCCGAGCTGTGCGAATCGGCCGGTCACCGTCGTCGAGGCGACCGAGATCGGCATTTGGGGGACCAACATGGATCCCGACGGCTCGGGCGATCTCATCCCGGCCGAGCCGCAGCAGCCGTACCCGTTCGGCGTTGCCGTCACCAATCTCATGCCGGAGACCTGGCCGGGCCTGACGGCGAACGACGTGGTCGTCACGCTGACCTTCCCGGCCGGGATCGACGTCAGCAGCATGGACGGCCGCTGCAGCGGTCAAACGACGGTGACCTGCACGCTCGGCGACCTGCCAATCTACGTGCAGGAGACGACGACGGACAGCCAGGAAGTGCTGGACTTCGTGCTCGACATCGATCCGGTCGCCGCCGCCGACGATTACGTCATGATCGTGCATGCCGAAGTCGTCGACGACGGCCCCAAGGCGGGCGGCGAGACCGCGGCGACTCTGAGCATTCCGATCGCCGACGCCGACGGCGACGTGGTCATCGACTACTACGACAAGTTCCCCGACGACCCCCGCTATGCGCTCGACGACGACGACGATTCCATCGCGGACGAATGGGAGCTCGAGCTCGGTCTCGACCCGGCCGACGCCGCCGATGCGGCGCTCGACAGCGACGGCGACGGGGCGACCAACCTGCAGGAGTTCGAGAACGGATCCTATCCCTATCTCGCGGAGCCCGCGCACTTCGGCGGCGAGCTGCGCCTGAGCGAAGAGGGCAACCACCGGCTCGGATTCCATGTCGCGTCGGGCGACGTCAACGCCGACGGGTTTTCGGACATCGTGGCCGGGGCGCCGGGCTTCGAGGGGAAGGGCGCCTTCGTCGTCTACTACGGCGGCGAGTCGGGGGTGACGGCAACGGCGCCGGTCACCGTGACCGACGCGGTGACCGAATTCGGCTATCGCGTGGCCGTGGGGCGCATCGACGACGACGACTTCGCGGACATTGCCGTGACGACACGCGCCGCGGTGTACTTGTACTTCGGCGGCGAGAACGGCTTGTCCGGCCCGGTGAGCTTGCTCGCGCCCGCCAATCGCGGCAGCTTCGCCGACGCGATCGTCATCGCGGACGTGGACGGCGATGGTCGCGACGACCTCGTGCTGACATCGCAGGGCTCCGCCGGCGCAGGCACGAAAGGGCAGACCTTCGTCTATCGTGCGCTGAGCGAGTATTGGCAGGCAGCCAGCCCGGCGCCGGACAAGGTGCTGTCGTTGATGGGCACGTCTACGCAGTACGGCTACAGCGCTGCCGTCGCCGATATCGACGGCGACGCGCTCGCCGATATCGTGGTCGGCGACGCCTTCACGGGCGGCGGCTCCGTCTATGGCTACCTCGGCGCGAGCATCGATTGGAGCTCCGCCGACGTAGAGCTCGAGGACTTCCTGCTGACCGGCGGGGCGGGGGCGAGCCGCTTCGGCAACGCGTTGGCGGCCGGCGCGGACTTCGACGGCGACTTCGTCTCCGACCTGGTCGTCGGCGCTTACGCCGATGATCCCGGCGGCGCTGTTTATAAGTACGCGAGCACGACGCAGTACTGGGCGAACGGCTCTGCCGCGGTGGCCGAGAAGCTCTCAGGCGCCCGGGCGGGAGATCAGTTCGGGGTGGCCGTCGCATTCACCGGGCCGAGCGAATTCGACGGCCGCGCGGCGCTGATCGTCGGCTCGAACCGCTCGGAGCGCTCCGATGACGTGGTCGACGAAGGGCAAGTCGACTACTTGCCGGCCGCGGGCGCGACCGACGCGCACGTCTACCGCGGCACCGACCACTCGATGCTGGGCTACTCTCTCGCCGCCGCAGCGGACCTCAACGGCGACGGCTTCGAGGACTTTGCCGCGGGTGCGCCGGACATCAGCAGCGGTCCGCACACGGGCGCCGGCGGCGCGATTCGGTTGTTCTACGGGGGCAGCGCCGCGCAGCAGACGGACGGCGACGGCGACTTCGTCGCCGACGCGCTCGACAACTGCCCCAGTGCCGCCAACACGAATCAGCTCGACGGCGACGGCGACGGCATCGGCGACGTATGCGATGACGACGATGCGGACGGCGACGGCGTGCTCGACGCGGACGACAACTGTCCGGCCGTGGCGAATGCCGATCAGGCGGACGCGGATGCCGACGGTGTCGGCGATGCTTGCGACTCGACCGATGGTACCGACGGCACGGATGGTACCGACGGCACGGACGGCACCGATGGCACGGACGGCACCGACGGCACGGACGGCACGGACGGCACCGACGGCACCGGCGGCACCGGCGGCACGCGCAGCACCAGCGGCGGCGGTGGCGGCGGCGCGATCGGACTCGAGTGGCTCGTGCTGTTCGCACTGCTGCTCGGGTGGCGCAAAGGCCGCCCGGTCAGGCGGCGCGAGGGAGGCGCCTTGACGGGCGACTGCAGGGACCGGCCGCCTCAGATGTCGAGCAACCCTTCGCGCAGCGCGATCGATGTAAGCTCGGCGGCCGAGTGGGCATCCAGCTTGCGCATCAGATTGGTGCGATGGTTGTCCGCCGTCTTCGGGCTGATGTTCAGCAGCGCCGCGATCTCGGAGTTCGTTCGTCCTTGCGCGGCGAGGGTCAATATCTGCCGCTCGCGCATCGTCAATGTGGCCGCCGGCCCGCTCTCGTCGAGCAACTCGCGGAGGCTCTCGGCGATGTATTCTTCGCCGGCGATGATGCGCTGCAGGCCGTGCGCCAGCTCCTGAGGCGTGCACGACTTCAGCAGCAGGCCCACGGCGCCGCTCGCGCGTAATTGGCTCAACGTCATCGCGCGGGTGATTCCGGTAAACACCGCGACGCGCGTGGCGGGGCTCCAGCGGCGGACCTCGCCGATCACGGCGAGGCCACCCGCGTGCGGCATCGCAACGTCCAGCAGCAGCAGGTCGGGCTTCAGCCGCTTCGTGAGCGCGATCGTCGCGATGCCGTCCTCGGCTTCGCCGACCAGCTCGACTCCGTCTATCGAAGCCAGGATCAGGCTCACCGCGTTACGCACGATGGCATGGTCGTCGGCGATCAGAACCCTGCAGCGAGCTTCCACCGTTCACCCCATAGGCCGCATACCGCGATCCGCTTCGCTGGCCAAATCGCGAAACTCGGCTAACATTGGCCTGCCTTCGCCTCATTAGAATTGCACGAAGGCTCGCCCATCAGTTACACGAAGACGATGGTACCGCCGTTGTGAATCGTACCGGCCGGCCCCCGCATCGCGCACCGCGGATCGTAGCAAAGTGCGACGCCTAAAGTTATTCGCCGCTCTCGCCGCCTTCGCGAGCGGCGCGTCCCATGCGCAGACGCTCGAGCTCGAGCCGGGCCAGGCCGAGCGCCGCTTGGCACCGGCCGCCCGCTATGTCGAGCTGCCCGGCACACCGGGCGAGACGTTGTCGCAAGCGCTCGCTTTGCCGCCGACCGCCTATGCTCCTCTCGACAAGCGTTACATCGATTTCGGCAACACGCCGAATACGATCTGGCTGCGGTTCGACCTGCACAACGACAGTGCAGGCGCCGGCCGGTGGATGCTGAGCTTGAACGTGCGGTTCATGACCGGGATTCTGGCCTACCTCGACGCCGACGCAGGCGGCGTGCTGCTGAGGCAAACGGAAGACTCGACATTCGACCAGCGGCCGATTCCTCATCGCGTTCTCGCAGTGCCCTTCTCTCTCGCTGCCGGCGAGCGCGCCGAGCTGCTGATCGGGTACCGCTCCAAAGGCACGACGGCAATGCCCGTCTCGATCGAAACGGTCGCGAGCCACGAAGCGCGCTACGCCCGGGAGGATGCGATGAACCTGGCGGCCTACGCCGCAGTCGCGTTTCTGATCGTGCTGACCCTGCTGCAATCGTTCGCTTTTCGGCAGCCGAGCCAATTCACGTACGCGTTCTATCTGAGCGCCACGCTGGCCTACATCGTTCACATGGACGGTCTGACTTTCCAGTTCCTGTGGCCGCAGCAGCCGGCATGGAACTCGTATGCGGCCATTCCATTCGGCCTCGTCATGAGCGCCGCCGCCCTGCTGTTCGCTCGCAGTTTCACCGAGACCAGCCGAGTCGCTCCGGCTTACGACAAGATGATGTTGGCGCTGATAGGCGTGGCGGTCCTCACGAACTTCGGCGGGCTGGTGACCGGCGAGGCTCAAGTCAAAGCTTTCGCGTACCTCGTCGCCTCGACCACCGCGGCCGCCTGTCTCGGCGCCGGAGTGCTCGCGTACTGGCGCAAGCGCCCCGCCATGCGGTTTTTCGTGATCGGCTGGATAGGCGTCTTCACCGGCGTTCTTCTCACCAGCATCGTGAGCAACTTTCCCGCCCTGATTCCGAGGACGGCGGCGATGGCCATTCCGAAGCTCACGATCATGTTCGACACGCTGATGTTCTACATGGCGCTGGCCGACCGCAGCCGCGAGCTGCGCGTCGAACGGGACTTGGCGATGCGCCGGGAGCTCGAGGCGTTGCAGAGGCAGCACGAGATCACGCAGAAACTGCACGACGCCGAGCGCGAGCGGCTGGAGGCGCTGGTCGTCGCACAGGCGAAGAGCCGGCAGCTGGCCATGGCGAGCCACGACATTCGCCAGCCGCTCACTTCGCTGCGCCTTACGCTCGATCGGCTTGCCGGCATCGCCAACCTGGAGCCGATGGCGGCGGGTTTCAAGCAGAGTCTCGACTATCTGGATGGGCTGACCAAGGAGTACGGCGCGGAGTCCGGACCGGGCGAGGCGCCACGCGCGGCAGGGACGGGAGCCGAGGAGGACGTCTTCGAGGTCAAGGCACTACTCGAGAACATAGACCTGATGTTCGGCGACGAAGCGCGGGCGAAAGGCTTGGTGTTCCGCTGTCGGGCCGAGGCGGCTCTGGTTCGCGGCGATGCCATGGCGACGATGCGCATCGTCAGCAATCTGGTGGCCAATGCGATCAAGTACACGGGCGAGGGCAAGATCCTGGTCGGTTGTCGCAAGCGCTCAGGCCACGTGACGCTGATCGTCGCCGATACCGGCCCCGGCATTCCCGCCGACGAGCTCGAGCGCGTTCTCGAAGCGAACGAGAGGGGCTCGACGGCGCGCGGTACCGAGGGCCAGGGCCTCGGGCTCGGTATCGCAAGCGCGCTCGCCGCGCAGCACGGCTACGATTTCCGTTGCCGGTCGATCCCGGGCCGCGGCACGGCGTTTTTCGTGGACGTGCCGCGCAGCGCGTCTGCCGCGGGCGGCGGCGGTTCCACAGCGCGGGGAGGCGGTTCAGCGGCGGGCGCCGGCAGTGCCGGGTATGAAGCGGGCGCGGCAGGGGTCGCCGCCGGTGCGGCCGCGACCTGAGGCTGGTCCGCCGAGCGGGGCCCGCCCTCGCGCAGCAGCGTGCTTATGCACTCCTCGATCGCCGCCGGGCTCTCGCGTTTGCACAGCGCGCCGTCCGCGCCCGCGTCGACGTAGGCGCGCAGCACCGCTTCCTCGTCGTCGTCGCTGAGGATCACGAGCTTCGTCAGCGGCGCATAACCGCGCAGGGCGAGCACGGTTTGCACGCCGCCCGTCAACCGCAAGTTGCTGCTGAGCAGGATCAGGTCGGGCTGCAGGCGCTTGGCTTTGCGGATGGCGGTGAGGGCATCGCCGCTATAGGCAATCAGGCATTCGTCGCCGAAGGTCTCCGCGACGTGCTCGACCAGCATGTGCAGCCCGGCGCGCGCCACCGGATGCGAATCCGCGATTAAAACGTTCAGCATCTCGGTACGGGCAGGCCAAGCGTCGGATGCCCTGATCCTAGGCTTCCGTCGCGGGGATCCGTATAGGGTGATGACCTCAATCCCGTGCGGCGAACTCGTAGCTGACCTGGGCCTCGATGCGCCGCTCGAGAATGTCGCCGAAAATGTGCTGCTGCACCCGCTCGTCGGTCAGGTTCTGGGCGGTGATCTTGAACGTCAGGCGCTCGCTCAAGTAACGCCATCCCACCGCGGCGTTGAGCTGCGTGAACGCGTCGGTCGGCGCACGCGCGAACAGCACGTCGGCCCAGTACGCTTCGTCCTGGTAGTTGAGCGCCGCGCTGAAGAACCTGCGCCCGATGTCGCGTGCAATCCCGAGGTTGGCGCGCCACTCGGGCGGGACGTTGATTTCGACGGCGTCGATGCCGCCCTTGACGTCCGGTCGCTGCTGCCGCGAGGCGTTGAAGAACCAGGTCCAGGCGCCGGTGCCGCCGTTCAGCCCGAGCTCGACTCCGCGATTGACGATGGTGCCGACGTTGCGGTAGCTGTAGTCGGAAGGGACGGCTCCGGCGAGCCCGCCGAACGGACAGCCCCCGGGACCGGTCCCCGGCGCGAAGCCGAAGCATGGAATCACGATCGCCGGCACACCGAACGACGGCGCCGGCAGGTTCCCGGGGCCGTAGGTGTCGGCGACGAAAAAATCGATCGAGTCGACGGTCTCGTTGCGATAGACGCTCAGCGTCAACATGAGGTTGTCGCGGAAGCTGCCGACGTAGCCGAGCTCGTAAGCCTTCATCCGCTCCTCGTCGAGCGCTCGATTGCCTTGCGCCGCCGCCGGGATCACCAACGGGCCGGCCGCCTGGAGAATCGCCACGTCGAGGTGCTCGTTGACCGCCGAGGGCGTGCGGAACGCCTCGTTGTAGGACACGCGGAAGGAGTGCTTTGCGGACGGCAGGAATACGAGGCTCGTGCGTGGCGCCAACGCCGCGCCCGCCAGCGCGTCGTCCTCGTAGTAGCGCGTGCCGAGCAGCCAGCGGAAACGCCGGCCGAGCTGCAGCTCGTCCTGCACGAACAGGCTCCACTGCCGGCGGCTCGCGGCGCCCGGCGCGATCTCCAGAGTGAAGTCGTTGCTTCGATAAGTCGCGCCGTAGGTCAGCGTGTTGCGGGCACCGAGCGCGGAGCTGTTCGAGACTTCGAGGTCGTACGTATCCGTAACGAACGCGAATGACAGCGGGGCGCCGTCCGTCCGGCGCGTCAGCAGGTTGATCCCGTCCCCGTCCAGGAAGCTCGCCGCGAGGGCGATGCGCCACGCGCCGCTCTGCCAGTCGGCCTGGAGGTAGGAGAGCGAGGAGCCGTCGTCGATGTCGAACGGCCCGATGCCGCTATGCAGAATCCCACCGGTATCGGCATAGCCCGCGCCGAGCGACACCACTCCGTTCGCGCCGGCGTCCCACTCGAGCTCGACGTTGAGCCGCGCTTGCTGCGTGTCGCCGTTGTCGAAGTCGGGGTACGTTTGCGCCGGGACGGTGCCCGGAATCTCGCCGGTCGGCCGCGGGTACGCCGACTGCTCGAAGTAGCCGGCGGAGACCTTGTACGCAAGCGCGTCGAATGCATCGGCATGCAGCACGCTCGCCCTGTCCGTCCCGACCACGACCGTCGTGCCGACGAGATCGCGCGGGCGCTTCGTGATGACGTTGACGACGCCGCTCATCGCGTTGGCGCCCCAGACCGCGCTGCCGGGACCCCGGACGACTTCGATTCGCTCTATCTCCTGGACTTGCACGGGCAGCAGATCCCAGGCGACGAAGTTGAAGAACTCGAGGTAGAGCGAGCGGCCGTCGACGAGGGCCAGCTGCGAATTCGCGAGCGTCGAGGTCGCGCCGCGCGCCGTGACGCTGATGTCCCGAACGCTGGTCTGTGCCACGTTGACGCCGGGGACGTTGCGCAGCAGGTCGCCGTAGTCGTCGGCGGCGGCGCTCGCGATGTCGGCCGCGGTGATCACCGTGGTCGCTGCCGGCGCTTCGGCGAGGCTCGTCTCCGTCCGCGACGCCGTTACGACGATCGTCTCGAGCGTAGACGCGGTCGCGTCTGCCGCCGGGTCGCTTTCGGGCTCGGAGGGCTGCTGGCCGATGGCCGCGGCCGCGGCGAAGAAGACGGCGGCCGGCAGGGCGCGCGGGCCGATCGCGCCGCGCGGCTTGCGTCGGCACCTGGTCGGTGCAAGCACTCGGGTGGCGCCTCTCGGCACGCTGGCCGAATCGATGTAGTGCATTGCACGCATGCTCACGCCGTCCGCAGGACTTTCTCAGTGGCGCATACTTGCGCAAAGGAAAGAGTGCAGTCAACGACGAGACGCGCGAAGTGGGAGTTGTGCTGTACCGGTGACCGGAGAACCCGACGATGAGGCCGCTTCTTTCTTGTCTGCCGCCCCTATGACATGCTTCCACGGTTCATTTGAGGTGCGATCGATTTGACCCACGCCGAAGAGCTCGAGCGAGGATTGTAGAAGCGCGTCCTTCGCTCAAGCATACTTCACGGCGGGCGGCGGCAGATCCCGGCTTCGTGCGCGGGCTCTGGCGGCAGCACTGTCGAAAAGGTCACACTTCGCATAGTGCCGGCGTGCTATTTTCGCGCCGACCTTTGCACGGCGCCGGTGGCGCCGAAACGGTTCGGACATTCTAGGAGCACGGGAACATGCCAAAGAAAAGCGTCGCGCCGACCAAGTCGGAAGTCCTCACACAGATTTCGCAAGACACGGGCT
>Ga0299914_10002895_pt1 | contig 11971 bp, 11 predicted proteins | sample RVTome_10_FD_201361 | JGI IMG/M metagenome (GOLD analysis project Ga0299914, IMG submission 201361) | Soil microbial communities from uranium-contaminated site in the Upper Colorado River Basin, Wyoming, United States - RVT153D57 (version 2) ... | reverse complement strand
ACGGTCCATGCGAGGCGAGGCGGCGCTACCCTTGCGGGCGCCCCTGCCGACGTAGCTCAGCTGGTAGAGCACTTCACTCGTAATGAAGGGGTCGCCGGTTCGAGTCCGGCCGTCGGCTTCAGCGGTTTGCAGGGCTTTCCTTAGTTGCACCCGGCGCGCGCCCTGCTCGGAGGTACCTGACGGGTACAGATTCCGGCTTTGCGTGCCGGTCCGCGGACGGGGCGAGAGGGGGCCAGTTCGGGCGCTGTCCCCTCCTCAGGAGCAGAGCCCATGTCTGCACCGCCCGTTGAGCCCATCTTCCTGCGTCCGCGCGAGGCGGCCGAGCTGGCCGGTCTGTCGACCAGGGCGATCTACGGTGCGATCCACCGCGGCGACCTGCAAGCGGTGCGCCTGTGCTCGCGGCTGCGGATCCCGCGCGACGCGTTCGACGCGTGGGTCGCGTCGTGCGCCGTCCGGGTTGAGCGCCTCGATGTGCTCGTGCCGCCGCCCGCGCCGCCGCCGGTGCGCGGCAGCTTCCGCCGGCTGTTCGACGGCGGGTCGCCGTCATGAGCGTCGAGCGCGTCGTGCGCAAGGACGGCAGCGCCGTGTGGCGCGTGCGCTGGCGCCAGGCCGGCCGCAACCGCTCTAAGGTCCTGGGCCGCAAGCGCGACGCCGACGCCTTCGACGCCGAAATCGTGCGTCGCAAGCGCACCGGCGAGCTCGCGCGGCTGGACGCCGGCAAGGAGCCGCTCGCCGACTTCGGCGAGGAGTGGTGGCGGCTCCACGCTGAGCCGAACCTCGCGCGGTCGACGCTCAAGGGCTACGCGTCCATCTGGGACGCCCACGTGCTTCCGCGGCTCGGCTCGCTGCCGCTTCGCGAGCTGACCCCGGATGTGGTCAACCGGTTCCGGCTCGAGCTCGAGGCCGACGGCGTGGGCCCGACGTCGATCCGCAAGGCGCTCGTGCTGCTCCAGGGCGTCCTTCAGCGCGCCTGCGAGTGGGGCCGTCTGGCATCGAACCCGGCCGCGATCGTGCGCAAGCCGGTCCCGCCGCGGAAGCGGACGATCGTGCCGCTCGCGCCCGAGCGCGTCGAGGCGATCCGGTTCGTACTGCTCGCCTGCGGACGCATCCGGGATGCGACGCTCGTCTCCGTTCTCGCGTACGCCGGCCTGCGGCCAGGGGAGGCGCTGGCGCTGCGGTGGGTGCACGTGCGCGACCGGACGCTGCTCGTCGAGGGCGCCGTCTCACTCGGCACCATCGAGGGGACCAAGACCGGTCGTACGCGCACCGTGCGCGTCCTCGGGCCGCTGGCGCAGGACCTCGCCGAGTGGCGGCTGCATGCCGGACGGCCGCCGGCCGAGGCGCTGCTCTTCCCGGGATACGACGGCGAGCCGTGGACCGCCACCGCCTACCGGAACTGGCGCCGGCGGATCTACACGCCGGCGGCCGAGGCGGCGGGCGTCGAGCGACCGCGTCCGTATGACCTGCGGCACTCGTTCGTGTCGCTCCTGATCGCCGAGGGCCGCAACGTGGTCGACGTCGCGCGACAGGCCGGCCACTCACCGACCGTCGCGCTCGACACCTACGCGCACGTGTTCGAGGAGTTCGAGCCCGGCGAGCGCGTCAACGCAGCCGACCGCATCCGCAAGGCGCGCGAGGAGCTGCGCTTCCGCTCGCAGCAGCCGACGCTGTTCGACGTCGCGTGACCGCCGCGCTCGACACCTACGCCGAGCTGCGCCTCGCCGAGGGCAAGCTGCTGCGCTGGGGCGAGTGCGCGGCGAAGGCCGCCTGCGCGCTCCAGCCGCGCGACCTCGAGATCCTGGTCGCGCTCGCTCGCTACCGCTTCCTGACCACGGGACAGATCGCCGAGCTGTGGTGGGAGGGCCGAGGCTTGCGGGCCGTGCGCCGGCGGATGACGCGCCTGTTCGAGGCCGGGTTCGTGGAGCGGTTCCGGCCGCAGACGCTCCGCGGCTCCTACCAGTGGACGTACTGCCTCGCGCGCGACGGCTTCCGCGCGGCGCAGCAGACCGGCGACCTGCCGCCGCGCCTGAAGTTCGCGCCGCGCCGCGAGGCGATCTTCGACTACCGCTACGTCATCCACGACCTTCGCGTCAACGAGTGGGTGCTGCGCTACCGCGAGCTGCTCGGCGACCGCCTGCTCGACTGGGCCGGCCCAGACGAATCGCTGATCGCGCCGCCGCGGCGACGCGACGGTGGCGACCTCGGCGACGCCGACCACAACGTCTACGGCGTCGACGACGACGCCGTCCGTCCCGTTCAACCGGATGCACTGCTGCACGTGGCCGGCGCACACGACGACCTGGCGCTGTTCGTGGAGTACGACCGCACGCGCAGGGTGGACAAGAACTACGACAAGTTCCGCCGCTACGAGGCGCTCCTGGCCGGCTGGTGGAACCACGCGCTGCCTGCCGAAACGCAGCGGCCGGCGGTCGTCTTCATCTGCCAGGACGACGAGCACCGCGAGCGGTTCCTTGCCGCCGCGGACTGGCAGCTGACCGCACACCAGACCCGCTGGGCCGACCTGAACCCCGAGCGCGAGTACCCGGTCCGCGACCGCTTCGTCTTCGCCCTCGAGGCCGACATCCACGACGGGCGCGCCGAAGCCGTCCGCCTACCGCACCAGCCGCCGGCAGTCGCGAACCGCGACAACCGCATCCGCGGCGTCCGACTCCCGGCAGGACCCAGCGAGTGAGATCAACACGCGTGCCTCCCGGCATGTTCCCTCCGACGTGTTCCGCAGTGCCGTTCCGCCCCGAGCAGAACACGCGCCCCGACCCGCCGACGCCCGAAATCCTCGATCCAGCCTGTGCTGAGCGAGGAAGGGGGGTCCACCGCTTCGCGCTGGACCCCCCTTCCTCGACGTGCCAGGTAAACGGGCCGGGGCAAGCACAGGCGGAAGGCGGACGGGCGTCGGCGGGTCGGGGCGAAGCGGGCGAGCGTCGGCTAGAGGAGTCGGAGCGAGATCAGGGAGCGAAGGCGACGGAAGGGCCGCGGGAGGTGGAGCGGTTGGCGATGAGGAAGTTGGAGTCGCGAGGTCGGATGGGAGGCGGGAATCCGGAGGCGAGCGGATGAGCGGCGGGGTCATCGAGTGAGTGCGTCGATCGATGCCAGCGGCGCTCGCTCATCGTGGCGGTCTCTCTGCTCGTCACCGCACCAGTCCGGTCCACGCCTGCGGGCACGGCTCGCCGCCTAAGTGACCACGCGACGCCCCCGCCGAACCCGCGTGACGCTGCGCTGCGTCCGCGAAGACCTGGAACTCGGCATCCCGCCGGTCGAGGTCGACCTCGGCGCGCTGGACCACCCGCTTGTCGCCGAGGCGCGCCGCGTCGCGCCGACGGCGCCGCGCGGGCAGAAGCGGATCCTCGCGATCGAGCACCCGCTCGTGTACCGGCTCCGTCACGGCCGCTGGCGCGGCGCGACGTGGCTTGAGGTCGACGAGGGCCGCTTCTGGCTCTGCGCGGGCGCGCAACGTGCGGCGGGATCCGCCGAGGACGCCTACGAGCACTTCATCGCACTCCACCACGCCGGCCGGCTCCTGCCCGATGACGACGACCGCCTGCGAGACGCGCTCGAACGCAACGCCCGCATCATCGACGCCGCGGCCGCAGCGATCCCAGAGGCGCTCGCCGATGCGCTCGCGCGACGCGGCCGCGATATCACGCTCCGGTTCGGCGCACTCGTCGACGCTCGCCTGCACACGACCGCCGCCGGCGACGAGATCTGGGTCGCGATCGCGACTCAGGCAGCCGACGGCCGCTTCGTCGACGAACGATTGCGCGACGTGCTCTTCCGCCTCGTCTTCGACGCTTCCGAGGCCGAGCTCTGGGAACCACGCGCGGACTGGCCTTCTGGCGAGCTCGCCTGGTTCGAGGTCGCCCGCCTGGGCTTGCGCGAACCAACCTGATCCGACGCGACGCCGCCGACGCGCGCAACGTCGTCCTCGCTAACGCCGGCCGTGTACGCGAGCGTTGAGGCCTTGCCGCCAAGCAGCGCCTCGCGAGCCCGGTCCATCCGCCGCCCGAACTCCTCACGATGTCGGTCGACGTACTCGTCGACCGCTCGCTCCACGAGCTCGGACTGCTTGACCCCGGCCATCAACGCGGCGTAGCGGACCTTCTCCTTGGTGGACTCGTGAACCTTGATGGGAGATTGAGCGCGTGCCATTCGGTACCTCGGTACCGAGAGTAGCAGCGCTGCGCGCCCGAAGGCGAAACCGGCAGCGCGTGTACGGCGGCCGCCGCCGTCCAGGCGAGCAGAAGCCACGGGCGCGGGCCATCGCGAGCCCATTGAGGCCGAGCGTCGCCGGGGGGGACTCAGGGGCATCGCCAAACCGGGGGATTCCAGCACGCCGGAGGCTGTCCGCGAATAGGCACATACTGGAGAAGTGGCAACCGACTTCAAGACCATCCGCGCGTGGGACGGCTCGCAAGACCGGGCGTTCGAGGAGCTCTGTTACCAACTGCGTGATGCGACGCCGGCCGGAGCATGTCTGATCAAGACCGGCGATCCCGACGGCGGCCTTGAGTGGTACATCCGGTACGGCAATGGTGTCGAGTGGGGCTGGCAGGCGAAATACAGCTTCAACGTCGACACCCTGCTGAAGTTGATGGAGAGGTCCCTGAAGACGGTTGTTGCGAAGCGGCCAAACTGTCGGAAACTCACGTTCTGCATCCCTTTCGATCTGCCCGATGCTCCCGGAGGAAGCGAGCGGAAGTCCGCGCGAGAGAAGTTCGAAGACAGAAAGAAGGCGTGGTCGAAGCGCATCGACGGGGCGGACCGGGTGAGCGTCGAACTGATCTCGGCCGGAGGTTTGCTCGAACTGCTCACCCAGCATCCGAACGAGCGGGGCATTACCTGGTTCTTTTGGGACAAGGAGGTCTTTTCCAAGGATTGGCTCGTGAAGCGACTGTCGGTGACGTTGAAGGCCGCGGGTGAGCGGTACAGCCCTGCACTGCACGTCGATCTGCCCGTAGCCTTCTCGCTGGAGGGGCTTACTGGATCCAAGCTCTTCTGGGACCGCTACCGCGAGCGGCGCGCGAACGTCCTAGCGGCTACCGCTCCGATTGAGCGTCGCGCCTTCACTGGGATCGGCGTCACGTCGGAGGTAGCCCGGGTTCGGGCTCTCTCGACTGAGTGGGAAGAGCGCGTTCCGGATCTGATTCTGCCTCCGCAGCGGTTGCCTCGCGACCGTTTGCTCGATCACTCGCAAACGCTCCGCGATGCGGTATGGCGGGCCTACCCTGAGCCACCGCCACGTCGAGGCGCGAAACGAACGAAGAAGCAGACTGAGTTCGATAATCGGCGCAGGTCACTCGATCACTATCTGACGCGTCTGACGAGTGCTTTGGACGAGTTCATCGCCTTCTTAGATGCAGGCGCGGCCAGGGCGGCTGATCACGGAGCGCTCTTGCTCACCGGCGAGGCGGGCAGGGCAAGACGCACTTGTTCTGCGACGTCGGCGAGCGCGCGGTCGAATCCGACCGGCCCGCAATGGTCTTGCTTGGTGGTCGACTGTCCGGGCGGCGGTTCTGGTCTGACTGCGCCGAGTACCTCGGACTTCCACAAATCGGCGGCGAGGCACTGCTGGGAGGCATGCGTGTCGCCGCGGAGGCGTCGCAAGCGCCGTTCTTGCTCTTAGTGGACGCATTGAACGAATCGGCCGAGCCTGCTGGATGGCGCGAGGAACTGCCTGGCGTCCTCGCCGAGATTGACCGAGATCCATGGATCTCGCTCGGCGTGTCGGTGCGATCCACCTTCCTGCCTGTGGTTCTTCCAGAGGGAGGGCTTGGCGATGCTGTCGCCGAGGTTGAGCACCCTGGGTTTGAGGGCCGCGAGCTTGAAGCGACCGAAAGGTTCTTCGATGTGTTCGGTCTCGAGCAGCCCCGTGTGCCCCTCCTGACGCCGGAGTTCACTAATCCGCTGTTCCTGAAGCTCTATTGCGAGGGGCTAAAGGGCCTCGGACTTTCAGCCCCACCGGCGGGCGAAGCGCACATCAGCGACGTCTTTGCTCGACACCTTGAATGGAAGGCCAAGCGCATCGCGACAACGCTGGCGCTCGATCCAGCCGACCGAGCTGTCGAGCGGGCGATTGAAAAGTTCAGTGAGGAGCTCGCGGCGCGCAACACCGAGCACATTCCCCGATCCGAGGCCGCGGACGTCGTGAACACGTTCGCTCCAGCGCTTCATCGCTGGCCTCGCACGTTGTTCGGTCAGCTCCTCAGCGAAGGCCTGCTCGCCCAAGACGTCGCATGGGGTAGCGAGAGCGACGAGCCGATGGAAGTCGTCCGGTTCGTTTATCAGCGGTTCGCCGACTACCGCATCGCAGGAGCCCTGCTCGAACCGTTCGCTTCCGAGGCCGCCTTTCGCGCGGCGCTTATGGCGGGAAAGCCTCTCCGCGAAAAGATCCGCTCGGCGCCCGCTGGATGGATTGAAGCGCTGTCCGTACTTGTGCCTGAGCGACTTGGGATCGAGCTCCTTGATGCAGCCAACTGGCGCTTCAAGCGCTACCGGCGCGAGCGCTGGGAGCGAGCGCTGATCCGCAGCATCGTTACCCGGCGACCCGCGACGATGAGTGACCGAGCGCGCGAGCTTGCCACCGCCGCCGAGCGCAGGTCGAGGTACCTCGGCGACGAAGCGTTTGAGGCCGTTCTTAGTGTCGCGCCCATTCCGGCGCACCCACTGAACGCGGATCACCTTCACCGCGTCCTCATGCGGACCGCGATGCCCGATCGGGACGCGTCGTGGGCGCGGCGGACGTACTACTCATTCGCCAACGAGGGTCCGCTCGATCGTCTAATTCGCTGGGCGGCCCGCGGCCCATATCCGCACTCTCCCGATGATGTCCTCCGGCTCGCCGGAACCTTGATCACTTGGACCTTCACCTCGCCCAACCGTTTCATGCGTGACTACGCGACGAAGGCCCTCCGGCAGCTGCTTGACACGCGACTAGCGGTGCTTCGAGAGCTCGTGCGGCAGTTCGCTGGGTGCGACGACCTATACGTGATCGAGCGGCTTGCGATCGTAAGCCATGCCAGCTTGCTGACAGCCGGCGACCAGGATCCTGACGGCGCTCTCGAGCTCGCGCGGACAGCGCGGGATCAGTTTCTCAAGGACGAGAAGACGCCCAACGTGCTCGTGCGCGACGCCGTTCGCGGCTGCTTCGAGTGGGCGCTCAGGCTCGGCCTCATCGAGCAACGCGAATACGACGAAGTCTGTCCTCCCTACGGCAGCGCCCCGCCCGAAAAGCCCCGAACGAAGAAGCAGCTCGAGCGGGCCTATGAGCGGAACAAGCGTGACGCGCAAGGGAACTACATCGCCTCGCCTTACGGACGGCTCTTCTTCTCCCTTTTTGACTTGGGCGACTTCGGACGCTACGTGGTTGAGTCGAAGCTCCACAACTTCACGGATCTGCCTCTGAGCAAGCCAATTCCACAGCCCCGAAAGCCAAAGCGCAGCCCGGCGAAGTTGGAGGCGTTCGTAGACTCCTTGCCCGAGGCGCTGCAGAGCGCGCCAGACATTGAGACTCTCGTGGCCGGTCTGACTCACGCCCAGCGTCGCGAGCTGCGCGCGATCATCGATCCGCCGACGCCGGCCCCTCTTAGTAGGACCCGTCGCTATCCGCCCGAGCTTGGACAGCGGTGGATTTTCGAGCGGGTGCTTTCACTCGGATGGACGCCGGCGAGGTTCGCTGAGTTCGAGGACACATACCTGCGTGAGGGAGCTGGCCGCGAGAGTCATAAACCGGAGCGGTTCGGCAAGAAGTACCAGTGGATCGCTTTGCGGGAGCTCCTGGCTCGCGTCGCCGACAACTTCCACATGACAGGGGAGTGGTCGGAGGAGGACCGTTCGTATCAAGGGCCCTGGCAGTTTTATGGGCGAGACATCGACCCGACACTGCCTCCCCCCTCGCGCTATCGAGACGACGAGGACGATGCTGTTCGCGTCGGTCCGACATTCGAGAGCGACGCTCCGGGCGTTTGGTGGGACCCAGGCGGCCCTCGATATCTCGCGAGCGATCCTCCTCCGCCGACCGACTGGGCCTCGCAGACGGACGACCTACCATCGTTTGACGCGCTCGTGCGGCGGACTGATCCTGACGGGCGGAGGTGGATCGTCCTCCAGGGCTACTTCAACTGGGACGAGGAGCGCATTGGGCGTGATGACTGGCGGCGCGATCGTTCGCGTCGGGATCTCTGGAGCCACATCTACTCGTGGCTAGTTGATCTCGACGATATGAAGTCGCTGGTCAGCTTTCTCAGCAACCGCTCATTCATGGGGCGCTGGATGCCGGAGGCGGGCGACATCACGAACGACGCCTATCTCGCAGAGATGCCATGGGCAGCGGCCGCAGCCGAGTATCCCCCCGAGTGGCAACCTGTCAGCCCTCGATACGAGGACACCGCGAAGTTCCAGGTATATCCGGCTTGGGAGCACTACACATGGGAGGGCGGAGGGCTTGATTGCTCGATCAAGGAGAGCATCAGCGCATGTCTCCCGGCGCGCCTTCTCTTCGATCTGCAGCAGCTCGAATGGATATCCGGGACACGCACATGGCGAGACCGGAAAGGAGTGGTGGTCGCGCAGCACCGTTCGCGCAGTGGCGAGCATAACGCCCTCCTAGTAAGAGAGTCGTGGCTGAAGGCCTCGCTAGATAGCGGCGGTTGGGGCCTCGTGATCGGGTGGCTTGGCGAGAAGATGTTGCTCTCTGGAGGGCTATCGTCGGGTCTCATCGGAAGGTGGACAGAAATGAACGGCGTCGGCTGCTTCGATCAGCGGGGCTTCCAAATCGTGGATACCAGCTTGAAGCTGGTATCCCAGCGAACCGACGGTCGCGAGGAACTCGCCAAGTAATTGACGGGTAACAGCGATGCGCCAGGAGTCGTGCGCTACGATCGTGTTACCACTAGCTCTCGGGGACGGCAAGAGCAGCGGGTCGCGCCGGTCGCCGCAAGTCAACGCTTAGGCAGGTACTTCGTGTCTGTGCATGCCCGTGACGTCCTCACGTCCCGGGCTGACGACGATCACGTGGACACTGCCTTTCAGCGGCCGGCATCGCGCAGGTCCTCAATGATGCCCCTGAGGTTCGCGATCCGCTGATCCAGGGCCTTCTTGTAACTCGGTGGGTCCAGGATGGTCGAGCCCTCCATGAACGAGCTCAAGATCGCCTTGCCAGGGCGGTACCGGAACTCGGACAACAACTCGGGGTCCGCCTTGCGGAGGATCCGCTCGGTCCGCTTGATCCACATCGTGACGTCCGCCTCCGTCGTTTCCGCCCGGACGAGCCTCGTGACCGTGATCCCCGGCATCCCTGGGATATCTCGCCGGAGCCTGACTCCCTCGTCGAGTTGCGCCTGAAGGCGGTCGCTGAACCTCGGAGCGCCGCGGGACGACGACTCGCTGGCGTGCGCCCGGCCCGACTCGGCCGCCGTCGGCTGATCGAGCGCAGCGACAGCCGACGCTGCCGCGACCGGCGCAGACTCCGGCTCGTCCTTCGGCTCGGCCCTGCGGATTGGGATGGCGACGTCCTCGCGGTTGGACTTGCGGTAGCCCTCCGTCGCGAGCAGCGCGAGGCCGACCGCGAGGAGCACTCCGTAGAGGACCCCCGCGACGACGTTCGACCCGAGGCCGCCGAGCCAGTTGACCCACGTCTCGAGGTCCTCCGCGATGCCCGCAAAGCCGATGACGGCGAGCAGCGTCATGAGGCCGCCGACGACGACCCTCGCACGGCGATAGGCGGGGCTCTTCCGGAGTTCTGCGAGGACGGTCCTCACGCTCCACAAACTAGCCACAGGCGCGGCGGTCTCCCACGCCGCGATGGCGAGGTTGAGCGGGGAGAGGATCGTCCCGTCAGCGGTCTCGCCAGCGTGTGTCTCAGCATCGCGAACGCCACCGACACTATGGTGCGCTTGCGCGTTGCGCGACACGCGACAGCGGACTCGCCCGTCCGACGGTTGCTCGGCGTCATTCGCTCGTGGGCGCCTGCTGGATCGCCGGCTCGAGTCCGGCCGGTCGGCGTCGCTCTGGAGCGCCGTTCCGCGCAGCGCGAGCGACGCTCCTGCGTCTCGGGGTGAACGCGGGGGTGAACACCGACCGTTCGTACCCCGCCTTGAGGCCTCCCGCATGTTCTCTCCGGTGGGCCCACCGGGGTCGAGGCGATACTCGTCTGTCTGGTTCAGATGAATGTCTGCCGAGACTCAGGGCATTTGCGCATAGGCTGCGCTCATGGCGAAGGAGTGCCTTCTGCGGCTGCGGCCGGAAGGTCCCGCGTTTCCCCCTGGGGCTTCGGTCGATGAATACGCGCGGGCGATTGGTGTCCGACCGGCTCGCCTGGTTCGAGGTCGTCGTCGGCTTTGCCGACATGTCCGAGAACATTCGGGAGTGGGTCGGCGAGGGGTCGGCGAGGGGTACCAGCTGATCTCCGTGCTACGGGCCGCGATGCACGGCAGCCTTGATCCGAGGGAGCTTGAGTCAGGGCTAAGCTCGGCGTGGCTGAAGTGCGGCCGTTGGATCGATAAGTGTGCTCGCGCGGAAGGCATGCCGTCGCTTGATGGGTGGCTGAGGAGCTTCGGCTCTGGCACGGTTGGTGCACACCCGTCACCGCCAGAGGGAGGATGGCCCGACGAGGCAGAGCAGGAGGTCGATGTCGACCGGCTGCTCGAATACTGGCGCGAGCACCGCCACGAATACCTTGACCACGAGGAGTTGCCCGACATGGATTGGAACGTCCGTCCGACCGACGCTCCGCCGACGTGGCCCGCAGACGTGCTGGCGACGCACATGATGGGACTCCCGCTGACCGTCGAACTGACAGACGGGTCGATCCTTGAGGGCCGACTTGACGACGTAGCGAAGGACCGCAGCGCGGTGGAGATCGACGCCGGGAAGATCATCCGCGTGCCCTCGTCGGAGATCGTCGCGTACGCCTTCGCAGACGAGGACATCGACCACTCCGACGAGCTACGCGGCGGCGTGTAACACCCGGCCGTGGGCTGCACCTGGATGGTCATCGTCGGAGGCGGGTTGCAGATCGTCGGCTTCCTAGTGCTCGCCGGACAACTTGCCCGCGTGCAGCGTCAGGAGTTCGGCTGGCCGGAGTTCATGAGGCGGTCATGGGCCTGGACCGCCTCGCGACTGCGGAGGCTCCTACGTCGGCCAGTGCATGCCCAGGTCCACTCGGTACTTCCCGCGATGACGGCCGAAGCTGCGGGCCGCCTGAGCGTGCGAAAGGGGATGGGTCCAGGTGCGGCCGATCGGTTCTCCGCCATCGAGTTCAACCTGGAGCAGATCGAGAAGGAGTTCGGGCAGAAGATCGACGCGGTGAACGCCAGCGTCGAAGGGTTGCGCCAGGAGTTGACGATGAGCCGGCACGCAATCGAGCAGCGCGAACTTGAGCGTGAGGTCCAGCGCAGAATCGAGTTGCAGTCGTCAATCGCATGGGAGGGGTGGGCCATCGCCCTCTTCGTAGTGGGCACCTCCCTCGCTGTGTGGGGGAGCGTCAGCACCTGCTGATCCTCAGTCGCCGTGCAGGCGGGTGACGTCCCGTATGCGGTTGCGGCGTGCTTGACGCGCGCGACGAGCGCCGGCGGCGACATCCGCGCCAGAAGTACGAGACGGGTACAACCAGCCCGACCGCGTGGGAGCGGACACCGTGCGATCTGGTCGCCCACAAGTCACCGCTGAGCAGGTACTTTATGTCTGTCCATGCCCGTGACGGCTCCCACGTCTCGGGCCCTGCAGACGCTCGTAATGAAGGGGTCGCCGGTTCGAGTCCGGCCGTCGGCTTCGCCAGGGGCGGAGGGAGATTCGTGCTGCTACCCGCGCAGGCCGAAGGCCCACGGCGAGACTCCACCGTCGGGATTCCTCGGGGCGTGAGGCAGAGGCGCGAGCTCAAACGAGTCCTCCAGCGACAAGCGGTCATCCCAAAGCAACACCCCCAGATCATCCGCGGCGGCGCGGGCGAGGGCGGGGCGCG
>Ga0299914_10002894_pt1 | contig 11975 bp, 15 predicted proteins | sample RVTome_10_FD_201361 | JGI IMG/M metagenome (GOLD analysis project Ga0299914, IMG submission 201361) | Soil microbial communities from uranium-contaminated site in the Upper Colorado River Basin, Wyoming, United States - RVT153D57 (version 2) ... | reverse complement strand
AGGTAGCCGAGGGTATCGCCGCGCTCTCGGGCCCGCTCTAGGCTTACCCGATGGGACTCAAACGGGTCATACCCTGCCTCGACGTCGAATCCGGTCGGGTCGTCAAGGGCACCAACTTCGTCGGCCTCAGGGATGCGGGCGACCCGGTCGAGCTCGCCGAGCGCTATGACTCCGAGGGTGCCGACGAGCTGGTCTTCCTCGACATCACCGCGTCACACGAGAAGCGCGACACGATCGTCGAACTGGCCCGGCGGACCGCCGACAACGTCTTCATCCCGTTCACGATCGGCGGCGGCATCCGCTCGGTCGAGGACGCACAGGCGGTGCTCGACGCCGGTGCGGACAAGGTCTCGGTCAACTCCTCGGCGCTCGACCGGCCGGAGCTCCTTACCGAGCTGGCCGACCAGTTCGGCTCCCAGTGCGTGGTGCTGGCCATCGACGCGAAATACTCCGCCGCCTCCTGGGATGTTTATGTGAACGGGGGGCGGACGCGGGTCGAGGGGCGGGATGCGGTCTCATGGGCGCGAGAGGGCGCGGAACGCGGGGCGGGGGAGATCCTGTTGACCAGCATGGACCGCGACGGCACCACCGCCGGCTATGACATCGAGTTGACCCGGGCGGTCAGCGACGCTGTGCCGATACCGGTGATCGCCTCGGGAGGCGCCGGCAGCCTCGGGCACCTCGACGAGGCGATCGTCGAGGGTCACGCGGACGCGGTGCTGTGCGCCTCGATCTTCCACTACGGCACCCTCCGGGTCCGCGACGTCAAGGAGCACATGGCGGCCGCCGGCATCCCGGTGCGCCGCTGAGCCGATGCCAGGCTCCCCGGAGAGGCTCACTCGCCTGCTCGAAGAGGCCTATCCGGAGCTTTCCGTGGTCAGGGAGGCCGCCGGGGACGTTCCGGTCTTCGTCGTGGGTGGCGCGGTCCGCGACCTGCTGCTGGGGCGCGATCGGGCTGACCTCGACCTGCTCGTGATCGGCGACCCGGCGGCGCTCGCCTCGCGGCTGGGCGGTGACGTCGTCCACCACGAGAGGTTCGCGACGGCGGCAGCGATGCTCGGCGAGCATCGCGTCGACATCGCGATGGCCAGGACGGAGGCCTACTCGCACCCCGGGGCGCTGCCAGACGTCGAGCCCGCACCGGACATCGAGGCCGACCTCAGCCGACGCGACTTCACCATCAACGCGATGGCGATCCCGGTCTCCGAGCGAGCGGCGCTGGTCGACCCCCACGGCGGCCTCGCCGACCTCGAGGCGGGAGTCCTGCGGGTCCTGCACGGACGATCGCTGGCCGACGACCCGACCCGGGCGATCAGGGCGGCACGCTATGCCGCCCGCTTCGGCTTCGTCCCCGAGACTCAGACCCTCGCTCAGATCGAGGCGGCTGACCTCGGAAGCGTCTCGGCGGACCGACGTGAGGCCGAGCTGCTGCGCCTGACCGCGGAGCCGATGGCGGTGCGTGCGCTCGAGCTGCTCGCCGAATGGGGAGTCATCGACCCGGCCGGCGATGGCCTCGAGCTGGCGGCCGGACTCGATGAGTTGTTCAGCGCCGCGCCATGGGCGGGCTTCGTCCGGCGCGATCGCGCCCTTCTCGTCGCGGCGCTCGGCCCACAGCCCGACGTCTCCGAGCTGCTCGGGCCGGCTCCCACCAGCCCTTCGGCGGGTGTCGCGCGAGCCGCCGGCCGCGATGCCGTCGAGCTCGCACTCGCCCGCGCCCAGGGTGCCGCGTGGCTCGATCGATACCTGCGCGACTGGAGCCGGGTGTCGCTCGAGATTCGCGGCGACGATCTGATCGCGGCAGGCGTCCCACAGGGGCCCGCGGTCGGGCGGGGGCTCGATGCGGCGCTCCGCCGCAAGCTCGACGGGGAGCTCGATGGCCGCGAGGCCGAGCTCGGCGCAGCCCTCGAAGCCGCCCGGCAGGGAGCCACCTGATGGAGTGGCGCTCCCGGGCCGGGGTCGATTGGCTCGAGGCGAGCCTTGGCGCCGGCGTCCGTGCCGCCTTCTCGACCCGGATCGGAGGGGTCAGCATGGGTTCCTTCGAGAGCCTCAACCTCGGCCTCCTGACCGGCGATGACGGCGCCGCCGTGCTCGAGAACCGGCGGCGGCTGATCGCCGCGCTCGGGCTCGGCACGGCGCAGGTCCAGTTCGGCCATCAGGTCCACGGGCCCGAGCTGGCGACCCGCTCGGGGCCCCAGCCGGAGGCCTTCACCGCCGACCCACCTGCGGAACCACCCGAGGCCGACGGCCAGGTTGCACTGGACGACGCGCTTGCGCCGCTCGTCCTCGTCGCCGACTGCCTTCCCGTCGCCATGGAGGGCCCGGGCGGCGTCGCGATGCTCCACTGCGGCTGGCGCGGCCTGGCCGCCGGCATCGTGGGCCGGGGCACAGCCGCGATCGCGGCAGGCAGCGCTGCGATCGGCCCCGGCATCGGACCCTGCTGCTATGAGGTGGGCGAGGAGGTCCTCGACGCGTTCGGCGAGCTCGGCGAGGGCATCGCCGACGGGCGCATGCTCGACCTCCCCGAGGTGGCCCGCAGGCTGCTCCTCCAGGCGGGCGTCCAGCAGATCGAGGTGGCCGGCATCTGCACGAGATGCGATGCCGAACGGTTCTTCTCGCACCGTCGCGATGGCGGCCACAGCGGCAGGCAGGCGGGAGTCGCCTGGCGAGAGACAGAGGAGGGGATGTGATGGCGGGCCTGATCCATGGCCTCGAGGCGGCCAGGATCGCCGCCAATCTGGAGCGGGCGCACGAGTTCGCCGGCCCCGAGGTGGAGATCCTCGCCGCGACCAAGTACGTCCCGATCGAGGAGATGGGAGTTCTGGCCGAGGCCGGGGTTCGGCTGGTCGGCGAGAACCGCCAGCAGGACCTCGCCGCGAAGCAGGAGCGATGGGGCGACGCCTTCGAATGGGACTTCATCGGCAACCTGCAGAGCCGCAAGGTGAAGCAGCTCCTGCCGATCTGCAGGCTGATTCACTCCGTCGCCACGGATTCGGCGTCCGAGCAGCTCGGCAAGCACGGGGACGACACCACCGAGGTCCTGGTGGAGGTGAACGTCTCCGGTGAGGCCGGCAAGGGGGGGCTGGAGCCCGAGGAGCTGGGTGATTTCCTGGCGAGGTGCCCGGTGCGCGTGTCGGGCCTGATGACGATGCCGCCATTCAGCGAGGACCCGGAGGCATCGCGGCCTCATTTCGCGCGGCTCGCCGCTCTCGCCGCCGAACACGGGCTCGCTCGACTGTCGATGGGAACCTCGCAGGACTGGCGGGTTGCCGTGGAGGAGGGTGCGACGATAGTCCGAATGGGGACGGCGCTCTATATCTGAGCCATAATCTGTAAAGGAATACGCCTCTGAAGGCCGAAAAGCGCCCCTACGCATGGCATTTCGAGAAACATGGCATAGAGCACTCGTCTACTTCGGCCTCGCCGAAGACCACGATTACGGGCCCGAGTACGAGGAAGACTTCGAGCCCGAGGTCGAGGATGAGCGCGACGGCCGTCGCGAATCGGCGCAGGTCAGGCGCCTGCCGACCTCCCGACGCCGGCGCGATGAGATCGACGACATCTTTGCCGATGACGAGCCGATCTCCGCCTCGCGGACGAGCGTGCTGCGCCCGGTGGGCGAGGACTCCGACGTCAAGGTCCACCTGGTCATCCCGCGTAACTTCAACGACGCCCAGCAGGTCGCCGACCAGTTCAAGCGCAAGGTGCCGGTGATCCTCAACCTTCAGAGCACCGATCACGAGCTCTCCAAGCGGATGATCGACTTCTGCTCTGGCCTGACCTATGCGCTGGACGGCGGCATGCAGCGGATCGCCGAGAAAATCTTCCTGCTGACGCCGCGCAACGTCGAGGTCTCCGCCGAGGAGCGGGCGCGGCTGCTCGACAAAGGCTTCTTCAACCAGTCGTAGGTTGGGGCGAGGGGCGGTTGGATGCCCACCGCCCATCCCGGCCGTAGCTAGGCTGCGGGCATGATCGTTGGGTTTATCGGGGCAGGGCGTATGGCGGCGGCCATGGCGAGGGGTTGGGTCGCCAAGGTGGATCAAATGCTGTTCACCGACTCCGGGTCTGGGAGGGCGGGGGGCATCGCCGAGGAGGTCGGGGGTGAGGCCCTGGCATCGAACAGAGAGCTGGCAGAGCGGGCTGACGTCGTGATCCTCGCCGTGAAGCCCGCCGGGTTGGAGGCGGTCGCCGTCGAGATCGAGGGGATTGCTAAGCCGCTGGTCTCGCTGCTCGGCGCCACCTCGATGGAGCGCCTCGAAGCTGCCTTTCCGGAGGCCGATGTGTGCCGGGTGATGCCGAACGTCGCGGTCGAGGTGCAAAGGGGGGTTCTCTGCGTGGCCGGAGGCGGAGAGGAGGTGCGCAGGCTGCTCGACGCGCTCGGTCATATGGTCGAGCTGCCGGACGCCGATTTCAACGCGGCGACTGCGGTGATGGGGTGCGCGCCCGCGTACCTGGCGCTCGCCGTCGAGGCTATCGCCGACGCCGGGGCGGAGGCCGGCCTCGATGTGGACCTCGCCCGCGAGCTGGTGGTGGAGACGGCCGCGGGCACCGCCGAGCTTCTGCGCCGCCACCACCCACGCGAGGTGCGCGAAGCGGTGGCCTCCCCGGGGGGCAGCACCGAAGCCGGGCTCGACGCCCTGGAGACGGCCGGCGGCCGCCAGGCATTCGAGTCAGCGGTGCGGGCGTCCCTGGAGAGAATGCGCGGATGAGCCTTCTCCTCGCAATCACCCGGGATGACGTCGCCGACTACGTCAGCGCCCTGTTCATCGTCTACATCGTCCTGATCCTGATCAACGTCCTGATCTCATGGATTCCTCGGATGCCCTACAACCCGGCACTCCGAGCGGTGCTCGATTTCGTCGGTGAGACGACCAATCCCTACCTGAACCTCTTCCGGCGCATCCTGCCGACCGTCGGCGGGGGTGGCTTCGCGCTCGACCTGAGCCCGATGATCGGGGTCATCGTGCTCTTCATCCTTCGCGCGATCGTCGTCGGCCTGATCGCAGGGTGAGCGGCGCCTCAGATCGGCCCTGGCGCCTCGCGGCAGCGCTCTGCGGCGTCGTCGTCGCCCTCGACCAGGCGGCCAAGGCGCTGGCCGAGTCGGAGCTCTACCCCGGTGAGCAGGTCGACCTGATCGGGCCGCTCGACCTGACCCTTGCGCACAACCGGGGAATCGCCTTCGGCCTCGCCGGGGACGGCGGGGGGCTGCTGATCGCCTTCACGGTGATCAGCCTCTGCTTCATCGGCTGGCTGTTCGCACGCGACCCGCAGCGCTCCGGAATGTGGGTGGCAGTCGGCCTCCTGGTCGGCGGCGCGCTCGGCAACCTCGTCGACAGGGTGCGCGCTGACGCGGTCACCGACTACATCGACGTGCTGGGCTGGCCTCCGTTCAACGTGGCCGACATCGCGATCACCGTCGGCGTCGGGCTGCTCGCGATCAGATTTCTCACCGAGCCGCGATGAGGGGCGGAGGCCGACGATGAGCGAGGGGCTCCAAATCGTCCATATCGACGAGGCGCTCGCGGTCGTCGACAAGCCGGCCGGGCTCGTGGTCCACCCGGCGCCCTCGCATCAGGGACCGACCCTCGTCGACGAGCTGGCCGGCATTCTCGGTGGCGGCGATCCGGAGCGACCGGGCATCGTCCACCGTCTCGACAAGGGAACCAGCGGCCTGATGCTGGTGGCGCGTGGTGACGAGCCGCTTGCCGCGCTCCAGGAGGCCGTAAGGGAGCGGCGGGTGGAGCGTGTCTATTTGGCGCTGGCGGGGGGTCGGATCGGCTCACGGACCGGAACGATCGACGCGCCGATCGGGCGCGCCGCCCGGCAGCGCCATCGGATGGCGGTCTCCGGCGCGGCCTCGAGACAGGCACGAACTCACTTCGAGGTGATCGAGCTGCTTGGCGAAGAGACCTATCTCGAGGTTCGGCTGGAGACCGGCCGCACCCACCAGATCCGCGCCCACATGGCGGCGATCGACCATCCCCTGGTCGGCGACCCCACCTACGGCGGCAGGGAGAGGTATGGACTGGGCAGGCCCTTCCTCCACTCGCACCGGCTCTCCTTCAGCCATCCGCTCGACGGCCGCCTGCTCAGCTTCAGCTCGCCGCTGCCACGCGACCTGGCCGCCGCCCTGGCGGATGCCCGGGCCGCCTGACCACAGGCCGCCGACTACAATTCGTCCTCCTCTCAACCTACCCCCGTCGATTCGCCCCGGATCCTGACCGCGCCACCCGCGGTCCCCGGCAAGAGCGGTGGGGCTTTCTCACCCACACAACAAGGAGATTTCACCAATGCCCGAGGCAGGCCTCAAAGAGCTGCTGGAGGCCGGCGTCCACTTCGGCCACCAGACGCGACGCTGGAATCCCAACATGCGCCGTTACATCTTCGGCGAGCTCGACGGGATCCACATCATCGACCTTGTCCAGACCGAGGGGCTGCTCGAGAACGCCCGGCGGTTCGCCGGCGAGCTGGCCTCCGGCGGGGGGACGGTGCTCTTCGTCGGCACCAAGAAGCAGGCCCGCAGTGCGGTCGAGGATTGGGCCAAGCGGTGCAAGATGCCCTACGTCAACCAGCGCTGGCTGGGCGGTCTGCTGACCAACTTCAACACGATCTCCGCCCGCATCGGGCGGCTCCACGAGCTGACCGAGTGGCAGGAGGAGGGCAAACTGGAGCTGCTCCCGACCAAGGAGCGGATGGGGATGCAGGCTGAGCTCGCCAAGCTCGACTACAACCTCGGCGGCGTCCGCGACATGGAGCGACTGCCGGACGCCGTCTTCGTCTCGGACCTGAAAACCGAGGAGATCGCCGTACGCGAGGCGGTGCGGCTCCGGATCCCGATCATCGGGCTGGTCGACACCAACTGCGACCCGACCCAGATCGATTATGTGATCCCCGGCAATGACGACGCAATCCGCTCCTGCGAGCTTGTGATCGGCACGATCGGCGGCGCGATCGAGACCGGCGCCGGCGCCTGGCGCGAGCAGGAGGAACGGCGCATCGCCGAGGAGATGGAGCGCCGCCGCAAGGACGAGGAAGAGCGCAAGAAGCGCGAGGAGGAAGAGAAGGCGAGGGTGGAGGCCGAGGAGGCCGCGAAGAAAGCCGAGGAAGCCGCGCAGGCCCAGGCAGCCGCCACCCGGGCCGAAAAAACGGAGCCCGATGTCGCGTCGACCACGCGGGAGAAGGGGAGCTGATGGCGATCACAGCGGCTGACGTGAAGGCGCTCAGGGACCGGACCGGTGCGGCGATGATGGACTGCAAGGCGGCGCTGACCGAGGCCGACGGCGACGCGGAGCGTGCCGTGGAGATCCTGCGCGTCAAGGGGCAGGCTTCCGCCGCCAAGCGGGAAGGGCGCGGTACCGACGAGGGGGTCGTCTCCTCCTACATCCACGCCAACGACAAGGTCGGCGCGATGGTCGAAGTGCAGTGCGAGACCGACTTCGTCGCTCGCAACGAGGACTTCCGGGCCTTCGCGTATGAGGTCGCGCTCCACATCGCGGCGACCGCGCCGAGCTATGTCTCCGCCGATGAGATCCCCACCGAGGAGCGGGATACCGAGCGGCGCGTCTTCGAGGAGAAGGCCCGCGAGGACGGCAAGCCCGACAACGTCGTCGAGAAGATCGTCGAGGGCCAGCTGTCGAAGTGGGCATCAGAAGTCGCGCTGCTCGACCAGGCCCATGTCAACGCGGAGAAGCACGGCTCGAGGTCGATTGAGGAGCTGCGCCAGGAGCTCGCCGCCAAGACCGGCGAGAACATCCGCATAGCGCGGTTCGCCTACTTCCGCGTCGGCGGCTGAGGCGGGACACAGCGGGCCGTTGAACTCAGAGCTCGAGCCGCAGTTCAACCGGATCCTCCTGAAGCTCTCCGGCGAGGCCCTGATGGGCACCTTGGAGCACGGCACCGACGCTGCCGAGGTGCAGCGGATAGCGCGGCAGGTCGCCGCCGTCCGCGAGCGCAACGTCGAGGTCGCGATCGTGGTCGGTGCCGGCAACATCTTTCGCGGCCTCGCCGCGGCGGCGGATGGCATGGATCGAGCGACCGCCGACTACATGGGGATGCTCGCCACGGTCCTCAACGCTCTCACCCTCCAGGACGCGCTCGAGCACCTCGGCGAGCACACCCGGGTGATGTCGGCGATCGACGTCAAGGAGGTGGCCGAGCCCTACATCCGGCGTCGTGCCATGCGCCACCTCGAGAAGGGCCGAGTGGTGATCTTCGCCGCCGGCACGGGCAACCCGTTCTTCACCACGGACACAGCGGCTGCGCTTCGGGCGCTCGAGATCCACGCCCAGGCGATCCTGATGGCCAAGAACGGGGTCGAGGGCGTCTATGACTCCGACCCTGCGACCAACCCGGATGCGACCTTCATCCCGAAGATCACACATCGCGAGGCGATCGAGCAGGGGCTCAGGGTGATGGACTCGACGGCGCTGTCCCTCTGCATGGACAACGACCTGCCGATCTACGTCTTCAACATGGGAGACGAGGGGAACATAGGTAGGATCGTCGGCGGCGAGAACGTGGGCACGTTGGTCTCCAACGCCACGACCGCCTGAGCGAGAGGGACCCAGTGGAGCTGATCGACGACCTGCTCAAAGACGCCAAGGACCGGATGGGCAAATCGGTCGAATCCAGCCGCGGCGAGCTGGCGACGGTTCGGACCGGCCGCGCCTCTCCGCATCTCTTGGACCGGATCACGGTGGACTACTACGGCGCGGCCACACCGCTGAAGCAGCTCGCCAATGTCGCCGCCTCCGACGCACGGCTCCTCACCGTGACCCCCTTCGACAAGACGGCGATCGAGGCGATCGAAAAGGCGATCCGCGAGTCCGACGTCGGGCTCACGCCTGGCAACGACGGCAACCTGATCCGCCTCCAGATCCCCGAGCTCACAGAGGAGCGCCGCAAAGAGATGGTCAAGGTTGTGCACGGCGTCGCCGAGGAGGGCCGGATCGCGGTCCGCAACATCCGCCGCGACACGATGCATGACCTGCGTGAGCTCAAGAAAGAGGGCGAAGCGGGAGAGGACGACGAGCGCCGCGCGGAGGCCGCACTCCAGAAACAGACCGACGAGGCGATTGCCGAGATCGACACCATGCTCAAGGGCAAGGAAGAAGAGATTCTCGAGGTGTGAGCGCCCCGGCGCGGTACGTGGCGATCATCACCGACGGGAACGGTCGCTGGGCTCAGACACGCGGGCTGCCCTTGATAGACGGCCACCGGGCGGGCGCGGATACGGTGAAGGCGCGGCTGCGCGACGCGGCCGAGCTCGGGATCAGAGAGCTGACCGTCTTCTCGTTCTCGACTGAGAACTGGAGCCGCTCCGAGCAGGAGGTGTCGGGATTGATGGAGATGTTCGGCGAACGGATAGACGCCGAGACGCCGGAGCTCGACGCGGAGGGCGTCAGGATGCGCTTCATCGGCCGCAGGGAGGGCGTCGCGGACGAGCTGGTCGAGCGGATGCGCTGGGCCGAAGAGCGGACCGCCGACAACGATCGGATATCCCTCTTCGTCGCCTTCAACTACGGCGGCAGGGCGGAGATCGTCGATGCGGCGCGCAGCTTCCGCGGTGAGTCCGAGGAGGAGTTCCGCCGTCAACTCTACGCACCCGAGATGCACGACCCCGACCTCCTGATCAGGACCAGTGGCGAGCAGCGGATATCCAACTATCTGCTCTGGCAGTGCGCATACTCGGAGCTGGTCTTCCGAGAGGAGCTCTGGCCCGACTTCGACCGCCGGGCATTGGAGGAGTCGCTTCGCGAGTACGAGACAAGGGGTCGTCGCTTCGGGGCGAGGCTATGAGCGCGGAGCGAGCAAGCGTCCATATCTGTTTCTTCGCGCGGCGAGCCAAGCGCGAGGATTTGCGATGAGCATGGAGTCGGGCCGAGATGAGCCGGGGGGCGAACACCGCCGGGGGTCGGACTTCGAGCGAGCGGTGGACCTCTTCGAGGGCCTCGACGACGGGCCGGCCGTGAGGCAGAAAAGGCGCCCGCCGCCGCGGCCTGCCAAACGCCGCAATCCGCTCGGTGGGGAGACCTTCCGGCGAATCGTCGTCGCCCTACCGTGGATCGCCTTCGCGATCGCGATCGTCGTCGCCGGGGAGCTGCCGTTCACGATCGCGATGATCGCGATCGGCGCCATCTGCCTTCGGGAGCTCACCGTGATGGCGGCGTCGATGCGACCACTCGCCGCGGCCGCCTACCTGGCGGTCACCGCCCTGGTGCTTGCGGCGCACTTCGGCACCGCATTCAACGTCCTGCTCGTGCTCGCTGCCGCCTTCCCCGCCTTGTTCGTTTCCGCGGCGAGGCGCAGGGATCGACAGGGGATCACCATGAGCGTCGCCGTCACCGTGTTCGGCATCGTCTGGATCGGCATCCCGCTCGTCCACGTCGTGCTGCTTCGCGACCTCCCCGACCATGGCGCCGCGCTGCTCGTCAACGTGCTGGTCGGCACCTTTGCCAGTGACACCGGCGCGTATGCGACGGGACGTATGTTCGGGACGCATCGCATCGCCCCGACCCTCTCGCCGAACAAGACGCTGGAGGGATTGATCGGTGGGTTCCTGATCGGGACACTGGCCTTCTGGTTCGCCGGCCTCTACCAGGACTGGCTCTCCGGAGTGGACGCGCTGATCATGGGCGCCGCGGTCGCCGCGGTCGCGCCGATCGGAGACTTCTTCGAGTCGATGATCAAGCGTGACCTCAATACCAAGGACACGGGCAGGCTCTTCGGCCCCCACGGCGGCCTCCTCGACCGCCTCGACGCCGTTCTCTTCACGGTCGTCGTCGGCTACTACCTGTCGATCCAGCTGGTCTACTGAGGGTCCGCAGACCGCTCGCTCCCTATCCTCTGTCCTCGATGAAGCAGCTGGTCATACTCGGCTCGACCGGCTCGATCGGCACCCAGGCACTGGAGATCGTCGCCGCCTCCGACGAGCTCCAGGTCGTCGGCCTGGCGGCGGGCTCGAGCTGGGAAGACCTGATCGAGCAGGCGCGCAGCCACGGCGTTCCCGCCGTCTGCCTCGCCGACCCCGCCGCGGCCGAGCTCGCACGTGGAGCCTGGGGTGGACGGGTTCTGGACGGCGACGAGGGGATCAGGAGCATGATCGAATCCGCCGCGCCCGAGCTGGTGCTGAACGGAATGGTCGGCGCGGCCGGCCTGGGCCCGACCGTCTTCGCGCTGAGCAGGGGAATCGACGTTGCCCTGGCCAACAAGGAGAGCCTGGTGATCGGCGGTGAGCTGACGATGGCGCTCGCCGAGGCGACCGGGGCGCGACTGCTGCCTGTCGACTCTGAGCATTCGGCCCTCTTCCAGCTGATCTCCTCCGAGCCGCCGGGAACGGTGGAGCGCCTGGTGCTGACCGCCTCGGGCGGCCCGTTCCGGGGGCGGACCGACCTCGACGATGTGAGCGTCGAGGACGCCCTGGCGCACCCCACCTGGCGGATGGGCGGCCGCATCACGATCGACTCCGCGACCCTGATGAACAAGGGCTTCGAGGCGATCGAGGCGCATCACCTGTTCGGCGTCCCCTACGACCGGATCGAGGTCGTCGTCCACCCCCAGTCAATCGTGCACTCGCTGGTCGACCTCAACGATGGCGCGACGCTCGCCCATCTCGGCCATCCCGACATGCGGGTGCCGATCTCCTATGCGCTGCACCACCCCGAACGGGCTGACGTCCATGTCCCGCGACTCAACCTGGCCACGGTCGGAGAGCTCAGCTTCGAGCGGCCCGATCTGGATGCCTTTCCATGTCTGCGGCTTGCGCTGGAGGCGGGACGCGCCGGGGGGACCGCACCCTGCGTGCTCAACGCGGCCGATGAGGTCGCGGTCGGCGCGTTCCTGCAGGAGAGCATCGCCTTCACCGCGATCGCGACTGTCGTCGAGCGCGTCCTCGAGCAGATGCCGGCCCGCGAGCCGACTCACTTCGACGACCTGTTCGCCACCGATGCCGAGGCCCGACGCCGCACCGAGGAACAGGT
>Ga0299914_10002893_pt1 | contig 11975 bp, 10 predicted proteins | sample RVTome_10_FD_201361 | JGI IMG/M metagenome (GOLD analysis project Ga0299914, IMG submission 201361) | Soil microbial communities from uranium-contaminated site in the Upper Colorado River Basin, Wyoming, United States - RVT153D57 (version 2) ... | reverse complement strand
GCACATCGGCCCACGTCGGTGACCGGCTCGCCCTTCCTCGCGGATCCCTTCCGCGCCTCACCGCATCTCCAACTGGTTCGCCGCCTGAGCGCCCATGGTGCCTGCTCCGACGCGCAACCCGCCGGTCCCGGGAGCCGGCTCTACACTGGAATCGGGCCCCCGTAGCTCAGTGGATAGAGCAGCGGTTTCCTAAACCGCGTGCGCAAGTTCGATTCTTGCCGGGGGCACTCCCGTCCGCCCGCATGAAAACGACTCCCCACGCGGTTCTCGGCCGAGTCCTTGGATCGTCAGTTCTCCGCTATTCGGGACGGAGTTCGGAGACCAGCAGCTGGTCGGCAAGGAGGTCTCGAATTCGCCAGCTGGACGACTTCGTGGGCTGAATGACATCTCAACCTTTCCTGGGGATCCCGGCTGTCTAGGGATCGCTTCCACAGGCGGACGCGTCGTTCGCGCGCCATCCCGCACGGGGCGGCCTTCAGCTTGAGTCGGGTCTCGCGCTGCGAGAGCGGGCGAATCCCTGCACGGCGGCCTGCACCGTCGGATAGAAGCGGTCGGCTCCGATCGTCTCGATTAGGCCGGAGAGCTCGAACTGCTCCTCCATGCCTGTTCTGAGCCGGGCGACGGCGAGCGTGATGTCGTCGCGCCGGAGGTCCTTCGTCAGCTCCTCGAGCGCCTCGAGTCCTGTCGAGTCGGCATGCGTAACCGCCTCGGCGTCGAAGACGAGCCACGATACGGGCGTCCGCGCCCCGCGGACCGCCTCCCGCACGCGCCCCTTGAAGTAGCGGGCGTTGGCGAAGAAGAGGCGGTCGTCGAGCCGGTAGACGACCACACCCGGTGTCTCCCTCGCTGAGCGGTGGAGCGAGACATCGGCATAGCGGCCGAGCCGCTCGACCCAACCGAGCACCGCGTCGTGCGGGCTCGCGCTCCTTCGCACGGTGTCGATCACCGAGAGGCCGACGGCGACAGCGAGCGCCTCGAGCACCCCGAACACGACGACACATCCTGTCGTGACGCCGGCGATCGCGACCTCGACATGGTCGACCGCGGCTAGCCTTCGCCAGGCCTGCGGGTCGACGAGGCCGATCGCGGCCGAGACGATCACCGCGCCGAGCACGGCCTTCGGCAGGTACTGCACCGGCTCGGTGAGGAAGAGCAAGATCACTAGCACGCTGCCGGCGGCAACGATGCCCGCGATCTGGCTGCGCGCGCCCATGCCGTCGTTGACCGCCGTCCGCGAGCCGCTTGCGCCGATGGAGAAGCCCTGGGTGACGCCGGCCGCTGCGTTGGCGGCGCCCATCGCGAGCAGCTCCTGGGAGGCGCGCACGTGCTGGTTGTGCTTCCCGGCGAAGGAGCGCGCCGTCAGGATCTCGTCCGCGAACGAGACGAGGAAGATGCCAACCGCCGCTGGCACGAGCTTGACGATGTCCTGCCAGGCGGGGCCGGGCAGGTCGAAGCTCGGCAGTCCTGCGGGAATCGGGCCGAGCACGGCGATGTCGTGGGCCTGCAGGTCGAGCGCCCAGGAGAGACCGATCGCTGCGGCGACGACCAGGAGCGCCGCCGGTAGCCGCGGCATGACGCGGCCAAGCACGAGGAGAATCGCGAGCGCGAGCGCGCCGAGGACAATTGTGGTCCCGCTGACACTCCCGAGCTCGCGCACCACCTCCCAGAGCTGTGCCAGAGGGTCACGTGCGTCGATCGACAGACCGAGCAGCTTCCCTAGCTGACCGATGACGAGGATGACGGCGACCCCGTGGATGTAGCCGACCAGCACCGGGCGTGAGAAGTAGTCGGCGATCCAGCCGAGGCGCAGCACCCAGGCAAGCCCGAAGCAGGCCGCCACGAGCAGCGCGAGCATGGCTGCCAGCTCCGCCGCCTCGGGGCTGCCGGCGGCCACAAGGGACAGGATTGCCGCAGCGACGAGCGTCGAGATCGACCCCTCCGGCCCGATGACGAGCTGCCGCGACGAGCCGAGGAGCACATACGCCACGGTCGGAAGCAGCAGCGCATAGAGGCCGTTCACGGGTGAAAGCCCGGCAACCTCGGCGTACGCCATCGCCGACGGGATCGCCAGCGCCGCCACCGTCACCCCGGCCAGGAGGTCGCGGCGCGCAGTGCGCGGCCGGTACCCCGAGACGTCGCTCGAGACCGGAACCGCCCTCGTGAGCAGCGGCGCCGGCTGCGCCGCCTGGAAGGGTGCGTGCTCGCCGTACTCGTCCGCGTCCGCCGGCGGCGTCGATTCGCCGCTCTTCCCAGGCCGTTCCTTCACCGCGTCGGTCGCTCACCGGCGGGCGGGCGATACGGGCCGAGGGCGAGCTCGGCGTCATCGCTTTCGGCCGCGACCTCCACCGTCGCCGTCCCGGCCTTGACTCGAGCCACGATCGGCTCCTCGAGACTGTCAGCCGCCACGAGCTCGTTCCGGAACAGGAACGGCCCGTTCGTCCAGACAAGCACGTCGCGCACCCAGCGCCCGTACCCGTGGGTCCACCTGGGGCGCAGACGGTCGATCTCCCCATCCCAGACTCGAAGGGCTCCGCAAAAGGCGCCGGGTTGCCGCTTGACCCAACGCTTGCGCGTGAGCACGAAGGCGAGGAACGCGACGATGGCGATCAGATCGACGCCGAGCAGCGCGAGCAGGGCGATCAGCATGCGGGCCTACGGTTCAGGCGTCACCGGTGAACCGTAGGCCCGGCTGGATGTGCGCCACCTCGCAGGCGCCCGGCTCATTCGGGGAGGGCCTCAATCTCGCTCGGCCGCCAGGACTTGTCGAAGAACGGCTCGAGTGGGTTGTAGAGCCGCAGGATCGTCCACCAGCCCTTGCCAGGCACGGTTTGCAGCCAGTTGTTCTCCTTGCCATCCGGCGCGACCGGGCCGAAGTAGATGTCGGTCGTACCGTCCGGGTTCGTCTCGACGGTGCCGGACTGGCTGCCGAGGCGCGGGAGGTGTTGATCGGTCTGGAGCATGGAGCGCGTCTGGCGGTCGTACAGGATCACCGACCAAAAGCGGGATTCCGGGATGTCGGCGGGTAGGGTGAGCTTGTAGCTGCGGCCACCGTCGAAGAAGACGCCCTCGCTGTCCCGCATCGCGTAGATGTACTGCGAGCCGATGCCGGTGAGGCGCATGCACATAGCCGGTGTGGTGCCGGTGGCCATGTAGAAGAAGTTGGTGCGGGAGTCGAGCTTGCGGGCCCCGTCGCTCGGGGCGGCCGGGACAGCGCCCTCCGCGGTGATCATCGGAGGCGGGTCGAGGAACTGGTAGCCGCCAACAAACAGAGCGCTTTGCCACTCTGAGTCCGGGTAGAAGGCGAAGCCTTCCTCGGGTCGTGCCGCAAACGTGACGGTGCGGGCGGTCGCGTTGCCCACCACGGCGGCCTCCTCGAGGATCTTGCGCATGCGCTCGGCGGGCTCGAACGGCTTGCCGTGCACGATCCCGACCGACGCCAGCAGACCCAGCAGCTCTGGATCGCCGGCCTCCGGCGGCTCCTGCTGCACCAGCTCGTTGATGACCTCCCAGAACCCGTAGTCGCCCGGGAACAGGGTGTTGAAGGACAAGCCCGACGCCTCGACGAAGCGGGTCTCGGGCACCTCCTTGCCGGCGCCGAGCGGTGCATCCCCGGCCAGGAAGCTGGCGACCGCCGTGCCCTCCGCCCCCGGCACGTAAGGTGAAACCCGGAACCCCTCGCGGATCATCTTTACCGGGGCGGTGGGATCGTTGTCGACCATGAACGCCCGGCCGATTACGGTCACCCGTGTCGTGCGAGCGCGGAAGACGTGGAACCCGCTGTCGGGCAGCGGGCCGTCATAGCCCGGACCGATGATCAGGTACCTGCCCCCGGCGCCGCGGTCGGGGCCGGGAAGACCGATGTCGGTGACCCACTTGAACCACATGTCGTCGATCGTGCCGAGGATTCCCGACGGCGCCTCGATGGACGGCACGTCAATCACCATCGGCCCATCCGACAGGTCGAGGAACCCCCAGAAGTAGACCGTGTCGCAGTTGCCGGTCAGGAACACCGACGCCGAATCCATCAGCTCCGAGAACAACGTGAACGAGTTGTCCTCCACGCCAGCCGACAGGAAGCCACGGCGCAGGGCGGTGAGCGACACTCCCGGTATCGCCCCGAGGAACGCCTGCACCCCATGCTGGAAGTCGAGGTTGTCGTACAGCAGCGCCGCCGTCTCCTCAGACGGTGCGCCATCGTCGAACTCCAACGTGCCCAGACGACTCTCAACCTGGTCCGGGGTCGAGACCGACTTCAGGGTCTCTGCCGAAACGCCAGGCGATGAGTTCATCGTCCTTCACCTCCGCCGTCGCCCTCTTCCTCCAGCTCCACGATCTCGATCGCGACCTCGAGGGCCTCGACGATCTTCCCCGTCGCGGCTGCGACGCGGGCCGTCCCGACGATGGGGGCGATCGCGGCGAGGACGCCGCGGACCTGCTCGGCGTCGACGTCGAGCTCACTCGCTGCACCGAGGTTCATCAGATACGAGATCGGCGGGGCGTCGACCGCGGCCTGCGCCGCGATGCGGACGAGCATCAGCGTCTCCGGGTCGAGGCTCGAGGCCTCGACCGAGTCCGCCGTCATGCTCGCGAGCAGATCGAGGACCGGGGTCTCGCTTGTCGATCCAGCCATGGTGTCGTCCCTTCGGTAGACGTTCCGGCCTCGACCCTCCCGATGCGGGGATGCCGGTGCCAGGTTTGAGTGTCCGAGTATGTGGCGTCGGCCCGTCCGTCCTCCTCATACCGATGGCATGAAATTGGGGCTTTCCGGGGCGACCGTCGGACATGCGCTCCCAGTGGCCGAATCGTCCTATGAGCGGCGAAGGTGACGCCCCCGGTGGACGAATCTCATCCAAAAAGGATGACGCGCGAGCGCCCTGTACGAGGTCGGATACGCGCATGGACGACTACAGGGAGCGGCTGTGACGAACGAAGGCGAACTATCCCGCCGAGCGTTGATTCTGCCGATGCGAACGGTGCTGTTGGTTTCTGCGACGCTCGCCGTGCTCGGGGCGTTCGCGTTGATCGGCGACACCTTCTTGATCGTGTTCATCGGGATCTTCCTGGCGCTCGTGTTCGAGTATCCGGTGCGATGGCTGATGTCGAAGACAAAGATGTCGCGCGGGATGGCGGCCGCCGTGACGGTGCTCGGCACGGCGCTTGGGGTGACGGTCATCGCGCTGCTGTTCCTGGTGCCGCTCGTCGGCGGGGTCCGGGACCTTCTGCAGAACCTTCCGGCGACGATCGAGCAGCTGCGCGGAGCCGACGAGCTTTCCTCATGGCTGGGAGACAGCGGCGCGGCCGCGAATGTCCAGGAAGGATCCGAGAAGCTTTCGGCCTCCGTGCCGGACGCGATCACCGGCGTGCTCGGCATCACCGCCGGCTTCGTCTCCGGCTTCCTCGTCTGCTTCACGATCATCTTCATCTGCATGTTCCTGCTCAGCGACGTCGCGAACTTGAAACGGGCCTTGGGGAGCGTGCTGATGCCGGGCGACGCCGAGCGCTGGCTGGACGTCTGGGAGCGCGTGACGAGCTCGATCTCACGCTGGGCGATCGGGGTCGTCGTGATCGCAGCGATCGCCGGCACGACGCAGGGGCTCACGGCCTGGCTGCTCGGGTCGAGCTACGCAGTCGGGCTCGCCGTCATCGCCGGGCTGCTGGACATGATCCCGAACCTCGGCGCCACGCTCGCCGGGGTCATCCTCGTGCCCGTGCTCTGGGCCGAGGAGGGGATCACGGCGGCAATCATCATGCTCGTCGTGCTCCTCGTGTACCAGCAGGTCGAGAACAACGTCCTGACGCCGAAGATCCAGGGCAAGGCCGTGAACCTCTCGGGGTTCTTCATCATCGTCTCGGTCACGCTCTTCGGGGCGCTTCTCGGCGTCCTCGGCGCGCTCACGGCCGTTCCGCTTGCAGCGACGATTCAGATCTTCGTGCAGGAGTTGACGAAGGCTCGCCGGGCCAAGGTCGCGGCGGCAAACGCAGCCCTCGAGGTCAAGACCTAGAAGCTGTCTTCGAACGTCCGAATGAGGAGGGAAAGATGGCCACGCGAACGAGTTCGTGCAATTGCGGACAGCTCAGCCTCACGTACGAAGGACCCGACCCGGAGCGCATCTCCCTGTGCCAGTGCTACGAGTGCCAGAGGCGGACGGGCAGCGTGTTCAGCGTTCAAGCGCGGCTTCCGGTCGAGCACGTGACGATCGAAGGCCGATCGTCGACGTGGACGTTTCCCGAGAGCGGGAAGCCGCCGGCCGAGTTTCGCTCCTGCGACAGCGGGGGCGCCACGTACCACTTCTGCCCTGAGTGCGGTTCGACCGTGTACTGGGACATTTCCGTCGCACCGGAGGTCCTCGGGGTCGCAGTCGGTGGCTTCACCGACCCGACGTTTCCGCCTCCGATGATCTCCGGCTTCGAAGCGTATGGGGCTGCGTGGGCGATGAACGCGTCGGACCTTCCGATGGAGGGCGGGCACTACGACTACGACGGAACATCACACGGCGGGCAACGAGCGTGACGTCGTAGCGTTCGTGGGATCACCCAGACCGGGTGACGTGGCGCCGCTACCGCCCGCGTAGGTTCTCGACGTCAAGGACAACGCGCACAGCGTCGGAGTCGGGGCGTTCCTGGGTGCGGCCGGCGGCCTGCTCGTGGGCCTCATCTTCCCGCCCGCATTCCTTGCCTCGGGTGTCGTTGGCGCCGGCATCGGCGCGGGTGTGGGCGGGCTTGTCTCCCATCACGACAGGAAGGAGATCAAGGACGAGGTCGCGGATGACCTTCCCCGGGGAAGCTCCGGGATCGTGGCGCTGTTCGAGCCGGGCCCGGAGTCCGAGTATCGAGAAGGCGCTCTCGAACGCCGACAAGGTTTCGAAGCACGAGGTCGACAAGGCGAGCGTCGACGAGGCGAAGAGCGCGGCAACCAGCACCGGCTAAGGCCCTCGCGCGGAGACGCGGCGCGCGACCACTGGAAAAGCCCCGGAATCGGGGCTTTTCCTTTCCGAGGCGATCCTGCATCGAGCGGTGGGTTACTCGACGGCGCCGGTCACCGGCGTGCGTACGTCACGTGCCGGGTCCGCCGCGCCGCCGCCGTCCTGAAGCTGCCGTCGCCAGCCGGCGAGGATGCCGTGCACGCTTGCCGCGCCCAGGATGGGGCTCGGCGGCGCGTCCAGCGCCGTGGGGTACAGGATGAACGGGCGCGTCTGGAAGCCGCCGATGCCTCCGTGGAACGAGATCAACTCCTCGAAGGCGCAGCCCTCGTCGAGGTCCGGGTCGTAGAAGCTTCCGACCATGATGTCGGCGACGTGCTCGAAGCCGTCGGTGCGCAGCAGGTGCTCGGGCGCATGGGGCGAGAAGGCCGCCAGCGGGTCCTCGCCCTCCACGCGGCGATCCGCGAGGTAGTGAGCGCCCCGGGCGCCGAGCGCGACCGCGCCGTGCTCCGACGAGCGGACGAGCAGCCAGCCGACGTGGGGGTGCGCACGCAGCGCGGGTAGGAGCTGCGGGTGCCGCGCGTCCATCTCTTCCATCGTCAGTCGCCGGCGCTCTTCCATGAGGTAGATGAGCCCGAGGTTGCCGGAGCCGAGCACGACGACGTCCCGGTCCGAGACGTCGTTCTTTGCTCGCTTCTCCTTCTTCCCCGTCGCCTCGCTCAAGGCATGGCCGACCATCGAGCTCTGCTCGTCTCCGCCGGCGATCCCCTGTACGTCGCCCTGCGCGAGGGACCGTTCGACCAGGTCGTCGAGGCCGTACCCGTTGCGCTGCTTGAAGGTCGCCCCCTGCGTCTGCCCATGGTCGGAGAGGACGACGATCTCGTACGGGCGGGGCGCGTAGCGGCACGCCAGCTCGACGTGGGCGAAGTGATCGTCGAGCTTGCGCAACGCCTCGAGCGTGTCCGCGCGCTCCAGTCCGGAGTGGTGCGCAACCTCGTCGTAGCTCGAGAACGTCGCGTAGACGGCGGGTCGCCCGCGCATGATGTCGGTGAGCACGCCCGACACGATCAGGTCGCGGACGAAGACGCAGAGCGCGCCCCGCATCAGCGGGTAGATGCCGCCACGATGCCCGCGCGGCTGTACGTCCCGGCGTTTCGCCCGCAGAGCCGCCGTCCACTCGAGGATGACCTCCCACCCGAAGAGGACGAGGGTGCGCGTCGCGTTGTCGCCGTTCGCAAAGAACCCCCGATAGCCGGGATTGGACTTCTTCTCCTCCGCCATCCGGCTGACCGTGAGGATCACCTCATCCGCCTCGCCGGAGAGGAGGTTTCCGCGGCTGGCGCCGCCGTCGCGGAGCAGCCCGATGCCGGTCGCGCGGCGCCGCTCGATCTCCGCGCAGTCCGGCGGCGCCGAGCAGGTCATCATCGTCGCGGTCTCCTTCTCCACCCAGCGAAAGGCGGAGATGTCCTCGTTCGACCCCAGCAGGATCCCCGCCTGGCTGGCGCCCGTCTGCGAGGACAGATCGGTCTCCCACTCGACCAGCTCGTGCGTGTCGTCGCGCAGCCAGCGGGCCATCGTCGGAGCGTTGCCGTCGCGCATCGCTCTGCGCAGCACGGGGAGTGCGAGCCCGTCGATCTCGAGGTACACGATCCCCGGGACGTCGGTGCTGGCGATGATCCCTTGCCGGCGGGCGATCCGCTGCGCGATGCGGATCGACGACATGTCGTCCGAACCGAAGATGACAGCGAGCACGACGCTGACCGCGGCGACCACAAGCGCGGCGAGAAGCGCCCAGCCGAAGTTGTCGACCGTGAGAACCCCGTCGGTGATCCGGTCGGTGAACTGCAGGATGAGGGCATCCGCGACCAACACGAGTAGGAAGCCGAGGACGAGCGTGAGCGGCAACCGCAGCGCGGCGAGCACGGGCGGGATCACCGCGTTCAGCCCAGCGACGATCACCGCGACGCCGAGCGCGCCCCCGAAGTTCTCGATGTCGACACCGGGCAGAAGCCAGGCGGCGACCATCAACGCGACGCCGGTGGCGATCCACGAGACGAGGAGAGGGAACAACCGCAAGCGCGGGCGCTCGGGCTGCCAGGAGGTGGAACGGCCGTACGTCGGCTCTTGGTCGTTAGGCATCGGATTCTCCTTCGTGGGGCGCGGAGGAAGACGCTTCCTCCGCGGGGTCGTCGGAGCTGCGCGCCTCACGCTCTGCTTGCTTCTCCGCCTTCTTCGCCGCCTTGTTCTCGGCGTGCTGCTCCTTCTGCTCCGCCACCTTGCCCTTCGCGTCCGTGTACGACTGCGTGACGAGCTGTTTTCCACCCTTCCAGCCGAAGACCGAGACGACCAGGACGGTCGCGAAGAGGACGTTCCAGGCAGTCGTGATCAGCTGCTGCGCCGTGGAATAGGCGACGGCGGTGTCGTTCGCCACGTCGCAGCACGCGTCGAGCGCGAGCGCGTTGGTCGCCTGGGTGATTCCCACCGCTCCGGGCGTGACCGAGACGACGTTGGCGAGCGAGCCGGATCCGGTCACCCACATGATCGACTCGAACGTGACCGGGATCGCGAACGCCGCCAGGAAGATCCCGATCACGACGAGCTTGCACAGCCAGGACAGAAGCGACGGAAGAAACGCGTGCTTCAGGTACTCCTTCGGCTGCGAGAGGATCGCGCCCCCCTGCTTCGCCTTTGCCCACAGCTTCTTCAGCTGCTTCCAGAAGAAGCGGCCGAGGATCACGATCAGGAAGCCGACGCCTGCCACGATGAGGATCGTCCTCAGAGGGTCCTCGGAGACATTGCCGAGGCTCTCGGTGAACGAGCCGGGCACGGACAGGAACAGGTACAGGTAGACGAAGGTGCCGGCGACCGTAAAGAAGATCTTCTGCACGAGGTAGGCGGCCAGCGCCCCGGGGAAGGTCGCGCCCGAGATGATCGCGGCGAACATGACCAGCGTCGCGAACGTGCCGATGTTGGCGGGCAGGAAGTTGTTCATCGACACCCCGACCGCGTAGGCGGTCGCGATCGGCCAGAACTCGACCTGCCCCGGATACGCGAAGCGCAGGATGCCGTAGTAGGAAAGCCCGGCCAGCAGCGTCTGGCCCGACTGGAAGATCAGCCCCGCGACGATGTAGCCGGGCGGTACGTCCTTGATCTGGTCCCAGAGATCCTGGAGCCAGCCGACGACGTCGATGCCGAGCAGGTCCAGGACGACGACGACGAGCACGATGCCCACCAGCCAGCCGCCGACCTTGACCAGGCGGCTGCGGCGGGACGGGTCGTGGAACGGGACCACGGCCGACGGGTGGGCGGCGACCTCGCTCATCGACGCCGATCGTCCTCGCCACTTCTCGGCGCCACATCATCCGATTGGGGTGAATCGCCATGGCGGCGCGATTCACCCGAATTGGACGATGCCTCGCCGCCCCTGACGCGCCACCGTTGTCGCCGGCGTAAGCACGCGGGGAGCAAGGCCGTGCGCTTGCGTCCCAGAAGCCATCGTTCTGCTGGAAAGGAGCAACCGCTATGGCATCACAAGACGCATGGAGTGGGTGGATCGCCTTCGCCGGGATCGTGATCCTGATCGTCGGCGCGATGGACGTCCTCCAGGGTTTCGTCGCGATCCTCGAGGACGAGTACGTCGTCGCCACCCGTGAAGGCCTCGCGATCATCGACGTGACGGCGTGGGGCTGGGCCACTCTCATCTGGGGTGCCCTACTCATCGTCGCCGCGCTCGGGCTGCTCGGCGGGGCAGGCTGGGCACGCTGGCTCGCCATCATCGGCGTGGCCGTCAACGCGGTCCAGCAAGTCGCATTCCTGGCGAACTTCCCCCAGGCGTACCCGCTCTGGAACCTCCTGATCGTCGCGCTCAACATCGTCGTGCTCTACGCGCTGACGGCGCGCTGGCAAGGCTTCAAGGAGTCTGTGGCCTGACCGGCTTCGACACGGATCGAGGGGCCCGGACTGTCCGGGTTCCCTCGATCCGCGTTCGCCTGCCCGAAGTGACGGTCGTCGCGCACGCCACGGGCGCCGCACGCGCTCCTCGGGTCGTCGGACAGCCCCTCGAGCCGCGGCGCGAGCTCATCATCGGGCCGATGACGACGTCCCGGGTGAAGCGTCGTCGCGCTCCGGATGCTTTTGCCGTAGCCCAGCCGTCCAGCCCTGCGTGGGCTGTTCCGGAGCCGACACACTCTCGAACGCGGGCGCGGCATCGCGCGGGTGGGCGGCGAACCATCCTGCGTAGCGCGCCGTGAGCGGGGTTGCGGTCAGGCCGTGCAGGAGGACGGAGAGGCCGATCGTGAGAAAAATCGTGTTCAGTAGCACCGACTCGTTCGCCAGGTCGGCATCCTCGACCAGGATCACGGCAAACACGATCGACGCCAGCCCGCGCGGTCCGAACCAGCCGACGAAGGCGACCGTCGGCCGCCTGGCACCTAATCCGACCATCGCCAGGCCCACGGGAACCATGCGAACGAGTGTCAGGCTGAGAACCGCGTACAGGACGACACCGACGGAGAGGTCGTCGAGCACCGGCACGAGCATGACGGCGCCGAAGAGGATGAACGTGGTAGCACCGAGGAGGTTGCCCGCCTCCTCGAGGAAGCGCGCCACCTCGCCCCCTACCTCGCGGCGGAGCCCGCCGAAGACCGCACCTCCGACGAAGGCGGCGATGAAACCGCTGCCGCCCATCCACACGGCCAGCCCATAGGCCAGCGCGGCACCGGCGACGGGAACGACCTGCAGCCAGGCCGAATCCACCAGGCGGCGAGGGACGCACATCCTGACCACGGCCGCGGCCGCCAGTCCCGCGATCAGGCCGCCGATGCAGCCGTAGCCGATCTCCTCGAGCACGAGGCGCAGCGCGGCGCCGTCACCGATCGCGCCCTCCTCCGCCTGGGCGACTGCGATCGCGATCAGGAGAAGCGGAACGCAGATGCCGTCGTTGAGCCCGCTCTCGACGTTCAGGCCTTGACGCACGCGAGAAGGCACGCGGGGATCGGTGACGACCGCCTGCCCTAGCGCAGCGTCCGTCGGGGCGAGCACGATCGCAAGCAGGAC
>Ga0299914_10002892_pt1 | contig 11976 bp, 10 predicted proteins | sample RVTome_10_FD_201361 | JGI IMG/M metagenome (GOLD analysis project Ga0299914, IMG submission 201361) | Soil microbial communities from uranium-contaminated site in the Upper Colorado River Basin, Wyoming, United States - RVT153D57 (version 2) ... | reverse complement strand
ATGCTGGCGCTGATCGAGGCCGCGGTGGACTTGGGTGCTCGCCATCTCACCCTGGAGGTGCGGACCGGCAACGATGCGGCCCGGGCCCTCTACTCTCGACTAGGTCTGGCGCCGGTCGGGGTCAGGCCCCGCTACTACGGGGACGACGACGCCCTCATCCTCTGGGCCCATGACATCGATCGACCCGAATACTTGGAGAGTCTCCGGTGAACCCGACAATCCTCGCTTTCGAGACGAGCTGTGACGAGACCGCTGTCGCCGTGGTCCGCGGCAGGGAGGCTCTGTCCAACGTCCTTTCTTCCCAGGTCGATTTGCACGCACGGTTTGGTGGTGTGGTGCCTGAGGTAGCAGCCCGAGCCCACGTCGAGTCGATCCGATCGTTGACCCACAAGGCGTTGACCGAAGCCGGTGTGCACCCGTCCGATCTCGATGGTGTGGCTGCTACGGCCGGGCCCGGGTTGGTGGGCGCCCTCCTCGTCGGGCACTCGTTCGCCAAGGCCACAGCGTGGGCCCGTCAGCTCCCCTTCGTCGGCGTTGACCACATGGAGGGTCACCTGATGGCGCCGCGTCTCCAATTCGATGAGTTCAAACCTCCAGCTGTCGCACTCCTTGCCTCAGGCGGGCATTCTCAGATCGTGCATGTGTCCGACTGGGGCGAGTACGAGACGCTCGGCCACACCATCGATGATGCCGCCGGTGAGGCCTTCGACAAGCTGGCGCGGGTCATGGGGCTCGGTTTTCCCGGCGGTCCCGCGATCGACCTCGCCTCAGACGGCGGCGATGCGACAGCCATCGACTTCCCTCGTGCGTTGCCGGAACGTCCATACCACTTCTCATTCTCCGGTCTGAAGACGTCGGTGGTGACGTACATCGAAAGGGCCCGCAAGAGTGACGAGCTCCCGCCTTTGGAGGACGTCGCGGCCGCAGTCCAGGAGGCCATCGTCGACGTGTTGGTCGACAAGACGTTTGCTGCCGTCGATGCCACCGGGGTCAGTGTCGTGGCCGGAGGCGGCGGTGTCCTCGCCAACCGACGATTGCGGTACCGATTTGGTGAGGAGACGGACAAGCGGGGGATCACCCTCGCTCTCCCCGACCCCCTCCTGTGCACCGACAACGCCGCCATGATCGGCGTCGCCGGCGCCCACTGGCTTTCTCGCGGCCATCTCACCGACTGGGCAGAAAACGTCGACCCCTCTATGGTCCTATAACTGTTCCTAATGCTGTAGTGGCCGTATTCGGTCCCTACAGGGTTTCGTACCGATGTCGTAGGGATAGGCGGGCAATGAAACGCCACAAAGCCCGTATATGGTCCCCACAGCATTAGGAACCAAGGATAGTAAACCTGAGTCGCGATGGCTCAGATCCGATTTAGCACTCTCGACGAGTGAGTGCTAATGTTCTCTGGCACTCACAACTAGAGAGTGCTAACGGACAGGCTATCTGGTCTTTGCCGGCTTTTCACAAGTCGGCACCAGAATGGCTGTCGGAAGCACAGGTACACGCTCAAGGAGGAGCTACGCATGAAGCTTCAGCCGCTCGGTGATCGAGTGGTGGTCACACCCACGGAGGAGGCGGAAGGCCGCACTCCCTCGGGTCTGGTCATCCCCGACACCGCCAAGGAGAAGCCGCAAATCGGAGAAGTGATCGCCGTTGGACCGGGTGCCCGGGACGACGACGGTGAGCGCATCGCCATGGACGTATCGATGGGGGACAAAGTCCTCTATTCGAAGTTCGCCGGGACCGAGGTCAAACTCGACTCCGGCGAGTATCTCGTCCTCAGCGAGCGCGACATTCTGGCAATCGTCAACTGAGGAGCTGAGAAGATATGGCAGCGAAGGATCTTCGCTTTAGTGAGGACGCCCGCAAGGGGCTTCAGGCCGGTGTCGACAAGCTCGCCGACACCGTGAAGGTGACGCTCGGCCCCCGGGGCCGCAACGTCGTCCTCGAAAAGAAATGGGGCGCCCCCACGATCACCAACGATGGTGTGACCATCGCCAAGGAGATCGAACTGGAGGACGCCTGGGAGAACATGGGCGCCAAACTCGCCTATGAGGTCGCCAACAAGACAGACAACGTGGCCGGCGACGGGACCACCACCGCAACGGTGTTGGCCCAGGCGATGGTTCGTGAGGGTCTCCGTCAGGTCGCCGCAGGCGCCAACCCGATGGAGCTCAAGCGAGGCATCGAGAGCGCCGTCGACGCCGCGGTCAAGGCTATTGGTGATCAGGCCCGTGACATCGAGACCACCGAGGAGATCGCCCACGTCGCCTCCATCTCGGCGAACAACGACAACTCCATCGGTGAGGTCATCGCCGATGCCATGGATCGTGTCGGCAAGGACGGTGTGATCACCGTCGAGGAAGGGCAGACGTTCGGTCTCGAGCTCGAGTTCACCGAGGGCATGCAGTTCGACAAGGGATACATCTCCCCGTATTTCATCACCGACGCGGATCGCCAGGAGGCCGTCCTCGACGACCCCTACATCCTGATCGCCAACCAAAAGATCAGTTCGGTCAATGACCTGGTCCCGGTTCTCGAGAAGGTGATGCAAACGGGCAAAGGCGTCCTTGTCATCGCCGAGGATGTCGAAGGCGAGGCTCTTGCCACTCTCGTAGTGAACAAGATCCGCGGCACCTTCTCCTCGATCGCCGTCAAGGCTCCCGGCTTTGGCGAGCGTCGCAAGGCCATGCTCCAGGACATCGCCACTCTCACCGGTGGCACCGTGATTTCCGAGGAGGTCGGTCTCAAGCTGGAGAACGTGAGCACCGAGTTGCTGGGCCGTGCCCGCAAGGTGGTCATCTCCAAGGACAACACGACCGTCATCGACGGTGACGGATCCGAGGCCGACGTCAAGGCCCGTATCGGCCAGATCGAGCGTGAGATCGAGAACACCGACTCAGACTGGGATCGTGAGAAGCTCCAGGAGCGTCTCGCCAAGCTGTCCGGCGGCGTTGTGGTCATCAAGGCCGGCGCGGCGACCGAGGTCGAGCTCAAGGAGAAAAAGCACCGCATCGAAGACGCCGTTCAGGCGGCCCGCGCCGCCGTCGAAGAGGGTGTGGTCCCCGGCGGAGGCGTCGCCCTCCTGAGGGCCCAGACCGCCGTCGACAAGATCCGTGGCGGGTCGGACGACGAGAAGACCGGCCGCACAATCGTCCGGAAGGCAATGGAGGAGCCGCTCCGCCAGATCGCCTTCAACGCGGGCTACGAAGGCGGAGTCGTCGTAGAGCGGGTTCGTGCCGCCGAGGGCAGCCAGGGCTTCAATGCCGCCACCGGCGTGTATGAGGACCTGTTGGCCGCCGGTGTGATCGACCCGGCCAAGGTCACTCGGTCGACTCTGCAGAACTCCGCTTCGATCGCAGCGTTGCTGTTGACTACCGAGGCTCTCGTGGTCGAACGGCCCGAGGATGCCCCGGCCATGCCCGGCGGTCATGGGCACGACGGCGGAGGCATGGACTTCTAGTCCGAACACCACCCAAAACACAAGAAAGGACCCGAGGATCTCGGGTCCTTTCTCATTTTGAGACCAAAAGAAAGGGGCCCCATGGGAGCCCCTTCTTTCGTTCTAGAGGTTAGTCATTCTGAGTCTGGTTGGCTCAGCCCTTCTTCTTGCCGTCCCGGCACTCGAAGTCCGAGATGACGAGCTTGTTGGCGTCACCATCAGTGGAAGCACTGACAACCGTTGCTCCTGCCCCAGACGAGACGTTCCAATGGTTGGTGCCATTGTTGGTCTTGTCCGGTGCCTGCGGACCGTATACGTCTCCGTTGGAGAACACGACGGTCAGGTTGGACGTAGCACCACCCGTTCCGTTCTCGACGAAGTGGAATGTTCCGCCGTGCTCACACGACGTGCCCACATGGTCGAAATGCAGATCGGTAGCACCTGCCGGTACTGCCAATGCGAATGCCACCAACGCCGCGGTGGCGAGCGTAACTAGACGCCTCCTCATTTGCCCCTTCTTTCCTAGATACCCCACGTCTCAGCGTGGCCGTCCGTCACTATACACCGCGAAATCGGGGCGTGCTTGACGTTCTATCAGCCAGAGCGCGAGGGGTTGGGCCCGACATCCATCAGCCTGGCGAGACGCAGATCGTCCTGGGTAATGAGCTCGAAATCGATCCAGGTGATGTTGTTTTCCTCGTCGGTCTCCTCGAACCAGCCCTGGGGATCAACGATTCCAACGACCCTATAGAACCCATCCTCGAGATCGGTCACGTCGATGCTCTGTCCAGGCAGATCGAAGTCGTAGACATCGGACCAGCCAGTGGACATGGCCATGCGAATCTCGTTGTCTTCCTGATCGCCACACCCCTCGTGGCTGTAGACCGCCTCGGGCGGTCCGTCGTCGAAGACCTGTGTGTGGTCGTAGAAGCAGAATCCGATCTTGGCGTCGGTCAGGGCGATATCGTCTTCAACAACCTCACCATCATCGCCGAGTCGGTAAACCGTGTAGGTGGCCACGCGTTCGATGTGCCAGTGCTCGTGTCCGTCCCCACCCCACACCATGGGCGCTTCCGTGGGTTCGAGTTCTCCTCCATTTTCGGAAAATGCAACCTCCTGCTCGACGTGCCACTCGTCGAAGGTGCGCGTTCCTCTCAATATGAAGTCACCTTCGCCAACGTTGACCAAGGTGGAGCTGAAACGAACCGTGATTCGGTCGCCCTCGGTACGGGTGCGCAGGTCCAGCGGTGGCTCGGGCGCGAGGTCGGGCAGGACGGGCTCGCCCACGGGGTCTCCTACGGCCGGGATGCCACCGCCACATGCCGCCAGAAATGCGGCTACGGCAACCAGAGCTACCACACGCGGTCGACGTCGGCTCATGAAATACCCAACTCTTCTACCCATTTGTCCAGTTTGGGGATCACGTCCCCGGCTCCGAGCGGCGGCAGAGAAAAGACGGCCCGATCGACACCGGCCTCGGCCAACTCCTCGACCTGGTCGGTCTTGGCCGAGTATGCGGTCACTTCGAAGGCAGACTCATCACGTCCTGCGTCGGCGACGGCCGTCCTCACCCTCTCAATCTGGCCGGCGATGTCGTGACGTGTGGCCAACGGGATCCATCCATCGCAGTATTCGACGATGTCTTGGAGAGTTCGATGGCCCGGCGCCGCCCCCATCACTATTGGCGGATGGGGCTTCTGGGCCGGTTTCGGCCACGCCCAAGAAGGCTCCAACGAGAGATGCTCCCCCACGAAGCCGGCCTCGCCCTCGGTCCACAACGCCCTCATGACCATGATCTTCTCCCGCATGACAGCACGTCTTTGCGCATATGCAATGCCGTGATGTGCCATCTCCTCCTTGTTCCACCCGTAACCCACACCGAAGATCACCCGGCCACCAGAGAGATGATCCAACGACGCAACCTCTTTTGCCGTCCATATGGGGTCGCGTTGCGCGACCAGCGTGATGCCGGTTCCCAGCTTCAGCGTCGTGGTCGCCGATGCCGCGTACGTCAGCGCTATGAACTGGTCGTGTGTGTGCCAGTACTGTTCGGGTAGTGGTGGGGCGCCTTCCTGTCCACCCCATGGCGTCTTACGTGAGGTCGGGATGTGCGAATGCTCCGGGAACCACAGAGACTCGAAGCCCCTAGCCTCCACCTCGGTGGCGAGTCGGTCGGGGCGAATTGATGTATCGGTCGGGAATATGAACACTCCGTACTTCATCTGAACACCGTATCCAATGACGCTGAAACAACGCATCGTCGATGAGATCGCCGCCGAGGGACCCATGCCATTCGAACGGTTCATGGAGATCTCGTTGTATGACCCGCTCGGCTTCTTCGGAGGCGAAAAGCTGCGCTCGGAAAAAGGAGGAGACTTCCTCACCTCTCCGGAGGTGAGCCAACTATTCGGGGAGACTTTGGCGGGATACATCGGCACTATGCGGGATCGGATTGGCGAGCCGTTCCAGGTGATCGAAGCCGCTGCCGGTTCCGGGTCTCTGCTCCGACCTGTCCTCTCCACCATCGATGTCGATGCGGTGGCCGTTGAGACCTCGCCGGCGGCGCGAGCCGCACTGGCAAACCTGGTGCCCGTCTCTGGGGAGATGCCGGAAACTGTCCGGGGAGTGATCATCGCCAACGAGCTGCTCGACAACCTCCCCATGGCCCTGGCGCAACGAGCGGGCGAAATTTGGAGAGAGCGCTGGGTCGGAGTCGATGGCGACTCGCTCGTTTTCGTGGACGCTCCGCCGCGCCCGGAGGTGATCAGATGGCTCGACGCCTATGCCGGGCCTGTGACCGACGGAGGCTGGGTCGAGGTCCAGGTGGCGGCAAGGGAATGGGTCTCTCGGGCGATTGCAAGTCTTGCGGAGGGATCGCTGGTCCTGATCGACTACGGCGATACCGCGGACAACCTCCTGCCGAGGCGTCAAGACGGGACTCTGCGCACCTATCGATCTCATCACCTCGGGCCCCATCCGTTGGATGACCCGGGAGAAACAGATATCACCGCGGACGTCAATTTCACGGCGTTGCTCGACCTACACCCGAGCGCCACCCTGCATCGACAGGACGACTTCCTAACCGCCTTCGGCCTGCGGGACCGTCTCTCCGACCTGCGTCGTGACGAGTTGGAGGCGGTGAGGCAGGGAGACGACGCGAGGAGACTCCGTTTGCGGGCCCTGAAGACCGAAGCCGAGACTCTGCTCCATCCCAGGGGATTGGGCGACTTCAGAGTCCTCGAGGTCGCAAAAGGCTCGGAACCACAGCCAGGCGTCTGTCCGTCTAACCGATATGGTCGAAACGGTGCGTAGATGTGCGATTGCACTCCTGCTGGTTCTCACTGCATGTGGGACTCAGGCGACGGAAGGCGATTTGGCTGACTCAGTCGGTTCGAGTTCGACGTCGACATCCGGACCGGACTTCGCATCGACCAGTCTCGCTCACGATAACAACGTAACTGAAGAGGAGGGCCCAGCGATCGCACCGGAAACCCCCGACAAGTCAATCGTAGAGGAGCGGGCTCTCTCCGATCTCGCCGCAAGACTCTCAGTCGAAAAAGAGTCGATCAAGACGGAGTCCGTGGAGACAGGCGTGTGGTCGGATGGGAGCATCGGTTGTCCCGAGCCGGGAATGGTGTACACGCAGGCTCTCGTCCCTGGAACGCGGGTGACACTCGTCCGCGATGGCAGGACGTACATGTACCACCAGGGTGGGTCCGGGGAGACATTCCTTTGTGAAGACCCCTCCGATGGCCTGTTTCGAGGCGTGGAGGGCGACGAGCTCATCCCCCCGCCCGGATACAACGAATGAAGAGGACCCGACCAAGGTCGGGCCCTCCTCATACCGATTCGAGTCGGAATCAGTTCTTTGTCACTTCACCGGAGAAGCTGGTCACCGACGTGCCGGCGAAGGCGTCACTGGTCGTGAGCACGTAGTTGGTGTACTCGCCCGGCTTGGCCCCTTCGGCCTCGAACGTGATGGTGTGAGTCTCACCCGGCTCGCCGGGGACCCCCACGACACGTAGCTCGGTGTCAAGGGCTGGCAGGTTCCCTGCCGGTTCACCATCGAAGAACCAGGTGTCTCCGCGGTTGCCGAATGCGTTTTCCGCGCCGACGGTGAGGAATCCTCCTTCTCCATCACCAACATCTCCATAGTTGTAGGAGATGTCTTCGGTGCCGTTGACTCCGATCCAGATCTGGAAGTTGGATGGCGTGCCGTCAGAGAACTCGAGCACTCCCTCCCAGTCGAGGACGATCCAGGTGTTGACCCCATCGGTCAGGGACCCCACTCGAAGGGCTCCCCCACTGGCCGGATTGAGATCGGTCCAGAATGGTGCCAACACGTTGTTGGGCACAGCCGCATCGGGCAGATTCTGATTGATGAAATCGACGTCGGCGCCGGTCCCACCACCGACTACGGCATAGCCGTTGCTCACGATGCCGATCCGGGTGAAGATCTCGCCCGCGTAGACGAACGGCGGTGTGTTGAAGTTGGCGATGGTCTCGTCGCCGACCCCACCGATTGGTGCGATGCCAAACAGCGACAACGGCAGATAGCCGTTTGTTGTCCCGGTCCCGTCGATCACCGAAGGTATCGGAGGTTCGGCCGGGAAGAGGGTCACCGTGGAAGTGACTCCGTTGCCGTGCTTCTCGCCGCCGACAATCGATCCGTTGACCAGACTGAGCTGGCTGGGAAGATCGTCCACCACCGTCACCGTGGCCTCTTCAAAGGCATTGTTGGTGACACTGATCGTGCAGGTCGTGGTGTCGCCCTTAGGGAATGACGCAGGATCGCAGACCTTGGTCGTGGCGGCCACCGCCTCCCCTCTCACCAGAGTGATCGGGAACGTCAACGACTCTGAGCCCCTGGTGAAGGTGACTCTGGCCATGCGGGTGGCGCCAATCGGAACGTCTCTCGCATCAACCGTGATCGAGAAGGTCGTGTCGCCACCGGGTGGGATGTTGATGTTCTTCGGAAGGGTGATGCTCACGTCGGAGGGCGCGTCGACGCTCGTCTTCCACTTGGCTCCGCTGGCGAGCTCACTGTGCACGGTGCGCTGCACCGTGATGGCACCGGGCATATCCGGCACGTACAGGCTCGGGTAGTTGGCGTCCCAGAGGTTGTTCTCCAGCGCCAGGTAGCCGCCTGCCGACTCGTCGAACGTCAACCCGGGCGTTCCAGCGCGACTCAGGTCGATTCGGCCGGAGCCCATGTCGAAGGTGTCGGCCGCGGTCGTCTGGTCCTCCTTGGTGATGCCAGTGGTCAGCGCAGTAGTCATCAGAGCCGACTTGATCTGACCGGGCGTCCAATCTGGGTTCAGAGCCTTCACCAGTGCCGCAGATCCCGCGTTGTGCGGCGACGACATCGAAGTTCCCTGGATCGCCTGGAACAGCTCTCCGGGAAGACCGCCTACCTCGTTCTCGGGCAGCGGGGTATGTCCGGCGAGTATCTGGACGCCGGGAGCGGTCACGTCGGGCTTGGACACTCCGAGCGTCTGCCCGGGGCCCCCTCGGCTGGAGAAAGCAGCCATCACATCGCCGTTGACGACGGTGCTCAGGCCATCGGTGAACGTGGCGGTGACCGTCTCGCCGTCGTGGTCTTCCATGAAAGCGAGGAGGTCCTCACCAGCGTCGTTTTCGAGGTGGACGCTCGGGATGAAATGGTTGTCCGTCGCCAGACCCTGCAGAGTCGGGTTGTACAGCAGTAAACCGCCGGCGCCGCCTGCGGCGACGTTGAAGCTCTTGGCGACACGCGCGGTCGTCCCCCGTTCGCAGATCACGACCTCACCGTTGAAGGTCCCAGCCGGGAACGGCTCATTGCACGAGCCGTCGTCGTCATCGGTGTCTTCGGCGATCACGACTTCGGTTGGTGTGTCGATTCCAGCGGTGACCGTTGCTCCGGTCAGCTCCAGACTGTCCTCCCCGGATTCGAGGGTGACCGTGCTCAGGAAGTGACGGTCGGTGGTGCTCGCGCCCACAGTCATGGTCCAGGGCTCACGGTGCCCGACCGTGTCGGCGCCGGGGCCGCTATTGCCCGCGGATGCGGAGACCAGGACGCCGGCATCGTATGCCGCGAGAAATGCCAGTGAGACTGCATCGGAGTAGGGCGAGCCGCCTCCGGAGATCGAGAAGTTGATCACATCGACGTCGTCGAGGATCGCCTGCTCCACCGCCCTTACGGAGTCGGACTGGAAGCACCCTTCGAGACCGCAAACCCGGTACATGATCACATGGGCCCGTGGTGCGATGCCGCTGAGGATGCCCCGGTCGATGTCAAAGAGCGTGGCGTTTACTCCGGCGTTGCCGGCAGCCGTGCTACTGGTGTGTGTGCCATGGCCATTGGAGTCGCGGGCGGAGTCGAACTCGGTGGGGATGAGTCCTTCGACGGCCTTGTATGTGTCGAGGAAGCTGTAGGCCCCGATCAGTTTGTTGTTGCACTCAAACGCGACGTCATCGGGGTTGAACGCCGTGTTACCGAAGTCACATGTGGAGCGAGGGCCACCCGACCCGAACCCGTTCGATCCGGGCACTGTCGGTGGCGCTGTGTAGTCACCGCCCACGGGGCTGGGATCGGAGTATGACGGATGCTCGGGCCAGACTCCGGTGTCGAGGACACCAACGATGACTCCTTCGCCTGCGTTTTCTTGACCTCCAAGTTGGTTCCATAGCACCGGCGCGTCGATGAACTGAGGGCTGACCTCGGTGTCGGGCTGCTCCAGCCGATCAGGCAGAACTGTTGCCACGCCTGACATCTTGGAGATCCGGGCCGCGTCTTCAACGGTGACGGTCATCGACACCCCATTCAGGGCGACCTGGAAGTCGTCCTCGAGTCGCGCGGAGGGCGCAACCGATTTCACCGCATTCTTGAAACTGCTCTGTTTCGCCTCGAGATAGTCGGCATACCTGCGTGCGGCTCTGGAATCTGCATCCAGTTCGACTTTCGTGACGCTGGGGCTGGTCGCGGGTATCCCGTCAACGCCTCCGTCGTAGGAAGCCAACGGTTGGTCATCCAGTTGGACGATCACCCTCACGATCTCGCCCGACTTGGCAGCCGAGCCCTCGAATACTGAATCAGGGCTGAGGCTCTCGGCCTCGAACTCATTGCTCTGAGCCACTGTCGGCACGCTGAACGCGAATGCAGTGGCGAAGACGGCTGCGAGTAGGGTCGCTCGTCTCACACGTACCTCCTAGGTCTTTACCTCCGGGCCTTCGGCCGTGGGCGGCCGGGCCGACCGGAACCATAGCGAATGATCACGGAGCGTGGTCGCGGAGAATCTCGCGGAGTCGATATCCCCGGCGACTCCCTAGAATTTTGGTCTATGAACAACGTCAAGACGGTCGGTCTGCTTGCCTTCATGTCGGCGCTGTTGGCCTTGCTGGTGGGATGGTTGGGTGGATGGGACAACGTCGGCGTGATGGTCGCCGTAATCGTCGGGTTCAACCTGCTCGCCTACTTCTTCTCCGACAAGATGGCGATCGCATCGAGCGGCGCCAAACCGGTGAGTGAGGAAGAGCTTCCTCAGGTCTATGGCATCGTCCGGCGGCTCGCCATGCAGATGAACATTCCGGAGCCGAGGATCTATGTGATCAACTCCCCTCAGCCCAATGCCTTCGCCACCGGCCGCAGCCCGAGAAAGGCCGCGGTAGCGGTGACCACCGGAATCCTGGAGACCCTCAATCACGAGGAGCTCGAGGCAGTGCTGGGACACGAGCTGGCCCATGTGCAGAACCGCGACATCCTCATCGGGTCCGTCGCCGCCATGATCGGCGCCGCCATCGTCATCATTTCCCGGTTCGGGTTCTGGTTCGGTGGTGGTGGCAACCGGAACAATCCTTTGGGCGCAATCGGTGCCATCCTCTCCCTGATCCTGGCCCCACTGGTGGCGATGATCATCCAGTTCGCCATATCACGGACACGCGAGTTCCAGGCGGACAGGTCGGGTGCGGAGATCACGGGGCAACCCATGCAATTGGCCTCCGCTCTCCAAAAGATCTCCGATGGCACCTCACGAATTCCGATGCGGGTCAACGAAGCCACCAGCCAACTCTTCATCGACAACCCGCTCCGTGCGGTCCGTGGTCGGGGCATTTCCAAACTCTTCAGCACCCACCCCCCGGTGGAGGAGCGCATCGAACGTCTCCAGAACATGGCAATGGGGATCAGCTAACGGCGTTGCTATAGCAACAGGTCGTGGTTTCCGAGACTTGGTGCACGGCCGACTGATCACATTGGGCACTGCTCAGGTGCCTAGCTAATATTGCGCTTTCGGAAACCGTGCGCTGATTGCGCACGGTTTCGGTGTGCGCCGGGATGTCCGAGCGGCCAAAGGAAGCAGACTGTAAATCTGCCGGCATACGCCTACGGAGGTTCGAATCCTTCTCCCGGCACGCGGACGCCCGCAAGCGTCATACAACCCAGCCCCGTTAGCTCAGTCGGTAGAGCGCTTCCATGGTAAGGAAGAGGTGTTCGGTTCGATTCCGGAACGGGGCTCTGCGGTCCGGAGGGTCGCGACCGAGGCGGCGTAGCTCAGTTGGTG
>Ga0299914_10002889_pt1 | contig 11978 bp, 15 predicted proteins | sample RVTome_10_FD_201361 | JGI IMG/M metagenome (GOLD analysis project Ga0299914, IMG submission 201361) | Soil microbial communities from uranium-contaminated site in the Upper Colorado River Basin, Wyoming, United States - RVT153D57 (version 2) ... | reverse complement strand
GTTGGACAGCCGCATCAATAGCGAGGCCCCTGACCGCGCCCGCGGACCCTCTATCGCTCAGCGATCAGCAGACACGCCCCACGCTTCATCGCGGAGAGCCGCCAGAGGAGTCCGAGGACGTGACCCCGTGAAGGTCGACAGTGATCGAGCGCGGCTTGGTGTCGAGCGCCTCAAGGATGCAAGCCACAAACCGTTCGGTAGTGGAGTAGTCGAGTTCGCCGTCAACCATGACGATGACCCCAGCACCCTCGTGTCTCGCCTCGACACGGAGCAGCTCGGCGTGCGAGGGCTCTACGTCATCCGGCATCCGATCCCTTGCCATACCCAGCGGGGAAAAGCCGCATACCAGCCCCTCACGCTGTTGTAGTCGACGCTGCCCGTCCGCGCCCCGGTGACGCCGCGGACCCCGCGGCGTACAGTCGTTTCGGCGGCCCGGTCGGGGCGCCCGCCACGCCCGCCCGCCCCGGCCGGCCGCACACGCCAGTCCTTCGGCGTACGAGTCGACCAGCGGAGGGAGAGCCTGATGCCCCGGATCTCCGACTTTGCCGTTATCCGCCGGGATTCCTTGCAACTTCAGCCGCAGGATGCCGACGGTAACTTGCCCTTCGACTTCTCCAAGACGTTTGACTTACCCAACGTGAGCGAAAGCGACGACGACTTCGCCATTCTGAGCTTCATGGCGAATCCGTCGAGTAATGCCAACCTCAGGGTGAGATTCATTCTCGATGATACACCCGTCTTGGATCAGAAGTTCGAGACGGACCCCCAGCGGGCCTGGCATGAGGTACTGCCCGTAAGCGTCTTGCAACCCCCCGTCCACCGATTCCGGTTGGAAGTGCTACCTGGAGGAACGGGCACAATTCGCTTCTCGAACATTGTTCTCTGGTATCAGGCGAACATTCCTTAGACATCACGGTTGTACATGCCGAGCACACCGTGGCGACTAGGGCCTCAAACAGCTTCCGTGCTTGTCGTGGGGCGTCGTAGACGTGTAGGGCCCCGCACACTCACGCTGGCCCTCTTGCCGACCACTCTCTACAAACGTATGTCCGTGTACGTAGGTGGTGACTGGCGCCGATTCGAGTACGCCTGGCAGGCACCCGACCCCGAACCCGAAGAGGGGCGGGGCCTGACCTGGCGGCAACTCACCCCCCGCCACTGGTCCGGCACCTGGGAGACGAAGATCCGCGGCAACGTCACCCTCGACTCCGAATGCTGGGTCGCCTACGTGCGGCTCGAGGACCCGCCCGGCCTGTCGCCGATCACGACGGTTGGCCGGTTCGCCACGGGAGAGGCGGCGCGGGTGGCGACCGACGAGTTGTGGGTAGCGCGATGACACCGAGCGGCCGATGATCTGGCGCGGTGCCGTCCCCGATTGGCAACCGGGGGTGCTCCTGTCCTGAGGATCTGCCCCCCACGCAGCCTGCCGACCCTATCCCGACGACCAGGAACACACTGCCGACGAGCAGCGCGGCCATGTGCGCACGAGTCATGTCGTGATCGGCGGTTTCGTTTCCGGCATGGACGGTAGCTAGATGTGGCGGTTCGCTGGATCAGGAGGTTCGAGGATGGCGGAGAGGAATAGTTGGGCTCGTGCTGCGCACGACCTCGGGCTGGCGACTTGGTTCGGGGGGTCGTTGATGGGAGCGGTCGGCCTAAACCCGGCGGCCAAGCAGGCGTCCAGCGCCAACGAACGGCTTGACGTGGCCAGCGCCGGGTGGGCTCGTTGGACGCCGGTCAACGCGATTGGAATCGCCGCCTATACCGTTGGTGGGGCGGTTCTGACGTGGGCGAATAAGGGCCGGCTGGCGGCTCAGTCAGGCGTGGGAAGGGCGACCATGGCGAAGGACGCCGTCTCGCTCGTGGCTCTAGCCGCCACCGGTTACTCACGGGTCCTCGGGCAGCGGTTGATGGACCAGGAGAAGGTCCCGGCCAAGGACGGGACGACGCCCGTCGAGGACACGCCGCCCGACGTCAGGAAGATCCAGCATCAGCTGAAGGTCCTCCAGTACGCGATCCCTGCGCACGTCGGCGCGTTGATCGCCATCAGCGCGGTCATGGGGGAGCAGCAGCGCACTACCCAGGTGGCCCGAGGGGTGGTACGCCGCCTGCTGCGCACCGCCTCGTGAGCCGGTCCGGCCCACGACGTCAAGCCCGGCACGTCGCGCCGCGCCCGGATACCACGCCTTAGCGCAACTGGCACCACCCGCTACGTCCAGCGCGTCGACGCATCGACTGCCCCTGCGGGCGGACGCCGCCTGTCCAGTCCCTGACACAGAACGCTGGGGCCGCGAGATCGGCAGATCTGTGCGCTCTAGATGGGCCAGGCCAACAACACGTCGGGGCGATCTACTCGAGGCACCGGGCACGGCAACTCGCGGTCCCATCCTTGACCTTCCCCTTGCCGTTGCAGTGCACGCACCTGAGCTGCCAGGGGCGAGAGCCTCGGTCCGTGGCGAGCTGGCTGCTGAGGGATAGCAACCCGCCTTGCTGGGAACGATTTGGGCCGCACGCGACGGGGGAGGAGACCCGCGATGCGAACCCACCGACCCACATCCGCCACGCTTGTTGGCGCGGTGTTGACGGCACTCGTTCTCGCAGGAGGCGCCTGCTCAGGCGATGACGACGAGGCGGCCGGACGCGACGATACGTCCGAGACCACTTCGGCCGAGTCGGAAGACGACACCTCCGAGACCACGGCCGCCGAGGCGGAAGAGGCCACGGTGTTCCAGCTCGAGGACGGCGACTGCCTGACCTCCGATCCGAGCGTCCAGGGCGAGGTGTCGGAGGTGCCCAAGGTCGACTGCGAGGCACCGCACTTCAGCGAGGTTTTCCACACCTATACGATCGACGCCGACGCCTTGCCGTCGGCGGCCGACATGGAGGGCATCGTGGAGGACCAGTGCCTGGCCGAGTTCGAGACCTTCGTCGGCATGCCTACACCGAGTCCGCCCTCGAGGTCACCTGGCTGGAGCCGACACCGGAGTCGTGGGAGAGGGGCGACCGGGAGCTGGTGTGCATGATCACCGACCCTGCCGGCCAGACGACGGGTTCCCTCGAGGGCGCCAACCGCTGACCCCTGTCGGGATGACCCTCTGATAACGCGGCGCAGGCATCCCCTCGATGCGGGGAAGCCGCCCGATCGCTCCAAGCCGCCGGTCGGTGATGACATCGCGCCAGATTGCTTGTAACGGCCGTCCCAATCGTGAAGGTGGGATGCCATTACCTGAGGTTGATGGTTGGCGGTCCTGGTGACAGCGCGTCGCCGAATGGCGGTCAGAGCGGAGGACGCCTGGCATCCAGCCACAACCGCGTTTGGACTCCTGAAAGACGGGAACCCTCAGGAGCCGATCAACTACTTCAGGAGGTAGCCATGGCGAATACTCGGGCGGACTTCAAGTCCGGCGAAGGGGCACGGCGGGCCGGTCGTTTCGGCCAGGGCAGAACGTTCACGGAAACAAAGGCGGGGTTCAAGACGACCGAGTTCGTCATGATGCTCGCCGTCGTCGTCGCCATCTTGATCGCCACCTACGTGGCCGACGCCGACCTAGGGGCGAACGAGGGCTGGCGGTACATCTCATGGGTGGCCGTCGCGTACATCGTGAGCCGTGGCCTGGCCAAGGCCGGCACCCCTGAGCCATACGGCGATCGCTTCGACGGTGACATACCTGAGACACGAGGCGGCTGACAACCCGCACCCGTCAGGGCAGGTGGCGGCGTGGACGCGAGACGGCCCGCCAGTGAGGGGGAACCACCCGGCGGGCCGTCGGCTCGGTGGCTACCCAACCCGCGCCCAACCCGACCGTAGGCGGACGGGCGGACGCGACGGCGGTCCCTCTCCCGCTCGCATGGGACCGTCGGCTCGGTAGTTACCCGAACGCCAGGGGCCAAATCGCGCGTCTCGGCGGCCTCGTCGTGGTGGGCTACCTCCGGTGCGCCACGTGGTGCGGCACCTGCGCTGTCATTTGCTGGGACCGTTTGGCGCGGGTGGTGACGGGTACCAGCAATTCGTGACCCAAAGCCAGCAGCCGCCCAGTGACGACGGCATGGCCTCAGGCGCTGGCGCCCCCGAGGCCCAGTGGGTATCGGTCGCGCAGGCGGCACAAGCCACGGGCACGAGCGAGGCGTGGATCATGGACCGCTGCCACGACGGCCGGCTCCCTAACCGGGCGGCCGGCGCATCCGAGTCGTCCGGGACGGACCGGATGGTGCCGTTGGCCACCGTCCGTGCACTCGTGGAGGGCCGGATCAGCGAGTAGCTGCGATTGCAGTCCGGGGGGCCCGCCTGGCCCGCCGACGCGCCGCCGGACAGGTCGCGCGGGATAGGCCGCAGCGGGGGTGCCTGTCACCACCGCTCCTCGTCGTCGGGCGGCAGTGGCGACGGTATGGGGTCGCCGGGCGGGTCGGGGCTCATCGACTCGGCATCGGGCCCCGCCGGCCGCTCCATGACGTCCGACCACTGGTCACCGCTGCCCTGACGCGTGCTCGGCCCACCGGGCTCGCCTTGGTCGTCGGCACGGCGCTCGGGGATGCTCCGCTCCTCCGACAGCTTTCCGGCTGAGCCCTGGCGGGCGAGCACCACGATCACGGCGACAACGAGCACCACGGTGGCGACGACGACAACGGTGGCCATGTCTTTCCTCCTCCGCTATGCAATAGCGTGCGCCGGTGCAGGACGAACGGTCCCAGCGCCAGCTGGTCGATTGGCCCGGAGCCGGAACACTCGAGCGCGTGCTGGGGTGTGTCGACCAAGGTCCTCGATCCGAGCGGTCACGGCGTTTTAGGCGGCGTCCTCCTGCGGCCCGGCCGTCTCGCTTCCCATGCCGTTTCGTCGCTGACGGCAGGAAGTCGTCGACCCGCGTGCCGGTGTGGTAGGGCGCGACGTCCGGAATTCGTTGTACGCGGGCAATGCCGGGTCGCCCAGCCAGCATGCCGGGACCGCCTCGACGAGGAGCAGCTCAGGACGGTGGCGGAGGCGGGGGGCCTGGTGGATCTCGCGACGAGCGGGTTGCGGATCGGCGCCTCGTGACCGCCCAGGCGCTGACCCTCTGGTTGGGCTGGCGGCCGCCCGTGCTCCGAGGCGGCCGAGCGGGAGCCGATACCGACCTCGGGCGCGATCAGAACACGTCCTGACGCTCCCGACGCACGTGGCCGAACCGGCTGCTCGCCCGGGCTCGCAATCTGTCTGACGGGGGTGTCTGGCTCCGGCGCCGGGAGCACGGCAACTGTGCGTGCTACCAGTCGCCTCCGCCGATGTCGCCGCCCCAGTCGCCCCCGCCCATGCCGCTCCCCATGTCGCCGCCGCTGTCGAACCCGGCGTCTCCCCCGTCGCCGTGGTCGATCACGATGGGCCCACCCCAGCCCCAGCCCCCCAGCATCGACCCGAGCAGCAGACCGCCGAACAAGCCCGAACCGGCGCCGAACCATCCTCCGCCGTAGAACGGTTGGCCCCCGGCGTAGATCGGCGCGCCGCGGTCGTCGAGGGCGACGGGCGGCTCGTCGTGACGGCCCTGGCGGCGCAGATCCTGAGGCGGCGGCGGTTCCCGGCCGGCCACCAATGCCTTGCTGCGAGCCATGGCGTATCGGGCCTCGGCCACGACCCGCTCGACCCTCACGATGTCGATGGGCTCGTCGGCGTAGTCAAGCGCGGCGGAGGCGACCCGGTGGCGCTCGACGGCGGCCTCGTAGTCGTCGCGGGCCTCGGGGTGCAGGACGACCTCGGGTTCCAGCCGGAGCACATCGTCGGCCAGGACGGCCAGCTCGGCCCGGATGAGCTCGGCGTCAGCGGCCAGCTTGGCTCGAAGCTCCGCCGCTGCTCTGCGGCGCCGTCGGCGTGACCAGGCGAAGAGCCCGACACCCCCCGCCGCAAGGAGCCCGATGGGGACCAGGGACGGCACGTCACCGCCCCCGCCGCCGTCGTCGTCCTGGCCTGTGCCGCCCTCTCCGGCTCCCGGAGGCAATGAGGGGCCGGCGGGTGCGGTTGCCACCTCGTCGACGAAGCGCAAGAGCACCGCCGCCGGGCCGGCCGGTGAGGCCGCCTGGAACGCGGCGGTGGCCAGCTCGTCGGCGGCGGCGAGCTCGGTGCTGGTGGCCCGAAACCCGTCGCCCACGATGGCGGCGTAGGTACCCGACAGCCCGGTCTGCTGGAGCAGCCGACGGACGACATCGCCTGCATCGCCAGCGCTGCCAGGCAGCACGGCCACGAACAGGGGTGTGCCGGACGAGCGGATCTCGTCCCGGAGACTGTCGGCTTCGATCTCTGTGAGCGCCCGCTCAGCCGCCGGGTCCACGAAGACGGGATCTCGCCGGAAGGCCTCGGCCGCGGCCGACACGGGGTCGTCGCCCTCGGCGGCCCCCAGAAGGGGAACCAGGGCGAGAGCGAGAGGCACGAGGAGCAACTGGCGGAACCGCACGCCAGCCCGCTACCCGCCCGAGCGGGCGAATATCACCGGACAACATCCTGCATGCTGGTGAACGAACCCCCGGCATGAGTGCGGCGCTGCACGACATCGGTCTCGGTCACGGGCTCGTGCTCCCGCGGCTACCGCTGGCGTTGCCGCGCCTGCGCCAGCGGCCATGCCGCCAGGGTGGCCACGCCCACGACGACGGCAACCATGATCAGCTCCATCAGCCGACTCCTCGTCCGGCCGTTGGCCCGCCCGCCCTTGCATCGACCGCCCGCGCGGCCGCCCGAGCTCGTGACAGCTTCTCCAACCGCCGCAGCGCCCGGGTGTTGCGGGCCCGCATGACGGCGGCCAAGGGTGGCGACCACAGCGCCTTCATCGCCCCCGACACCGGCTCTTCCCGCATCTCGACCCGGGTCCCACTGTCGGTCGGCGTGAGGATGAAGTCGACTTCGGCCTTGCCCAGAGGGCCCATGCCGGCGGCCAACACAAGGCGGCTGGGCAGTTCGTCTCGCACGACGGTGGTGCGATCGCGGATGTGCAGGATGCCGAACCCCACGCTGTGGTGAAAGTGCGTTCCCGCCTCGGGCCAGCGGGCGTCGAACCAGCGGATCCGCTTGCTGCCCACCACCACGCCGTCATAGCTGCGGGCATCCGCGAGCACCGCCGCCACTGCGTCCGGCGGGGTGCCGATGACACGCGCGACGGTGGCCATCACAGACCCGCCACCGCGCGGCTGAACCGGTCCTTGACGCTGGTGGGCACCACCCGTCCCAATCCCGCTACCAGGCCGGCGCTGGCGCCGACGCGGTAGAGGAAGCGAGGCCGCCCGGCCCGAAGCACTTTCCCCACCAGTTGCGCCACCTCTCGGACGTCGCCCGCCCGCCCAGCGAGGTTGTCGATCGTCTCGATGGTTCGCTCATACACCTTGGGCTCGGCTGAGGCTGCGCGGGCCTCCCGAAGCCGTGCCGTTGCCTTGTCCCACAGGGGAGTGGCGAAGGGGCCGGGTTCGACCACGACCACGTCGATGCCCCAGGCGGCGAGCTCGGGACGCAGGGCGTCGCTCAGTGTGGTAAGCGCCCGCTTGGTCGTCTCGTACCAACCCAGCATCGGGCCGCTGGCGTCGCCAGCGATCGACGACACGTTGACGATGCGGCCCTCGCCCCGCCGGCGCATGGCCGGCAGAGCCAGCTGCACCAGTCGGATGGGGGCCAGGAGCATCACGTCGAGGTGGTGACGCCCGTCCTCCAGCGGCTGCTCCGCCAACAATCCGGGCCACATCAGGCCGGCGTTGTTCACCAGACCCCAGGGCTCGCGCCGGTCGATCACGTGGCGGGCCGCTTCGTCGTCGGTCACATCAAGCATCTCTACCTCGACCCCTACCCCCGCATCGCGGGCCGCCGACAGCACGGCGTCGGCCTGATCGTCCCGGTGGACGGCGGCCACTGCGGTGAAGCCCAACCGGGCGGCCTCCAGCGTGGTCGCCAGGCCGATCCCCGAGCCCCCACCCGTCACCAGCACCACACGTTCCACGGCGTGAGGCCTACCCACGGGACGGTCAGTCAAGCCGATGACCGGTTTGGGCGATCGGGTGGTGGCAAGCAAAGGGCCCAGCCGAGCGTCACGCCACCGGAGGAAGTCGACATGGCCTTCAACCCGCTCGAACAGACAGGGATCCCCGTCGACGAGCAGTTTCGGAACTGGTCGGAGCTGAACGTCACGCCGTTCGACAAGGACACCGTCGACCCCTACACCCGCACACGGGTGATCCTGATGAACGGGATCGAGGTGGAGTCGATCCTGTTCTCCCACCAGTTCGCCCGCCACACCGACAATCCCGAGCTCAAGCGGGCCCTGGCGATGGGCCGTCGCGTCGAAGCCCAGCAGCAAAAGGCGGTCAACGGCCTCAACCCCGGCGACCAGACGCCGCTGGAGACCACGCTCGGCTACGAGCAGGTAGCGGTCGATCTGACCGCCTGGCTGGCGCGGCACGAGCCCGACCCGATGCTGAAGCAGGCCTTGGACTTCGCGCTGTTGGAGGACTTCGACCACCTCTACCGCTACGCCAACCTCTACGACCTGCTCTACGGGGCCAAGGCCGACGCCATCACCCAGCACCTCACCGAGATCATGCCCGGCCGGCCGACCGTGCTCGAGCACCGCCACCCCCACGACGACGTCCGCCCCCACTTCGAGACCCACGCCGTGGACCCGCTATCGCGGCTGCACGTCATGACCATCGTCGCCGGTGAGCAGCAGACCATGAATTTCTACATGAACCACGGCACCGACTGGATCGAGCCGATCGCCCGAGGCCTGTACGCCGAGATCGCGCTGATCGAGGAGCAGCACGTCACCCACTACGAGTCGCTGCTCGACCCGCTCGACTCGTGGATCGCCAACTGGGTCTTCCACGAGTACAACGAGGTCTACCTCTACTGGTCGATGCACCAGCAGGAGAGCGACCGCCGGATCAAGGCCATGTGGGAGCTCCACTGCAACATGGAGATCGGCCAGCTCCAGGTGGCCTGTGACTTCATGCGCCGCTACGAGGGCCGCGACCCGGCCGAGCTGCTGCCGCTCTCACTGCCCGATACGCCGGTGACCTTCGAACCCAACAAGGACTACGTGCGCCAGGTGCTTGCCGACCAGGTCGGCCTGCGCACGGACGGCCTGGACTACGTGGATGTCGACGATCTGCCCGCCGACCACCGGTACTTCGCCTACCAGGCCACCGTCAACGAGGGCGGCGCCCCATCCGAGCAGATCATCGATCAGGCCCGCATGGACGGCGGCGAGTACCGCGACGAGACCGAAGGCGACCACCCCGTCGCCGACCTTCGCCCCCAGCAGGCGAGCTGACTCAGGAGGACCCACGATGCCCACCCTGACCCCCACCGTCGCCACCGGCGCCCGCTCCAAGCCCCAGGAGATGACCTACGTCGACCCCGCCGGCACGATGATGCCCAACGAGGACGAGGCGTTCCTGGCCAACACCGGACTGAACGGTCCCTTCGTCGCCGACCTGCTCAGCGACATGCTGACCCACGAGCGCTGCGGTGCCCAGCTCTACCGCTCGGTGTCCCAGCGGACCAACAACCCCGTCCTGAGAGAGCGCTACGACCACTTCGGGAACGAGACCGTCGAACACGTCGAGATCCTCGAGGGCCTCATCGCCGGGCTCGGCGGCGATCCCGGCTACATCAGCCCCGCGGCCCGCGTCACGGAGAAAGCCGGCATCGGCCTTCTCGAGTCGACCTTCCTCCTGGCTGGCTCGGTGGATCTCATGACCCAAGAGCTCGTCATGCTCGACGCCGTTCTGCTCGCCGAGGCCAAGGATCACGCCAACTGGTCATGCCTGGCCGGAATGGTCGACGATCTGCCTGCCGGCGACGTGCGCGACGCCTTCCTGGCGGCCGTCGACGAGATCGAGGTGCAGGAGGACGAGCACTTCCGCTGGGCGCAAGACATGCGCTGCCGGATGATCTCCCTCCAAGCCACCAGCGGACCGACATCGTCGTTGGCGTTGACGGCCGATGAGATGGTGGCCCGCATCAAGGGACTCTTCGACTGACCCGGGCCCACGACCAGCCACCGTCAGGCGGGTGGGGTGTCGGGCGGCGGCGGCGACTCGGGGTGGGCGGGGGAAGTGGTCTGCCGGCTATGACCCTCGAGCCGGTCGATCTGATCGGCTATCTCCGCCGCAGGGTCTTCGGACTCCCGGTCGGGGTCGAGAACGGTCTCTGCGTTCTGGGCCTTCTTGCTCGCCGCCAACCCCGATCCGGAGCCGCCAGGAACCGCCCCGGAATCGGGCTCGGCCGTGGGGTCGGGCCGGTCTTCTCGCGACTCTCGCGCCGATTGGTCGTCCATGCTCGCATCCCTACCCCACACGTCCGGGAGCCAACATTTCGCCCCGGTGGGCAGGGGTAGCGTCCGACCAGACGGGGGCGGCCATGGCCACGATCACCGGCGAGAGCGACATCGTCCAGTAGATCGGGGACCGGCACGACGAGATCAAGCGCCGCTTCTCCAAGGTCGAAACCCTGACCGTCGCGACGCCTTCGAGTGCCTGGTGCGGCCCTGGCTGTGCACGAAACCGCCGAATGATCTATCCGGTGGTGCGGTCGGCGGAGCCTGGCGGCGACAACCACGGTGCCCCCGCCCATGCGTGACACTTGACACCCACAAATTCAGGTTTGGGGTTCCCAAAACGGGAAGCAAGGTCACACGACAACCACAGGATAGACGAGACCTAATTATGGTGACTAGCAGCGTGGACCTCGACAGAGGGATGGCGAGCCGACGAGCGGATACTGACGGGCGGCGCAGGACCTTCACGGAAGCCAAGGCGGGTTTCAAGACGTCGGAGTTCATGCTGGCGATAGCCGCCATCGTGGCCATCTTGATCGCCGTGTATGTTGGCGACGCAGACCTCGACGCGAGTGATGGCTGGCGGTACGCCTCGTGGGTTGCAGCTGCGTACATTGTGAGCCGTGGCTTGGCGAAGCTTGGCACCCGTGAGCCGTACGCCGAGCGTTTCGACAAGGACTGATCGGACGGCGCGACTTAGAGGCTCGACGCCATAGTCGACAGTACGTGCCCGGACATTGCCCGCCCAGCCGGGCGCGGAGCATGCCAAACAGCACCGACTCCGGCCGGGCCGCATCGCGCCCGACATTGAGCCTCCGATCGGGCGGATCTACGCCACCATTTGACATCGCCCCCGGGCCCGATCACCTGGGGCGTGTGCGAAAGCCACTTCATCAGCGAAGGAGGTGAGTGACATGAACAGACTGGCCGAACATCTCGGATATCTCTGGCAGCGATACGTGGCCTGGCGTGACCCGCGGCCCTTCACCCGCTAGCGCTAGAGCGTGCTTCGCCGTCACCTGTTTGGAGACACCGTGCCGCTCACCGACGGCCACGTGTTACGGCCAGCTCGAGCGCGACCGGGCCACCGAGGGAGGCATCGAGGATCCCAGACCGTCTGCTGCCGACGGCGTCGAGCATGGCGCGGTTTTTGCCCGCCGACGAGTCCCGGGCCCGCTCTAATGGCGAGTAGCCGAAGCCCGGCAGTTCGAGGCGAAGTGTCCGGTGGCGGGCGATAAGAGGATCCCAATGCGGGTCCCACATACGGCTGTCACCTGCCGCTCGTCCACGAGCACCACCGTCGGCACGTCGCCGGCGAGCTCGTGATGGAGCGCCACCGCTTGCAGCGTATGTCCCGAGCTTGTAGCCGAAACCAGCAGGTGAGCCGTCGTCGGCTGACGGAGCCCGCGACCGTGGCAAGCCGCGATTCGCGGCGATCATTCGCGCTGGCGCCCGACGGATCTTGCCTTCGAGCAGGGTGATTGCCTTCCCGTAGTCACCGTCGTAGATGCCGGGTCCGTTCCTCGAGGACTCGGGCAGCGACTGGGGGACCGCTACGGCGCGCCCGGTGCGGTTCGCTGGACGGCACCGGCCGGCGGTGGGTCATCGACGCCGGCGCGCTCGGTCGACACCCGTCCTCCTTCTCGAGCTGAGGAGCCACTTCCGGTCGCGGTCGACCGGAGGATGATGGGCTGGCGAGGTAGT
>Ga0299914_10002888_pt1 | contig 11979 bp, 12 predicted proteins | sample RVTome_10_FD_201361 | JGI IMG/M metagenome (GOLD analysis project Ga0299914, IMG submission 201361) | Soil microbial communities from uranium-contaminated site in the Upper Colorado River Basin, Wyoming, United States - RVT153D57 (version 2) ... | reverse complement strand
TCGTGCAGGTCCCGCAGCGCCGGCGCACCCATGCGGATCGCCTCGTTGAGGTTCTCCGGATTCCCCGCCAGCGCCGTGCCGAACTCGTTGATCAGGACCGAGAGCCGCTGCCTGTAGGGCAGGCGCATCGTGTTGAGGACCAGGTCGTTCTGGACGGTCTGCGTGACAAGCTTGGGGACGGTCGCGCCGTCGGGCAACGGCTGGCCCGCCGGCTGGCAGTCGAGGAAGTACTCGGCGATCAGCGACTGGGGCTCGGACTTGCACTCGGTCTCGTCGCCCAGCACCGAGAGGGGGCCGGAGAGCTCGATCGTGACCAGCGCGCGCTTGTCCTCGTTGATCTCGAGGTCCTTGATCGCCCCCGCGTTGACTCCCGCGACCTTCACCTCGGCGTCGGGCACCAGCCCGAACGCGTCGTACATCTCGAGCTTGTACGTGTGCGTGTCGTCGGCGCCGGCGACGCTCACGGCTCCGGCCGTCCCGGCGGCGATCAAGCAGGCGACGAGGGCGATCCGTCTCATGGCCCGGTCGGCACCAGCCCGGGGTCGCAGCGCAGGGCGCCGCCGTCGGTGAACGGGGTCGAGCCGTCGCCGGGGTCGCGCTCGAGCGAGCCCGGGCAGCGGGCGTTGTTGCCGACGTCGAGGGTGTTCGGGTCGGCGCCCTGGAGCAGGTCGCCGACGCTCGTCGGAAGCGGGTTGAGGAGGTCGATCAGGCCGCTGTCGGAGACCGTGAATGGGTTGAACGTCGCCGCGATCCGCCCGAGGCCGCCGCTCGCGTCGACCGAGCCCGACGTCGAGAAGCCGTCGAACCAGCCGACCAGCTCCGGGGTGTAGGCGCGCAGGTTGGCGATCTGGGGCAGCTGGTTTTCCAGCGCGCAGGCCGACTCGCCGAGGGCGCCCTGGGAGAAGTCCGAGTCCTGGGCGGCGGCGTAGTCGGAGGCCGGGTCCGAGCCGCACTCGGGGGCGCCGGAGCCGACCCCGGCCCGGGCCAGCGGCACCTGCGAGCGGGTCAGCTCGACCAGGTCGTTTTGGCGACCCCGGCGGCGAACGATCTCCGCGAGGTCTCGGATCGTCGGCACCGCGTCCGCCGCGGCGGCGCGAAACTCGGCGAAGAACGGGGACAGGCGCTCGGCGACCGGCTTCGAGGCGCTGACCAGCGGGTCGAGGTCGCCGATCGCGGCCCGGAGGTTTACGAAGGTGGTGTTGGCCTGGCGCATGAACGCGGGCAGCCGCTCGATCGAGTCGGCCAGGGCCTGGCGCTGCGAGCCGATCGCGCCCAGGGCGGAGTTGGCGTTCCCGATCAGCTGCGAGACGTCTTGGTCGCGGGCGGCGAGCAGGCCCGAGAGCCGCGCGGTGTCGACCAGGAGCGATTCGAAGGCGCGGGTGTCGCGGGTCAGCTCACCGAACACCCGGCGCGAGGTCGAAAGGAACGGGTTCGCGTAGCGAAAGCCGCGGTTGGCGCGCGCAGATACGCCCTCGTAGGAGTCGCGAAAGCCCTTGATCACCCGCTTGAAGTCCTTGACCGTCTTGGTGTCGAGGGTGTTGAAGACCTCGTCCAGGTCGACCGCCGAGACCGTCTGGGACTGCGAGAGGGTGGCGCCGTCTGAGATCTCGCCCTCGGCCTCGGAGGCCGGCGGCAGGGTGAGCTCGACCTGGCGCCCGGCGACCGAGCTCAGCGAGTTCTGGCGCACGGTCGCAACCGTGCCCCGGGGGAGGGGCGCGTACTCGTCGTCGACCGTGAACGTGACCAGGGCCTCGCCCTGGTCCCCGAGCTCGATCTCCTTCACCAGGCCGGCGGCGAGCCCGCCGATCATCACCTGGTTGCCGGTCACGAGCTGGCTCGCGTTCTGGAACTCGGCTGTGACCCGGTAGTCCTCGCCGCCGTTTCGGAGCAGGAGGACGAGGGCCGAGGCAGCGATCGCTATCGCAACGACGGCGGCGATGCGGCCGGCTCCGGACGAGCCTCTCAATGTGCTCCTACCTGGTCCATACCCCTAACCCGCGCGCCGGCCCCCCGGCACGCCGAGCGAACCTACCAGCCGCCATCGACGGGTGTCAAAAGGGAACCGAACGCCTGAAACCCGCAGTTCCATGGGGTTCTTGCCGTGCCATCGTTGAGCTCGCGTTAAGCGCCCACGGGCCCCGAATCACGGCCTCCGCGCCGCTTCGAACCGGCGCATGTGTACACCTGTACCACTGTTGGGGTGCCCGGCGAAGGCGCCAGCTGAAGCGGTAGCGTGGGCGCCGTGGACTACGACTGGTTGGTCGTCGGCTCCGGATTCGGGGGGTCGGTCGCGGCGCTGAGGCTGGCCGAGAAGGGCTACTCGGTGGGCGTCCTCGAGAGCGGCAGGCGCTACGAGGACGAGGACTTCGCAGAGTCCACCTGGCAGCTGCGCCGTTACTACTGGATGCCGCGGCTCGGGCTTCGCGGGATCCTCCGGATGACCACCTTCAAGGACGTGTTCATCGTCTCCGGATCGGGGGTCGGCGGTGGCAGTCTCGGCTTCGCGAACACGCTCTACCGGGCCAGGCCGGCGTTCTTCACCCATCCCCAGTGGGACGGGCTGGCGGAGGACTGGCAGCGCGAGCTGGCGCCGCACTACGACACCGCGGAGCGGATGCTGGGGGTGTCGACCTACGAGGGCATGGGCCCCGCCGACGCCCTGCTGCGGCAGTTCGCCGAGGAGACCGGTGTCGGCGAGAGCTGGACGAACACCAGGGTCGGCGTTTACTTCGGCAGCCCGGGCGTCGAGACGGACGACCCGTACTTCGGCGGCGAGGGGCCGCCACGGACCGGTTGCGTGCGCTGCGGCCAGTGCATGATCGGCTGTCGCTACGGCGCCAAGAACACCTTGCGCAAGAACTATCTCTGGTTCGCCGAGAAGCTCGGCGTGCGGATCCACCCGGAGCGGACGGTCACCGACATCAGACCGCTCGGTGCGGGCGACGGCGCCGACGGCTACCAGGTCACGACCGAGCGGTCGGGCGCCTGGTTCCGCAAGCACCGCCGGACCTTCCGCGCGCGCTCGGTGGTCCTCGCGGCTGGTGCTCTGGGCACGAACAAGCTGTTGCGGGACTGCAAGCACCGGGGCTCGCTCCCGCGGATCTCGGAGCGGCTCGGCGAGTTGGTGCGCACGAACAGCGAGTCGGTGATGGCGGTGACAGCCCCCGATTCCACCCGCGACTTCTCGAACTCGGTCGCGATCACGTCGAGCATCTACCCGGATCCCGAGACCCACGTCGAGGTCGTGACCTACGGTCGCGGCGCCGATTCCATGAGCCTTCTGTTCACCCTGATGACCGGGAACGGGACGCGGCTGACCCGACCCGTCCTATGGCTCAAGCACGCGCTCCGCCACCCGCTGAAGCTCCTGCGGACGCTCTGGCCCTTCCGCTGGTCGCAGCGGACGGTGATCCTGCTGGTCATGCAGTCGCTCGACAACGCGATCCGCCTGGTTCCCCGGCGCAGGCTGCTCGGGCGCGGCGTCCGCCTGCAGACCGAGCAGGATCCCGAGCGGCCGAACCCGACCTACATCCCGGTGGCGGAGCAGGTGACGAAGTGGTTCGCAGCCCAGATCGACGGCTTCGCCCAGGGCGGGATCACGGAGTCCCTGTTCAACATCCCGACGACCGCGCACATACTCGGCGGCGCCGTGATCGGCTCGGGCCCCGACACCGGCGTAGTCGGCCCGGACAGCCGGGTGTTCGGCTACCGGAACCTCCTCGTCTGCGACGGGTCGGCGGTCCCGGCCAACCCCGGCGTGAACCCGTCGCTGACGATCGCGGCGATGGCTGAGCGCGCGATGAGCAGGATCCCGCCGAAGGACCCGGCGGGCCCGATCGCGGAGCTGCCCGAGCCGGTCCGGGGCGCCGGCTAAGCCAGTTATCCGGCCCTCGGGCCGGGTATTCGTCCGGCATGTGGGGAGTCTTCCTGATCGCATTCGGCGTCGTCGCCGTCGCCGGCGCGCTGCTCCTCGGCTGGGGCATCCCGTTCATCGTGCTGTTCGGCGTTGCCCTGGTCGCGGCGGCGATCTTCTTCGCGTTCGAGCGCACGGCGGTCGAGCCGAGCACGGACGTCGAGGGAGACGCCAAGAAACCCAGCTGGCTGCGCAAGCACTGGTGGGAGTGAACGAGAGCGGGCCCGGCGCAGCGGGTCCTCTCCGTCCTCGCCCGTTGAGCGAACCTCAGCCGGCGGCCGCGAATCGCCTTGCGACCTCGTCCCAGTTGACGACGTTCCAAAACGCATCGATGTAGTCCGGACGCTTGTTCTGGTACTTCAGGTAATAGGCGTGCTCCCACACGTCGACGCCCAGGAGCGGCGTCTGACCGTCGGAGACCGGCGAGTCCTGGTTGGCGGTGGAGACCACCTTGAGGCTCCCGCCATCACTCACCAGCCAGGCCCACCCGGAGCCGAACTGGCCGACCCCGGCGTTCTTGAACTCGTCCTTGAAGGTGTCGAGCGACCCGAACGCGTCGTCGATGGCCGCCGCCAGGTCGCCGGATGGCGCGCCGCCTCCGTCGGGGCTCATGATCTGCCAGAAGAACGTGTGATTCGAGTGGCCGCCCGCGTTGTTGCGGACCGGGGCCTGCTTGTCGGCGGGGAGGCTGTCCAGGTTCCGCAGGACCTCGTCGACCTCCTTGTCGGCCCATTCCGTGCCCTCGAGTGCGGCGTTCGCCTTGTCGACGTACGCCTGGTGATGCTTGTCGTGGTGAACCCGCATCGTCGCCTCGTCGATGTGGGGCTCGAGGGCGTCGTAGTCGTAGGGAAGATCGGGGACTTCGTAGGCCATCGGGGCTCCTTCCGGGGGAAAACTGTGGCTTGTTTGGAGCTTATTGAACGGCCGGACGCGCCTCGGCGGCGCTCGCGTCATCCGGCGGGCAGCACGAACCGAACCGAGCCGCCCGCGGGGTCGACCTCCCACTCCGATGCCAGCGCGTCCACGATGTGGAGTCCGAGGCCCCCCTCGTTGCGGATCTCCTCCATCGCGAACACGGTCCGGCCGTGGTCGTCCACCTCGCCCTCGAGCACGGCCTGCCCGCGGGCTCCGATCCTGACCCGGATCGGATCGCCTGGCCCGTAGCGGCAGCTGTTGGTGACCAGCTCGGTCACGATCGCCTTGAGGTCCTGAAGGGCGACCGCGGGCAGCGAATCCGCGTAGGTGGAATGGACCGCCGCGCGGGCCAGGTTGGCCGAGGCGGGGACCGCCTGAACCGAGATCTCGAGTGAATTGACCACATCGACACCAACTCTCTGCGTGCGGACCGGTTCACAAGGCGTGTACCGGTTCACAAGGCGTGTACCCGGTCGAAAAGCCGAGAACCGATCCGCTAGCTGCTCGCAGGCGCCGCGGCGGTCTCGGCCGTGCCGCCCTTGCGACGACGGCGCCTCGCCCGCCCGTGCGGAAACCGCGGATCGTGGCCGGTCTGGGTGAACGTGCGCTTGCCGTCCGGCTCCTCGTCGCCCTGCACGGCCTCGAGCAGTCGCGCCAGGCCACGGCGCAGGAGCCGCGAGACCTGCATCTGAGAGACGCCCATCCGCGACCCGATCTCGTACTGGTTCAGGTCCTCCAGGAAGCGCAGCTCGACCGCTCGGCGCTCGTCCTCCTTCAGCGTGGCGCACCGCTCGATCGCGAGTTGCGCCTCGACCGCGTCGAACCCCACGTCCTCCCCGCCGAGCGTCTCGACCCTGGGGATCGATTCGGGCTCGTCGCGGCGAACCGGGGTGTCGAGCGAAACGGCACGCTGCGACTCACGCGCCTGGAGGACGTCGAGGACGGTCTCCTCGTCGATCTCGAGACGCTCAGCGATCTGAGCGACGGTCGGCGAGCGACCGAGCTCGTCGCTCAGCTCCGACGAGGCCTTCTCGACGGCCATCGCGCTCTCCTGGAGGCTGCGAGGCATGTGCAGCCGCCACGAGTGGTCGCGGAAGTGGCGGCGCAGCTCGCCGAGGATCGTCGGCGCGGCGTAGGCCTTGAAGTTGCGGCCGCGCTCCGGGTCGTATCCGCGCAGTGCCTTGACCAGGGCGAGGCACGCCACCTGGCTGAGGTCGTCGACACGCTCGGAGCCGCCGCGGTAGCGCAGCGCCAACGAACGGGCCAGCGGCGTGAAGCGGCGAACCAGCTCCTCTTCGAGCCCCGGGTTCGGGCTCGTCGCGTACTCGCTCAAGAGCGCCGACTCGTCGGCGATCCCGAGTAGTGCCGTGGGGCGCGCTTCGGTTGTGTTTTCGCGGGCAGTGGTATGAACGGACATCTCGCTCTCCTCCTCAGTGGGGTGAACAATCGGTCCGTAGTAGCGTCGGGCTGAGCCGACGCCCCTTGGCGGTGCCGTGCCGGTGTGCGTTTTGACAGCGGCCACCCGGCCCGGAGGCCTGGGTGTTGTGTTACATGGTTACCCGGGTTTCGGCCCGGGAAACGTCGTGGCGAAACGCACGCTCAGGCAGGCGCAGGCCCGAGACGCACGCTCATGCGGTCGACTTCTCGCCTTGCTCGGCGTGGACGCCCTCCCCGATCTCTTCCACCGTCTTGGCGCAGAATGCGTCAAGGTCGTCTGGCTTGCGGCTCGTGACGAGCCCCGAATCGACCACCACCTCTTCGTCGACCCATTCGGCCCCCGCGTTGCGCAGGTCCGTCTTCAGGCTCGGCCATGAGGTCAGCTTCCGGCCGTCGACCACCCCGGCCTCGATCAACGTCCAGGGCGCGTGGCAGATCGCCGCAACCGGCTTGCCGCTCTCAAAGAACGAGCGCACGAAGGCAACCGCCTCCGGGTGCGTCCTCAGCTCGTCGGGGTTGGCGACCCCGCCGGGGAGGACGAGGGCGTCGTACTCGTCGGGGTCGGCGTCGGCGACGGTGCGCGACGCATCGTAGGAGTCGCCCTTGTCGAGGTGGTTGAACGCCTGGACCTCGCCCGCCTCGGGGGCGAGCAGCTCGGCGGTGGCGCCGGCTTCCGCCACGGCGCGCCACGGGCGGTCCAGCTCAACCTGCTCGACACCCTCGTTCGCGGTCACGAACGCAACTCGCTTCTCGCTCAGATCGGCCATCGGATCGCTCCTTTCAGTCGTCGTTCAGCGCGGCTCGGGCCGCTCTGCGCCCGGCCAGCTGCGCGTGCCGCGGAAGAACGCTGCCCGCGCGCCGTGGTCGAAAACCCCGCGCACGAAGCGGAAGATCGCTCCTTGGATCAGGAGCGCTGCTCCCAGCTTTGGCCAGGAGACCTCGCGATGCTCGGGCTCCGGCGGCTCCTGGTCGTCGATCCGGCCCCAGATGTACTCGAAGATCTTGGTTGCCGCGAGGCCGGCGAGGATGCCGCCGGTGAGGCTCAGGGGGGCGAAGAGAATCCGGCCCATGTCGCGCGGGTACCCCGCCCGGGCGGGCGATAACGGTCGCGGGGACGTCCGGCTTCGCCTAGTTCACGCGCAGCGCGAACATCGCGAGGTCGTCGCGAGGATTACCCTCGACGAACCGCAGGATCTCCTGCTCGAGGCGCTGGAGCATCGTCTCCGGGCGCTCCGCGGCCAGGCCCGCCAGCAGCGCGCCGAGGCGATGATCGCCGAAGAACTCGCCGTTCCGCCGCGCCTCGGGTAGGCCGTCGGAGCAGATGAACAGCATCGCCCCGCGCTCGAGTCTCAGGTCCTGGGCCCGGAACACGGGGGCGTCGAAGGCGCCCACGAGCGGTCCGGTCACGGTCAGCCGCAACAGCGACCCGTCCGGCTTGACGACCCAGGGCTCGGGATGCCCCGCGGTCGTGACCGAGGCCTCGATCCCGGTCGGCGTGGGCCGCAGCTCGGCGCAGCACAGCGTCACGTATGTGTGCTCGCCGGAATCGCGGATCGCCTCGTGCACCCGGGCGACGGCGCCCGCGGGACCGAGGCGCGCCGTCGCGCGCACCGTGTGCCGGGCCAGAGCGGTGAGCGCCGCAGCCTCGGGGCCCTTGCCGCAGACGTCCCCGACGACCGCCATCCAATGCCCGCCGACCTCGAACAGGTCGTAGAAGTCGCCTCCGACTTCGGTCCCCGCCAGGCCCGCACGGTGCCGGGCCGCAACCTCGGCGCCGGGGACGTCGATCAGCGCCTGCGGGACCAGCGCCCCCTGGAGCACACCAGCGATGTCTCGCTGCCGCTCGTACAGCCTCGCGTTGTCGAGGGCGACGGCGGCGTGCGTCGCCACCTCCATCGCGAACGCCAGGTCCTCACGCGTAAGGGCGGGTCTGCCGGTCGACCCGAGCACGCTGATCGAGACCGTTCCCAGAACCCGGTCGCGGGCGACAAGCGGCACGATCATGCTCGAGATCTCGTCCGCCTCCAGCAGGTCTGCAGCCGTGGGCTCGGACCCGCCCGCCCGCGGTCGGGGCGGAATCCCGCGCTCGCGGGCCCTGCGGGCCTCGCGATCCTCGCTGATCCGCGTGTAGAGCACCGGCTGCCGGCTCGAGATCGCCGCCCGGATCGGGCTCGTCGCGGGAGGCTCCGGCATCGATCTGATCAACTCGGTGGTCCGCTCGTCCGGCGCCGCCACGCCGACGCGTCGCACGACGCCGTCCTCCGATGCCTCGTGAACGACGCAGACGTCGCCCACCGCCGGGACCAGCTGCTGCGCAAGGCTGCCGAGCCGGGCGTCGCCCTCGATCTCGCGCTCGATGGCCTCGGTGATGCGGACTTGGAGCGACTCGCGCGCCGCCAGGCGCTCGGCCAGCCCCCGGCGCTCGACGAGATCGCGTTCCCGCCGCGAGGAGAGCAGCAGCAGCCCGGCGGCCGCCAGCGTGAGCGCAAGGCCGCTCGCGCCGTAGGCGATCGCGGGGGTCAGGTCGATCGCCGTCGATCCCGAGACCGCGACTTGCCAGTCCCGGCCCAGCACGCTGATCTCCGCCGAGGTGCTGTCGTCGGTCGGCATGTCGGCGCTCAGGGGCCGGCCGCCGTCGGTGATCGCCACGGGCTCGTCGATGGCGAGCTGCTCCTTGACCGCGGCGACGATGTCGGCTCCGGAGATCCGCGCGGAGAGAATGCCGGCCACGTCGGCGGCGCCGGGCAGGCTGACCGGGTCGAAGAGGACCGCCCCGGGCTCCTCGGGGCGGCGCAACTGCAACGGCGGGCTCAGCTGCGTGGCGCCCGCATCGACGGCCTCGCGAGCGGTTGCCGCCCACTCAGGATCCGAGAGGAGATCGAACCCGAGCGCTGCGCGCCGGGCCGGCTTGTCCGGATAGACCAGCGCTACCGGGAGGAACTCACGGTTCAGGCGTTCGGGCAGCGGCACGAAGCTGGCGTTCGGGCCGAGCTCGGTGATCGGCCGGCCGAGGCGATCCTCGAACTCCTCGCGCTCGCCGGGGGAAACCGGAACCGCGAACGTGAGCCGCGGGAACGGCGTGCGCCTGAGCACGTCCCGGGCGAACTCATGAAAGCTCTCGCCGCTCGGCTCGCCGTTCTCGGCGATGAGCGACGAAGCCCCCCGGAGCCCGGCGACCAGCACGGTGATGTTTTGGTCGAGCGAAAGCGCCGCCTGCCGCGCCTGGGCGCTATCGGCATCCCGGGCCGAGTCCCGTTCCGCCTGGTAGGCGAGCACGGTCGCAACGCCGGTTGCGATCAAGAGCGCCACGATCACCAACGCTGTGAGCGTGCGTCGACCGGGCATCACACGCGAAGCCTAGAGGCTTCACGCGAGCTTCCTCTCGCGTCCGGATGCGCCTGGAGCACCCTTCCCGGCTGGTGCGACTCAGTAGCCGATGCCGATCATCGGACGCCGCGCCGCGAACCGGTCCACCGGCGGCCGGGGCGCCGCGGGGCGCCGCGCGAAGCGCATGCTCACGGTGGTCCCCTGGGAGTCCGACGCCACGGTCACCCCGTTCGACACGCGGCCGATCACCGGCAGCCCCAGGCCGGTCCTCGAGCCCGACCTGGCACTCAGGCCCAGACCGCTGTCGGAGACCCGGATGAGGATGTCGTCGTCACGCATCTCGGCGAGCACCTCGACGCGTCCGCCCGACCCTGCGTAGGCGTGGCGAACGACGTTGCCCACCGCCTCGGAGGTCGCCAGCGCGATCGCCGCGGCGAGGCCGTCGTTGTCCACACCCTGGCCGTGAAACCAGCGCAGGACCTCCGACCGCAGCAGCCGGACGCTGTCGGGGCCCGCCGCCATCGATAGTTCCATGGAAGACTTGTTCGCCGCCACACTCCCCCTTTGCCCCGAGTGGCGGGGGTCTAGTCATCCGAGTGGGAACTTGCGGCGAGAAATCGGGGCGCCCGGATTTGAACCGGGGACCTCACCGACCCGAACGGTGCGCGCTACCAGGCTGCGCCACGCCCCGAGAGCGACCAAGTATCGCAGGCGCGCCGCGCAAGATGAGGCGCGGAGCCAGCCATACGGAGCCCGCCATAATTGGTCGCATATGGCGAAGGCTCCAATCAGGGGCGGGGCCGATTCTCCAAGCAGGAGGCCGTGGGAGGCCCTCGCGGTCACGGCCGGTTTCGCGCTGGCGCTGGTCGTTGCCGTGTTGGCGATCGAGCCGTTGCGCGAAGCGTTCGGCGACGCGGTCGGAGGCGACACCGAGAAGCTGCGCGAGGACCTACGAGCGCTTGACGCAGCCGGGGTCGCGATCCTCTATGCGCTGATCGCGATCCACACCTTCGTCTGGTACCCGGCGGAGATCGTCGACGCCGCCGCCGGCTTCGTCTACGGCTTCGGGCCGGCGTTCTTCATGGTCATGGCGGGCTGGGTCGCCCAGGGGCTCGCCGCCTACGCGATCGGCCGCACCGCCGCGCGTCCCCTGCTGCACCGGTTCGTCGGCGAGCGCCGGTTCGCCCGCCTCGAGCTCGCGATCGCGCGCGGCGGCGTCGCGCTGTTGCTCGCCGCGCGGCTGGTCCCGATCGTCCCGTTCAGCCTCTTCAGCTACGTGGCCGGGGCGGCGCGAGTGCCGGTCGGGCGCTTCGCCTGGACCACGGCGGTCGGCTACATCCCGATCACCGGGGTCTCGATCTACCTCGGCAGCCGGCTCGAAGAGCTGTCCTTCGGCGATCCGCTGCTCTGGGTGGCCGTGCTCTCGCTCCTGGCACTGCTCCTGCTCACCTACCTGCTGCGGCCGCTGTTCGACCACCCGCCCGCCGAGGCGGAGGCCGAGGCCGAGTAGCGGTCCGCTCTAGCCGGGCGGGACCTCGACCCGCTCGACCGCAAGCCGCGCCTCCGCCAGGGTCGGCACGGCGTCCAGCGTCTCGGAGCCTCCCGGGCCGGTCACGACCATCACCGGCTGAGCCGGCAGCTTCAGCTCGAAGGCGAGCTTCCCGTCGGCGTCGACGGCGCTCTCGTAGTCGGGGTCCTCGCGCTGGCGCTCCAGCTCCTCCTCGAACGTCGCCTGCCATTCGTCGTGCTCGAGGCCCGGGGTCACCTCGCCGATCTCGCTGAGGAAGTCCTCGTCGGCGCCGTCCTCGCCCAGATTGTCGAGGTTCCGCATCACGAGCTCCGCGTACTGCCACTGATGGCCCTGCTCGCCGGCCGCGTCGGCCGCGATCGCCGCCTCGGTCACCGGCGTTCGGCCGAACGAGAAGTGCCGCAGGTTGATCCGGGCGCGATCGGTGCGCACGAACTCATCGATCAGGGGGTCGACCACCTCGCGCTGAAACTCGGCTGCGGGGACGGCCCGCACATCCGTGAACAGGTCGATCTCGATCGGGGCGTCCGGAGATCCCAGGCGTTCGTCGTCCTGACGGATGCCCGCGATCAGGTTCTGCACCTCGGGACGTCCCTCGATCTCGACCGCCTGGGGCCCACCCTCGCCGACGGCGAGCGCGATGATCGCGTAGCCGACACCGACCGCCAACGCCGCCAGCAGGACCCGCGGTACCCAGGGGCTCACCCGGCGACGGCCTTGTAGTAGCGAACCGCGAGTCCGGTCAAGAGCGTCTCGAACGCCTCCTCGATGGGCCGCCCGTCGGAGCGCGCGTACGCCTCGAGGCCCGCGCGCTCGATCTCGCCGCTGACGCGGACCACCTCGTCGACGAGCTCGGGAT